>Ga0187777_10000419_pt1 | contig 29870 bp, 18 predicted proteins | sample 1015_Q2_SP5_10_M_FD_132416 | JGI IMG/M metagenome (GOLD analysis project Ga0187777, IMG submission 132416) | Tropical peat soil microbial communities from peatlands in Department of Meta, Colombia - 1015_Q2_SP5_10_MG | ecosystem: Environmental > Terrestrial > Soil > Wetlands > Peat | place... | reverse complement strand
GGACGACGTGATCTTCGAAGAGTTCAAGGGGACCGGCAACTGCGAGATCAAGCTCGACCGCTCGCTCGCCGACAAGCGGATCTATCCGGCGATCGATGTCGCCACCAGCGGAACGCGCCACGAGGAGAAACTCTTCCGCCCGGAACAGATCGAGGCCGTCTTCACCCTTCGGCGCGGACTTCAGCAGATGCCGCCGCAGGCCGCCATGGAGTGGCTGATCAGGCGGATCGGCAGCACCCAGAACAACGACGCCCTGCTCGCCGGGCTGTGAGGCGCCGGCTCGGCGCTCGTAGCATCGGCGCTGTCGCTCGCTCCTATCGCTGCTCTTCCATCGCCCGGGGGAGCTCATCCCAGAGCGCGGCGATGGCGCGCGCGCCCTTGACGAAGTTCTCGTCGCTCATCCACTCGTCAGGCGCGTGAGCGTTCTCTCCCGGTAGGCCGAAGCCGATGAGCAGCACCGGGGCCTTGAGGATTCGGGTGAAGTCCCCAACGACGGGGATCGAGCCCCCCTCCCCGATCACCACGGGGTCCCGCCCGAAGGCGGTCTTCAAGGCCTGACGCGCGGCCTCGAAGAGTGGGCCCGTGGGCGCGGCGCGCCACGGGCGGCCGCCGTGCAGGTGTTGCACCGTCACCGACACTCCTGTGGGCGCCACCCGCTCCACGTGCGCGCGCATCAACGATTCGATCACCTCGGGGGCCTGATCGGGAACGAGCCGGCAGCTGACCTTGGCCATCGCCTTCGCCGGCAGAACCGTCTTAGCGCCTTCGCCGGTGTATCCGCTCAGCAACCCGTTGACCTCGCACGTCGGTCGGATCCAGAGGCGCTCGAGCGTGGAATAGCCCGCCTCACCTCCCAGCGCCGGCACCCCTGTCTCTCTCTTGAGCTCCCCCTCATCGAAGGGGAGAGCCTTGATGTGCGCCCGATCGCTCGCCTCCCACTCGCGCACCGAATCGTAGAAGCCGGGGATCGCGATCCTGCCATTCGCATCGTGGAAGGTCGCCAGGATGCGCGCCAACGCCATCGCCGGGTTCACCACCGCGCCGCCGTAGCTCCCCGAGTGCAGATCGGATGCAGGACCCTGCACGTTGATCTCGAAGTAGGCGAGCCCGCGCAGCGACGACAGTATCGACGGGAGCCCGGGCGCGAACATCGACGAGTCCGAGATCACGACGGCGTCGCACGCCAGGCGGTTTGCGTTGGTGGCGACGAAGCGCTCGAGATTGTCGCTCCCGACTTCCTCTTCCCCCTCGGCCAGCACGATCATGTTCACGGGGAGAGTGCCGCGAGTCTCCAGATGCGCCTCCACAGCCTTCAGGTGGAGGAAGAGTTGCCCCTTGTCGTCGACCGAGCCCCGCGCGTAGATGCGCCCGTCACGAATCGTCGGCTCGAAAGGCGGCGACGTCCACAGATCGAGCGGTTCGGCCGGCTGGACATCGTAGTGGCCGTACACGAGCACCGTGGGCGCGTGCCGTCCCGCATCCCGCCACTCTCCGAGCACGACGGGATGGCCGCCCGTCGGCATGATCTGCGAGCGGAGTCCCGCTGTCCGCATCGCGCCCATCAACCACTCGGCTGCTCGCTGCATGTCCGGGCGATGCTCGGAGCGTGCGCTCACGCTGGGAATACGCAGGAATTCGAACAGCTCGTCGTGGATGCGCCGGTCGTTGGCGGCGAGGAAGGTATCGAGGTCGGTCGGCATCAGGATCGGCGCAGAGGTGCCGAGAAGGTCGATTGTCCGCGTTCCGTTGGCAAGGGAAGATCCTGCGGTTGTTTCTCGGCGGCGGGCCGCGGTCGAACGACTCGCGCGTAGACGGCGGGGATCACCAGGAGTGTCAGGAGCGTCGAGGTCAGGAGACCCCCGATGAGCACCACCGCCAGCGGCTGCTGCAGCTCGGCCCCCGCCCCATAGCCGAGGGCAAGGGGGAGGACGGCAAGGGAGGCGGCAAGCGCCGTCATGAGGACGGGTCGGAATCGGACCACCCCCGCCTCCCACGCGGCATCGGGGGGCGAGGCCCCCGCGTCGAGGCGATCATCGGCGTAGTCCACCAGGATGACCGCCTTCTGCACCGCGAGACCGAAGTGCGCGAGGAGTCCGATGGCCGAGCTCACGTTCAGGGTCAGGCCGGTGACGAAAAGGGCGACGATCCCGCCGACCAGCGCGAGCGGAATCATCGCCAGGACCAGAAGGGCGCGCAGGAACGAGCCGAAGGCCATCTGAAGAACGAGGAGAATGATTGCCGCGGCCACGACGAACGCGATCCCGAGCTGCTCCTCGACCGATCGTTGGTTGGCGTAGTTGCCACCAAATTCGATGTACGACCCCGGCGGCAAACCCAGAGTCTGGAAGCGTTGACGAAGGTCGTGAACCACCGAGCCGACATCGCGGCCCGACAGGTTTGCCGTCACCTGAACGCGACGTCTGCCGTTATCGCGCCGGATCTGGGCTGGCCCCTCGTCGAGACGGATTCGCGCGACGGCCGACAGAGGAACCCGCACTCCATCCGCCCCGGTCACGGAGAGGTCGCTCACCGCGGCCAGCGAGGCGCGATCAGCCTGCGCCAATCTCACCACCACGTCGTAGGCTTTTCGCTGCCCGCGGAGCACGGTCGTGGCGACGCGCCCGGCAAAGGCAATCTCCACTGTCGCCGCAATGCGCTCGGGATCGATCCCGTAACGGGCCGCCGCGCCGCGATCGATTTCCACCGCCAGCTGCGGCACGCCCGTCGCCTGCTCCGGATTCACATCCACCACGCCAGGAGTGGCGGCCATCACGCGGGCGATCTGTGCCGCAAGGTCGCCGATGGCGTTGAGGTCGTCCCCGAAGACCTTGACAGCCAGCTGGCCGCTCGAGCCGGCGAGCATCTCATCGATCCGTTCCACCAGCGGCGATGTGACGCTCACTCGCGCCCCGGGCATCCCGGCCGCGCGCGCGCGAATGACTCGTTTGATTGCGGCCGCGCGAGTCGTACGCCGTTCGAACGGCACCAGCCGCACGAGCATCTCGACATTGTTCACCCCTTCCACATCCTCTGACGCATCGGCGCGACCCGATCGGACGATGATCTCCTCCACGTCAGGCGCGGTGAATGCCGCGCGGGCGACGGCGCGCGCGATGCGGTCGGTCTCCGTCAGCGCCGTCCCGGGAGGTGTGAGGACCTTCACCAGCAGGGCGCCCTCATCCCAGGGTGGAAGAAAATCCGCGCCGACGAGTGGGAGGAGCGCGACCGCAGCCACGAGCGCCGCCACCGCCGTTCCCACCACCGGCCAGGGGTGCTTGAGCGCGCCGCGGAGCGCCGGGTGGTAGGCGCGCTCGAGTCCTCGGACGACCGGGCTCTCGGCGGTCGTACCCACCCTGCGCGGCGCGAGCACGGTGAAGGCCAAGGCGGGGGTCAGAGTCAGCGAGAGCAGATACCCGCTCACCATGGTGGCGATCACGGTAAACCCGAACGGCGCGAAGAGCGTCCCCACGATCCCGCGGAGGAAGAAGAGGGGGACGAAGACCGCCGTGATGATGAGAGTGGCGTAGGTGACGGGGCGGCGGACTTCGAGGGTCCCGCGCACGGTGGCGCCGATGGCGTCGGTCGGCGTGAGTCGGAGGTGCCTGACGATGTTCTCGGTATCGACGATCGCCGCGTCGATCATGATCCCGAGGCCGACGGCAATTCCGCCCAGGCTCATCGTGTTGAGGCCGACTCCCGCGAGCCGCATCGGGATGAAGGCGATGATCACGGCCATGGGAATCACGGCGCCGATGACCATGGTGGCGCGGACATCCCAGAGCAGCAGGAAGATCACCGCGACCACCGCGACCGCGCCGATCAGGAGCGCCTCCTGCAAGTTGCGGATGGCGACGTCGATCAGCTCGGCCTGATTGAAGAAGGTCCGCATCGAGACGCCGGCGGGGAGGTACGGTCGCACCTCCTCGAGCGCCGCCGTGGCCGCGTCGGCCACCGCGTGAGAGCTTGCGCCGTACTGCTTCGAGACGGTTCCGGTGACGACCTCCTCGGGTCCCCCGTTGAGTGACGCGATGCCGCGACGCGTGGCGCTGGCGACGTGCACGTCCGCCACCTGACCCAGGGTCACCGGGACGCCGTGCCGCACCCCGAGGCTCACCGATCGCAAGTCGTCGAGCCTCTCGATGCGTCCAAGTCCGCGGACGAAATACTCTGCGGCACCTTCGGCCACGAACCCACCGCTGAACGAGACGTTCGCCTTGGCCACGGCGTCGACGACATCGGTGACCGAGAAGCCCGCGGCGGCGAGACGCGCGGGGTCGATCGCCACCTCGTACTGGCGTTGAGCTCCGCCCATCGTCGTCACTTTCTGGACGCCGGGCGCTCCGAGTACGGCGTAGCGGACGTCGTAGTCCGCGATGTCCCGCAGGGTCCGCTCCTCACGGGGCGACAGCGGGCTGCTGTCCGCGGACGGCGTTCGCCGCACGTAGTACTCGAGCACCTGACCCAGTCGGCTCGTGGCGCTGGCGATCGTCGGGGGACGCGACCCGGGTGGCAGGGTGGCGGAGACGGTTCCGATCTGGCTGCTGATCTGTTGGATCGCTCGGTTGTAGTCGGTGCCCCACTCGAACTCAACCACCACCGTGGCGAGACCCTGCACACTCGCCGAACGTGTGTTGACCACACGGGGCAGTCCGCGTAGCGCCCCCTCGAGGGGGCGTGTAATCAGAGCTTCCACCTCCTGCGGCGCGAGGCTGGGACTCTCGACGAGCACCGTGACGATCGGGGTCGAGAGCTCGGGGAGCAGGTCCGCCGGAAGAGTGCGAGCAGCGAGAATGCCGAGCGCCCCGAGCAACGCCGTCGTGTAGAAAACGACGAATCGGTGGGAGAGCGAGAACCGGACGATCCGAGCGATCACGGTGTCTCCTCGTCCTCCTCGTCGTCGCCGAGTCCCTTGAAGTTGAAGCCCTGATTGGCCAGCTGCTGCGCGCCGACGGAGACGACGCGCGTGCCCGCCGCTAGACCCCGAAGGACGGACACGTCGTCCGGTGCTACCGGCATCCCGGTCTGCACCGCCACGGCGTGAAACGCACTGCCACTGTCCGGGACGAACACGATCTGACGGCCCGCTGCGTACACGACCGCCGATCGCGGGATGACGACGCCGGCGACGCGCGCACCCGTGCTCGCGGTGACGAGCGCCGACATTCCCGCCGTGAGCGAGCCGCGCGGGTTGGCGATCGGTACCCGCCCACGAACCACGTGCGATGTGCTGTCCGCCTGTGGGAGGATCGCATCGATCCTTCCCCCGATGGTGGCCCCCGCCGCCGGCACACTGGCCGACACCTCGCTCCCGATGCGCGGCCGATCCTGTGTCGTGGGCGGAATGTCGACGAGCAGCCAGATACGCGCGTCGTCCACGACGCGAAGGAGGCGGGTTCCGGCGTCGACGACGCTGCCGACGCTGGTCGCTCGCTCCGCGATCACGCCACCACTCGCCGCGTGAACCTCGAAGCGTCCATTGAGGTTGTCCGGATTGTCGAGCACCGCGACCACGGCACCCGCGGCAACGCGGTCACCCACCGTGCCGCGAAGCTCGAGGATGCGACCGCGAACCGGCGCTGTCACGTCGATCACGCCCGAGGGGTCCCAGGCCAGAACGCCGGTCGTGCGGATCTGCCGCTCGAGCATCGTCGGCCGCGCTTCGGCGAATTGCAGACCGGCGAAGACACGAGCGCGATCGCCGACGACGATGGCATCGCCGGCCTGCCCTCTCTTGTCAGGCGACCCGCGTGGTGGCGGGCGATCGGCGGCTCGGCCGCAGGCGCCGAGGAGGAGGAGAAACGCCAGCGCGTGCGTCGCTCGGGTTGTCACGGCGCCTCCCCGGTCTCCCCTTCCCCCGCAGTGGCCGAGAGCGGATCTCGCGTCGCCTCATCGAGGGCACCCGGAGCCTTGGCGCTGAGGAGGGCAAGCTCGAGGTCGAGCCGCTCGCGTTCCAGGGCGAGTCGATCGCGCCGAACGTCGAGCCAGATTTGAAGGAACGGGCCGCCCTCCTCGAGGCGGCGCCGCGCCAGGCTCTCCGCGGTGCGCCGCGTCTCGAGGTCGCGCTCGAGCATGTGCATTTGCTCGAGAGCGGAGGCGCGCTGGGCGCGAGCTTCCGCCAGCAGCGCCGCGGCGCGCCGACGGGCGGCAATCAGTCGCGCCTCAGCGGCCCGGCGCTCTCCCTCGGCGGCGGCGATCGCATCGGCGTTTCCGTTGCGCGCCGGAATCGGGATTCTCACGAGGGCGAGAAGGATCGGCTCGCCCTCCTCGTACCCCACGCCGCCGCCTACACCGGGATCCGTCCACTTCGAGTGCGCGGCGAGGGAGGTCGACGCCGCGGCCCGAGCCACCGCCTGCTCCGCCGCTTCCACGCCGGCGCCATTGATCGCGGCGATGAGGGAGAGCGCGGTGCTGTCCTCGAGCGGCGCGCGCGCGTCGAGCGCGAGCGGGGGGAGCGAGTCGCCGGAGAGACCAAGCTCGGCGGCGAGCGTCGAACGGGCGGCCACGAGCGAGTAGCGATCGCGTGTCACTCGACGTTGGGCGGCCCCCGCCTCGGCCTCGAGGCGGAGGACGTCGATGTCGGTGGCGAAGCCCATCTCACGACGGCGCCGCGACTCGGCGGCGAGGTCCGAGACCGCGGCGGCGTCTTCGCTGTCCACGGCGAGGCGGCGCTGGAGGAGGGCGCTGCGCGCGAACGCGCGAGTGACGGCCAGTTGGGCGGCAGCGATGCCGACCTGGACACGCCGCCCCTCGCGTGCCTCGTCGGCCGCGCCGATCGCCTTGAGGGCATCCGTCCTGCTGCCGACCCGAAGTGGCTCGACGTACTCGAGCGACGCGCGCGGGCGCTTGAACGGCCCTTCACCGCCGACATCGAGCGAGAGGTCTCCCGGTGGCCGAAGGCTCGCCTGACGACCGCGATTCACGATGGCGGCTGAGTCACCGCGCGCGGCGATGACGAGGGGACTCCCGTCGCGCACCCGTTCGCGGGCCGCCATGAGTGTGAGGGAGTCCTGCGCCCACGCTCGCGCGGCATTCGGCGGAATGACGGCCATGAGCAGGAGAGCTTCCAGCCTCCTCATGGTGCTTTGGCCGTGGTCGCCGGCCAGGTCCCCCGCCAGCCGACAAGAACCCAGACCGCGCGTTTGAAGAAGACATCCCCGCGCCGCTCGACCGCCACTGAGGACCGGAGCGACACGCTGTCGAAATGCGGCCGGAGCGTCCGCACGATAGATGGCTCCTCCGTCGTCTGAGCAACGGCGGTCGCCAGCACCAGCCCATCGCCCCGATGCCCTCGCTCGAAGAAGCCGGGCCAGATGTCGTACTGATTGAGCCGCCCGCCCGAGTTCGGCACGAACACGGTTGGATGGCTCCTCAGATTGAAGGCCAGCTCTGCCGCATCCTGATAGCGCCCCGCACCGACCCAGATCCGGTCGCTGTCAGGGCCTGCTCGGGCCGCGGCGACCGCGACCGCCAGCGAGTCCCACCCCCTCAGCTGAGCGGTGGGGTCCTCCCCCGCGGGCACGAAAGTGAATGGATGGATGATGTGAGCAAGGAGCATCACGGATATGGCACCGGCCACTGCACAGCCGACAGCAAGCCAACGACGCTCTCGCTCCGTGCTCGGCCATGCGCCGAGTAGTGCGGCAGCAGGGATATAGGCGAGGGCCGGCCAATTGGCCTCGACCCGCTTTCGCATAGAGCTCGCGCAGAAGAAGAGAAAAACGACGAGCGAAACGATGGCGAGGAGCGCCTGGCGATCGTCCGGTTGGTTGCGCCGCAGAGAGCGGACCACGGCGAGCGCCATGAGCGGGAAGAGGATGGGCGACGCTAACGCCAGCTGACCCGCCAGAAGCTCCATCTCTCGCCCGAGCGCGCTACCACCGCCGGATCCCAAGCCATGACCGAGCTGGAAGCGAAAGGAGGCATAGTGATGAGAGGCGTTCCAGAGGACGACTGGCGCGAAGAGCGCCAGAGCGACGCCGGCTCCAAGGTACGGGCCAGGAGTCGACAAGACGGGCCGCAGCCTCGGGCGAGCGATGATCGCCACCAAGACTCCGGCGGCCACGAGCACGACCGTATACTTCGAGGCCAGTCCGGCGCCCAAGGCGAGGCCGGCGAGAAGCCACCAGCGCACTGCCCGCTCGGCAGTGTCGGACGAGAGGGCCCGCATGACGGCGAGGAGGGTGAGCGAGGTCGCGAGGAGTGCGGGGGCATCGGGCGTCGCGATCATCGAGCCGACGGCGGAGAGCGGCATGCAGACGAAGAGAAGAGCGGTCCATACCACGGCCCGCTCGCCGTCGAGCTCACGGGCCATCGTCGCCACGACCACTAGCGTGGCCCCGGCTGCCATTATCGGCCAGAGGCGCACGCCGAGGGACGTCGGCCCGAAGAGGAAAGTCCCCGAGCGGATGAGCAACGCGATCGCTGGAGGATGGTCGAAGTACCCCGGGGCGAGGCGGCGCGACCAATCCCAGTAGTACGCTTCGTCAGGCACGAGGGGGAGGATTCCGCCGATCGCCAGGCGCACGAGTGTCGCGGCGGCCACGAGAGCGAGCGCGACCTGCCAGGGCGTCCGCCGCCGCCCCGGCGGCTCCGATGGTGAGGTCACGTGGCAATGATGCTCGCGTGGTCGCCCTCGGGCTAGTATTCGTTTACCTCACGACCACACTGCCGAACACTTTATTGCGCGCATGAACCGACTCGCTACGCAGACCAGTCCCTATCTCCTGCAGCACGCCTACAATCCGGTGGATTGGTATCCCTGGGGGCCGGAGGCGCTGGCACGAGCACGTGCGGAGGACAAACCGATCTGTCTCAGCATCGGATACTCCGCTTGCCACTGGTGCCACGTAATGGAGCGCGAGTCGTTCGAGAACGATGAGACGGCGCGCCTGATGAACGAGCTTTTCATCTGCATCAAGGTCGATCGAGAGGAGCGCCCGGACATCGATGCCATCTACATGAGCGCCGTGCAGGCGATGACGGGACAGGGAGGATGGCCGCTCACCATCTTCCTTACCCCCGATGGCGCGCCCTACCTCGGTGGCACGTACTTCCCCCCGGAGGACCGGCACGGAATGCCCTCCTTTCGGCGGGTCCTGCGGGTCGCCGCCGACGCTTATCAGAATCGCCGCGCGGACATCGAGCGTGCCACGTCTCAGGTGAGGGAGCTGTACGCCCACGCACAGCAACCAGCGGAGTCGACGGGCGCACTCGAGCCGCAACTTCTCGAGCGGGCATGGAGGGGGATCGCGCAGCGCTATGATCCCCGCCACGGGGGATTCAACGGCGCGCCCAAGTTCCCCCAAGCAATGGCCCTCGACTATCTCCTGCGTACGTCCTACCGCACGGAGAACGAGTCGGTCCTCGACATGGCGCGCACCTCATTTCGCTCGATGGCGCGCGGCGGAATCTACGACCAGATCGGCGGCGGATTCCATCGCTACAGCGTCGACGATCGATGGCTGGTGCCGCACTTCGAGAAGATGCTCTATGACAACGCACTTCTCGTGCAGCTCGGATGCCGCCTCTTCCTGGTGACGCGAGACGGGGAGACTCGACGCGTGATCGAGGAGACGGTCGACTGGGTGTCGCGCGAGATGACCGACGCCACGGGCGGCTTCTACTCCTCGCTCGATGCGGACAGTGAAGGAGAAGAGGGGCGCTTCTACGTCTGGTCGGCGCAGGAACTGACCGTCACGCTAAGAGACGATGCCACGGCCGCGGCGGCGTATTGGGGAGTCACACCGGGCGGAAACTTCGAGGGACACAACATCCTCCATGTGCCGAACGAGCCAGCGGTGGTGGCATCGCGCCTTCACATTTCTCTCGAGGAGCTCGAGGGGGTCGTCGCTCGCTCACGCGCTGCGCTCGCCGGCGTTCGCGCCCAGCGCGTGCGCCCGGCGCGCGATGAGAAGATACTCGCCTCGTGGAATGGCCTCATGCTCCGCGCAGTAGCGGAGTGCGCCCGATCGCTCGGACGAGGCGACTACCTCGAGTTGGCACGGCGCAACGGCGAGTTCCTCTTCCGCGAGCTCGTTCGCGACAACAGGGTGCTCCGCACCTACACCGCGGGGACGGCACAGATCGCCGGCTATCTCGAGGACCACGCCGCTGTCGCGCTGGGAGCGCTCGCCCTCTATGAGGCCACCTTCGACCCGGTCTGGATCGAGAGGGCGCGCGGGCTGGCACAGGCCATCGTTCGCTGGTTCTGGGACGAGAACACGAGAATGTTCTTCGACACGGCGAGCGATCAGGAGGCGCTCATCACGCGCCCGCGAGAGGTCACCGACAATGCGACTCCATCCGGCAGCTCGCTGGCCGTGGAGCTCCTCCTCCGCGTGGGGGCAGTCGGCGACGATCCGGCGCTGGGCGAGCGCGCACGGTGGGTGCTCGAGACGCTCGCCGAGCCGATGGCGCGTTGGGCTCCGGCGTTCGGTCACCTCCTCGGCGCGGCGGACCTGGCGATTCGGGGCGCGCTGGAAGTCGCGATCGTGGGAGATCCGTCGCGCGAGGACTTCCAACATCTCGCCCACGCCGTCTCCTCGCGCTACTTGCCCGCGCTCATCATGGCGGGAGGGATGGGCGAGCAGGCAAACGGCATCGCGCTCCTGGCGCAGCGACCGATGCGACAGGGCTTGGCGACCGCCTACGTGTGCCGAAGATCGGTGTGTGGTGAACCGGTGACCGACCCCTCCGGCCTTCTCGCGCAGCTCACAGATCCCCGCACGTCATGAGGATCGCTCGACATCCCCGGCACAGGCGCTTGCACTTCACCCACGTAGTGTCCGTCGATCCGCACACATCGCACGTCTGCGCGGGATCCCGCGCTCCGGATGGGAGTCGCGGCACCGAGGGGTAATCGATATCGGCAGTCTGGTGAGGCATCGCGCGGCCTCGAGCTGATGGAGTCGGAACCCTCGGACGCTTACAGTCTAGCTGACGGGCCCTTCCGTTCGTAGCATCGCACCGGCGGGCGCACCGCCGTCCTCGGCCTGGCGTCAGCCTGCCTTGAAGATTCGAAAGAGGTACGAGAGCGACGGCAGAAGCACGAGCGCGCCGATCGCGAGCACGCCGAGGACGAGGGCGAGCGTTCGCTCCGGGGCGGCCGCTCCGGCGACGGTGAGCGTGGGGGGAATCATGTACGGGTATTGGGAGAGCGCCCACCCCCAAAGAATGAGCGACACCTGCGCCACCGCCGCCCCGCGTGCGAGCCGATAGCGACGTGTCCAGAGCGCTCCGATCGCCGTCAGCGCCGCAACCGCCGTCGCGATCTGCAGCGCCAGGGCGAACGGGCTGGCGACGAGGCCACGCCACATCAAGGGCGCCGTGCGCAGCGAGAGGAAGAGTGTGCCGAACGCGGTCGCGAACAGGGCTACCGCCGCCCAGAGCGCCCGCCGTCGGAAATCGTCTCGCAGCGCGTCGTCAGGCGCCTCCACAGAGAGATAGACCGCGGCCAGGAACGAAAAGAGGGCCAACGCCAGGAGACCGACGCCGACGCCGAAGGCTGTCAGCCACGGTTGAACGAAGGTGCGCACGAAGCCGCCATTCCACACGCTCGGGAGTCTCCCGGTCGCGACCGCGCCCAGGCAGATCCCGAGCAACACTGGTGTCGCGGTGCTGGCGATAGCGAAGACGCGGCCCCAGCGCGCCTGCGCGGCATCATCCTCCATCCCGTAGCTGCGGAAGGTGAAGGCGGAGCCGCGCAGCACGATGCCGATGAGCATCAGACTGAGGGGAACGTGGAGAGAGATCGCCAGTCTGCTGAACGCGAGAGGAAAGCAGGAGAAGAGCAGAACGACCACGACGATCAGCCAGACGTTGTTCGCCTCCCAGATCGGCCCGATGGCGTGCGCAATCAGCTCGCGCTGCCGGCTCCGCCGCTCGCCGGACGCGAGAAGGTCCCAGACGCCGCCGCCGAAGTCGGCGCCGCCGAGCAGGACATACACATTCAGCGCCAGGATGACGGCGCCGGCGAGAATGTTCGGCAGTGTGAGCAGGCCGCTCACGCCGCCCGATCAAGTGGGGCGCTGGGGCGCGCGATCTCGGCGGTGTGAGGGCTGCGAACCACTCTGTGGAAGAGGAGCCAGACCACGATGACGCCGAGGAAGCAATAGAGCGCGGTGAAGACCGCGAAGGGCACGATCAGTCCCGGCATCGGAGTTACTGCATCGGCCGTTCGCATGACGCCGTAGATGATCCACGGCTGGCGTCCAACCTCTGTGACGACCCAGCCGGCCTCCATGCACAGAAATCCCATCGGCGCGGTGACGGCGATCGCCTGGAGCAAGCGTCGATTCCCCGCGACATCGCGGCCTCGCCACGATTGAACGGCCGCCCAGGCGCCGACGAGCGCCATGAAGCTCCCCAGAAGCACCATTACCTGAAAGGCCACGTGCACGATCGGCACGGGTGGCCACTCGTCCTCGGGGAAGTCGTCCAGGCCCCTCACCGTCGCCCGCGGATCGTGGAAGGCCAGGAGCGAGAGACCGTAGGGAAGCTCGATCGCTCCGCGTGTTCGCCGAGCGGTGACGTCCGGTAGGCCACCGATGCGCAGCGGCGCTCCCGCTTCGGTCACGAACTGGCCTTCCAACGCCGCCAACTTCACCGGCTGATCGTGCGCGACGTGTCGGGCGCTCACGTCGCCGGAGATCGGCATCAGCATTGCGGTCGGCGCAGCAACGACGAGCGCGACGCGGAGCGCCCGGCTGTGAAAGGCGCTCCCCGGACGACGGAGCAGCATCAATGCGTGAATCCCAGCCACCGCGAAGCCGGTCGCCGCATAGGCGGCAAGCGTCATGTGGAGCGTCTGCTCGAATGCCGAGGCGCTTGCCATTGCGCGCAGAGGGTCGATGTTCGCCGGCTGCCCGTTCACGAGATCGAATCCTGTCGGGCTGTTCATCCAGGCATTGGCGAGGACGACGAAGATCCCCGACACGGCTCCGCTCACGGCAACGATGATCCCCGCCCGGATGTGCGCTCGTGCGCTGATGCGATTCCAGCCGTAGAGGTAGATCCCGAGAAAGATCGCCTCGGTGAAGAAGGCGAATCCCTCGAGCGAGAAGGGCATGCCGATGATCGGTCCGGCATACTGCATGAAGCGCGGCCAGAGCAGCCCCAGCTCGAAGCTGAGTGCCGTGCCCGAGACGGCACCGACGGCGAAGAGAATCGCCGCTCCGTGAGACCACTGCTTTGCCAACTCGAGATAGATCGGATCCTTCGTGCGTCGCCACCGCAGCTCGGCCACTACCATGAGGGCGGGGAGGCCTATTCCGACGGCGGCGAAGAGGATGTGGAACCCGAGCGACATCGACATCTGCGACCGAGCGGCGAGGAGATCGCTCATCAACTCGGTTCCAGAGTGAGCGTCAGATCGAGGGGTTGGGCGGCTTGCGTGAGGGCCGCCACTGAAACTCTTTGGGCGCCGGCGTTGGCCACGGCACGAATGCCGTCGACGCCGAGCGGGCCACTCACCTCGAGGGCGGCCCGGCCGGCGACAATCTCCGCGCAATCGCGAATCTGATCGAGGGAGAATCCATCGATGAGGATGATGTCTGCGCCGGCATCGAGGGCCGCTCCGACCTGCCGAACCGAGGTGCATTCGACTTCGACTCTCACGCTGTGGTCGAAGTACTCACGCACACGGCGGACGGCGAAGGCGATGTCCCGTCCGGCAGCTGCGAGATGGTTGTCCTTGATGACCACGGTCTCGGCGAGGCTCAGCCGATCGTTGGTCGCGCCGGCCGCGCGCACGGCGTACTTCTCGAGGGCCCGGAACCCCGGAATCGTCTTTCGGGTATCGACGATGGCCGCCCCGGTGCCGCGAATCGCGTCGACATAGCGGGCGGTGAGCGTCGAGATCCCCGAGAGCCGCTGAAGAAAATTCAATGCGACGCGCTCGGCGCTCAGCATGGCACGCGCGAGCCCGGTGATCCGCATGACCGCACCCCCGGCGGTCACCGGCGCGCCGTCGTCCACATCCACGCGTATGGCGACGTCAGGATCGAGCAGCCGGAACGCGCACACAGCGAGCGGGACGCCGGAAATCACACCGGCGGCCCGAGCGATGATCGCCGCATGAGCGCGCCGGTCCGAGCGAATGCAGGCGATGGTCGTGACGTCGCCGAACGCGCCATCTTCGCTCAGCGCCTCTCGCACACGCGCATCGAGCTCGTGCGACCGCAGCGGAAAGCCGAGCCGGTCGTCGGCCGCTATCGGCGTACCAAGGTGAGGGGTGATGGTGCGCGATCGGCGTCGGTCGCCTATGCGTCGCTCCTCGCCGCCACGCTCGTCGAAGCGTTGGGGAGTTTCCATGCGTGGCCTCCGGACTGGCCCCGGCGGCGCTGGCCGGAGCTCATGGCTAAGGTGAGGCGCAATTGTGGGTTGCGCAACCGCGAACCCGGACGGAAAGCGGACGAAGGCGTACCTTTGCTGCCGTCTCCACCACGCCCATCTTTCCCCGACCATGGCCGACCCTTTGGCGATGCAAGGAACCGACCGCGTGGGCATTTCGCGTAGATTGTCCTCGTGATCGACTCGCTCAATCGACGTCTCGACACGTTGAAAGCGGGCGAAGCCGGTAAGCTCGGCGCGCTCATGGCCACGGCGTTCATCGACATGGTCGGCGCGTTGATGATTCTGCCGCTCATGCCGTTTTACGCGAAGAGCTTCGGCGCGAGCGACTTTCTCGTCACCGTGCTAGTGTCGTCATTCTCGGCGATGCAACTCTTGACCGCGCCGGTGTGGGGACGCGTGTCGGATCGCTATGGTCGGAAGCCGGTCCTCCTCATCGGCCTCGGGGCCTCGGCGCTCGCGTACGTCGTGTTCGCGTTCGCGCATAACTATTGGGTCTTGCTCCTCTCCCGCATCGTGCAGGGCGCAGGCGGGGGGACCACGGGTGTCATCCAGGCGTACGTGGCCGACAGCGTCGCGCCGAAGAACCGTGCTCGCGCGCTCGGCTGGCTCTCCGCTTCCACCAACGCCGGCGTGGTGCTCGGGCCGGCGATCGGCTCGCTCGCTTCGGAGCTCCGTGGGTGGACGCCGGGAATCCTCGCCGCCTCGCTCTGCCTCCTCAACATCGTCTTCGCATCCAAGTATCTGGCGGAATCGCGCGGCGAGAGCGCTCGTGCCAAACACGCCGGGTCGCTCACTCCGCTACAAGCCGTTCGGCGCGTCGCGTGGGGGAACTTCAGCGCACCATCCACGCGGCTCATCTGGATGTACGCGGTAGGGATCGGCGCGTTCTACGGCGTGAACGTGCTCCTCGTGTTGTATCTCAATCGCGTCTTCGACGTCACAGTGCACACGATCGGATGGTTCTATTCCTATATCGGGATCCTCGGCATCATTTTCCGCATCGGCGTTCTGGGGCGGACGGTGGATCGATTGGGTGAGCGCCGGACGTCGCGATTGGGCGCCACGTCGCTCGCGCTTGGACTCGCGCTCGTCCCCTTCACATCGCCGCTGGGAATCCCGGGGCTCTCCCTCCTCCCATTGGCGATCGTCGTCGCTCTCATCCCGCTCGGCGCGGCGCTCAATTTTCCTTGCGTGACCGCCCTACTCTCTCGGGTTGTCGGTGAGCACGAGCGCGGGTTGTACATGGGCGTCCAGCAGACGTACGGCGGCTTGGCGCGAGTTCTCTACCCTCTGGTGGCCGGAAGCGCGTCGGACCATTTCGGCATCGGGGCGCCCTTCTGGCTCTCCGGTGCCCTCGTGGCCAGTACCATCGTGATGGGCACCGGTCTAGAGCGGTACAGCCGGCGCACGGGCGAGCACCCGATCCCCCCGGTCGTGGAAGGGACGGGGGAGGAGGCGGTTGTGGCGGATTGAGGGGCACGCGCGTTCCGCGCGGCGCCGCTCCGTCGTCTAGGAAGGGCAGCGACGTTGCTCTCGAGAAGGTCGATCGCCGAGTGGCACCTCCCGTCCCCAGCGGGGTCCTTGACTTCAGTTCGCTGGTTGCCGCCATCTCTCTCCATGGCTGGTCTCGTCACACCCACCTCGCAGACGCCTGACGCGTCGCCCCAACCGGCGAGCGTCCGATCGGCCGGAGGCGCGCGGGCGGATGCCTGCGAGCTCTCGGTCGTGATGCCCTGCCTCAACGAAGCGGACACGCTCGCGACCTGTCTGGACAAGGCCGCGCGCGCGCTCAGGGAGCACGGGATCGCCGGTGAGCTCATCGTGGCCGACAATGGGAGTTCCGATGGCTCCCGGGAGATCGCCGCGCGCCACGGTGCGCTCGTCGTGCCGGTGGCGCGCAAGGGTTACGGCAGTGCCCTGATGGGGGGCATCGCGGCGGCACGCGGCACCTTTGTCGTCATGGGCGACGCCGACGACAGCTACGACTTCGGCGAGATCCCGCGCTTCCTCACATCGCTTCGCGCCGGCGCCGACCTCGTGCAGGGATGCCGCCTGCCGTCGGGCGGTGGAACGGTGGCCCCCGGAGCGATGCCGCTCCTCCACCGGTGGTGGGGGAATCCGATGTTCTCGGCGCTCGCGCGGCGCTGGTTCCGGGCGCCGATTCACGACGTCTATTGTGGCCTCCGCGGCTTTCGCCGCGCCTGGTACAACACGCTCGACCAGCGCTGCACCGGTATGGAGTTCGCCACCGAGATGATCATCAAGGCGAGCCTGACACGGGCGCGCATCGCCGAAGTTCCGATCACGCTGCACCCGGACGGGCGCAAAACCCATGCGCCGCACCTGAAGACCTTTCGTGACGGGTGGCGGACGCTCCGCTTCTTCCTCCTCTACAGCCCGCGGTGGTTGTTCCTCATTCCGGGCATGCTGCTCATCCTCGCCGGTCTCGCGGGCTATGCGATCGCAATGCCGCGCCTGAGCGCCTTCGGCGTCACCTTCGACGCCCATACCCTCCTCTTCGCCAGCCTGGCAATCATCTGCGGGTACCAATCGGTGCTCTTCGCGGTAATGACCAAGGTCTTCGCGATCGCCGAGGGGCTGCTGCCGGAGGATGCCCGCCTAACGAGGCTCTTCCAGATCTTCACGCTGGAGAGCGGACTCGCCGCCGGCGTCGTCGCCATGATGGCGGGCATGATCTTGCTGGCGGTGGCGGTCAACACCTGGAGAGTGCAACACTTCGGGCCGCTCGACTACGCGGCGACCATGCGCATCGTGATCCCGGGCGTGACACTCACGACGCTCGGCTTCCAGACGATCCTCTCCAGCTTCTTCGTGAGCCTCCTGGGCATGCGCCGCCGGTGACATTGCTCGGCACGTTGCATGAGCAAAGCATTCATCCGCGACGGGTCCGCGTTCTGGCGGATCACCTGGCGTCGCTCATTCCGGCCGGAGCGCGCGTGCTCGACGTCGGGTGCGGCGACGGACAGCTCGCCCATCGCCTGGCGCAGGTCCGCCCCGACCTCTCCCTCTCGGGTCTCGACGTGATGGTCCGGCCGAACGCAGCGATCGAGGTGACCCCCTTCGACGGCTCCACCATCCCCCTTCCCGACCACTTCGTCGACGTCGTCATGTTCGTCGACGTGCTGCACCACACTCACCATCCCCTGGTCCTTTTGCGCGAAGCGGCACGCGTCGCGCGTCAGGCCGTGGTGCTGAAGGATCATCTCGATGAGGGGTTTCTCTCCACACCGACCCTGCGGCTCATGGACTGGGTGGGGAACGCGAGGCACGGGGTGTCGCTGCCGTACAGCTATTGGTCGCGTGATGAGTGGAATTCGGCCTTCATGGCGACCGGGCTGGCGATCGACGCCTGGCGGGAACGTCTCTCGCTCTATCCCTCGCCCGCCTCGCTGGTATTCGATCGGTCGCTGCACTTCATCGCCCGGCTCATCGCCCGGCGCGGGCCCCGCTCGTGAGGGACTTCTTCCTCATGTACGGCCTGCCGCCGGCGGCGGTGGTCCTCGCCGCGGTGATCGCGAAGGCGCTTCCCGCCTGGTCTCTCGAGCGTGCGGAATCGGCGCTGTCGAGCCGGAGAGCCCCGATCGTGCTCGGGGCGCTCTCGGCGCTGGTGATTCTGATCGTCTTCGACTCGCTTCGGCAAGTCGGTGTGGTGCACGACGAGCGGGCATACCTGCTGCAATCGGAGATCTTCGCCTCCGGGCACTGGGTCGCGCCGTCGCCGCCGCTCCCCGCGTTTTTCGAGCAGATGCATGTCTTCGTCACCCCGGTGGTGGCGTCGAAGTACCCGCCCGGACACTCCCTCATCCTGCTCCCCGGGACCCTCATCGGCCTCCCCGGCCTCATCCCCGTCGTCCTCACGGGGCTCGCCGGCGGCTTGATCTTCGCGCTCGTCAGGCGGATCTCGGATACCTGGATCGCGCTCCTCACCTGGTTTCTCTGGACCACCGCGCCGGGAACGCTCGCCTGGCATGCGACGTACATGTCCGAGCCGACGACGGCGGCGGCGATGCTTCTCGCCTGGTGGGGGTTGCTCGAGTGGCGCGACACGCGCCGCGTCGGCGCGTTGCTCGTGACGGCGGCGAGCGTGGGCTTCGGCGCGATCACGCGCCCGCTCACCATGCTTGCCATCGGTGTGCCGATCGCCGTGGTGGTGCTCCGCCTCACGATCGCTGGGCGCGAGTGGCGGCCGCTGGTGCGGGCGGCGGCGGTCGGGGCGGCGATGCTGGCGCTCCTTCCGCTGCACGCCTACGAGACGACCGGCAACTGGCGTCAGATGCCGATCACCACGTACACGCAGATCTACATGCCCTGGGAGCGACTCGGCTTCGGCGACGTGGCCGAGTCTCCCACCCGCGCTCTCCCGCCCGACCTGGCGGCGGTGGCGAATGGGTTCCGTGGCCTGCACCAGGGCTACGTCCCCTCCGAGGTGCCGGGCTCTCTCCGTGAACGGTCGCTGCACATCGCCACCGATGTCTGGGGGCACCAATGGCGCGCCGGCCTCATTCTCTTCTTCGGAATCGGCCTGTTCGCCCTGTCCACCGAAGCGGCGTTCGCTCTCGCGTCGGCGCTGCTCGTGCTCGTGGTCTATCTCGCCTACGCCCAGGGACCGGGGTGGACGGTCTACTACGTCGAGATGCTCCCCGCCCTCTGCCTCGTCACCGCGTTAGGCATCGGCCGCACGATCGGATGGATCTCCGGGGCGGGAGTGGACGCCAGCGAGGCTCGGCGGCGGCTCGGTGTGGCGGCGATCCTGCTGGTCGCCGCCGGCGTCCTCCCCGCCATCCTCGACATCATCGAGGAGCGCGACAACAAGAGGGAGTGGACGCTCCGGCACCGCTACTTCCGCGAGGTGATCAACCAGATCCCGGCGCCGCGGGCCCTCGTCTTCGTCCGCTACGCCCCGCACCATAGTGGGCACATCAGTCTGGTCGGAAATGTCGCGGACCCGACCGCGGCCCACGTGCTCACCGCCTATGATCTGGGGCCGGCGGATACCCAGCTCATGCAGCGCCTTCCCGATCGCGTGCCGTATCTCTTCGAGGAGGAGAAGCTCGAGCTCTTCCCGCTCGGGCGCGCTACAGCGAGCGCCCTGTCCCCTCCCAATCGCGGTCGGTGATTATCCGCGCCCCACGCTGGTAGGTGAAGTACGCGAACGCCCACTCGACGAGCACCAGCAGCCTGTTGCGGAATCCGGCGAGATACATGATGTGCACGAACAGCCAGAAGAGCCACGCGAGCGGGCCGGTCAGCTTCACGCCGCCGACGTAGGCGATGCCGCGATGCCGCCCGATCGTCGCGAGGTCGCCCTTGTTCCGATAGTGGAACGGTTGCGTCTGCTCGCCCGCGAGAAGACGTTTCACGTTGCGCGCCGCCCACTTCCCCATCTGGAGCGCTGCAGGCGCCACCGCTGGCACCCAACTCCCAGCTGAATTCTTCACCGCGGCGAGATCCCCGCACACGAAGACCTCGGGGTGACCCGGGATCGAGAGATCCGGCTCGACGAGGACGCGACCGGTCCGATCGACGGGAACGCCGAGCGAGCGCCCGAGCGGCGAAGCCTCGTTGCCGGCCGCCCAGAATACAGTTTTCGTCGGAATGCGCTCCGCTCCGACGCACACATGGTCCCGCTCGATCCCCGTCACGTATGCGCCCGTCCGCACTTCCACACCGAGCGACTCCAGATCGCGCTGGGCGCGCGCGGAGAGATCCGGCGGGTAGGTGGCGAGGATCCGAGGGCCGCCCTCCAGAAGAATGACGCGCGTTTGGTCGATGTCGAAGCGGCGAAAGTCGTCTCGCATGGAGAAGCGCGCGACCTCCGGGAGCATGCCGGCGAGCTCCACTCCCGTCGGCCCGCCGCCCACGATGACGAACGTGAGCGCCGCGCGGCGATCCTCGGGATCGTCAGTGCGCTCAGCCTCCTCGAACGCCAGTAACCACCTCCGCCGCATCTCCCGCGCGTCATCGAGGTCTTTGAGTCCCGGCGCCAGCGACTCCCACTCCGGCTTCCCGAAGTACGAGTGCCGAGCGCCGGTCGCCAGGATCAGGTAGTCGTACGGCAGCTCCTGGCCGCCATCGAGCTGTACAGTGCGCCTCGTCGTGTCCACCGACGTCGCCTCCCCCAGCAAGATCGATGTGTCGCGCTGGCGGCGCAGAAGCCAGCGAAGCGGCGAGGCGATGTCGGCCGGCGAGAGCACCGCTGTCGCCACCTGATAGAGGAGCGGTTGAAAGAGGTGATGATTCTGGCGGTCGACGACCGTGACCTGAGCCGGCGCGGTCCGCAGGGCTCGCGCGGCGTACAGGCCGGCGAATCCGCCACCCACGACCACGACGCGGGTGTCGCCCAGCCGGGTCGCCGCACTCACCCGGTCGTCACTCCCTCGGCGTTAGGCAGACGGCCCTCGGCCAGCCTGCCGGCCACCGTGATCAGGAGCACCAGCAGGATGAGCAGGACGCTGTACGCGGCGGCGGTCCCGAAGGAGAGGTTGCGGATTTGCGCCAATATCTCCATCGAGATCGGGCGGTTGGCGTTCGTGTAGAGCACGACGCTGGCGACGAACTCGCCGACCGCAGTGACGGCCGCGAGCATCGCTCCCGCCACCAGTCCGGGACGCGCCGCCGGCAGAATCACGCGACGAAAGGTGAGCCACCAGCCGGCCCCCAATCCCCGTGCCGCCTCCTCCAGCGACGGGTCCATCTGCTTCAAGGACCCCTCCACTCCGGTCGCCACGAGAGGGATGCCGCGCACGAAGTACGCCAGCGGGAGGATCCAGAAAGTGCCGACGAGAAGCAGCCTGAGCGTCGCCGGGTCGTTCCGGTCGAAGGTCGACGCGAGCCCGAGCCCGATCGCCGTGCCGGGGATCGCCCAGGGGAGCGCGATCAGAACCGCCAGGAGCCCGCGCCCGGGGAAACGACGCAACGCCACCAGGTACGCCGCCACGAAGCACACCACGACGTCGGCGGCGGTTGCCAGCGCCGACATCGCGATGCTGTTCCTGATCGGCAGGAGCAGTTGGGCGTCGGTCGCCAGTCGGGTGTAATTCTCGATGGTGTACGATGGTGGGAGCACCTGCGTCGTCCACGCGCCATCGGTGGCGAAGGAGACGAGAACGACCATCGCATGGGGAAGCACGAGAAAGACGACGGCGAGGAGGCTCAGCACCGGTGTCAGGGACCGCAGCGCACCGCTGCGTGGCACGAGACGGTCACCGCGCCCTTTCCCGACCATCGCGTAGCTTCGCTTCCGCTCCAGAGCACGGAAGAGCCCGAGCGCGGCGATGGCCCCCAAGGCCATGACCGTCGTCTCGACATACGCGAGCGGTAGTGATCCGTTGAGCTTGGACGCCACGATCTGGGTGGAGAGCACTCGCACCCCACCGCCGAAGACGTAGGGCGCCGAGAAGCTGCCGAGCGCGTTCATGAAGACGAGGAGCATCGAGCCGGCGAGCGCCGGCGTCAGGAGCGGCAGCGTCACTCGGCGGAGTCGCATCCATCGCGTCGCTCCAAGGCCGTCGGCTGCCTCCTCGAGGGTCGTGTCGAGGCGCTCGAGGCCCGCCGACACGAGGAGGAAGACGTACACATACATCGTGTACGCGTGAACGAAGATGATCGCCGGCACGCCGGTGAGTGTCCACGGGGCGTGTTGGAGATGGAGGGCGGCCTGGACTCCTCGGGTGATGACGCCACTCTCTCCATAGAGGAAGAGGAAGGCGATCACGCCGACCAGCGGCGGAAGAGCGGCCGGCAGGGTGGCGACGGCGGCCAGCGCGCGCCGGCCGCGAAACTCGACCCGCGTGAGGAGGAAAGCCAGTGGCACGCCAACGATCACTGCCGCGACCACGGAGCCGACTGCGACTATCAGGGTCGCCCACAACGCCTCGCGATCACTCGGGCTGGCGATGAACTCGCCCCAATGCGACGCGCCATCGACGAGGCTGCCGGTGACGATCGCGATGTTCGGATAGACCACGGCCCAGAGCAGGAGTGCCAGCAGCGGCGCAGCCACGAGCCAGATGCCGCGGCGCCGGGTCGTCATGGAGCGACCACCGCAACCGGCTCCCGCGCAACGCGCACCGCCACATGGTCGCCCACGCGCACGAGCCGGTCCGGGCTCGCCAGCTCGAGCTCTCCACCGCCGACGAGCCGCACGCGGACGGCGGTGAGAGCGCCGGCGAAGCGCCGCTCGACCACCTCGCCGATCCACGCGTCGTTATCATCGGGCGACGCCAGGGTCAGCGCTTCCGGCCGGAGCACCGCCAGCACCTCGCGCGCGCCGGCGAGCGACTCTGGCACCCGGGCGATGCACGAACAGGTCACGCCCCCGAGCGCCAACATCACTTCGCCGTCCGTCAGCATTGCCGGCACCAGCGTGGCCCGTCCAATGAACTCCGCTACCGCGCGCGACGCCGGCGCATCGTATAACTCGTCAGGCGCACCGACCTGGAGGAGATGCCCCGCCTGGAGCAGCGCCACCCGATCGGCGATGGCGAAGGCATCCTCCTGGTCGTGGGTCACGAAGACCGCGGTCACGCCGAGGTGGTGGAGAGTGGCCCGCAGCTCCTCACGGGTCGCGCGGCGGAGCGTCGGATCGAGGTTCGACAGCGGCTCGTCGAGGAGGAGCACGCGGGGCTGGATGACCAGCGCCCGCGCCAGGGCGACACGCTGCTGCTCGCCGCCCGAGAGCGACTGCACGGCCCGCTGTTCGGCGCCCGCGAGTCCGACGCTGGCCAGCGCCGCGCCGGCTCGCTCCTCCCGATCGCGGCGGGCGAAGCCTCGGGCTTCGAGGCCGAAGCCGACGTTCTCTCCCACCGTCATGTGCGGAAAGAGCGCGTAGTGCTGAAACACCATCCCGAAGTTCCGCTTCTGGGGAGGCTCGGCGGTGATGTCCGCGCCATCGAGCCGCACGCGGCCGGCGTCGGGGCGCTCGTAGCCGGCGATCATGCGGAGCGTGGTCGTCTTCCCCGAACCGCTCGCACCCACCAGCGCCAGCAGCTCGCCGCGCGCCACCTCGAGCGACAGCCCCTCCACCGCCGCCCGAGCACCGAACCGCCTCGTGAGGCCGTCCAGCGACAGCGTTCCCGCGCTCACGAGCCGCGGCCGCGGTTCCGGATGTTGGCGTCCCAGTACTTCATCCACTCGTCCAGGTGGCGCGCCAGCAGCGTCCGATCCATGGGTAGGGGGGTGATGTCTGTTTTCGCCTGACGAACCCACTCCGGAAGCGCCTGCAGCGGCACGTCGGTGCGGACCGGAATACGGAAGAACTTCTGCGCTGCCACCTCGAGCGCGCCGGGCGTGGTGACGAACTCGTAGAACGACTCGGCCTCGCGCGGGTGCCGCGAGCCGTGGACGATGGCGATCGCGTCGACCAGGATCGGTGTGCCGCTCTTCGGGATCACGTACGCGACCGGCATGTGCAGACGATCGTGGATCGTGGCGATGTCGGGCATGTCGTAGAGCGAGATCAGCCCTTCCTGGCGGGCGAGCTTCTGATAGAGGATGGCGGGATTGAGAGTGTATTCCTTGGTATTCGCATCGAGCCGCCGGAGCCACGCGTAGCCGGAGTCGGGACCGTTGGTGGCGTTCCACCCCCGGAGGATCATCGCGCCGAAGATGGCGCGCATGCTCCCGCTCGCCAGGGGATCCCGGATGAGCACCTTCCCCTTCCACCTCGGATCGAGCACGTCGTCCCAATCCTTGGGCGCGTCGGCAGCCGTCACCGCCTCGCTGTTGTAGGCGATGACCTCGGGGGTGAGGTAGGTGCCGAACCAGAGGCTCTGCGGGTCCTTCGCCTCGTCAGGCACAGCCGCCGCCCAGGTGGGCGTGTACGGCGCGAGGAGTCCCTCGCCGGCCGCCCGGGCGAAGATGTCCGCCGGCGCTCCGAACCAGAGATCGGCCTGCGGGTTCGCGGCTTCGCTGCGCAGCCGGTCGAGCACATCCTGCGACCCCATGTCCACCCACTGCACATCGATGGTGGGGTGAGCCTGCTCGAACGCCGTCTCGAAGTACTGGAGGAGGTCCTTCCCGTGCGGCGAGTAGACGGTGAGGACCGTCCGGCCGTCGCCGCGCCCGCACCCTACCACGACGGCGAGGGCGAGCGCCGCGACGCCGCCTACCCTCACGGCGATGCGACCGGCGCGTCCGGCTGCCGCGCCGCGACGAGGTTGACGAAGAGCCGCGCGGCTCCCGGCACACCCGCGGGGAGCTGCCGGAAGAGGGAGAGCGTCGTGTAGACGTAGGTGCCGCGGCCGTACGGCGCGACCAGGATTCCGCCCTCGTTGGCCGGCTCTCCCGGATCGTTCATCGACACGAAGGCCTTCCAGTGCGAGTCGAAGGTCGATGGCATGTACAACGACCGCTCCTGCACCCACCCGCTCCAGTCGCTGTCGCCGATCTTGTTCGGCGTGGTGAGCAGGCGGTCGCCAGGGCTCACGACGCGCACCACCGCGTTCTCGTCGGTCACCCGCGACGCCGGACGACCGAGGGTGATCGGATAGGGCATGATTCCCGGCTGCGTCATTTCGTACTGTCCGTACTGCACCACCAGCGTGCCCCCGTTCCGCGCCCAGTCGAGGAGGCGGGCGTTGTTGGCGACGAGCGCCGGCTGTGACTCGTAGGCTCGCGTCCCGATGACGATCGCCGTGTACGGCGTGAGGTCGGCTCCAGCGAGCTTGTTGGCATCGAGCACCGTCACCGGAAGGCCGAGCTCCTGGAGCATCGGCGCCACGTTGTCGCCGACGCCCGGGATGTAGGCGATGTTCGCGCCGGGGGGGAGCGCGACATCCACCGCCTGCAGCGTCACCGCGGCATCGCGGTAGAGACGCTGCGGCCGAATGTGATCGTACTCGATGAGTTGGTAGCCGGTCGCGAACGTCTTGCCGCCGCTCTCGACGCTCGCCGCGAGGGTGTGACGCCCCGCGGGAAGCTTGCCGCGAAGGCGGAAATCGACGTCGGCGGTGGCACCGAATCCCGTCAGGCTCACCGACCGGGACGCGCTGTCGGCCGTGAGCCCTCTCGGCAGCGAGAGCGACACCCGCGCCGTGAGCGGCGACGTCCAGGCCGAGCGGAGTGAGACGCGCACTGTGCGATCGATCGCGCTGTTGGCGGGGACGTATTCGACGGCGCGGTCCAGGGTGACCGAGATCGCTGGAGCAACGGCCAACGGATGATTGACCTCGCCGCGCACCGGGTCCGCACGCCGATCGACGATCGGAACGTCCGTCTCCGGTTCGAGGAACCGCGCCTCGGCCGGCGCCGGCCGCCGATCCTCCGCTGTCAGCGACACCGGTTGAGTGAACAGGTCTCCGCGGCGTGGGGTCACGAGCCACCATGGCTGCGTGACCTTGACCCCCTTCACGACCAGGTGCTTCGCCTGCGACGTATCGGGCTGCGGCAACGCGCCAACCGCCGATTCCGCACGAGCGGAGATGACGTCCGCCCCGCCCGCAGTCGGTCCGTTCATGTCCAGCGTCCGCGCTCCGCGCCGGAAGACGGTGACCGCGGCTCCCGCCGTATCGGCGACGCTCACCAGCTCGCGATCGGAGATCGCGTCGACCGCCGTGCCCGAGGCGAGCAACAAGGCTTGCCCGCTCTCCCTCGCCAGCCGCTCCAAGACGAGCGCCACGTCGCTGGGGAGCACGCGCGTGCACGATCCGGAGCCGGTGGGGGCGTTCCGCCGCGACGCCACCTCCGCCAGCTCTTGATCGGTGGCGACGCAACTCGACAGGCGGGCGGCGGCCGCGTACGTCGCGCTCAAGGGGGCGATCGTGCGGTCGGGAGCGTACGGGTCGAAGGCCTGCCGCGCCCGCGCAAGGAGCGTCCCGATCGAGTCCAGCTTGTCCCGAGGCCACGCCATGCCTCCTTCCCGCTTCACCAACCCCGCCCACGTCGTGTCGATCCCGTCGAAGATCGATGTCTCCTTCGATGGATCGGCGGCCTCGTTCACTCGCGATGCCTCGCGCCGGAGCGAGCCCTGCACCGCCCCCTTCCGCTGGATCATCCCGAAGCCCTGCGACTTGTGCTGCGAGCGACTCATGGCCGCGATCTCGGCGTAGCTCGCGCCGAGGAGGGCGTTGTACTCGCCCGAGTTGTAGCTGAACGTCGCCCCCTCGCCCCCCCAGTAGGTCGTCGTCCGATAGAACTTGAGCGGCGTCCAGGGCGGGAGCCCCTGCGTTGCGCTGGCCGGGAACCGCTTGGCATCGCCGGCCACATCGTACGCCTCGCGCGCCAGAATTCCGGACACCTGATGCTGCCCGTGGCCGTCGCGCGGCGTGCCAGAGAAGACCGCCACCACGACCAGCGGCTTGAAGGCGCGAATCACCGTCACGACATCCTTGAGGAGCGAGTCGTGCGGCCAGTGCTCGAACGATTCCGCGGCCGTCTTCGAGAAGCCGAAGTCGTAGGCGCGGGTGAAGTACTGGTGCGCGCCGTCGATGCGTCGTGCGGCCAGCAGCTCCTCGGTACGGATGACGCCGAGCGCCTCTCCCAGCTCGTTGCCAATCAGATTCTGGCCGCCGTCGCCGCGGGTGAGCGAGAGGTAGGCGACGTCGACGTGGTGGCCGCGGGTGAGCCAGGTGATGAGCCGGGTGTCCTCATCATCAGGATGGGCGGCGATCAGGAGGACGCGGGCAGTGTTGCCGAGGCCGGCCAGGACATCGCCGAGCGCCGTGGCGCCGCGCGCCTGCGCCCGGACGGCGCGCGGAGCGGCCGTCAGTGCGGCGATCGCCAGGCAGCCGACGAGAGCGCGGCGCACTAGACGATCACGCCCCTACTCGGGCCGTCCGAGCCTCGACCGAGGGCACCGTCAGCGCCTCGGTCACGATGCGCGCCTGCTGCTCGGCGTGCGTGGACGCGTACCCCTCGGCCGGGCTCGCCCGTTCCGGGCGCCCGACGTACCGGATCGGCATGGCGTTGCCGACCGCCCCGCGCAGGCGCGGGGACACGAAGCTCCACGCCCCCATGTTCCTCGGCTCTTCCTGGGCCCAGACCACCTCCTCGACGCCGGGATAGAGATCGAGGACGCGGGCGATCTCCTGATGCGGCCAGGGATAGAGCTCCTCCACTCGCACCAACGCCACGGGTGTCGTTCTCTCTCGCGACGATAGATCGTAGTAGATCTTCCCCGTGCAGAAGACGACACGCCGGATATTGTCGCGGGGCGTGGGAGCGGCCGGGTCGTCGAGCACCGGGTGGAAGCGCCCGCTCACCAGATCGGAGAGCCGTGAGGCCGCGGCCGGCAGCCGCAGCAAGCTCTTCGGCTGCATCAGCACCAGCGGCCGGCGCTCCGTGAGCATTGCCTGACGACGGAGGATGTGGAAGTACTGCGCCGGGGAGGAGGGGTAGGCCACCCGCAGATTGTCCTCCGCACACAGCTGCAGGAACCGCTCCAACCGGGCGCTCGAGTGCTCGGGCCCCTGTCCTTCGTATCCATGCGGGAGCAGGAGCACCACCGCCGAATCCTGCCCCCACTTGGCACGATCCGGGGCGATGAACTGATCGATGATCGGCTGGGCGACGTTGGCGAAGTCCCCGAACTGCGCCTCCCAGAGCACCAGGCTGTCGGGTGCAGCCACCGAGTAGCCGTACTCGAAGCCAAGAACGGCGACCTCGGAGAGCGGTGAGTTGTAGATCTCGAAGACGCCGGTGGCCCCCGGGAGCCTTTGCAGCGGCGTGAAGGTATCGCCGTTCTCGTAGTCGTGCAGCACCGCCTGACGATGGGAGAACGTGCCGCGTTCGGCATCCTGCCCGCTGATGCGCACCGAGATCCCCTGCATGAGGAGTGACGCCCAGGCCAGCGCTTCGGCGTGCCCCCAATCGATCTCGCCCTTTTCACCCAGCGCCGGACGCCGCCGCTCAAGCAGCTTCGCAAGCTTCGGGAGATGCTTGAACTCGCTCGGCCAGGCGAGGAGGCGCTCGTTGAGCGCGATCAATTCCTCCCCCTTGACCGCCGTCTCGGGCCTGCTCGTCTCGATCTCCGTCGCCGGCGGCTCGCTGCTCGCCGGCTCGGCGGTGGCCCGCTTCACCGCCGCGTGCACGCGCTCGAAGTGCCCCTGCGCCTCCTTGTCGAGGCGCTCCGCATCGGCAGCGGCGATCACCCCATCACTCACCAGGCGCGCGGCCCACACCTCACGCGGCGTCGGGTGCGACTTGATCTGGGAGTAGAGCGTCGGCTGGGTGTACGCCGGCTCGTCCGCCTCGTTATGTCCCCACCGCCGATAGCCGACGAGGTCGATGAGGAAGTCCTTGCCGAATCGCTCGCGATAGGCGAGCGCAAGTCGGACGAGCGCCACGCAGGCCTCGGGGTCATCGCCGTTGACGTGGACGATCGGCACCTCGAACCCCTTGGCGAGATCGCTGGCGTAGTGCGTCGAGCGGCCGTCGCGGGGATCGGTGGTGAAGCCGATCTGGTTGTTGACGATGATGTGCAGCGTGCCACCAGTGCGGTAACCGCGGAGATTCGAGAGGTTGAAGGTTTCCGCCACCACTCCCTCGCCCGGGAAGGCGGCATCACCATGGACGGCGATCGGCAACACCCGCGTCTCGTCCCACCCGCCGGGGACGCGCTGCAGGGCCCGCGCCACTCCCTCGAGCACCGGGTTCACGAACTCCAGGTGGCTCGGGTTCGGCACCAGCTGCACTTTGATCGCGGCACCGTTAGGCAGCGTCTTCTGGGTGCTCGAGCCGAGGTGATATTTCACGTCGCCGGTGTCGCTGGCCGCGTTCACCGCGTGCTTCCCCTCGAACTCGCTGAAAATTGCCTCCACCGGCTTGTCGAGCACGTGCGCGAGCACGTTGATCCGCCCGCGATGCGCCATCGCGATCGCGACCTCGTGCGCCCCACCCGCCGCCGCCCCCTCGACGGCCGCATCGAGCATCGGCACGAGGGCGTCCGTTCCCTCGATGGAGAAGCGCTTGTAGCCCTGGTAGGCTCGGCCAAGGAAGCGCTCGAGTCCATCCACCGACGTCAGGCGTCGGAGGACCGCCTGCTTCTCGTCGGCGTCCAGCGTGCGGCGAATTTCCCCGTGCTCGATCACCCGACGAAACCAGTCGCGCTCCGCCTCCTGCTCGATGTGCTCGAACTCGAAGCCGATGGTCGACGAGTAGATCGCGCGAAGGCGCGCGACCGCGTCGGCGGCGCTCCCATCTCGATCGAAGCCGAGCGCCGCGCCGGGAATGAGCGTCAGGTCGTCCGCGCTGATCCCATGGAACTCCGCCGTCAGCTCGGGCGCCCCGCGTGGCGGTGTGCCCAGCGGGTCGATCTGCGCCGCCAGGTGGCCGTACTGGCGAATCGCCTGCACGAGGCCGGCAGCACCCGCCACCTTGCGCAAAAATGCAGGGTCCGGCGCACTGGTCGGCGTCGGCGCGGCGATGCTCGTGCCGGCCAGTGCGCCGATCAGCTCGAAGTATTGCCGCCAGGACTCGTCAACAGAGGACGGATCCTGCCGGTACGCCTCGTAGCGCTCGGCGACGTACGCGTCGTTGAAGGGCGACGAAATGGGAAGCGG
>Ga0187777_10000418_pt1 | contig 29897 bp, 22 predicted proteins | sample 1015_Q2_SP5_10_M_FD_132416 | JGI IMG/M metagenome (GOLD analysis project Ga0187777, IMG submission 132416) | Tropical peat soil microbial communities from peatlands in Department of Meta, Colombia - 1015_Q2_SP5_10_MG | ecosystem: Environmental > Terrestrial > Soil > Wetlands > Peat | place... | reverse complement strand
CGACGGCTGCCGCCGCGGATATCCCCACCAATAGCCCTTCCTCGCGCGCCAACTGCTTCGCCATACCATAAGCATCTTCGGTCGCAATCCCCAGGTCGTCATCTGCAAGCGAGGCATCGTATATCTTGGGCACGATCGCGCTCGCCATATGCTTGGCGCCTTCAATGCCGTGGAATGGTGAGTCGGGTTGCAGGGAAATGCAGCGTATCCGCGGGTTGAGTTCTTTCAAGCGACGGCTTGTACCCACAAACGTTCCACTTGTCCCCAACATTGAAACGAAGTGAGTGATACGTCCTTCCGTTTGTTGCCAGATTTCATTCGCTGTGCCATGGTAGTGAGCCTGCCAGTTGGCGTCATTTGAATACTGGTCCGCGTAGAAATATATGTCGGGATGTTTTGCGGCCAGCTCGCGCGCCAAGCGAATGGCTCCGTCGGAACCCTCGGCCGGATCGGTGTAGATGATGTTTGCGCCATAAGCATGCAGGATGCGTTTACGCTCCGTCGAGACGTTTTCTGGCATGCAGAGGGTAACAGGAAAGCCCTGTGCAGCGCCGATCATGGCGTAAGCAATGCCCGTATTTCCGCTGGTGGAATCCAGCAAAATTTTGCCGGACGTTAACTTACCGCTCGCTTTCGCCTGCGCCACGATGTTGACCGCAGCGCGGTCTTTGACTGACCCTCCTGGATTGAGCCACTCGGCCTTTCCCAGAATCTCGACACCGGGAAGATCGCGGGCAATACGCGAGAACCGCAGTAATGGGGTATTTCCGATCCGGTCCGTAGTAAGCTGCCCGAGCTTCGGAAGCCCTTGACTGGGGGCCATATTGGCACCAAGTTGCGTGAGACTTCCTGACACTGCACGCTTAACCAAAGAAGGTGATTCAGCGCTCTTCGCGGGTGTGCTAGACATAAGAAGTTGGAACGGCACGTGACGAACGTAATCTACCCAACGATCAAATCGACGCTAGATTTGCTGTTGTTTAGATTATAAAAGACCGTGTTTGGTTCCAGCGCGGGGCAGGTACTTTTCCGCGGATTCGGCATCTAACTCGAACGGTAGAGGGAAACAATGGCTAAAGCAGAACAAGAACGGACGTATGAGGACGCGCTGAACTGGCTGCGCGATCACGGCTTCGATCTTATTGAGGCCCCTGGGACCAACGGACGGGTGTTCCTCAAAAAATACAATGTCTCCGCCGCAATCCAGAAAAACGGCGACGATCATGCCAAGATTTTTGCCTACCCGGGCTACCTGATTGGCGGGGAGATTTCCAAGCTGGTCAATAAGGGCTATCAGCAATTTCTCAAAACCGCAAAAACCGAAGTGCCAGCGACTGCCGATCACCTCAAAGCCTTACAGCTATTCACCGAGGAACTGAAGGAAGGCCTGGGATTGCCTAGCTTGTACAACGAAGCTTTGGGAACGGTTAGTGAGTCCTACCATTATGACCGGATCGAAGACCGCGACAAGCCAGCGCCCAACCGTCCCAAGCGGCCTTGGGAGCACGTCGGCGTGATGGCCGCCCCTGTCGGCAAGAAACCCCGCGCCTAGCTCTTTCCTCGATATTCACAGGGAGAGTCTGGGTGTCCTCACCTATGTAACCAGCAGGCCTCTTCCATCCTTCGCGATCAGGCCTTATCCTGTTCGGGATGGCTGCTGACGTACAGCAGCTTACCTCTTCAGTGATGGCTCCATTTCATCTCTATGCGTGGGCCCTGGCTGGGTCGGCCGCGGCGTTTGCCGCGTATTTGCTCCTGAGCCGGAAACGTAAAGGCCCAGAGGAACTCGAGCGCGAGCGGCGTGTTTGGCTGGATCAGATCGGACGCATAACTGACGGTACCGTGATTGACGTCCAGGAAATCAGCAGCAATGGCGACAAACCCTCGACTATGCTGATCTTCCGCTACGATGTTGCCGGGGTTTCTTACGAAGCTTCCCAGGACGTTACGTACCTCCGCCAGTTAATCAATCTGCACTCGTGCCGTTTGGGATTGCCGACTTCCGTCCGCTACGATCCGCAGAATCCCGGAAACTCCATCGTTGTTTCCGAGCGCTGGATGGGCCTCCGCCAATAGCTCATCTCCCGACAGCACGCCTGTATCGACGAAAAATACGGAAGGTACCTCAGAACGCGAGCTACCGACTAGCTTCCCGCCGCGAATCCGCCGGCGTGCGCAAGCGTGATCCGGAGGTATTTGTGAGGATTAACTGGCGTGTCGTTGATGCGAACTTCGTAGTGCAGATGAGGGCCGGTGCTGCGGCCACTCAGTCCAACGTATCCAATCGTGTCGCCGCGATGAACATACTGTCCGCCAGCCACGGCAAAGTTGGCGAGGTGCCCGTAGCGAGTTGTGATCCCGTGGCCATGATCCAGAATGATGGCCCGTCCATATCCGCCGCTGAAATCGGCAAAGACTACGATACCGTCGGCCGGGGCGATGACCGGCTGACCCACTGAGGCAGAAATATCCACGCCGCTGTGAAATGCTCCCTCGCCGTTGAACGGGTCAATCCGTTCGCCGAATGAACCCGTAATCGGACCTTCCACGGGCCAGAGGTTTGGCGCAGAATTGGCTCGCAGCCAGTCCGCCGGAGTCACATTGCTGGTCAACCCAAGGGTGATGCCGGTCGTGGCAGCCCCACTGAGCGCGGTGTCCTTCAGAGTGTATAGGCGGTCTATTGACGAGCTTACCTGTTCATCTTGAATCGCATCTGTTGTGGACGTCAGGATGGGATCAGTCTTTAAGCCGTAAAGAGAAGAAACTTCGCTTGCCAGCGAACCCAGCGATGCTACTTGAATGTCCCGTTCTTTGGCGACCTGCTCAAGCTGGGTGTAGCGGTCTTTCAGTTCCTCTTTTTGTGCCCGCAGCTCATTGAAGTGAGAAACCTTCAACAGCATGTGCAAATACGAGCTGGCTATGCCAGTCAGGCTCAGGGCGCCGATTCCGGCCCCCAATAGCAGCACGTACAGATACTGTACCGGAATAGAGATCTTGCGGAGCTGGCCATCCTCGCCGCGCGCGACAAAAAGGATGTAGAAACGCTTCCGCAATAGATTCTCTCCTCTGATCAGGGCGGCAGGTTCGCCGTGCAATACACACCGACTCCTGATCCCGCCGCACTCTCCCTGTTGGCTGGGAGGTGCATCAACGCTTCCCTACCGGAACCAGGTCTAGCCAATAACTCCCACCTGGTCTGCCGCATGCACAGACCTTGGGTCGGCCAAAGGTGTTCGGAAACAGCACCTGAACGGTAACAAAGCGCCTTTATCCCTGTCAATGACCAGGGACCATTACTGAAGGCGTGGCCAGGCTCGTACGTTAGCGGGATTACTTGCGTGTAATTACGAGCGTTTCTGCGCCCCGGGGTACGTTCCCTCGCGTCCGTGCGGGCTCAGCGATCTTATATATTGATTCTGCTTGCCTCTAAGCGAAAAAGCGCTCATCGCCCGCATACGCAAACAGCAGCCTTCGGCCAGGGCAGTAATCGCGGGCATCGGTGACGACTGTGCCATTCTCCGAATTCCTCCCGGCCACGAGACAGTTGTCACCACCGATTTCAGTTTGGAAGGAGTTCACTTTCGCCGAAATTGGCACCCCGCCGAAGTCGTGGGCCACCGCTGTTTGACTCGTGGACTAAGTGACATCGCCGCGATGGGCGCTGAACCGGTTGCAACCTTCCTTTCCTTGGCTCTGCCGCCCAGTCTTTCGCAAAAGTGGGTAGATGGTTTTCTGCAAGGCTTTCTAAGGCTGGCCAATGCGTTCAAAGTCCCCCTCGCCGGCGGCGACACTGCCGAATCTCCCGCCGGTATTCTCGCAGACATCATCGTGGTCGGATCAACTCCCCGGGGCATGGCGATTCGCCGCTCCGGCGCGCGCCCGGGAGACGGTATCTACGTGACTGGTACTCTGGGGGGCTCCGCCGCGACGTTGCACTTGCTCTCTTCTGGTCTCAAATTGCGCCCGCAGAATTTTCCCAATCATTTCTATCCTACGCCCCGAATTCAGGTTGGCAGGTTTCTGCGCCAGAGACACCTCGCGTCAGCCATGATCGACATCAGCGACGGCCTGTCTACCGATCTTTCCCACATCTGTGAAGAGAGTGGTGTAGGGGCAGAAATACTGGCGGATGCGATCCCGCGCTCCGACCTCGGCAAACCTGCTCAAAAAGTCGATTTGAATTTTGCCCTGCACGGCGGAGATGACTATGAACTGCTTTTCACCTCTCCTCGCAGCAAGAGGGTGCCCAAAAGAATTGCCGGCGTGACGATCACGGCAATCGGCACCATCACGGGAGGAAAGCACATCACTCTTATCAATAATCTTGGCGCTGCCGTTGCAATTCGCCCGCAAGGCTGGCAGCACTTCAGCAAACGTTCATCCCGGAATCACCGTTAGCTTGTTTTCGCTCTGAACACCCTGGTGACTTTCGTGCTATGTGAACCCTTTCTTTCTCTAGGAGCTTTTCCCCCGTCCGTCTAAATTAGGCTCATGTCGTTCCCTCGATTTTCTTTGCCAATCATCTGCACTGTCTGCCTGGCCGCAACCGCCTTTGCACAACAACCCGGCGAGCCGCCGGTTGACAACGATTTTGTTCAGAGACAGTTTGGCTCGAACTGCTCCCTTATCAATCTTCCGCCGCTCAAGGCCGACCTCAATGGCGACGGAGTCGAAGACATCGTGATTCCAGCGCGCTGCACCAGTCCGATGATGGATCAGGCCGAGCAGAACTACTTTGTGGTCGATCCCTACAATGCGTTTTTCGGCTACGGAAATCCGAGAATCACCACGCAGTTCTCGACCGAGGACCCCGACCGGCGCGGCTTCTCGTTGCTCATTATTCACGGAACTGGTGCTGACGCCTGGCACACTTCCTCGCCGAAAGCAAAGTTCATGATTGTGAATCTTCCGTTCAAAACCGTGTACGTGAAAAGGCTTGGGCTAAAGAAAAAAGAGCACATGGCCATCTACATAGACGAAACCGGCGGCGATGCCATGACTTCTGTGCTCTTCTGGGATGGCAAGAAGTATCGCTATCAGCCGATGGGTTCCAACCTGGAGTAGTGATAATTGCGTGGGGACAGCCGCCCTGTGCTGTTCAGGCAGAGCGAAGCTTGGCAGAACCGCTGCCCGCCGTCTCTTTTCCCAGTCTCCCACCCGCTATAATTCCCGCCATGGATCTGGAAGAGAAACTGGCCGAACTCAAAAGGCGCGACAAACTTGCCGAAGATGGCGGAGGCTCGCAACGCCGCGACCGCCAGCGCAAAGAAGGCAAGATGTCCGCCCGCGAACGCATTGAATTCCTGCTCGACGAGGGCACCTTCGAGGAAACCGACAAACTGGTTACGCACCGTTGCACCGACTTCGGCATGCCCGAGCAGAAGTATTACGGCGATGGTTTTATCACCGGCTATGGCCGCATCGAAGGTCGTCTGATCTTCGTCTTCGCGCAGGATTTCACCGTCTTCGGCGGCTCTCTTTCTGAAGCCAACGCCGGCAAAATCGTGAAGATCATGGATCTCGCCGCGAAGATGGGCGCACCCGTTATCGGTTTAAATGATTCTGGCGGCGCCCGCATTCAGGAAGGCGTGATGTCGCTGGCCGGCTACGCCGATATCTTTCTCCGCAACACGCTTTACAGCGGAGTGGTTCCGCAGATTTCAGCCATTATGGGGCCGTGCGCCGGCGGCGCCGTCTACTCGCCGGCCATCACCGACTTCATCCTGATGGTCGACAAAACTTCCTACATGTTCATCACCGGTCCCGACGTGATTAAAACCGTCACCCACCAGGAAGTTACAAAGGATCAACTCGGAGGCGCCACCACCCACAACGAAACTTCCGGCGTGGCCCACTTTCTCGCGCACGACGATGCCGAATGTCTGTCGATGGTGCGCGAACTCCTTAGCTTCGTGCCGTCCAACAATCTCGATGATCCGCCGCGAAAGCCCTGCACCGATCCCGTCGACCGCGCCGACTCGGCTCTCGACAAACTTGTTCCGAGCCAGTCGAACCTGCCCTACGACATGAAGGACGTGATCCACGGCGTGGTCGATGACGGATATTTTTTTGAAGTTCAGGAGCACTTCGCCAAAAACATCATCGTCGGATTCGCCCGCCTGAATGGCCGATCAGTGGGCATTGTTGCGAATCAACCTGCAGTTCTCGCCGGCACGCTCGACATCAACGCCTCGATCAAGGGAGCGCGCTTCGTGCGCTTTTGCGATTGCTTCAACGTTCCGCTCGTGACCTTTGAAGATGTTCCCGGATTTCTCCCCGGGACCAATCAGGAATACGGCGGAATCATCAAGCACGGTGCCAAACTGCTGTTCGCCTTTGCTGAGGCGACCGTTCCCAAAGTGACTGTCATCACCCGCAAGGCCTACGGTGGCGCGTATTGCGTTATGGCGTCAAAGCACATCCGCACCGACGTAAATTACGCCTGGCCTACCGCTGAAATTGCCGTTATGGGTCCCGAAGGGGCCGTAGATATCGTTTACAGGCGGGAACTGGATCGCGCCGAAGACCGTGAGGCGCTTCGCCAGAAGAAGATCGAAGAGTTCCGCGACCGCTTTGCCAATCCCTACGTTGCCGCCGATCGAGGCTTTGTCGATGCTGTCATCGAACCCCGCGAAACTCGCAAGAAGCTGATTCAAGCCCTCGACATGCTCGATACCAAACGCGACAAGAATCCTCCCAAAAAGCACGGGAACATCCCGCTGTAGCTCGTGTAGGGCGGACATTCCTGTCCGCCCGCCCGGGAAGAAATTCTGACGCAGCGCTGGCGCCCCGGGCATGCCGTTGGAGTCCCCCCGAGAGTAAACATCCACAGCAAGCAACCTAAACCGGCGATCCCACTTCTTTAAGGTCTGAGGGTGGAACTTTAGTTACTTTCCACGAGTTACTGCTCACAACTATGCTGAGCCTGTGGGGTTTAGTCGGAAATGCCTCTCCTTGACGTTGCACGTTGGCGCATAGTTCTGCCACTGCTGTGGCTGACGACGTATGCGCCACTGGCCAGAGCTGATGCCGCGCTGCTCCTGGAGGAGCCCTATGGCCATTTTGGCGCGTTTACGGCAACGGGGCATGCGGCTGTCTATCTGACGCGGATCTGCGCTGATTCTCCCACCGTTCTGCGACGCTGCGGCGAGGGAGAAGAGGGCGTCGTGCTCAGCCGCTACAACAAAGTTGCCGGAAAAGATTGGTTGGCCGTTCCTCTGATTCCTTACCTTTACGCCGTGGACCAGTCGGACGAAGTTCCCCTGTTTGCGAATGCCAAGATCGTTGCGTTTCTTCGGAACCAATATCGAAGGAATCATCTGGAAGCAGTTGCGCCCGATAATCCAACCGGCGAGCCGCCGGAGGGTAACTGGACGCAGTTGGTGGGCGCCGCTTACGACCGCACCATCTATGGTTTTACTATTGAAACTACAGCGGAACAGGATGACGAGTTTATCCGGGAATACAATTCGCATGCGAATCGGGCGCATTTTAACCTCATCACCCACAACTGCGCTGATTTTGCCGCGGGAGTCATAAATTTCTACTATCCACAAACTCTGCACCGCAATCTCATCGCTGATGCCGGCGTCACGACTCCTAAGCAGATTTCGAGGTTGCTGGTGAAGTTCAGCCGACGTCATCCCGAGCTACAGTCGTCCAGCTTCGTCATCCCTCAGGTGCCGGGGACGATGCCGCGCAGCACAGCGGTACATGGCGTCGTGGAGTCAGTTCTCAAGTCAAAGAAATATCTGCTGCCGGTTGCCGTGTTACACCCATTTGTCACCGGGGTTTTGGCGGCAGCCTACATTGGCGATGGAAGATTCGATCCCAAACGGGAGGCGATGATCCTGGAAGCGGACCGCGATTTGCAGCCTCCGCTCCCGGCGGTCGATCGTCGCGATTACCGGAACGAGCTGAAAAGCTTGTCGGCTAAGCATTCCAGGCCCTGGGTTCTTCTGCGGGCCTCGGCGGACCCACAATTCGACCAGGATGGAAGGCCGGTGCTGCGCATGCGGGTAGGCGAGAATTTTGTTGCCCTGGGTATTTCGCGGGACAACATTTTGAATACATCCCCTGACCTCGCCAGGGACCTCGTCATGTCGCGTCTGCAGATGGAATTACGCAATAGCGGAGATCCGAGAGCATCCGAAGTAGATGTCAAAAGCGATTGGGAACTGCTGCGCCAGCTCACACCCGCAGACAAGTCTTTGAACTAAGTCCATTCGAAAATAGGCAAACCTCCACGGCCGGTTTTCTGTTTCTCATCTGTCTCAACAAAGGGTTGCCACTCCGATAGAGCCTACGTATCATTAGCCGATGGCCGCCATAAATACCATTCCAAAATTGGCGCTGCGCCAGAAAGCGCAGCTCATGTCCGCTTCGGAGATTGAACGAACCCTGGTCCGGCTTGCTCATGAAATTGTGGAGAAAAACGGCGGGGTAGAAGCGCTAGCGTTTGTGGGCATCCGGCGGCGGGGTGTTCCAATCGCGCAGCGATTGGGCAAGCTAGTGGAGCGGATTGAGGGCGTGGAGGTACCGGTCGGAACCCTGGACATAAGCTTTTATCGCGACGATCTTTCCACAGTGGGGCCGAAGCCGGTGGTGCAGAAATCTGACATGGGATTTTCCGTCCAGGACAAAAATGTGGTGCTCGTAGACGACGTTTTATTCACTGGACGGACGATTCGCGCTGCTTTGGACGCCCTGTTCACGGCCGGTCGTCCAAGGCGGGTGCAACTTTGTGTTTTGATCGATCGCGGACACAGGGAACTGCCGATTGAGGCTGCGTTCATCGGTCGCACAGTGCAGACCAGCATGAACGAAGTGATTGAGGTCAAGCTGAAGGAGATTGACAACGCCGAAAAGGTCCTGCTGATGGAGAAGTGATTTTCCAAGCATGGATTTTCGAATCTCTAGCATCAAAATCCGTGCTCTCGGTTTACAATCAGGCGCGACGTTGCGTCTACACGCGCCACAGCCGCGGATGACCACTGACAACCTTCCAAACACTCGAGCCGAGACAATAGCAACGGCGCCCGACATCCCATTGCGCGTCGTGGATCTCATCCGTAAGAAACGGGACGGAAGAGAACTTTCGAGCGGCGAGATTGAGGCACTGGTCTCTGGCTACACGCGCGGCGAAATCCCTGACTACCAGATATCTGCGTTGCTTATGGCTGCGGTTTTGCGAGGGCTCACGCGCTCCGAGACTGCGGCGCTTACCGATGCCATGTTGCGCTCCGGCGAAGTGCTGGACCTTTCCGAATTCTCAGTGGCGAAGGTTGACAAACATTCGACCGGCGGCGTCGGCGACAAGACTTCGCTGGTGTTGGCACCGGTGGCTGCAGCCGGGGGCTTGCTCGTTCCCATGATCAGTGGACGCGGTCTGGGTCATACGGGCGGCACTCTGGATAAACTGGAATCCATCCCCGGCTTCAATGTGAATCTTTCGCTTGCGGAGTTTCGCCGTGTTCTGCGCGGCTGTGGTTGTTGCATGATTGGCCAGACCGGAGAAATTGCTCCCGCCGACCGGAAGCTTTACGCGTTACGCGATGTGACCGGAACCGTCGAGAGCCCGTACCTGATATGCGCTTCGATCATGAGCAAGAAACTGGCCGAGGGGATTGATGCTTTGATTCTCGATGTTAAGACGGGTTCTGGCGCCTTCATGAAAAGTGAGGAAGATGCGGTCTTCCTTGCCGAACTGATGGTCGAAACAGGCCAGCGCATGGGAAAGAAAGTAGTGGCGCTTGTAACTGACATGGACCAGCCGCTCGGATTCAGAATCGGGAACTCGCTTGAAGTTATAGAAGTACTGGAGATCCTCCACGGCGAAGGACCAGCCGCTCTGCGCGAGTTGTGCCTCGAGCTTGCTGGTTGGATGTTTCTGGTCGGTGGCGCTGTGCCGTCGTTAAGCGCTGGGAAGCAGATTGCCCAGCAAATCATCGATTCTGGGCGGGGGCTGGCGAAGTTTCGCGAAATGGTCGAATTGCAGGGCGGGGATCTCTCAGTGATCGACGATCCCATGCGACTTCCGCGTGCCAAACACATTGTCGAGGTTCTCAGCCCAGAGAACGGGTATGTCGCCGCGATTGCCTCCGAGACGGTGGGAACAGCCTGCGTGATTTTAGGTGGAGGCCGGGAGAAAAAAGAAGACACTGTCGATCCCAGTGTAGGGATCGTTCTGCACAAGAAAGTTGGGGATCCAGTCAGTGCCAAAGAGTCGCTTGCCAGCATTCATTACAATTCTGAATCGCGGGCAGGAAAGGCCAAACAGTTAATACAGGAGAGCTACCACATCGCTGGTGCACCGCCGAGTGAATCCCGCCCTCTGGTGCATCGCGTGATTCCAGCTACGGGAGGCCAGAACTGATGGGCCGCTTTACCGGGATCCTTGGCATTCTTACCATGCTCGGGTTGGCTTTTCTGTTTTCTACGAACCGGCGTGCGATTCGCGTTAAAACCGTGGCATGGGGTTTGGGATTACAGTTTGCCTTCGCGGTGTTTGTGCTCAAAGTGGAAGCCGGCCGCATCATTTTTCAGAAGGCCGGCGACGCGGTAAATCGTCTGCTCAGCTATGCTTTTGCGGGATCCTCGTTCGTGTTTGGTGAACTAGGCAAGCAAGGTTCACGGCTTGGCTTTTACTTTGCATTTCAGGTACTGCCGACGGTTATTTTCATCGCGGCGTTTTTCGCCATTCTCTACCACTACGGAATAATGCAGTTCATTGTTCGTCAGGCGGCGCGAGTGATGACGCGCTTTATGGGCGCAAGCGGAGCGGAATCACTGAATGTTGCCGCCAGCGTCTTTATGGGCCAGACCGAAGCTCCCTTGACGATTCGCCCGTTCTTGCCGGAGATGACCCGTTCGGAGTTGATGACGGTTATGACCAGCGGGATGGCGCATGTCTCCGGTGGAATCATGGCGGCCTATATTGCTTTCGGCATCGAACCGAAGCACCTATTGAGCGCGGTGATTATGACTGCGCCGGGGACGATCCTGATGTCGAAGATGCTGGTGCCGGAAGTGGAAACGCCGAAGACCGCCGGTGTCGTCATCATGAGCGACGAAGAGGTCAAGGCGGAGGAGAAGGAAAATCTACTGGGAGCGGTATCTCGTGGCACAACCGACGGGCTACATCTTGCACTCAACATCGCGGCCATGTTGATCTCATTTCTTGCCCTTATCGCGCTGACGAACGGAATTCTTGGCGGCATTCACGGCGGCTTGGCGCGCATTGGATTTCCTTGGTTTCCCACCAGCCTGGAACGGATCTTTGGCACCATATTTGCGCCCATTGCCTGGGTGATTGGAATCCCATGGCGAGACTGTCCGGCCATCGGTAATCTTCTGGGCACGCGCATGGCCCTGAATGAGCTAGTCGCGTTCTCTCTGCTGGGGCCACAGCGCGGGACTCTAGATCCACGCTCGTTTACTATCGCGACATTCGCACTGTGCGGATTCGCGAACCTAAGCTCGATCGGAATTCAGATCGGCGGGATTGGAGCGCTGGCGCCTAATAAGCGAGGACAGCTCGCCCGCCTGGGATTTCGCGCGATGTTCGCCGGAACCATGGCAAACCTGATCTCGGCATCGATTGCGGGCATGCTGCTGTAAGCTTGTTACTTTCGCGTCCACCACGGGCCTTCCTATCCGGTGCAGCTGACTGTTTGAGCATGTCCGGGGCGGTGGCCGCTCATAGCATTTATAATTTTCATTTCAGTTCTTGCCACGACATCACGAGTGAAAGGCCCAGATGTGCTCGACTTCTTAGGCGATCTTCGCCGAACTCATACCTGCGGTGCACTGCGAACGTCGGATGCCGGGAAGCCGGCTGTGCTCATGGGTTGGGTCAACCGCCGTCGCGACCTCGGTAATCTGCTGTTCATTGACATTCGTGATCGCACCGGCATCACGCAGATTGTCTGCGATAAAGAGACCAACCCGGCTTTGCACGACAAAGCGGGGGAACTGCGCAACGAGTACGTCATTGCTGCACTGGGAACGGTCAAGAAGCGAGATCCCAATACGGTCAACAGGAATATTGCGACTGGCGAAGTCGAACTGATTGCAAGCGAGCTGCGCGTTTTGAATGAATCGAAACAGCCCCCGTTTCTCCCTGGAGACGCCGTCCTCCCGAATGAAGAGATGCGGCTGAAGTACCGCTACATTGACTTGCGGCGCGAGGCGATGCAGCGCAACGTCGAACTTCGCCACAAGATTTCGCTTGCCATTCGCGACTATCTTTCCCGCGAAGGATTCTTTGAGATCGAAACTCCATTTATGACCCGTTCAACCCCGGAAGGAGCGCGTGACTACCTGGTTCCGAGCCGTGTACAGCCTGGGTCGTTTTATGCACTGCCGCAGTCTCCGCAGCTGTTCAAGCAAATCTTAATGATCTCGGGATTCGACAAGTATTTCCAAATCGTCCGCTGTTTTCGAGACGAGGATCTGCGCGCCGACCGGCAGCCGGAATTTACTCAGGTCGATCTTGAGATGTCTTATCCCCAGCCTGAACGCGTGTGGGAAGTAGTCGAAGGATTTCTCGAAGCGGCATTCAAGGTGGCTGGTTATCACATCAAAACGCCGTTCCCGCGCATGACGTATGACACGGCGATTCGGCTGTATGGCAGCGACAAGCCCGACATGCGATTCCCGGCAATGACCGACGTGCGCGACGCATTCACTCAGGAAAACCTGCAAACTCTGGCTGTGAGCCAGAAACTGCCCGTGGTTGCCATTCGAATCCCGAAGCTTGGCGAGCTGTCGCGCAAGGAAAGGGACGAGATCAAGCCCCTGCTGAGCTCAAAGGGAAATGCGAAAGTATTTGAGGACTTCAAACGCCTGGAAAAGAGCTTTCCCGAGGCTGCCGGCAAGATTCGCCAGAAAACGGGTGCAGAAGCGGACGACCTGATCGTGATCGTTGCGGGTGACGGCAAGCCGGCAGAACACAAATCAGAAGGTGGGGTAAAACCGGAGGTCAAGCAGCATGATCATGCGGTTTACACAGCCGCAGGACTACTTCGGCTGGCCCTGGCGCAAAAATACGCCGATCGGCACGGGGCCTTTAAGCGGACGGGTGATCCATCTCGCGATTTCCGCTTTTTGTGGGTGACGGATTTCCCCATGTTCGAGTGGGACGAAGAAGGGCAGCGGTGGGCTGCCGCACATCACCCTTTTACTTCGCCCCATGAGCATGACATGGGTAAGCTCGAATCGGATCCTGCGGCGGTGCGGGCACTGGCTTACGACACTGTTCTGAATGGCACTGAACTGGGTTCTGGCTCGATCCGAATCCATCGCCAGGACATTCAGCGGAAAATTTTCCATGCTCTGGGGATGACGGAAGAAGAAGCTCGCAACCGGTTCGGATTTTTCCTGGAGGCACTGGAGTACGGCACTCCGCCACACGGGGGAATCGCGCTGGGCCTGGACCGAATTGTCATGATCCTCGCCGAGGCTGAGAGCTTGCGGGAAGTGATTCCATTTCCGAAGACCGCTCGCGCCGTTGACCTGATGGTGGACGCACCAACTCCGGTGAGTGAGGCACAACTGAAGGAACTGGGGATTCAGATCAAGAAGTAACGGTTTGTCGCAATTGCACGCCAATTAAAAGCAAAATTGGAGGCATTCTGAGAGTCTTCCCAATCTGGAACCCGCCCAATGCGTACACGACAACGGTTTTTGCGATTTGTCGCTCATCGTTGTGATCGCTGTCACCTTCCGGCGTGATTTCCCTAGCAGCAGGGTCCGCCCAAGCGCGCCAATACTTACGGCAAGCTTCACCAGCAGGCTGGGCCAGAGCTTAAAATGGCAGTGTTCGCAATTGTATGGCGCAATCCCGAGAAGGTGGGAAACCGTTTGCGCTACTTGCCCCGGGAACGGATGAGTGACCGGACAACCTACATCGTGCAGCAAGCGCTCTCACGAGAAGGTGACGTGTGGGTGAATACGTCGGTGCTTGAGGTGATCTCACGACCTCGAGAAGATCAGAATATCCAGAAGCCTCCCCTTACTGGCGCTGCTTCAGTCGGTAAGCCCTCCACTTTTCAGAAAATCCTTCGCGGCGAACTTCGAGTGCATTAAAGCGCTCTTTGTTTTTCCTCTCCCATCTGCGAAACTGAAACAACTTGAGGTGCGAGGTGAGTGTTAACCTGAGTCGCAGCTGAACTGCTGAGTGTACAGAGGCATGTCACCGCGTCATGGCTAAAATCCACGTTCTTTCCGAAGCTGTCGCGAACAAGATCGCCGCCGGTGAAGTGGTAGAACGTCCCGCGTCGGTAGTGAAAGAGCTCCTGGAGAACTCCCTGGATGCAGGGGCCAGACGTATAAAGATCCAGGTTGAGGCCGGTGGCAAAAAACTGATTCAGATTGTCGACGATGGATGTGGCATGGTGCGCGATGACGCGTTGCTCGCCTTTGAACGGCATGCTACCTCAAAGATCAAGAACGCCGAAGACCTGCTGAACGTGGCGACTCTCGGATTCCGGGGTGAGGCGTTGCCGTCGATCGCGTCGGTGTCGCGGCTGCGGCTTGAAACTCGGGCTGCCGAAGAATCTGCCGGCACGGTTATTGAGATTAATGGAGGGAAGATTTTCAAGGTTGAAGAAGCGGGGCTGCCGCTGGGGACGTCGATTGCGGTTCGTGACCTCTTCTTCAATACTCCGGCCCGCAAGAAGTTTCTGAAATCAGAATCGACCGAACTTTCGCATATCGCATCGCTGGTGACCCATTACGCGCTGGCGCACCCCGACAAGCATTTCGAACTACACTCGGCGACGAATGCCATGCTGGTCGCACCTCCTGTTGCTGGCCATAGTGAGAGGATATACCAGGTGTTCGGGAAAGACGTTCTGGACCAGCTTATTCCGATTGCAGCAGTGCAACCGCTGGAGCGGGTCGGGTTGCCGCAGCCGCCGCCGTGGCGCCGAACCGAAGAAGATGAGGCCGAGGAGCGCGCGCCGGGCGAGCTACGGGCGTACGGGTTTGTCTCAAAGCCAGAAATCCAGAAACTCAACCGCAATTCCATTTATGTCTTCGTCAACGGGCGCCTGATTCGCGATCGCCTGATTCAGCACGCGCTCACCGAGGCGTATCGCAACATCATTCCACCGACTGTCTATCCGGTCGTGTTGTTATTTCTGGAAATGCCGGGAGGGGAAGTGGATGTGAATGTCCATCCTTCGAAAACCGAAGTGCGCTTTCGTCAGCAAAGCGCCGTTCACGACTTCGTTCGTGATTCGGTGCGAGCGGCGCTTCTGAAAACGCGGCCAGTACCGCAGTTTGCGACTGAAATTGGGGCGCGCCCCACGGCCACGCCGGCTTTGACGCCCGGTGCGAGCCCGGTTACGGATATCTCGTCATGGAGGGCGGCACACGCTCCGCCCCAACCGACAGCCTTCACACTGCAGGCGCCGGTCCTGCCTGCAGTGACCGAGCGTCTTCAATTTGGCAGCGCCAGCATCAGCGTGGAGGCGAATGCCGCGGTTTCTGTGGCACGTGCGGCTCAGGTCGCGCCGGAGGTCCCGGGAGGTCATTGCACTCCCGCCACGGCTGAAGAGCCGGAAGTGCGGAGCGACCTTGTGCCGGCACTTTCGTCGCTCAAGCCTCTGGGGCAGGTCCGCGATTCATTCATTCTCGCGGTTAACCATGAGGGTTTGTGGATCATCGACCAGCACGTTGCGCACGAGCGCGTCCTGTTTGAACGAATTCTGAAACAAAGGTCGGCGCAAAGGGTGGAAAGCCAGCGGCTTCTGATGCCGTTGATTCTGGAGCTCGTGCCCGCTCAGCAAGCGGTTTTCGCACAGATTTCGGAAGAACTGAACCATAATGGTTTTGAAGCCGAACCATTCGGCACGCGCAGCGTCGCTGTTAAAGTCGCTCCCGCCGGTGTCGAGCCGGCAGAGGTAGAGAGGATGCTGCACGAATTATTTGACGAATTTTGTCGGGAAGAGCAGGTCCTGAACCTCGAGAAAATTCGCGCCCGAATTGCTGCCTCGATTGCGTGTCACGCCGCCATCAAAGTCAATATGCCACTGGAGCAAAACAAGATGGAGTGGCTACTGGCGGAACTTGCAAAGACGGAATGTCCCATGTCATGCCCGCACGGCCGTCCGGTCATTCTGCGATACTCATTGCGGGACATACAGAAAGCGTTCAAAAGAATCTGAGGTCACAGCGCTTAGCATTTTGCACTTAGCACTCACCATTTAGCTTAAGTACCTATCTTCCGCCTCGTTGGGCTAATTGCTAAATGCTACTCTTCAATTTATGACCGATCTCGAGCTCAATCAGCTTCGGCGGGAAAAGTGGCGGCTGGATGGGCGTCCGGTGCGTACCCTCGAGGATGCTCGGGAGTTCATAGAATCTGCGGGTTTCTGCCTGATGTATCCGCTCAAGGCGCAAATCCTGGTGCCGACCTTTATTGGGGCGTGGGTTGGTTCTGATGAACGATTGCCCACGTGGCAGCAAGCCTTTGCGGATGCGCGGGCTAAAGACGCGGTGGAATTGATGGTTCGTCTCCTGCGTGATCATGCAGCTTACGAGGCGAACCTTTTTGAGGAGAATAATGCGTTTTTACTGGGGGCTTCGATTTTTCCGTATTTCTATGCATTAGTCGGTGAACGAAATCCCAAACAACCGCCCAAGCCAGGTCCGCGGTCTGAGTACTCTCAGTTGGCTTGTGATGCCTACGAAATCATTCGTCGGGAAGGCCCGATTTCCAAACAGAAGTTGCAGGAAAAACTGGCCGGCAGTATCAGCCTGGCAGCCTTAGATCGCGCTCTAGGCGAGCTTTGGTCGAGATTACGCATTACACGAGTGGATTACAAGCCGAGCGAAGGCGCTTCCTGGGATGTGCTCTACCGATGGTCACCGGGAGCAGTCCGAGAAGGGACTGAGCTCTCTATGGCGGAGGCGCTTTCGGCATTGATTTCGAAATATCTTGATTGCATAGTAGCGGCTGATCCGCAGGAGGTCGATACTTTCTTCGGAAATTTCGTTCCGCGATCGCGGGTACGCGAGGCCATTAACGCCCTGCTCGCGGCACGAGAGTTGAATTTCATCCACGTGGGGCATCGGTCATTACTGCAGGTCACTCCTGCGAATGTCATCCCAGTTAGCGCTCGTCCACCGCGCGTGAAGCGTAGTTGAGCCCCGCCGAAACCACTGGTGCTCTTTCTAATAGATCTTCTCCTCCTTTACCATTATCTGGTTATCACTTTTCAATAGATGTTCCGTCTAAGGTGAACATGCGCTATTTAATGTCTCTCTTCTCGGTAGTGTGGACACTAGTCTCGCTTTCCCCGGCCCAAACTCCTGTGAACTCCTCTCTGCAACCGCACATGCCATACACGCCCAGTCTCGATGTGAATTCCATAGACAAGTCTGTGGACCCCTGCGTCGATTTTTATCAGTACTCTTGTGGTGGCTGGCAGAAAAACAATCCCATCCCACCGGATCAGACCTCATGGAGCGTTTACGGCAAGCTGTATGAGGACAATCTGAACTTTCTGCGCAGTATCCTGGAGCAGGCAGCAGCAGACTCGGAACGTGACGCCCTTACACAAAAGATCGGCGATTTTTATGGTGCCTGCATGGATGATGCCGCCGTGGAGAAGCGCGGCCTGGCGGCAATCAAGTCTGACCTGGATGCTATTTCCGGGCTAAAGTCGACCAGTGAAATCACGTCACTGGTCGCCCGCCTTCAGTTCGCGTATGGCGAGACGATTCTTTTCGAGCAAGGGTCAACTCAGGACCCAGATGATTCCGAGCAGCAGATCGCTGAACTCGATCAGGGTGGTCTCGGCCTGCCCGACCGTGATTATTACTGGAAAGACGATGCAAAATCGAAGGAGATCCGACAGCATTATGTTCAGCATGTACAGAGCATTTTTGAGCTTACGGGAAATAGCGCAGAAGCTGCGAAGAAGAACGCCGACACGGTGATGCGAATGGAAATGGCACTGGCCAAGGCGCAGCTCACTCGGGTGGAGCGGCGCGATCCCTACAAGCTAAAGCACAAAATGAAAGTCGCGGAGCTCAGCCAGATTGCTCCCAACTTTGACTGGGCGGTTTACTACAAGGAGCTGCAATATCCGAATTTTGAAACCGTTAATGTGGCCACTCCGGGTTATTTCAAAGCAGTAAACGCCGAACTCACCAACGAACCGATTGCCAATTGGAAAACCTATCTGCGCTTTCACGTGGTGGATTCGTTCTCGCCGTACTTATCTTCGAAATTCGTGGAGGAGAACTTCAGTTTTTATCGTAAATATCTTCGCGGCGCTAAAGAGCAACAAGCACGCTGGAAGCGCTGCGTGCAGTACACCGATTACAACCTGGGAGAAGCGCTCGGCCAGGTTTACGTCCAAAAAGTCTTTTCGCCGGAACTCAAAGCCAGCACACTGGATATGGTTCGGCGAATTGAAGATGCCATGGGCGAGCGGATTCGCCAGCTCCCCTGGATGAGCCCGGAGACGAAACAGCAAGCGCTGACCAAGCTGGCGGGCATTCGAAACAAGATTGGATATCCCGGTAAATGGCGGGATTACACTTCGGTCAATATCACCAGCCAGGATTTTGCCGGAAATGTTGGGCGGACCCGTGAATTTGAGACCCGCCGCGATATCAATAAAGTGGGTAAGCCGGTGGATCACGGGGAATGGGACGTGTCCCCGCCGACGGTCGACGCTTACTACAACCCACAGATGAACGACATCAATTTTCCGGCCGGCGTGCTGCAGCCGCCGCTTTACGATGCCAAACTCGACGATGCCCCGAATTATGGGGATACCGGTGGGACCATCGGCCACGAGCTCACCCACGGTTTCGACGACGAAGGCAGCCAGTTTGACGCAAACGGGAATTTGAAAAATTGGTGGATCAAGGAAGACCGCGAAAAATTCGACGCCCGAACCAAATGCGTTGAGGACCAATATGCACAGTACATCGTTGTCGACGACGTTCACATCAATAGCCAGCTGACCCTGGGTGAAGATGTAGCCGATTTCGGTGGCGAGATTCTGGCCTACATGGCATGGAAAGGGGCTGAGAACGGTAAGACGCTTGAGCCGATTGACAATCTCACGCCCGACCAGAGGTTTTTTGTCGGTTTTGCGCAATGGGCATGTGCCAATGAGCGCCCCGAGGAACTCAGGATGAGGGCCATGACCGATCCCCATTCGCCGCCAAAGTACCGCATTAATGGAGTAATCGTGAACATGCCGGAATTTTCGCAGGCTTTCTCATGTAAGGCTGGCCAGCCGATGGTGAAACCGCCGGAAAAAGTGTGCGAGGTGTGGTGATTAGCGGGGCAGACGCAGCCGCTAGTTCCTCAGTTGAAGGATGAGATGCTCGATTACCGGAGCACCGAGGGCGAGAGCAAGTCCAATGAGGGCTGCGAATATGAACTCCACGGGCCTATTTTGCGGCCCCACATGTCGAGTTTTCAATTCACCTTCGTAACCGCATTTGTGGTTTCGAAGGTCACGGTAGCAGTTCAGGTCGCCAGTTCCGGAACCTGGCCGCTCAGCGTGCACTCTTTCGGATCTTTATCTGCGCGCAAACCCACGTAGACAGGGGCCCGCAGCTTCAGGCCGCCTTCAGCCGTTTCGTGTGTCCACTCGGTGAATTTCACTTCGGCAACAAGCTCGGGCTTAGTCCAATGCAGGTGCCTCGCCTCCACAGGGCCGAAGAAAGGGTTCTGGCGGGTTTCAAGTTTCTTCACCAAGTCCCAGACCTGTTTCAGAGTCTTATGATCGAAGCCGGTACCAACCTGGCCTATATGTTTCAGCTGTCCATTTTCGTTGTAGAGCCCAAGCACGAGCGAGCCAAAGTGCAATCGGCTGCCTTCGGGATCGGTGTATCCGCCGACAACGCAATCAACGGTTTGCGTCACCTTAAGTTTTAGCCACTCGCGGCTGCGACGCTCCTCGTAACAACTGCCTCGCTGCTTCGCGAGAATACCTTCGAGGCCTTGCTGTCTGGCGGCTTCAAACAACCCCTTTCCGTGCTCGAGGAAATGTTCTGAGTAACGGACCTGCTCGCTGGGAGAGACAATCTGGGCCAGAACTTGCTTACGATCCTCAAGCGACACGCGGCGCAGGTCGTAGCCATCGATATAGATCAGATCGAACACGTAATAAGCGATCGGAAGGCCAGACTGGCCAGCCACGCGCCGGCCATGACTTCGGAAGCCAGTTCGTTGCTGCATAAGGCTGAAGGAAGAGTGACCCTGTTCGTCGAGGGCGACGATCTCGCCATCGAGAATTGCCGTTTCGGCCTTGATCGATTTCGGCAGGTCCTTTAATTCCGGGAACTGCGATGTGAGATCGTTTTGATTACGCGAATAGAGTCGGGTCTTGCCCTTTTCGATGAATGCAATTGCACGGTACCCATCCCATTTGATTTCGAACAGCCAGTCAGGACTGTCGAAAGGCTGATCAGTTGAAGTAGCCAGCATGGGATGGATCAGGGTTGGCATCGGGCGCTTCATGGCACCTTTCAAGGTTGCGACTGCGGGGAAGATGCCGCTTTCTTTCGCACCCAAAGCTGTTGACCTTGATCTGGAAGGTCTGGAGCGGGGTTTCAGCGGCTCAATGTTGCTCTTGCGGTTTTCTTTGCCTTCGGGGTTCGATCTGTCTGGAGTTTTTTTTTATCCAATTTGGCCAGCGTCTCGGCCAACCACGGTGCTTTCAGCTTTCCGCGAGATGCTTTGCGGCTGCTCTCCCACTCTGCTGCGCCTTCGTCGCCGGCGATTTGCGCCATGGTTTTGCCGCTGAGCACAGAGGTGTCATATTGCTCGGCGTCGAATCCCGGCACAACGTACTCATCGTGCTTCTTGATCATCAGCCATTCGGTGCCTTTGCTGCCTGGACGCCGTGATTTCATGTGAACGAGCGCGAAATCACCGTTGAGGCGTTTCCCATGCAGGCGAAATTTCAGGTCGCCTTTTTCCAGCATGGCTCTGGCCTCGGCATCGTTTCCCGGAACGTATTTGCCGTCGACCAACTGAGGAGAAAGCGGCTCCCACGTTCCGACGTCCCAAACCAGCACGGTACCTGCCCCGTAATTGCCTTCGGGAATGATGCCTTCAAAATCGAAGTACGAAACCGGGTGATCTTCTACTTGCATGGCAAGGCGCTTGTCGGCAGGATCGAGGGAAGGGCCTTTCGGGACCGCCCACGACTTGAGAACGCCGTCCAATTCCAACCGAAAGTCATAGTGCAGGCGGGTCGCCCGGTGTTTCTGGACCACAAACCGGTGCTGGGACCTCTTTTCAACCTTAGGCGGAGGCTCAGGCGTTTCTTCGAAGCGGCGTTTGCGTTTGTATTCTTCCAGGGCCACGGAGCTATTGTATCTGGGCGGACCATGCCGCTCCCAACAACATGGTTTAGAATCGCTGACCGCAAGTTAGGTTTGCTCTCAGATCATCTGGCGAGGATGCTCCATGGAACGGGAATATCCGCGGACACCTTTGGTGGGTGTCGGTGCCATCATCATCGAAGAGGATCGTGTGCTTCTGGTCAAGCGAGGACATGCGCCGCTCGCCGGGGAGTGGTCGATCCCGGGCGGCGTGCTGGAGGTGGGCGAGACCTTGCGTGAGGCGGCGATCCGGGAGGTGGTAGAAGAAACCGGGCTCGAGATTGAGCCAACCGTCCTGCTCGGCGTGTATGACCGGATTTTGCGCGATGCCGACGAGCGCACGCTCTATCACTACGTGCTGATCGATTTCTTCTGCCGGCGAATCTCAGGAGAGCCGCGGGCCGCGGGCGACGCGGCTGAGGTTAGGTGGTTCACGAAACCGGAGGTGGCTGCGCTCGCACTGGCTGGCGATACGGCTGAGGTCATCGGGCTGGGGTTCGAAAAAGCCGAGCAATAAAAAAATTCCAGGATCTAAGAATGATCCTGGAATTGTCCTTTTTCCTATTCGGGTCGGGCAACGAGGATTATTGTGGCGCCAATTCCGCCACGAATATGTCGGCTGCCCCGGTTCCTAGCAGTTTGGTTTTTCCAAACCATGCCTCGCTCTGATACGCGCCAGTCACGAAGACACTGCCGTTTTGATCGACAGCCAGCGCAGGACTGATTATCGTGTTGTTTCCGACCCAGAACCCAGCATTTTCTGCTCTCTGCTCCCAATCCAATGTCCACCCAGAATATTTCCGAACAACGAGATTCTGTGGATATCTCCCCGCATAGACCCCACTCACGTACAGATTGTCCTTGCAGTCATAAGCCACTCCAGTGGTAACCTCCCTCATGTCCCCGCCCGCCCGGCGTACCCTAAGCAACACGCCTGCTGTATCGTACGTAACCACAAATCCATTCTGGTTGTAAGGATCTGTGAACGCGCCGTCACCAAGAGTGTCATTCTTGCCTGGGGGCAGAGAGGTGACAACAGTCTCCTCTTCACTTGGCGATGCGAAGTTGCTATTGTCAGGATTGATGTTGCCGAAGTACCCGACCACTGTGACTTCTTTGCCACCGTGGCTGACAGCAACACTGCTTCCATTGCACTTGTATCCACCGATATCGGCTGCCCACTCAGCATTGCCCTTCTGGTCGTACTTGACTAAGAAGCAGTCATCCGGAAAGTCGCTCGTGGTTTGAGCTGGGCTGAGGCCAACTAGCGTTTTGTCGTTGCCATCGTTGCTAAAGAAAGTGCCTGTGTCCTCAAACCACCCGGTGACATAAACATCGTGGTGCTTTTCGTCCGCAGCGATACCGTCCGGGATGCTGTTGATGGTGGATGCGTTGACTTGGCCCCACTGAAAGTTCCCGTTGGTGTCGAATTTCGCCAAAACCATATGCCAATCGCAGACGCCCGGAACGGTGTTGGACGTCCCGTTAGCCGACGTAAATGTAACGTCCCCTCCGCTCACGATAATTATGTAAGCCATGCCCGCAGCACGGTCCACAGCTACTCCATTGGCAGCGTTTACTCCGTCCCCGAACGGCGAAACGCAGGTTCCAGTGCCTGTTTGTATCCAGACTAGAACGCCGGAAGGGCTGTATTTCGCCAGGTAGAGGACCGCGGTGGTGCTCGTCATGGTTTTGGCTTTACCGTCGGTAGAGCCGAACACCGCCGTACTATTGAACCCGCCTGCCAGATAGACATTCCCGTCCTGATCAAAATCCAGAGCACTTGCCCAATCGTTTTCAGGTCCGCCCCCTTGAACTATCCAAAGCAGCTTGCCGCTAGGAGTGTACTTGGCGAGAAAGAAGTCCAGGTCGCCTGCGGACACAAGTGTCGTAGCTCCGAAGTTTATCGTCCCGCTAAAACGGCCGGCCACGTACAAGTTGCCGTCGGGTCCCACCTTGATCGCGTAGGTGGCATCGTCACACTGGTCTATGTTGCAGACATTGCCGCTGCCTTGGGTGGTGATAGCGCGAATCCAGGACGGGGGCTCGGCGTAGGCCGCAATCGTCATCCCGCAAAAGAGAATCAGTAATATTTTCAAGTTGGCCAGAGAGAAGTGGTTGCGCATGTTTTTCATGGAAATTCAGACCTCCACTGAATTTGTTATGTATGGGGCCCTAGCGCGGACTAGACCTGCTGTCCGCAGCTTGTTTCCGATTCTCAGTCTGTTTTGCAAATGGCCGCGGGGGAAGAGGCCAAGGGGAGGTCGAGAAGCGTGCCGTTCAACGTTGCGGCACCAACCAAACTTTTTCTAATCGAGAGTGCGAATAGGGGGAGAAGCTATAGAGCTTCGAAATGCACTCTATGGGCTGCCGAAAATAACTGTCAAGCCTCAACTCTGAAAAACTCAAAATATTTTGCCGGTCCAATTGAATTATTCAACACTCCCCATGGCACGTAAGAAATCTTCCTTGCCAGGCCTGCTTACAACCGGAGACTTAATCTGAGCTTCAGATCGTCAGTGCTGAGCTTAAGGACGGACAGTCAAGACGGTCCACCCAAAATTGGAGCACAATTTGCAGTATAAAACTGTGACAACAAAGAAATTTTTGCTATAAAGCGAAACGGCCCAACGTCTTAAGCCTTGGACCGTGCGCGATGAAACGGAATTGAATTACCAAGAGGTAGTCACTCTACTCGGCCCTCACGGCAACTGCTGGTTCTTGGCGCGACCCGAACGTCCCGAGTTCAGAAGCCGGCCAGACCTTTAATCCGCCGAGACTCGCCCTGCTCTTTCAGCGTGCGGCAGGATTCGCATTAAGGAGCGGCTGAGGTGCTGCGCGATATCGTCCTGAATAACGATGAAGTCTGATTGAGCTCGCGTGTAGGTTTCTGCCCAGACGCAACTCTGGTCTGTCTGATCGATAAGTTCGACATCAATTCGCATCCGCCCGTCGCTCCTCAAGACAGATCCTGTGAGTACGTAATCCGCGTGCAACTCCCTGGAGATTTGATGAACGTTGCGCACATCGTGTTTGCGACGAGAGAAGACCAGCGCCAAGTGTTTGTGCCGGCCGGCGACGAGTCGCGTCACTATATGGAGCGTCATACCCTCAGCGAAAACTCCGTCAGGAGATACACCCAGATCTTCAAATGGCAGCACCAATAGTCGTAGTGGCCGCGTCGCGCAAGAGCTTGTTGTCGGGGGTTGCTCTGGAGTTCCACTGTGCGTTTCTTCTGACATGCTCATTGGTCCGATGAACCGGTAACCGAGCTTACCGACGGTTTCGATGAACCGCGGATGATCAACTGAATCGTTGAGGGCCCTTCGGAGCTTCCTGACCGCCGTGTTCAAGCAGAAATCAATCTCGACGTATGAATCCGGCCAAACTCTCAGGGCCAGTTGTTCGCGAGTAATGAGCTCCTGCGGCGACTGAAGCAAAGCGGAGAGTATAAGGAAGGGTTTTTCTTGGAGGGGGATTTTGAGACCGTTGCAAAACAGTTCGCGGCTCTTGAGGTCTGCTTCAAACTGCCCAAACCGAATCCGAGAATGGCCACCGAGGTCCAAGCGCCTCCGGCTTCCTGCCATCCTCTGCCACAAAAACTTACCATGGCTGACTACCCATGTCATTAACAATCTGTTCACGCTCAATGAACTCAGGCCCCTGCATGTCTGCCCTATGAAGCGCCTTAACTCGTTGAGTCCTTTTAATTTGATAGACATACAGCCAATACGGTCACGACTCTGCAAAGTGCGACGCTGGCATCATTGATGACCCGTGAGTCGCTCGGAAATCACGCAGAGATCATTTCCCGCTGAGAAAAATTGAACCGAAACTGTCAGTGCTCTCTGCATACTCCTGATGAAAGAGAGCATTCCCAGATTTGGGAACGGCTGCCTGGCGACCAGTCGGGAACCGGGCAGCCGAACATCAGTGGTTCGCGACTTCGGCCGCGCCCCCATTGACATCAGGAGGCATGCAAGTTCATCCCCACGGCCAAACAAGGAAGTTTTTCATCGGGAGGAGGAACACACATTTATCAGGAGGAATGTCATGAAGCGGTTTCTTATCGTATTGCTTGCTGGTCTGCTATTGTGCTTCTTCGCCACTGGTACAGCTGGCGCTCAACTCACCGGCTATATCGACGTTGCGAACGACGGTAACAACAACACAGCTATTGCTTACCCTGCGGGCACTCTGACTGTTTCCGGCTGGGCAGCGGATCTTAACCCGGTTGTTGCGCCCGTAAACACCGTTCAGGTTTTCATTGATGGAAATCTGGTAGGTAACGCAACGCTAAACCAATCGCGCCCAGATGTAGCGACCTACTTTAACAATCAGGCCCTGCTGCCGTCAGGCTGGACTTTCACGGTACCAATCAAGAATTTAGGTCTTTCTTTCGCCCAGCATACGGTCTCTGCAGTGGCATCAGATCCGTATTACTCAAATGTAAGCTTAGGTCCCTCCAGTAGTAGCTGCTGTGTGATTACAGTGGCCGAGGCCGACCTGATTGAGTCTGTTCCGACAGTCACCGGAACCGTTGCTTCCGGTGGCAGCATTCAGATCCAAGAGACGACTTCCGACCAGGCTGCCGTTGGCGCGGGCATTTCGTGGACGCGTATGTACCTTAACACGAGCAATGCCAAAGGCGGGACCCTGTTGGCAACACGGACCATCTCGAGCTTGACACCTTACGGGACTGCCGGCGCATCATCGACCGGCACAAGCAAAGTCACGCTGCCGCTTAACATCGGCGGGACTTACTACGTTGTCGCCTGTGCCAACGACACTGGCAGTGTCGTTGAATCCAACTATTCAAACAACTGTAATGGGGTGCAGGTAACGGTCCAGGCTGCGGATTTAACAGTAACCGCCGACAGCTTTCCCGTTTTCGCCGCGACCGGCACTACCATACTGGCCACTGAGACAACGGCCAACCTAGGTGCGGGATCTCCCAGCACTACTTGGACGCGGTTCTACCTCAACAAAACGACGCCCTCCAAAACCGGTGGCACGCTGGTGGGAACACAGACCGTCCCGGGCTTGACGTCCGGTGGCAGCTACGTCGGAGCTACCAACATAAATGTGCCCTCGAACGTCGCTGCGGGTACCTACTATCTGGTTGCTTGCGCCAATGACACGAACAGCGCGACGGAGACAAATTATGCGAACAACTGCATGTCGCAGCAGTTGACCCTGGTCACTGCCACCGGCGCGGCCATTGTGGATGCCACCAACGGCAACGACGCTAGCACAACCTGCAGCACCGCTGCTCCCTGCAAGACGATCACCCACGCTCTGAGCATTTCGCCACCCCGCACAGTCGTGCTGGCGAAACCTGGAACGTACACGGAGCAGGTTGTGATCCAGCGAAACGTCACGCTGACCTCGACCTCACCCTATGCTGCAGTCATTCAACCTCCGACATCGTTGACTGCGGATCCAAACGACACCGCTACTTCCCTCGTGTTTGTTGGGGCGCCTGCCAGCAGCGTTGCCATCAGCAACATGACTATTCAGGGCGCAGGAGCGGGTAACTGTGGTTTGACCTACGGCGTTTTTGTAACCGCAGGCACCGCAACTGTGACGGGGAACAAAGTGCTGACGATCGGCGACCCGAGCTGCACAAGCGGTGGCTTGGCAATTCGCTTTGGCGACTCTGATATGGGGTACACTTACACGGCCGCTGGGGTCATCAGCAACAATGTGGTTTCAAGCTACCGAATGCGTGGGATCGTAGTGGATGACTCCACCGCAAACGTCACCGGGAATATCGTGACGGGCGCGGGCGGAACCCCTGCGGTCTCTCCAGCCGGGATTGTGATCAGGACTGGCGCTCAATCGACCGTCAGCGGGAATACGGTCAGCCAAAATACATTTGGCACGTTATGTCCATCCCATGCCGACGGAATACTCTTGGCTGCCTTGGCAGGTGGAGTAAATGTGACAAACAACACGGTCACGGCGAATGACGAAGGCGTCGGCATTTACAGCCGCGCGCCCTCAGGAGGGTCATTCAATTCGACCAATATCTCCATCATGAGCAACACGGTTTTTAACAATGCCTTTCTGGGGGTTCATATTGACGGCAACTCCGGAGGCAACACGGTAGAACTGAACACCATTTATGGCAACGGGCAGGATGACGAGGTTGATGAAACCGGAAGCTGGACGTCTCCCAATAATTGGGGAACAGATCCTACCAATTACAACATCCTCGGTAACGGCGGGCCATATACGCAGTTCCTTGGATCTCTCGGATGCACGTGGCAGTGATGAAATAACGCCCTCAAGGGGCGGCCGGGTGCCTAGGTTTGCGATAGCAATTCGCGAGCCCACTTGAGAGTAGAACCGGAACGGAAATAGAACGGCCCGTGCCTCTTCGGCACGGGCCGTCCGGCGGACTGTTTGGGATTGACCAAGAGGTGGTCACTCTACGTGGCCTCTACGGCAACTCCGGGCTTCTGGCACGACCTAAACGCCAGACGGACGTTATCCAAACTCACCGGTAGTGTGCGGGCTGTAGCTTTAGGCGCGCTGGCACCGAAAGCCCCGCTTAGAGCGACCTGCTCTAAGTCTCAGCCACCTCACCTGGTCTTTTGAAACACTTACCACTACAGTCAGAACTTGTCATCAGACCACCTCCTTTCCGGTGTAAGCGCAGATTACTCGAAATCCTACTCACGCGCAAACGGCACGAAGGTGTGGGAGCGAGAAAGTAAACCTCCCACCCTGTCTTCCATTAGGATCAAGTTGTGCATAGCTGGACTCCGGCGATGATTGCGGCGTTTGTTTGGGCGTTGGCACCGATGCTTGCGTTTGGCTTTGCTGGCGATCAGATCATTCGCCTCTGCCGGAAGCTACCCATGGTCGTTCGATTAATAACCCCGGCAATTTTCGGTGTCCCATACGCGCTGGCGGGCTCAGGTTGGAACCGCGGCAACTGGCTGGTGATTTACTTCGGGCTGCCAATCGTGATCGCGGTTCTGCTGTTACATGCCAGCCAATTCGATCCGGAACAAAAAGGAGACTGGCGCGACTTCGCGGTGCTTCTGATTCTCGGACTCGCAGTGGACTTGAGGTGGTTTGAACCAGCGTGGCCAGCTCATCTCAGCGTCATCGGCAAGCTGATGCTTCTCGATTCGGGTCTGTATGGTTTTCTTGTCATTCGCCAGCTTACAAACGTCGGTCTCGATCTGCGAATTCAGGCGAGAGACATCGTCGTCGGCTTACGCGAACTGGCATTCTTTGCACTAATTGCGATCCCGCTTGGTTTTCTTCTTGGATTTCTTCATTTTCAAAATCGCCTTCCCAAAGCGAGTGAGGCCGGGCTAACGCTGGCCTTCACGTTTTTCCTTATCGCGGTACCGGAAGAAATCTTCTTTCGGGGATGGTTGCAGAACCTGCTGGAGAGACGGCTGGGATCTCGAGTTGCCCTGGGGGTGACGGCCATAATCTTTGGTCTTTCCCATTTCAATAAGCGGGCCACACAATTCAACTGGCCCTACGTTCTGCTGGCTGCAATTGCGGGAATTTTTTATGGGAGGGCGTGGTGGTCGCGGCATCGCATCGCCGGATCAGCAATCACGCACACCTGCGTGGATGCGATCTGGTCGCTTTGGCTATGAGCCGCCTGCGGTATTCTTTTCCGAGGAGGTCAACGCGTTCGAAATAATTATGAAAAACTGCCCAAAAATGGTGCTTCTGCTCTGCATGGTTCTGGTGATGCCGGCCTGGGGCCAAACCGATGGAAGTCCGGAAATCCTGACGATTGATGCCCTGGCGCCCTCGCATCCTTTCCCGCATTTCTGGGAGCATATGTTTGGCTCGGGGCGGGCCATTTTGTCGCTGCGCGAAAGCTATCGCGAGGATCTGCGGAGCGTGGAAAACGTCACAGATTTTCGGTACGTCCGATTTCACGCCATTTTTCACGACGAAGTCGGCGTCTATGACGAAGACGCTCAAGGCAATCCCGTGTACAACTTCTCGTATGTCGATCAGATCTACGACGGCTTGCTTCAAAACCGCATCAGGCCGTTTGTGGAACTGAGCTTCATGGCCAACAAGCTGGCGGCCAAAGACCTTCATCAAGCTTTCTGGTACAAACCCAATGTTTCGCCACCGAAAGACTGGAGCCGCTGGGAAGACCTGGTTTATCAATTCGTGAAGCACGTGGTGGATCGGTACGGGGTCGATGAAGTCGCACAATGGTATTTCGAGGTCTGGAACGAGCCGAACCTTGATTTCTGGGCTGGTGAACCCAGGCAGGAGACGTACTGGGAGTTGTACGACCACGCGGCGGCAGCGGTGAAGCGCGTGAATGCGCGATTACGCGTGGGTGGTCCGGCGACCGCACAGGCGGCGTGGGTGGATGCGTTTATTCAGCACTGCGTGCAGAAGCACGTTCCGGTCGATTTCGTCTCAACGCACGTTTATGGCAATGACACCGCGCAAAATGTCTTCGGCACGAATGAGAATATCCCGCGCGACCGGATGGTATGCCGCGCGGTCAAGAAGGCTCACGAACAGAT
>Ga0187777_10000417_pt1 | contig 29943 bp, 27 predicted proteins | sample 1015_Q2_SP5_10_M_FD_132416 | JGI IMG/M metagenome (GOLD analysis project Ga0187777, IMG submission 132416) | Tropical peat soil microbial communities from peatlands in Department of Meta, Colombia - 1015_Q2_SP5_10_MG | ecosystem: Environmental > Terrestrial > Soil > Wetlands > Peat | place... | reverse complement strand
CGTTGACGCTTGCGCTTTACGGCGAGGTTACGGGGCGGCGCGACAAGGCACGGGCCTCGGGCGCGCCCAGTCAAAATTAGTGGAATTTGAACGATTTGACCGCGTTTCGTGGTTTTCGCCGTTGAAACGGCCGGAACCGCGTTGACTTATTCGCCGTTTCTACCAATCTCTTGAAAGCCGGAGCGCGCTGCGCCCACGGCAATTGGTGCAACAACCGAGGAGCAAATAGCCATTCGTCGTCCGATGAAGTCCGCGCTGCCCGTTCAAAAGGACGGCCCGCGCATCAACGAGGAGATCCGCGTCCGCGAGGTTCAGCTGATCGATGCCACCGGCCACAATCACGGTCCGACCCCCATCCAGACCGCGCTAGATATGGCGCAGACCGCAGGGCTTGATCTCGTCGAGATCGCCCCGAACTCCACCCCGCCTGTCGTCAAGATTCTGGATTACGGCAAGTACAAATTCCAGGCGCAGAAGAAGGCGGCCGAGGCGCGCAAGAAGCAGAAGGTTGTCGAGGTGAAGGAGATCAAGCTCCGCCCGATGATCGACGACCACGACTACGACGTGAAGATGCGTTCGATGAAGCGCTTCTTCGAGGAAGGCGACAAGGTGAAGATCACCCTGCGCTTCCGGGGCCGCGAAATGGCCCACCAGGAACTCGGCTACAAGCTGCTCAACCGCGTTAAGGAAGATACCGGGCCGTTCGCCAAGGTGGAATCGGAGCCGCGGTTCGAAGGCCGCCAGATGGTGATGATGCTGGCGCCCCGCTAAGGCCATTTTTCGCTCCCAAGACCAAGGTTGCAAGCCAGGGCGGCGTCTGCCATAACGCCGCCCATTCGCTGCCCGGCCGATTAAAGGGCTGCCGTGGCGGCGATTTTACGCTCAATTCCGAGCATGTCCGGCCGCGCGGGCCCGCCCGCAGACGCGCCGATAGGAGAGCAAAATGCCCAAGATGAAGACCAAATCGGGCGCCAAAAAGCGCTTCAAGATCACCGCCTCCGGCAAGGTCAAATACCAGCAGTCCGGCAAGCGCCACGGCATGATCAAGCGGACGACGAAGACGATCCGCGAGCACCGCGGCACCGCCGTGTTGTTCAAGACCGACGGCGACAACATCAAGAAATACTGGATGCCTAACGGCTAGCCGGTTTTTCCCGCCGCTTTTCTCAATTCCCGACTGCAAGGAGATTCGTCATGGCCCGCGTTAAACGTGGCGTCACCGGTCACGCCAAGCACAAGAAAGTTCTGAAAGCCGCCAAGGGTTATTTCGGCCGCCGCAAGAACACGATCCGCATCGCCAAGCAGGCGGTGGAGAAGGCGAACCAGTACGCCTTCCGCGATCGCAAGCGCCGCAAGCGTTCGTTCCGCGCGCTCTGGATCCAACGCCTGAACGCGGCGGTGCGACCCTTCGGCCTCAACTACAGCCGTTTCATCGACGGCCTCGCGAAGGCCGGCGTCACTGTCGACCGCAAGGTGCTGTCCGATCTCGCCATCCGCGAGCCGGCGGCGTTCCAGGCCATCGTGGAAAAGGCCAAGGCCGCCCTGCCGGCCTAACTGAGGTCGGCTGATGTCCGACGTCGCGCAACTCGAGAAGGACCTGCTGGCGTCCGTAGCGTCCGCCAAGGACGAGGCGGCGCTCGAACAGGTACGCGTGCAGGCGCTCGGCAAAAGCGGCTCGGTTTCGACGCTCCTGAAAACGCTCGGCGGCATGACGCCGGATGAGCGCAAGGTGCAGGGTCCGGCGATCAACGGGCTGAAGGACCGCGTCACCGCGGCGATTGCTGCGCGCAAGGATGAGCTCGGTGCCGCCGCGCTCGATGCGCGTCTCAACACCGAAACCGTCGACGTCACGCTGCCGGTTCGCGAGCCGCCGGCCGAGACCGGACGCGTCCATCCAATCAGCCAGGTGATCGACGAGCTCACCGCGATCTTCGCAGACATGGGCTTCGCCATCGCGGAAGGCCCCGACATCGAGACCGACGACTACAACTTCACGAAGCTGAATTTCCCAGAAGGCCATCCGGCGCGCGAGATGCACGACACGTTCTATTTCGCGCCGAAGACCGACGGCTCGCGCCTGCTGCTGCGCACGCACACCTCGCCGGTACAGGTGCGCACCATGCTGTCGAAGAAGCCGCCGATCCGTGTCATCTGCCCCGGCCGGACTTATCGCAGCGACAGCGACCAGACGCACACGCCGATGTTCCATCAGGTCGAAGGCCTTGTCATCGACAAGGGCTCGCATCTCGGCCACTTGAAATGGATCCTCGAAGAATTCTGCAAGGGATTCTTCGAAGTCGACAGCGTGAAGATGCGCTTCCGGCCGTCGTTCTTCCCGTTCACCGAGCCGTCGCTCGAAGTCGACATCCAGTGCAAACGCGACAGGGGCGAGATCCGCTTCGGCGAGGGCGAGGATTGGCTGGAGATTCTCGGCTGCGGCATGGTGCATCCGAACGTGCTGCGCAATTGCGGGCTCGACCCCGACGAATACCAAGGTTTTGCCTGGGGCCTCGGCGTCGACCGCATCGCGATGCTGAAATACGGCATGCACGACCTGCGCGCCTTCTTCGAAGCCGACGTGCGCTGGCTCAACCATTACGGTTTCCGGCCGCTCGATTTCCCGACTTTGGCGGGGGGATTGAGCACGTGAAGTTCACGCTGCCTTGGCTGAAAGAGCATCTCGACACCGACGCTTCGCTCGGCGAGATCGTCGACAAGCTCACCATGATCGGCCTCGAAGTCGAGAACGTCGACGACAAGGCGACGCAGTTGAAACCGCTCGTCGTTGCCTCGGTCGTCTCGGCCGAGAAGCATCCGAACGCCGACCGGCTGCGCGTCTGCATGGTTGACATTGGCGCGGGGCCGCCGGTCCAGGTCGTGTGCGGCGCCCCCAACGCGCGCGCCGGCATGAGGGCCGTGTTCGCTCCGCCCGGCACCTATATCCCCGGCAAGAAGATCACCCTCGGCATCGGCAAGATCCGCGACGTCGAGAGCCGCGGCATGCTGATTTCCGGCGCGGAGATCGAGATTTCCGACGACGCCGACGGCATCATCGACTTGCCCGCCGACGCGCCGGTCGGAAAAGCCTATACGGAATGGGCGGGCCTCGCCGATCCTGTCATCGAAATCAATCTCACGCCGAACAGGCCAGATTGCACCGGCGTCTCCGGCATTGCGCGCGACCTCGGCGCCGCCTCCGTCGGCACGTTTAAGGACCGCCCACCGAAGCCGGTGAACGGCGCGTTTCCCTGCCCGGTCAAAGTCACGATCGACGCCAAGGAACTGTGCCCTGCCTTCGGCCTGCGGCTGGTGCGCGGCGTCAAGAACGGCCCCTCGCCCGATTGGCTGCAGAAGCGGCTTGCGGCCATCGGCCTGCGCCCGATCAACGCGCTGGTCGACATCACCAACTTCATCACCTTCGACCGCGGCCGGCCGTTGCATGTGTTCGATGCCGCCAAGGTGAAAGGCAATCTCACCGTCCGCCGCGCCAAGAACGGCGAGACGCTGCTCGCGCTCGACGGCAAAACTTACGCACTTGATGCCGCAATGTGCGTCATCGCTGACGACAAGAGCGTCGAATCGCTCGCCGGCATCATGGGCGGCGAGGCAAGCGGCTGCGACGAGAACACCAGGGACGTGCTGATCGAGTCGGCGCTCTGGAGCGAGCTCAATGTCGCCCAGACCGGCCGCAAGCTCGGCATCAACTCCGACGCGCGCTATCGCTTCGAGCGCGGCGTCGATCCGGCCTTTATGGTGCCGGGGCTCGAGCTGGCGACGCAGATGGTGCTCGACCTCTGCGGCGGCGAGGCCTCCGAGATCGTCGTTGCCGGCGATCCGACGCCGAAAGAGAAGGTCATCGACTTCCAGCTCAGCGAGCTACCGCGGCTGGCCGGGCTGAAGCTGCCATTGCCCGAGGTGCGCCGTACGCTCGAGAAGCTCGGCTTCTTCGCGGCCGGTCAGGGCGAGAAGGTCAAGGTCGCGGTGCCGTCGTGGCGGCCGGATGTGCATGGCAAGGCCGATATCGTCGAGGAGGTCGTGCGCATCGTCGGCGTCGACCGCGTGCTGTCGACGCCCTTCCCGCGCGAAGATGCGCGCAAGCCGGCGCTGACGCCGATCCAGAACCGCACGCGCAAGGCCAAGCGCGCGCTCGCTGCGCGCGGGCTGACCGAGGCCGTGACGTGGTCGTTCGTGTCGAAACGCGAGGCCGAACTGTTCGGCGGCGGCAGCGCCGCCCTCGCGCTCGCCAATCCGATCGCGGCCGAACTGTCCGACATGCGGCCGAGCCTCATTCCCGGACTGGTGATGGCGGCGCAGAAGAATGCCGACCGCGGCTATCCGGACGTCGCGCTGTTCGAGGTCGGGCAGATCTTCAAGGGCGACAAGCCCGAGGATCAGCTGACCGCCGCGACCGGCCTGCGCCGCGCACTCGCCCGTCCGGACGGCAACGGCCGCCATTGGTCGAACAAGCCGGAGCCGGTCGGTGCGTTCGACGTCAAGGCTGACGCCTTTGCTGTGCTCGCTGCCGCGGGCGCGCCGGTGCAGGCGCTGCAAGTCGTGCCCGGCGGCCCCGCCTGGTTCCATCCGGGGCGCAGCGGCACCATTCAGATCGGCCCGCAGAACGTGCTCGGCGTGTTCGGTGAGCTGCATCCGCGCGTGCTGGCGGCGCTCAAGGCCGAAGGCCCGCTGGTCGTATTCGAGGTGACGCTCGAGAAAATCCCCGAGCCCAAGGCCAAGCCGACGCGGGCGAAGCCGCTACTCGAACTGTCGCCGTTCCAGCCGGTCGACCGCGATTTCGCGTTCGTCGTCGACGCCAAGGTGAAGGCCGCCGACATCGTGCGCGCCGCGCAGAATGTCGACCGCAAGCTGATTACGGCTGTGACGGTGTTCGACGTCTACGAAGGCAAGGGCATCGAAGCCGGCAAGAAGTCAATCGCCATCGCCGTGACCATCCAGCCGCGCGACAAGACCATGACCGACGCCGAGATCGACGCGCTTGGCCAAAAGATCGTCGCCGAAGTGGGCAAGCGCGCCGGCGGCGTGCTGCGCGCCTAGGCCGGCAGCAGATCGGCGAAGGCAAAGCCGTCGCGCTCGACGGTCTCGCCAGCCTTGACCGCGATCTTGCCCTTCAGCATCGGTCCCGCCGATACGAAAGAATGGAATTCGCCGTTCTCGCCGCACGGATCGGCCTCTGCCGGAAGGTCCTCGAGCAAGGCGCTATCGAAGCGGCGGCCGGCGAACGACACCGGCAATTTCTTCAGGTCAACCGTCGACAGATTTGCCTCAACACCTGCAGCGATCATGTCGCGCGCGAGGGCGGCGGTCGGCCTCTGCCACAACGGGAACACCGGCGTGATGCCGGTGCCGGCCAGCTGGCGCTCGCGGTAGGCACGCACGTCCTCAAGAAATAAGTCCCCGAAGATCATATGCGTGATGCCGCGCGCGTTGGCCTCGTCGATCGCCGCGGCCATCTTGCGTTCGTAGATCTCGTTCGGACATGGGAAGGGAATGCGCACAACCACGGCCGGCAGTCCGGCGGCGTCGAGCTGCGCCTGGAGCAGTTCCTCGCGCACGCCATGCATGCTGACGCGCGCGAACTCGTCCGTCACCGTCGTCAGCGCGCCGACCACATCGAACGTGCCCAAGCGCCGGACCTCGTGCAAAGCCCAGGCGCTGTCCTTGCCGCTCGACCAGGCGATGAGGGCTTTGGCGTGCGCCATCAGTCGTCATCGCCTCGGCGATTGTGCCGGCGGCGCTCTCTGGGCGATTCACGCCGCTGACGGCGCTCTTCGCCCGGTTCCTTGAGCATGCCCATTCTGCGCAACGCCGCGTCGGCCGCGCGCTCGCCCGACTCCCAGGCGCCCGCGACCGTGCCCCATTTGGTCGGATGCAACGCTTCTCCGGCAAGCCAGATGCGGCCGCCGATCGGCTCAACCAGCGCGCTGCGCGCTTCCGCATGACCGGGGGCCGCCGCCGACATCGCGCCGAGCACGAAGGGCTCGGCATTCCAGCGTGTCGCGTGCGCGCTCGTCATCGCGTTGCGCGCGCCGGAGCCGAACACGTTGCCGAGCCATTCGCGCGCAAAGTCGAGCATCGCCGGCTCGCCTTTGGCGGAAAGCTCGCGGCCGAAACTGCCGGCGACCTCGACCACGTGCAGATCCGTGCCGCCAATGCGGCCTAGCAGCGCCGCGGTACGCCCGCCATTCGACTGCTCGAACACCAGATCATCGTTCTGCAGGTCGAGAGGATTGCCAGGCATCAGCAGGCCGATGTGGTCGTAGCTGCCGAGCGGCAGGGCTCGGGCAGCAGCAAGAATCTCGCGCGGCAGGTCCGGCTCGAATTCGATCTTGTCTGATACGAGCGCATTGGTCGATGCCGTGACGATCGCGGCGCGAGCAATCAATTTGCCGCGGCCGGTCGAAAGCTCGACGCGGTCCCGATACCAGTCGATCCGGCTCACCGGCGTCGACAGCCGCACCGGTAAGCCGGCGCCGAGCTTTGCCAGCAACGCGCCAAAACCTTGGCGGCAGAACGAGGCGCGCTCGCGGTCGCCGGCGCGGGCCAGATCCTGCATCGACAGCTCGGCTGCGTCCTGGCCGGAGATGAAAGCACCCAGCTCGAACGCGATAGCCGGCTTCCACACGTCGAGATCGGCAGGCAACGCCTTCGCCAAACTGAGATCGGCGCGGGCACGGCCGGTTTCCTCGAGCGCACGGCGCGCGCGCAGCAGCGCGCCGATATAGCTCTCCATCTCGGCGTCACGCGCATTGCGCGGACCGACGCGGATCGTCTGGCCGCGCGGCGCCGGATAGATCTCAAGGCCCGCTTGCGATGCCGCCGTCACGACGGGGTTGCTGTCGGGGTAGCGGATCCAATGGGCGCCGACATCGAACGGCACGCCGAACAACGACGTGTTGGTGATGCAGCGCCCGCCGATGCGCGCGCCCGCTTCGAGCACCGCGACCCGGGCTTTGCTAGCCATCGCGCGACGCGCTGTGGAGATGCCGGCGGCGCCTGCTCCGACGATCGCGAGATCAACGTCCGCCGATTGCGCCGCAACACGCACCGCGGGCGCCGTGAGCGCGGCGCTCGAACCGGCAAGGAACAGACGGCGGCTAAGCTTTGGCATGGTATCCGAATGGTTGACGGAGCCCGCCAGCTTGCCCGATGCCACGCGCGCTCGCAAATTTCATGGCTAATGATCGGTAACAGCCGTGTGTCAGCGGTGAACCAAATTGCAATGAGTCCGCATTATTTTTCGCGGCCGAGGGGTGGCGCCAAGAACTGGCGCCGGGGTCTCGCATGGGCTTTGTAGTTGATCGCGTCGGGCGGCTTATCGCTCGCTATCTGGAAAAGCCGGAGCATGGCTACGAGCCGTACACTCCGACCGATCCCGAGGCTTTGCGCCAATCGCTGATGCCCGGCGACGTGCTGCTGGTCGAAGGCAGCAACCACATTTCCGGTGTCATCAAGTATCTCACGCAGTCGACCTGGTCGCATGCCGCGCTTTACGTCGGTTCGGTCGGCGACCGCACAACCGAGGACGGCGAGCCGTTGGTGCTGGTCGAAGCCAATATCGGTCAGGGCGTCGTCGCTGTCCCACTGTCGAAATATTCGCGTTTCCACACGCGCATCTGCCGGCCGATCAACCTGAGCGACGAGGATCGCGCGCGGGTCTGCGCCTATGCGGCCGAGCGCATCGGCTTCGACTACGATCTCAAGAACATCATCGATCTGCTGCGCTATCTCTTCCCGCTCCCGGTGCCGCAACGCTGGCGGCGGCGCATGATCGCGCTTGGCTCCGGCCACCCGACGCGCATCATCTGCTCGGCGCTGATCGCGCAGGCCTTCGAGCAGGTGCGCTATCCGATCCTGCCGAAGGTGACGCGCATCGAGAGCGAGGCGGCGCGCCAGGAGATCCTCGAGATTCGCCACTCTTCGCTCTATGCACCGCGCGATTTCGACATCTCGCCCTATTTCGAGGTGGTCAAGCCGACCATCCGGAACGGCTTCGACTACAAGGCCATGGCGTGGGCCGATGTCCCAGCCCCCGACGCCGATGTGATGGTGTCACTGGTGCCGGCTGAGACCGAAGACGACACGCTGTCGGCCGCCAGCTGAATTTACCGCAGCCCTGAGCGTCTTGCCGAAGCCGCGATTGCGGCTTACGTCTCTGCGGCATGATTGACGCCGCGTTCAAAGCAATCTCGCAGATGTTCACGCCCGCTTTGCGCGCGGTGCTGCTGAAGGCCGTGGGTCTGGCACTCATTCTCATCGTCATCATCGGCATCGTTCTGCAGCGCGCGCTATTGGCGCTGGCGCAGCACGGCGCCGACTGGGCCGAGCAGGCGTCTGGCTTTGCCCCGCACGCGGTGTGGAACACGCTCGCCTGGGTGCTGTCGATCATGGCGAGCCTCGGCATCATCACCGGCGGGCTGTTCCTGATGCCGACGATCGCCGCCTTCATCGGCAGCTTTTTCGTCGACAAGGTCGGCGACGCCGTCGAGCGCGAATACTATCCCACCGAGCCGCCCGGCCGTGCGCTGCCGTTCATCCGCGCGCTGATCGAAGGCATCAACATCGCCGTGCTGTCACTCATCGTCTATCTCTGCGCGCTGCCGTTTATCTTCTTCGCTGGCCTTGGCATCATCATCCTGTTCCTGGCGAATGCCTATCTGCTCGGTCGCGAATATTTCGAGCTCGCCGCCATGCGCTTCCGCACGCCGCACGAGGCAAAGGCCATGCGCAAGGCCAACGCTTCCCACATTTTCCTCGCCGGCATGGTGATCGCGGTGTTCGTATCGATTCCGGTCGTCAATCTGGCGACGCCGATCTTCGCCATGGCCTACATGGTGCACGTGCACAAGCGCATGACCGGCAAGCGCGCGGAGCTGCTCGAGCCGGCGCGCTAGATCTTCGCCCGCAAATCGATCACGCGCTTGGCCTTGCCGGCGGAACGCTCAACGCCGCCGGGCTTGACGGTCTCGACGTCGGCAGTGACGCCGATCTGACTCTTGATGTGATGCGCGAGGTCAAGCGCGCTTTTGACCCATTCAACATCGGCTATATCGGCGCGCGCTTCCACAATCACCTTGATGGCGTCGAGCCGCTCGACCCGCCGCAATTCGATGACGAAATGCGGCGCCAGCCGGGCGTCCTTGAGGATGATCTCCTCGATCTGGCTCGGGAACACGTTGACGCCGCGAATGATCATCATGTCGTCGGAGCGGCCGATGACCTTCTCCATCCGCCGCATCGAGCGCGCGGTGCCAGGCAGCAGCCGCGATAGGTCGCGCGTGCGATAACGGATGACCGGCATTGCTTCCTTGGTGAGCGAGGTGAACACCAGCTCGCCGACCTCGCCATCCGGAAGAACTTCGCCCGTCGCGGGATCAATGACCTCCGGATAGAAGTGATCTTCCCAGATCGTGCAGCCGTCCTTGCTTTCGATGCACTCGACCGAGACGCCGGGGCCGATCACCTCCGACAGGCCGTAATTGTCGATGGCGTGAATATCGAAGGCGTCCTCGATCTCCTCGCGCATGGCATTGGTCCACGGCTCGGCGCCGCACATCGCGATCTTGAGCGAGCTCGAGCGCGGATTGACCTTCTGCGCGCGGAATTCATCGAGGATGGCGAGCAGGTAGCTCGGCGTGACGAAGATGACGTCGGGCTTGAAGTCGCCGATGAGCTTGACCTGGCGCTCGGTCATGCCGCCTGACACCGGCACCACGGTGAGGTCGAGTCGCTCCGCGCCGTGATGGAAGCCGAGGCCGCCGGTGAAAAGCCCGTATCCATAGGAATTCTGCGCCAGCATGCCAGGACGGCAGCCGGCGGCGCGCATGCAGCGCGCGATGATGTCGGCCCAGGTCTCGATGTCGCGGCGGCTGTAGCCGACGACCGTCGGCTTGCCGGTGGTGCCGGACGACGCATGCACGCGCAGCAGCTGCTCACGCGGCATCGCCATCAGTCCGAACGGATAGTTGTCGCGCAGCTCGGCCTTGGTGGTGAAGGGGAACCTGCGCAGATCGTCGAGTGTCTTGAGATCGTCGGGATGAACGCCGGCCTTGTCGAAGGCCCGCTTGTAATGCGCGACATTCTTGTAGACAAGCGCCAAAGTCGATTTCAGCCGCTTGAGCTGCAGCGCCGAAATCTCGTCGCGCGAAGCGATCTCGATCGGGTCGAAGCTGTCGCGGCGCGGCGTGAGGTCGGCGCCTTTGAGAAACAGACGCGGCACGGATCAGATCTTTCGCTGCGCGGCGTTCCAGTGCTTTTCCAGATTCGCGATCAGCGCCGGGCTGAAATGGCAATAGGCCTGCTCGCGGCAATAGACCGCCATATAGCGGCGGAACAGATCGAGCGGTTCCTCGCCGACGCGCAGCGCCCGGCGGTTGCTGGCGGCGCTGACGACGCCTGACGATGTGAAATCGTCGCACACCTTCATCACTGTCTGCTCGACTTCATCGGGCGGCGCGACGACGTCACAGACCATGCGGCCTTCCGGCGTGTCGCAATTGAGTCGCTTGCCCATCATGATCGCCTGGCGCGCGATGCGCGGGCCGACGAAGCGCGGGAAACGCAAATTGGCGACGCCGGGGATGATGCCTTCCTTCCTTGCCGGGAGCGTCATGTAGGCGTCCGAACCCGCGACGACGTAATCCATCGCCAGCAGATACTGGCAGCCGCCGCCAATGGCGAAGACGTCGACCTGCGCGACCCAGGGCTTTTCCCGCGTACCGCCGACCATTTCGTCTGGGCCGCGGCCGACCGCGACGCCACGCAGCATTTTGTTGATCACGCCCATGTCGCGCAGGATGTACCAGAGGAACGGGATCTTGCCGCGATAGAGATGCGTGAGGTTGATGCCACTGCAGAACACGTTGCGTCCTTTGTATTTCGGATGATCGACGACACCGCCGCGCAGCACGCAGATTTCGCTCAGCGGGTCGTGGATTGCCATGTCGGCGGCTGTCTCGGTGTCCGCGAGCGTGTCGTTATCCTCGGCGTTGAGAAAGCGCGGATTCTGGATGGTGAGGATCGCGGTCTTGCCTTTGCGTTCGATACGCGCCGGGCCGAAATCGATCGCGTCCCTCTTGACGAATTCCGACATGCGCTCGAGCGATTCTTGCTTTGCACGCAGCATGGCGTCGCAGAGATGCATGCCATTTTCGGCATCGGCGAGAACGTGCGCAAGAAAAATGCCCTGGTCGACTTCGACGCCATCCTTTTCGGACTGCATTAAGACACTTTCGGCGTCGACTTGCTTGCGCGTCGGCGTCAAGCCAGGAACGAGCTTTGACGCCTCGTAGACGAGCTCATCCACCCGCAGGAAACGCTCGTGGTTCTTGGTGAGCTTACGGTAGATGACGTCAGCGTGACGCGCGAGGAACCGTTCGCGCGCATCGCGAACACGCGATTGGATGATATCGACGGTGAGCCTCTGCTTCAGAGTGCGCTGCGCCTTCTTCGGAAGTTTGGACAGAAACGCCGCGCCTTCACGCCAAAACTTGCTGCCAGCCGCGACGTCGCGCTTGTAGTTGCCGGTGAATTCCCGCCACTTCATCCAGGCGGCGCCGGCTTTGGACGACAGTCCGGCTTCGCTAAAAATAAGTTTCGGGTCGCTGTGATCGACAGCTTTCGCGTCCGACCCTTCCATGACGCACTCCCTACGTGCTTATTTTTGCAGGGCCGTTTTTCCCGGCCATTGGCATAAGTCCGCGATGATGCAGACCTCGCAAAGCGGCTTGCGCGCAACACAAGTGTAGCGCCCGTGCAGAATAAGCCAATGGTGAGCGTGCGATTTATATTTCGCGGGCACGACCGCTTCGAGCTTCTGCTCGACCTCGAGCGGCGTCTTGCCGGGCGCCAGGCCGGTGCGGTTGCCGACGCGGAAAATATGCGTATCGACGGCGATTGTCGGCTCACCGAAAGCAATGTTGAGAACGACGTTCGCGGTCTTCCGCCCGACACCGGGCAGCGCTTCGAGCGCCTCGCGCGTCCGCGGCACTTCGCCGCCATGCTCCGCCACCAGCCGACGCGACAGCTCAACAACGTTCTTTGCCTTGGTGCGATAAAGGCCGATGGTCTTGACCAAGTCGCGAACCTTCGCTTCGCCGAGCGCCGCCATTTTTTCCGGCGTGTCGGCAAGCGCAAACAGGGCAGGCGTTGCTTTGTTGACGCCAGCGTCGGTCGCCTGCGCCGACAGCACCACCGCGACCAGCAAAGTGAACGGATTGATATGCTGAAGCTCGCCCTTCGGCTCGGGATTGGCGGCCTTGAACCGGCGGAACACTTCTTCGATTTCCACATTGGTCAGTTGGCGAAGCGCACCCTGCGTGGCTTTCGTGTCCGCCAAGATTCGTAGTTTGGCACGCTGACGCGGCGCTTTGACCTTCGCAGCCTTGCGCTTGCGCGCCGACTTGAGCTGCTTGCGTCTCGCCTTTTTCGCCATGATCTTGGGTATACTGAGCCTAATGACCGTCGACAACGCCGCCCAACTCGAGCCCACGATCTTTTCCGCGGTGATCACGCCGCACCGCTCGCTCAACCGCGTCGGCTTCTGGATTCTGATCGGCGCTTACGGCCTCGTCAGTTTCGTCGCCGGCGTCACCTTCCTGCTGATGGGCGCCTGGCCGGTATTCGGCTTCTTCGGGCTCGACGTGCTGCTGCTGTACTGGGCCTTCCGGCTCAACTATCGCCACGCCGCGGCTTACGAGGAGGTGAAGGTGACAACGGCCAAGCTCACGGTACGCAAGGTCAGCCACCGCGGCGTTGCGCGCGAATGGGTGCTCAACCCGCTCTGGGTGAGACTCAAAAAAACCGAGCACGAAGAGTTCGGCGTCGAGCGCCTGGCGCTGGTGTCGCGCGGCCGGGAACTCGCGATTGCCGGTTTCCTCGGCCCCGACGAAAAGGCGAGCTTCGCCAAGGCACTCGGCGCCGCGATCGGCGAGGCCAAACGCGGCGTCACCCGGACGGTGCTAGGTTAAGCCAGAAAACGGGTGGTCCGGGCGCCTGCCCCGGCCTAAATGGCGGTCATGGACATGACTCTTGAAACCACGGCCACCGGAAGCCGTCTGCATACGATCTCGCCGCTTGCGACCGCAGCGGCGGATTACGACATCGTGCGCCGCGCCATCGCCCACATCCGCGGCAACTGGCGGGCGCAGCCTGAGATCGAAACGATCGCCGACGCCACGGGCGTCACGCCGACTGACCTGCATCATCTGTTCCGGCGCTGGTGCGGGCTGACGCCGAAGGCGTTCCTGCAAGCGCTGACACTCAACCACGCGCGCGATCTGTTGCGCTCATCGGCGAGCGTGCTCGACACCGCTTACGAGGTCGGCCTGTCCGGACCCGGGCGTCTGCACGATCTCTTCGTCACGCACGAATCCATGTCGCCGGGCGAGTGGAAGGCGGGCGGTGAGGGCCTGACGATCAACTATGGTTTCCATCCCTGCCCCTTCGGCATGGCGCTGGTCATGACGACACCGCGTGGGCTTGCCGGTCTTGCGCTCGCCGATAGCGGCAAGGAGCGCGCCGCGCTGCGCGACATGCGCTCGCGTTGGCCGAAGGCCAAATATGTCGAGGACTTTGCAGCGACGGCGCCGACGGCACGGCGCATCTTCGATCAGGCGCTGTGGCGCAAAGATCAGCCGCTGCGCGTCATCCTGATCGGCACGGACTTCGAGGTGCGCGTGTGGGAGCGGCTGCTCTCCGTGCCGGTGGGCAAACTCACCACCTACTCGGATCTTGCCGCCAGTGCCGGCGCGCCGAAGGCCGCGCGCGCGGTAGGCGCCGCGGTCGGCAAGAATCCGATCTGTTTCGTCGTCCCCTGCCATCGCGTCATCGGAAAAAACGGCGAGCTCACCGGCTACCACTGGGGCATCACGCGCAAGCGCGCGATGCTCGGCTGGGAAGCCGGCATGGCGACGGCGTAAGCTATGCGGCGAGATCGAGCTTCGACGCGACTGTGGAATCGGCGTTGAGCCGGTAGATCATCGGCACTCCGGTCGCGAGATTGAGCTTGGTGATGCTCTCGGTCGTATGCTTGTCGAGCACCATCACCAGCGCGCGCAACGAATTGCCGTGCGCCGACACCAGCACGCGCTCGCCGCGCATGACGCGCGGCAGGATTTCCTGGATGTAGTAAGGCAGCACGCGCGCCGCGGTGTCGCGCAAGGATTCACCCCCGGGCGGCGCGATATCGTAGGAGCGCCGCCAGATGTGCACCTGCTCCTCGCCCCATTTCTTGCGGGCGTCGTCCTTGTTCAATCCCGACAGGTCGCCGTAGTCGCGCTCGTTGAGCGCTTGGTCCTTGAACACCGGAATTTTGGTCTGGCCGAGTTCCTCGAGCATCAGATCGAGCGTGCGCTGTGCGCGCAGGAGCGCAGAGGTAAAGGCGACATCGAACTTCAGCCCTTGCGCCTTGAGCTTGCGGCCGGCGTCACGCGCCTCCTTGACGCCTTGCTCGGTCAGGCCGACGTCGCGCCAGCCGGTGAATAGGTTCTTCTTGTTCCATTCGCTTTCGCCGTGGCGTACAAGCACGAGAAGTCGATCGGTCATTGCGGTCCTCAGAAGTCCTTCAGTCCCAGAACGTCCATCATCGAATAAAGTCCTGGCTTCTGCGCGCGCGCCCAGAGTGCCGCATGCAGCGCGCCGCGGGCGAAGATCATGCGGTCTTCCGCCTTGTGCGCCAATTCAAGCCGCTCGGCGGGCCCCGCGAAAATCACCGTGTGCTCGCCGACCACGCTGCCGCCGCGCAAATTCGCAAAGCCGATATCGCCGGCATGGCGGGCGCCGGTATTGCCGTCGCGGCTGCGCACCGAATTTTTGTCGAGGTCGATGCCGCGACCCTCCGCCGCGGCGCGGCCAAGCATCAACGCAGTGCCGGACGGCGCATCGACCTTCTGGTTGTGATGCATCTCCAGGATTTCGATGTCGAAGCTCTTGTCGAGCGTTTTCGCCACACGCTTGGTCAGCGCCGCCAACAGATTGACTCCGAGGCTCATATTGCCGGACTTGACGATGATCGCTTTCTGCGCCGCCGCCTTGATCTTTGCCTCATCGGCAGCATTGAAGCCCGTTGTGCCGATGATGTGCACCGTGCCGCTCTTGGCGGCGAGCTCGGCGAAGGCGACGGTTGCGACCGGCGCGGTGAAGTCGATGATGCCGTCGGCCTTGTCCATCAACGCGGCCGCGTCGCCCGTCAGCTTGACGCCATTCTCCGGTGTGCCGGCGAGCGTGCCGGCGTCCCAGCCGATCAACGGCGAGCGCGAATCCTCAAGCGCGCCGGCAAGCAAAAAGCCCTTGGCGTCGACAATGGCCTTCACCAGCGTGCGCCCCATGCGCCCGCCGGCCCCAGCTACGATCAAGCGCATCTCGGCCATGGCTTCGCTCCTGGCGGGCGGTATAGCGCGCCGGGCCAGGAGCGCCTAGGGCTGCGGGCCGTCATAGCCTTCCACCACCACAATATCGGCGATGGAATGCGGCTGCCGCAGCTTTATGTTCTGCTGATATTCCGGCGAGCGATAACAGGCGAGCGCGGTTGCGTAGTCGGGAAATTCGATCACGACGTTGCGCGAACGGGCTTCGCCCTCGACGCACTCGTACTTGCCGGCGCGGATGACGTAACGGCCGCCGAATTTCTTGAAGATCGGCTGGTTGCCCATGGCGTAGGGCTTGTAGCCTTCTTCGCTACTCACCTCGACGCGGCCGATCCAATAACCTTTGGGCATGTCCTGCTCCCTACATGGCTTGTTCGATTTCGGCGACGATGGCGTCGGCCGCTTTTTTCGGATCGGCGGCTTCGATCACCGGCCGGCCGACGACAAGATAGTCGGCCCCGGCTTCGATCGCGCGCGCCGGCGTCATGATGCGCTTCTGATCGCCGGTCGCGCTGCCGGTCGGGCGGATGCCCGGTGTCACCAGCACCATGCCGCGCCCGACAATGCCGCGCAGTTTGGCCGCCTCCTCCGCCGAACAGACGAGGCCATCGACACCGGTGTCGCGCGCCTGCTCGGCCCGTGCCGCTGCCAACTCGCCGACGCTCATCTCGTAACCGGCCGCTGCCAGATCGGCGTCGTCGTACGACGTAAGTACAGTCACGGCGAGGATGCGTAACGGCGAACCTCGCTTGCCCTCGACCGCAGCCTTCATGGTCTGCGGATAGGCGTGCACAGTGAGGAACGTCGCGCCCATCTGCGCCACGCTCTCGACGCCTTTGGTGACGGTGTTGCCGATGTCGTGCAGCTTGAGATCGAGAAACACCTGCTTGCCGTCCGCGATCAATCCGGCGGCGAAAGGAAGGCCGCCGGCAAACGCCAGCTGGTAGCCGACCTTGTAGAAGACCACGGAGTCGCTAAGCTGCGACACCATGCTCTCCGCCGCCTGCACCGACGGCAGGTCGAGAGCGACGATCAGCCTTTCGCGTGCATCGAGCGCCAAGCGCCTCTCCTCACATCATCAGCCGCGCCATGTCGAGCAGCCGCGCCAGCTCAGCGCGGAACAGATTAGCGAGGTTCATGTCCGCGATCTCGTCCATATCGTTGAACGCCTGCTCGGCGTTGGGGATCGCGACCTGCTCCGGGATGACCAGCGCGCCGCAGCCGAGTTCGAGGATCTGCCGCAGCGCCATCAGCGAGCGCAAGCCGCCGGCTCGGCCGGGCGACGCCGAGGCGATGGCGAAGACACGATTCTTGAACGCGGCGTACGTCGGATCGCCGCGTTCACGCACGCGCGATGCCCAGTCAATCGCGTTCTTCAGCAGCGGCGTCACCGATGCACTGTATTCGGGGCTGGCGATGAACACGCCCTGATGCGCCATAATCATGTGCTTGAGCTTGACGGCATTGGCCGGCTGACCGGAGCGGTCGTCGTCATCGGCGTCATAGATCGGCAGTTCGTAGTCGGCGAGCGAGATGCGCGTGACGTCGGCGTCGATCAACGTCAACTCCTTTTCGGCGAGCGCCGCGAGCTTGACGTTGTGCGAGCCGGTGCGGGTCGAACCGGGAATCACCAGGATCTTTGGGTTCGCCATCGACGGCTCCAATCACATCCGCTGCTGTGCATACCATGACGCGCGGCGCAAAAACAAAAAGGCCGGGACAAGCCCGGCCAGAAAACTTGGGATGAGATGCAGGACTTCATTCCCCGCGATAAACCCAGACGCGCGCCGGCGGCACGTTCATCCAGATGAGCTCGGAGGCTTCCGCTTTGATGCCGTTGAGCGCCTTCGGGATCGGCGTCACCATCGCGTAGGTGAACTGCACGAACGGCGCGCCCGGGGCGAGCAGCGACATCGCATCGGTGATCAGCCGCACACGCGCGAGCACAGGCTTCGTCACTAGCGGCAAGCCCGATACGACAGCCGAGGCCGGCGTGCGCACGTAAGTCTCAAGGAGCCGGCGCAGACGGTAGGCGTCGCCTTGCACGACGGTTGCGCGTGGGTAACGCGTGCGCAACAGCCGACAGAAGTCGGGATCGAATTCGACGAGGATCAGCCGCGACGGATCGACGCCGCGCTCGACCATCGCCTCCGTCACCGGGCCGGTGCCCGGCCCGAGTTCGATCACCGGACCGCTGGCGGTCGGATCGACATAGCGCGCCATCGTGCGCGCAAGCGCTTTGCTCGACGGCATAACGGCGCCGGTCGACAGCGGCTTCTCGATCCATGTGCGGATGAACTGCATCTCATCGTCGAGACGCAGGGGTTTCTTGGCGACGCGGACAGCGGATTGCGGAGGCATTGAACGGGTCACGCGTGCAGGGACTGCAGGACTCAAAACTTAGACAGCGGAGAAAGTTCCGTAAAGGGAGGGAGGCAAGCGGTCAAGATGGTCCCTTGGAATGGCTGTCACGACTTCCCAGCCCATCAAGAAACTCCTTGACCCGACTGAAGAAACCAGCCGATTCCGGGTGGGTCGTCTCGGACGACAGCTTGTCGAATTCAGCCAGCAGCTCGCGCTGGCGCTTGGTCAGATTCTGCGGCGTTTCCACCACCACCTGAACGTACATATCGCCGGTTTGTTTCGAGCGGAGCACTGGCATGCCCTTGTTCGACAGGCGGAAGCGGCGTCCGGTCTGGGTGCCCGACGGTACCTTCACTCGCGCTTTGCTGCCGTCGATCGCCGGGACTTCGAATTCCCCACCCAACGACGCCGAAACCATCGAAATCGGCACACGACAATGCAGATCGGCGCCGTCGCGCTGGAAGAATTCGTGAGGCTGGATCGACAGGAAGATATAGAGGTCGCCCGACGGCCCGCCCCGCAGGCCGGCTTCGCCCTCGCCGGCGAGCCTTATGCGGGTACCGTCCTCGACGCCCGACGGGATATTCACCGACAGCGTCCGCTCGCGCGTGACGCGGCCCGCGCCCGAGCAGGTCGGACACGGATTGTCGATCACCTGGCCGCGGCCCTGACAGGCCGGGCAGGTGCGCTCGAGCGTGAAGAAGCCCTGCGCGTGCCTGATCTTGCCGGCGCCGCCGCAAGTCGTGCACTGCTTCGGCTTGGTGCCAGCCTTGGCGCCCGAACCGGAGCAGACTTCGCAGGTCACCGAGGTCGGGATACGGATCTGCGCGGCCTTGCCGGAGAACGCCTCCTCAAGATCGATCTCGATATTGTAGCGGAGATCCGACCCACGCTCGCGGCCCTGGCCGCGGCCGCGCGCCGAAGCCATACCGAAAATGCCCTCGAAGATGTCGGCAAAGGTCGAACCGAAGTCGGCGCCGAAGCCATGCGCTCCGCCGGCGCTGCCATGCTCGAAGGCGGCATGACCGAACCGGTCATAGGCGGCACGCTTGTCGCCGTCCTTCAGGACGTCGTAGGCCTCGTTGATTTCCTTGAACTTGTGCTCGCACTCGCTGTCGCCCGGATTTCGGTCGGGATGGTGCTGCATGGCGAGCTTGCGGAAGGCCGCCTTGAGCTCAACCTCGGTACAGGTGCGCGTAACGCCCAGGACCTCGTAGTAGTCGCGTTTGGACATGCCGCTTCCCGCCTCAGTTCAATACGCCGTCACAGCGGTACGCGATTCGGCCACGTTTGTTATCTGGAAATGCGTACCCCCGGGGTCCGCCCGGGGGTGACACATCTTGTAACGGACTGCACACGAGCAGTGCGCCGCCTTAGGCGGACTTCTTGTTGTTCTTGTCGTCGTCGACTTCGGTGAACTCCGCGTCGACCACGTCTTCTTTCTTGCCGTCAGCGCCGGTCGCGTTCTCGCTGGTGTCGGCCGGCTGGCCAGCTTCGGCCTGCTGCTTGTACATGGCCTCGCCGAGCTTCATCGACGCCTGCGCCAGCGCGTTGGTCTTCTGCTGGATCGCATTGGCGTCGTCGCCTTTTAGCGCTTCCTTCAAGTCCGCCATGGCGTTCTCGATGGCGCTGCGCTCGGCATCGCCGACTTTCGAGCCGTGCTCGGCAAGCGCCTTCTCGGTCGAATGCACGAGGGCCTCGGCGTGGTTCTTGGCCTCGACCGCAGCCTTGCGCTTCTTGTCTTCGTCGGCATGCGCCTCGGCATCCTTGATCATCTTGTCGATGTCGCCTTCGGACAGACCGCCCGAGGCCTGGATGCGGATCTGCTGCTCCTTGCCGGTCGCCTTGTCCTTGGCCGACACGTTGACGATGCCATTCGCGTCGATGTCGAAGGTGACCTCGATCTGCGGCATGCCGCGCGGCGCCGGCGGGATGCCGACGAGATCGAATTGGCCGAGCAGCTTGTTGTCGGCCGCCATCTCGCGCTCGCCCTGGAAGACGCGGATGGTGACCGCGTTCTGACTGTCTTCCGCGGTCGAGAACACCTGCGACTTCTTGGTCGGGATCGTGGTGTTGCGGTCGATGATACGGGTGAACACGCCACCGAGCGTCTCGATGCCGAGCGACAGCGGCGTCACGTCGAGCAGCAGCACATCCTTGACGTCGCCTTGCAGCACGCCGGCCTGAATGGCCGCACCGATGGCGACCACTTCGTCCGGATTGACACCCTTGTGCGGCTCCTTGCCGAACAACTGCTTCACAACCTCCTGCACCTTCGGCATGCGGGTCATGCCGCCGACCAGAACGACCTCGTTGATTTCGGCCGCACTGATTCCGGCATCCTTCATCGCCTGCTTGCAGGGCTGGATGGTCTTCTGGATGAGGTCGTCAACCAGCGCCTCGAACTTGGCGCGGGTAAGCTTCATCGTCAGGTGCTTCGGGCCGGCCGCATCCGCCGTGATGAACGGCAGATTGATCTCGGTCTGCGTCGTCGACGACAGCTCGATCTTGGCTTTCTCGGCCGCTTCCTTGAGCCGCTGGAGCGCCAGCTTGTCCCGGCGCAGGTCGATGCCCTGCTCTTTCTGGAATTCGTCGGCGAGATAGTTGACGAGGCGCATGTCGAAGTCCTCGCCGCCCAGAAAGGTATCGCCGTTGGTCGACTTCACCTCGAAGACGCCGTCGCCGATCTCCAGGATGGAGATGTCGAACGTACCGCCGCCGAGGTCGTAGACCGCGATGGTGCCGGTCTTCTGCTTGTCGAGACCGTAGGCGAGCGCGGCCGCCGTCGGCTCGTTGATGATGCGCAGCACTTCGAGGCCGGCGATCTTGCCGGCGTCCTTGGTGGCCTGGCGCTGGGCGTCGTTAAAGTAGGCCGGGACGGTGATAACCGCCTGTTCGACCTTCTGCCCGAGATGCGCTTCCGCCGTCTCCTTCATCTTCTGCAGGATGAACGCGGAGATCTGCGAGGGCGAATACGTCTTGCCTTCGATCTCAACCCAGGCGTCGCCGTTCGATGCCTTGGCGATCTTGTATGGGACGAGCTTCTTGTCCTTTTCGACCATCGGATCGTCGTAGCGGCGCCCGATCAGGCGCTTCACCGCGAAGATGGTCTTCTCGGGATTGGTGACCGCCTGGCGCTTGGCCGGCTGGCCGACGAGACGTTCGCCGTCGTCGCTGAAGGCGACGATCGAAGGCGTGGTACGCATGCCTTCAGCGTTCTCGATGACTTTCGGACTCTTGCCTTCCATGACGGCGACGCACGAGTTCGTGGTGCCGAGGTCGATGCCGATGACCTTGCCCATGGCTCTTCCTCTCAAATTGCGGCAGGCCGGTCGGGCCGCTGTGACGCCCAAATGGAGCGGCGGCTCATCCGCCAGACCCCCTGATCCAGCCCCCTGGATACGCTATTCACCGCGGGTTTCGCGGCTTATGGCTCATATAGGAGGCCCCACCGGCCCCGCAAGACAGGACCTCACGAATCCGCGAGGTCGGGGCGGGGTTTACGCCGAGGAGCGTTAATCTTTTCGTTGCCGCCACCGGGCAAACCCGGCTAGGCAGGCCGCCCGAACCCGTCGAGTTGAGGCTTTCTTGCTCCTCCGCCTGCCAGTCCTTCTGTTTGCGATCTGGGCCGCCCTCCTTGGTCCGGTCTATGCCGCCGATCCGGTCTTCCCGAAGGGCCTGCAGATCGGCCTCGCTCCACCCGGCGACATGAAGCTGAGCGCCGGCACCCCCGGGTTCGAGGATCCCGATCGCAAGGCCAGCATTTCGATCCTGCAATTGCCGCTCGGCGCTTATGAAGAGATCGAGCGCGCGATCTTCTCGCGGAACCAGGAAGGCCTCGTCCACATCAAGCGTGAGAACTTTCCGTTCCAGAATGGCATCGGCATCCTGGTCTCGGGCCGACAGGAACAGAACGGTACGACCGTCCACAAATGGTTCCTCGCCGCCACGGGCCCCAGCCCGCAATTCGGCGACATCACCATGCTCATCAAGGTCGACGTGCCAGACGCTGCCAAAGCGGTCTATTCCGACGCGACTATCCGAGACGCGCTCAAGAGCGTCACCTTCCGCCCAGCGCCGCTGCAAGAGCAGCTCAGCCAACTGCCGTTCAGCGTCAACGATCTGTCAGGCTTCCGCGTCCTGCGCGTGATCGCCAATCAGGGTCTCATCCTGATCGATGGCGACAGTGAGGACATGATCAAGCATCCTTATGTCCTCGTCTCGGTCGGTACCGGTGCGCCGGAGGCGCCCGACACGCGGGGGCGTTTTGCCGCGGAACTTCTGTCGACGGCGCCGTTGCGCAACATCGCCGTGACTTTCGCCGAGCCGCAACGGATCAACGGCTATCCAGGCTTCGAAATCCGTGCCACCGCGACCGGTCTCGACGGCAAGCCGCTGATGCTCGTGCAGTGGCTGCGCTTTGCCGGAGCAGGCTTCATCCGCACGGTCGGCGTGGTGCACAAAGAGGACTGGGACAAGCTGTTCCCGCGCTTCCGCGAAGTGCGCGACGGCATCGAGCCGAAGTAACAGTCGCAGCTTTCAGAAGTTGATGATCGAGCGCAGGCCGACGACTTGCGAATCGTGGCCTAGCTGGCCGCTTGGGTGCCAGATTTTCGTGTAGACTGGCTGCACCGTCCAGCCCGGCACGATTTGCGCCAGATAAGTCAGCTCGAGATTGGTCTCGTAGTCGGGATAAGGCCCCGGGATTCCGGGAGCGATCTGATTGTCGGGATTGGCGCGCACATCGTGCGAAAAACGCGAATAGATCACGCTCGCGCCGAACCTGTCGTCGGGTCGCTTAGGAATGAGTCCCGCAAAAACGATGCCGCCATCGACTTCCGCGTCGATCTGATTGCGGTCGGATGGACTAACCGACGCGCGCGTGAAGACAGAAATGCCTTGCTCCGGTCCGAAGCCGGCCGGACGCCATAGCTGCTGATCGAGCACGACGTAGACCCCGGAATCGCCCCGATGAAAGATGTCGGGGTTGGCCTGGTCCATGAACAGGCCGAGATGATGCCAGCCGCCGATCTTGAATGTGGTGGCAAGCCCCGTGTCGTTCTTTCCGAAGTTCGAGCGAAATTGCGCTTCGCCGATCATGAAGGCTGGATCGCGCATGCGAAAGTTCAAGCCGTAGCGATTGCATGTGTCCGGATCGGCGCCGACGGGACACGGCCCGGCCGGATCGCCGTTGAAGATCGCGAACAAGAACGAGGCATTATCGCCGTAATCGAATTTGAGTCGTGCACCGGGCGTCGACAGCGGATAGGCCGGACCGCCGCTCGGCAAGTTCTGCGCGCCGATGGTCGGCCAGTCGCTCTGCAGGAACATCGTGTTCAGGTTGCTGTAGAAGAACTCCACGTCGGCGGCGAGCTGGCCGGCGCGCAAGCTCGCCGCGCCATTCAAGAACTTCTGCTCGAGCCAAAGCTCAGAGAGGCGTACCGTCGGCGTCGCCTCGATCGCGGCGATCGTGTTGATGCCGCCGACGTAGTCGCGGCGGATGCGGCCGCTGTCATAGATCTCGAAGATGTTGGTGTAGAAGGTCAGGTCTTTCAGACCGGCCAGCTTCTCGAGATCGACGGTAAATTGATCGTCGAGCTTGCCCTGACCGATGGTGCCGCGCTTGTTGCCACCGGAGACATTACTGAGCAGGTCGTTGGTCCAGACGAAACTAAAGGTGATGCCGCGGTCGGCAAGATTTTTTCGCACGCCCCACGGATCGCCGTTATACGGCAGGCTGGTCGCGACCGACGGATTGGTGATGCCGTTGGCATCCGGCGCGGCGTAGGGCCACGGATAGTACTGGGCCCAAGCCGGCTGCCCGCCCAGCAACACGGCAATCCCAACGGCGCCTGCGGCAATCCGCCCCCAAAGCCCGACCATCCCACGCACCCAAACTTCCGTCGACCTTGGTTAGCGCCGTCATCCTGCTATTACACTCTATTTGCGACAGGTTCGCGAGCTTGGGTGGAAAATAGGGCCCCTAATCAGCCTCAAATCCGCGGGATAGCCGGTCCCGTTCCACCTCGACAAATGCGTAGCGCGGGCCTAAGTCCTGTTTACGCAATCATTATTTCCGACGGTTAAAGTCGGTGCCTATAACGCTGTCGGGGGATAGCCCGGGGTCTTTGCGTTGAAGAACTGGCCGAAACTTGCGCAGCAATTTGCGAAACTGAAGCTGCCACGCGCGCGCGTGCGCAAGCGCGCGGTCGCCGCCGCGGCCGCGGCCGTGGTGGTCCTGTTCGCGGCGGTGATGGCAACGACGCTCGCCAATCGCTCCGATAAGCTCACCGGCGGCGACATTACCTCGTCGGCGCGCAAGGTCGGCAATCTCTATTATCCGACAGCCAAGCAGTGGGCCGCGCTCACCGTCGAGGCGGTGCGCGAGCAGATATTCCAAGCCGAGCATCCGACCGAAGGCAAGATCTCGGTCGACGAGGACCGCTCGACCCTGGTGTACTCGCCCTACGCGGGCCGGGTTGTGAAGCTGTTTGCAAAGCCCGGCGACACGGTGCAAGCCGGTCAACCACTGTTCGCGGTCGAGTCGACAGACCTGGTTCAGGCCGAGAACGATTTCATCATTGCCATCGCCGGCCTGAACAAGGCGCAGGCAGCTCTTAATCTGGCGAAGATCATCGAGCAGCAGAACAAATCACTCTATGCGACCAAAGCCGGCGCACTGCGCGACTTGCAGCAATCGGAGGCTGCCTCGCTGGCGACGCAAAACGATCTCCACGCCGCTCAGGTCGCCCTCGAAGCCGTACGTAATAGGCTGCGTATCCTTGGAAAGACCGACGAAGAAATCAAGAAATTTGGCGAAACCGGCGAAATGAGCACGCTGACCACAATCTATTCACCGATCGTAGGCACGGTCGTGCAGCGCAAAGTCGGGCCTGGCCAATACATCAATACGACGTCGAACAGCGCGGCGGCCAACGACGCGACATTCGTCATCGGGGACCTGTCTACAGTCTGGCTGGTCGCCTATTTGCGCGAGTCTGATGCGCCGAACGTTCACGTCGGACAACCTTTGCACTTTACGCTGCTCGCTTATCCCGGCCACGTATTTCAAGCGAACATTAATTACATCGCCACTGCTCTCGACCCCACGACCAGACGTTTGCTTGTGCGTGCGACAATCGACAACGCGCAACGCCTGCTACGCCCCGAAATGTTCGCCAGCGTCACCATTCTGACCGATGAAGGCGGTCGTTCGCCTGGAATACCGCGCGAGGCAATCATTTATGATGGCAACGCAGCACACGTCTGGATCGTAAACGACGACCAATCAGTCGAACAACGAGCGATCAAGACCGGCCTTTCGAACGGCAACGACGTACAAATTATCGACGGCCTGCGGGTCGGCGAAAAAGTTGTAATCAAAGGCAGCCTGTTCATCGATCGCGCCGCCACCAGCAGCTGATCTTGGTTTCCTAACTACAAGGGAACTTCATGAGCTCGTTCCTTGCTTTTTCACTAAAACACCGCGCCCTGATGGTGGTTGTCTTCATCGCGGTGATGATCGGCGGTGTGTTCGCGTTTCGCGAACTCAACATCGAAGCCTATCCCGACCCCACGCCGCCAATGGTGGATATCGTCACGCAAAGCGCCGGCCTGTCGGCGGAAGAAATCGAGCGCTACATCACCATCCCGATCGAAACGCAGATGTCGGGTCTGCCCAACCTACGCACGATCCGGACCATTTCGCTATACGGCCTGTCCGACGTCAAACTGCAGTTTACCTTCAATTTCACTTACGAGCAGGCCCTGCAGCAGGCCATCAACCGCCTGAGCACGATGCCGCAGCTGCCGAATTCCGCTCAGCCGCAGATATCTCCGGTCAGCCCGATCGGCGAAATCTATCGTTATCAGCTGGTCGGCCCGTCTGGCTATTCGGTGCGCGATCTCAAGACGTTGCAAGATTGGGTTCTAGAGCGGCGTTTCCGTGCCGTGCCCGGCGTTATCGACGTCACCGCGTGGGGTGGCAAGACCAAGACCTACGAGATCCAGGTCGACCCGAACCGGCTGACAGCTTATGGGCTGACGCTGGCGCAACTGCTGCAGACATTGAACAACAGCAATATCAATGTTGGCGGCAATACACTGGATATCGGTCCGCAGTCAGCCGTGGTGCGCGGTGTCGGCCTCATCCGCTCGATCGAGGACATCAAGGACACGATGCTGACGCAGTCGGGCGGCACCCCTGTGCTGATCCGCGACGTCGCCAATGTGGTCGTCGGGAATAAGCCGCGTCTGGGCATTGCGGGACGCGACGACAACGATGACATCGTCCAAGGCACCGTGCTGATGCGGCGTGGCGAACAGAGCATGCCGACGATCAAGCACGTTGAGGCCGAGATTGAGCGTATCAACAACTCCAACATCCTGCCGCCAGGCGTGCGTATCTTGCGCATCTATGACCGCAAGGATCTGATCGACCTCACCACAAGCACCGTGCTGCACAACATGGTGTTCGGCATCGCGCTCATTTTCCTTCTGCAATGGTGCTTCCTCGGAAACTTACGCACGGCGCTGATTGTTGGCGCCACCATCCCGTTTGCGCTGTTTTTCGCCATCGGCATCATCGTCTTGCGCGGCGAATCGGCGAACCTTTTGTCAGTCGGCGCGATCGATTTCGGCCTCATCGTCGACGCAACTGTGATCATGGTCGAAAGCATTTTCCGACGATTGGGCACGCCTTGGGAGGACTCCGTACCGAAGCGACTGCGCCACGACAGCGACGACAGGCCGACTGGTAAGGCTGCGGCCATCCATCAGGCGGCTTATTACGTCAGCCGGTCGATATTCTTCGCTGCCGGCATCATCATCGCGGCCTTTATCCCGCTATTCACGTTGGGCGGCGTCGAGGGGCACATCTTCGGGCCGATGGCGCGCACCTATGCCTACGCATTGGCCGGCGGCCTGCTCGCCACCTTTACGATCACGCCGGCGCTGAGCGCGCTTCTGCTGCCCGACCACACGCGCGAAACCGAAACTTATCTCGTGCGCGTGCTGCACAAGATCTACACGCCGGCATTGGGCTGGGCCGTCGCCAACAAGAAGGTCACCGTCGTCTGCGCCGGCGCCTTGATGCTCGCGGCGTTCTCAGCGGTGCCGATGCTGGGCCTCGAGTTCCTGCCCAAGCTCGAAGAAGGCAACCTCTGGATTCGCGCAACTATGCCATCGACCATCTCGCTCGAGGAAGGCAACGGTTATGTCAACCGGATTAGAAGATTGTTGGCGAGCTTTCCCGAGGTCGAATCGGTCGTGTCGCAGCACGGCAGACCGGACGACGGCACGGATGCAACTGGTTTCTTCAATGCCGAGTTCTTTGCCCCCTTGAAGCCGGTCGGCCAGTGGCCTTCCGGAATCGACAAGGACGCGCTGACGTCCGACATCCTGAAGAAATTCCAGGATCAGTTTCCCGGCGTTGAATTCAACTTCTCGCAGTATCTGGAAGACAACGTCGCCGAGGCTGTTTCGGGCGTGAAGGGCGAAAATTCCATCAAACTCTTCGGCAACGACCTCAAAGTGCTGACGGACGCTGCAAACAAAATCAAGAATGTCCTTTCTAAAGTTCGCGGCATCACCGACCTTTCGGTTTTCACGTCCCTGGGCCAGCCGACATTACAGATCGACATTAAGCGGGAACGCGCCGCACGCTACGGCTTGGCCCCGGGCGACATTAATGCAACGGTGCGCGTCGCCATCGGCGGCGATTCCGCAGGCGATCTCTACGAGCCCGGCAGCGACCAGCATTTCCCGATCGTCGTAAGGTTAGCGCCGCAGTTTCGGCAAAATCTGGATTCGATCAGGAATTTGGGTGTCGGGGTGCCGAACCCGTCTGGCTTTATGCTGGTTCCGCTTAGCGAGCTCGCAAATATAGATTTGGTTTCCGGCGCTGCCTTCATCTACCGCGAACAGCAGCAGCGCTACCTGCCTATCAAATTCAGCGTGCGCGATCGCGACCTCGGCGGCGCAATTCAGGAGGCGCAGCGCAAGATCGCACAAGAGGTTCCTCTCCCGCCCGGATCACGGCTCGAATGGGTCGGCGAATTCGGCAACCTGCAGGACGCCATTGGTCGGCTGAAAATCGTCGTGCCTATCAGTCTCGGACTCATAGCTCTGCTCTTATGGATCAATTTCGGCTCGATTCCGGACATGCTGCTGGCGATGAGCGTCATCCCGATGGCAACGATCGGTGGCGTGCTTGCGCTCTTGATAATGGGGATTCCGTTCAGCATTTCGGCGGCGATCGGCTTTATCGCGCTGTTCGGCATTTCGGTGATGGACGGAATCATCATCCTGTCCCAGTACAATCAGTTGATCGAGGCCGGCCTCAATCGCACGCGCGCCGTGCTGCGCACCGGTGAGCTGCAGATCCGGCCGGTGCTGATGACCTGTGTCATTGCCGGCGTTGGCCTGCTGCCCGCCGCCATGTCCGCCGGCATCGGATCGCAGGTGCAAAAGCCGCTAGCCGTCGTGGTCGTGGGAGGCATGATGTTGGCCCCCGCGATCATCCTGATTACGTTGCCTGCGCTGATCGCCCTGTTTTCTCGTCGCACCGCAAGACACTCCGTTCCGCACGGGGCTGTGGAGTCAGAGCAGCCGGCGGAATAGTCGGAACGGAGCGGCCGCGGCCTTGGGCTCTATATGTGATGTGACTGAACGCCAGCGTGTCCGCGATGGATGGCATCTTGCCCGTGTCCTACATCCGCCGTGCCATGGACGGGAAGCCGCCGGTACCCGTTAGTTTCCGGAATTGTCGTTGGCGGGCGGCTGCTTGGAGGCCTTGGCGACCGCCACCATGGCGGGACGCAGCACCCGGTCGCCGATCATGTAGCCGGCCTGGATGACCTGGGCGACATGACCAGGAGGCACGTCCTGGGTCTCCATCTCGAACATCGCCTGATGCACATTCGGATCGAATTTCTCACCGGCCGGCGAGAACATCCGGACGCCGCTTTTCTCCAGCGCCTTCATCAACTCGCGCTCGGTCAGCTCGACACCCTCGATCAGCGACTTGACCTTGGCCTCGCCGTGCTCGCGCAGTTCGGAACCGATGGCGCCAAGGGCGCGATGCATGTTGTCCGCGACCGCCAGCACTTCTCGCGCGAAGCTCGCGATGCCGTAGATGCGGGCATCGGCGACCTCACGCTCGGTGCGCTTGCGCAGATTTTCCATCTCGGCAAGCGTGCGCAGCAGCCGATCCTTGTATTCGGCGGCTTCACGCTTGGCGTCAGCGGCCGGATCGACCGGCGTCTCTTGCGGCATAGCCGGGCCCTGGCCGTTTTCAGTGTCGGCTACGGCATCGCCTTGGTGAGCGGTCGGGTCCGTCGTCATTCATGAACCTCGGTCATATTCCGCCCGGGATATCTGCGTTCCCCGGCCAAAAATCAAGCGCCGGACAGGAGCTTGCTCACGACCCGCGCGGTGTAATCAACCATCGGGATCACCCTGGCGTAGTTGAGCCGCGTCGGGCCGATCACCCCTATAACGCCGACAATGCTGCCCCGGTTGTCGCGATAGGGCGCGACGATCGTCGAGGAGCCGGACAGCGGAAACAACTTGTTTTCGGAGCCGATGAAGATGCGTACGCCATCGGCCCGCTCGGCACGGCCCAATAGGTCGATGACGCCACGCTTGGTTTCTAGCGCATCGAACAGCGAACGCACCCGCTCAAGGTCATCGAGCGCATGCAAATCCTCTAGCAGATTGGCGTGCCCGCGCACGATCAGCTGGCGATCCTCGCTGTCGCCGCCCGACCAGCTGGCTAGGCCCGCAGCGATGATCTTCTGCGTCAGCGCATCGAGCTCGGCCTGGCCTTCCTTAACCGCGGTCTCGATCTCGTTGCGCAACTCGGCGAGAGACCTGCCGCGGATGCGCGCGTTGAGGAAATTGCCCGCTTCGACCAACGCCGACGTCGGTAGCCCCGGCGGCACGTTGAGTACCCGGTTCTCGACCTGACCATCCTCCGCGACGAGAACAGCGAGCGCGCGCTCCGGCTCGAGCCGTACGAACTCGATGTGCTTGAGGCGCACATTGCTCTTCGCGGTGAGCACAATACCGGCGGATCGCGTCAGCCCCGACAGCATTTGTGAGGCCTCGGTGAGGATCGCTTCGAGCGATTTGCCGCCACCGGAGCCCGCGGCCTGCGCTTCGATCGCGCGGCGGTCGCTCTCGGTGAGGTCGCCGACTT
>Ga0187777_10000416_pt1 | contig 30009 bp, 19 predicted proteins | sample 1015_Q2_SP5_10_M_FD_132416 | JGI IMG/M metagenome (GOLD analysis project Ga0187777, IMG submission 132416) | Tropical peat soil microbial communities from peatlands in Department of Meta, Colombia - 1015_Q2_SP5_10_MG | ecosystem: Environmental > Terrestrial > Soil > Wetlands > Peat | place... | reverse complement strand
TCCGCTATCGGGAGGGGTGTGAGCAAAAATGGGGCGTTGTGCCTGGATGTAGGTAGATAGTTTGATTGGCAAGCTTGTCCTTCGAAACCCCTGAAATCGAAATCCCCTCGGATACATTGCATAGACAAAATCGCAAGTGGCCAGCACCGGGAGGGCATCTTGCTCGAGGAGTTCTCCATGATTTTCAAATGTAGCAAGGCGTTCCGAAGCAATCCTGTCCATTTCCGGCGAAGAGCCGATTCGAATAATCTTCAGAGTGCGATTTTGCGATTTGGCATATTCGCTGCAGGCCAGAATGAACCTTCGGAAAGGCTCGGGGTGGTAGAGCGAGCCGATGTGCCCGACGGCAAGAGTGTCCTTCGATAAGCGAGGATTCACGATGGGCAGCTTGGGGAGATATTTGTAGAGAGAAAAGCAGTTCACGTCATACTTGAGCTTGAAATAGTCGCGCATTTTTGTACTGGTCACATCCACGGAGCGCGCCCCGTGCAGAACTCGGGAAAAGGTCAGGGACATGAGTGGCCAAAGCGGGCGGAATCGTCGGGAACGAATCAGCATGGCCAGCGGCTCATCATGAACTGTCAAGTGGACGGGCTTGCCCAGAGCCAAGAGTTCCGCAGCCACCGAGATGCCTTCGTAATGCGCGACAACCCAATAGAGATCAGCATTCATCCGGCCGGCAATTTCGCGGACCGGCCTCGTGGAACCAGGCAGAAAGCCGCTTCGAGCAGAGAGATCGGCGGCAAATTGCGAAGGTGAAATAGGATTTCCCAGCCAGTGACGATGCTCACCTTGGACCGGATCCTTGGAAAGGTAATACCATTCCACGTTAAGCTCAGCCAGTTGCGCAAGATGGCTACGGAGCTGAACTGAGCCACCGCCAATTTCAGGAGAGTAAGGAGTAAAAAGCGCAATTCGCATTTGAGCAATTCCAATTTAGCAGATAAGAGCACGCCCCGAGCTGCAATTGAAGTGCTACATTGAGTGCACAAGATACTTGGTTCAGCTAGCAAGAAGTTCGGCGATGCCGGGAGAATCGATGAAGACGAGTAGAAGAGTATAGCAGGCTGGTTGTGTCGTTTGCCAGAATAGCTTCTGCAGATTTATAAGCGGCGATGATGACGACAAGAAATACACCGAGTCCAACCACGGGATTGCGCGAGACCCTCAATGACGGCATCGTTCCGATTGTCTTCATGGGAAGAGGTCCCGCAAAACAGCAGAGCGCGCGTCGAGAAGGTTGCAAGCGTGCTTGATCCGGAAACGTATCATGGAGTAGTCGTCGCCCAAACTGGGCGAGCCCAGCTTAAGCCAATACGCCCTAAAGTACACAAGGAAGGCAATACGTTGCCCCAAATATCATACCCTGACCACCGTTCGCCTCACGAGTCTCGGCGGGAAACGGCGGCGCGAACCGCTTCTAAAGTCGCGGACACACTCTGGTTATGAGACCAGTGGGAGACACACTTGAGCGCCGCAGCCCCCAGTTGACGAAGTCTTTCGGGACTTGCCAGGAGCTTGCGGAGAATCTCCGTGAGGGCGGCCACATCTCCGCAGGGATAGATGAGCGTGGGGTCCACAGGGGCAACCAGATCCTGCGCCGCGCCGACCATATCACTTACGACCGCTGGGCAACCGCAGCAATTGGCTTCGTTCACCACAAGCCCGAACGCGTCATATTCGGAGGGAAGCACCATCAGGTCAGCAGCAGTATATATCCCCGGGAGTTGTGTTTGATTCACGAACCCGAGGAAACGCACACGAGTGGAGACTCCCAGGTGAGCAACTTCTCTTTCCATCTCTCGACGCAGGGGCCCTTCACCGGCAACAACGAGCAGAGAATTAGGAACATTCGCGCGGGCAAAAGCTCGTAGCAGATCCAGGGGACGCTTCCAAGTCTGCAGTTTTGCACAGAAAAGCGCCACGGAGGTTTCAGGATTGGCTCCCCAAGATGAACGCACTGCCTGCCGATCTACGCAGGAAGCTTGCGAAATCCACCATTCGTTATCTACGGCATTCGGAATGAGGGAAATACGGTCCGGCGGTATGCCTAAGGACCGCATCAACTCAACTCCACGTGAGGACCCCACGATAGTCTGATCCGCCAACCGGTATAGGCAAGGCCAAAAAAACTGTTTAACCCTTGGCTTCCAGAAGCGGCGATCCTTTGCGGCCACGGTAAAAGTGTCGGTGCCAAAAATAAAAGCCGAGCGGGAGAATTTGCAGGCCAAGAACGCAATCCAGAAACTGGCGCGAAGGTAGCCCGTAAAGCACACCACTGCATCAAAGTTTCCCTCGCGGACCAAGGACCATAGACCCGGATTAAACAAGCCAAAGAAGCCAAGCCCCCCATTCCCCCGGTTAGTAACCTCCTTCCAGGGAAAGCCGTCCAAAAGTTGCACATCCCATTGAACCGGAGTGTTGAATTCAGGATCATGCATGGCCTCTGCCCCCCCCGAGCCTGCAATAAGCGACCTGAAGGTCGATTTGAGGATGTTGGGCTAGACGCCGAAAAAGGGGAGAAACGTACGGTACAGGGTGAGAGCAGATGTAGAGGAGGCGATAGCGGCGCTCAGCCAACGATCACCTCCTTCGGAAGATATATCGACTGAGGGAATCTACAGCGCAAGCCAGGCAAAGGTAGCTCCGCTTGGAAGTATACATTCAGGCGTTGAACTAAACGCATCCTCCTCGCTATGCTAGCCTGCGTGTTCTTGATTCTTCGCGAATTGGCAGGGCACGAATGTCATCCGGGCAAACTTTCCTAGGCAGACTTTTGCGATTGCCGCTCCATCTCATCCCTTCGGACGCGGAATTGCGCATCCTGTACGGTCCACTTCGTGGGAAAAAATGGATCGCTGGAGCGGGCAACAATGCGTGCTGGGTAGGCACTTATGAAATCGAACGACTGCGAGCCTTCGCCAACGCAATCTCTCCTGGGGCCACCGTCTATGACATTGGCGCGAATGTCGGCATATACACCCTTCTCGCTGCAACGAAGGCCGGTCCATCCGGAACGGTCTATTCCTTCGAACCACTCGACAGCAACCTGCAGCACTTAGAGCGTCATTTGAAACTGAACGGGGTGCAGAATTGCAATGTCTTGAAGGTCGCTGTTTCCAATGTCAATGGAATGCGACGATTTTGCGCGGCTTCCTGGGATTTCAGCATGGGGCGACTATCACCTGAAGGAGAGATTCAGGTCCCGTCGGTCACCCTGGACTCTTGCGTCTATGGAGAAAAGAATCTGCGTCCTCCGGACGTCATGAAGATCGATGTGGAAGGCGCGGAATTGGAAGTTCTACAGGGGGCCGAACGGATAATCGCCGAGCGACATCCAGTGATTTTCGTTGAAGTGCACGGCACCAAGGAGCACGCGGACTGTTGCGCCCTGCTTTCGTTGAAGGGTTATCACGTTGCGGAGCACTACGGCTGGTTGACGGCTACTTACACGATCGGCCCTCAAACGAAATAAGCTATCGATTGGTCGTGGTTTCCGGGGGCTCCTAAGTATGCTAGAATGCATGAGTTCCAGTGAGGACCTTGTGTCTTTTCGCGCGGGGTTTCTCTGTGGTACACCGTAGGTCTCCGCACAGGTGACCCCGCAATGCGGGTAGAATGAGCCACAAGTCCATTCCTTGGCCGTGGCGGGGTGCCATTTAATCCAAATTCAGATGGCCCGAAGAGGCCACTCGCAATAGAAAAGGAATTGTCATGTCTGGGCATTCAAAATGGGCAACCATCAAGCATAAGAAGGCTGCGACCGACGCAAAGCGCGGTCGCGTCTTCACGCGCATCATTCGAGAAATCACCATCGCCGCTCGCATTGGCGGGGGCGATCCCAATTCGAACCCTCGGCTTCGGACTGCTATTTTAGCGGCCAAGAACGAGAATATGCCAAACGAGAACATAGAGCGTGCCATCCTTCGTGGCACTGGCCAGCTCGAAGGCGAACAATACGAAGAAGCAACGTTTGAGGGATACGGGCCCGGCGGCGTCGGCATGTTGATCCAGGTTGTGACTACAAACCGGAATCGTATCGTTGGCGAATTCCGCCACCTCATGAGCAAAAACGGCGGCAACATGGCGGAGGCCGGAGCAGTCGGTTGGATGTTCCATCGCAAGGGTGAGATCACCGTTCCAAAGGAAGCAGCCTCGGAAGATAAGCTACTCGAACTCGCCCTTGAAGCCGGCGCGGAAGACATGAAAGACGATGGCTCCGTCTGGTATATCGTCACGCCACCGGAATCGCTGGAAGCGGTGAAAGAAGCCCTGACCAAGGCGGGGATTACACCGGCTTCCGCGGAATTGGCGATGGTTCCGCAGAACTACATCAAGCTTACGGGGCAGCAGGCCGCACAGATGCTGCGACTCGTAGAAGCGCTGGAAGAGCACGACGACGTGCAGCACGTCTATGCCAACTTCGACATCGATGAATCCGAGATTCAGGCGGCTGTCAGCGCAAACTAAATCTTCTTTCAGGAACGGTCATCATTTTTCAAGGGTGGCCGTTTTTCCTTTTAAGTGACTTTTGGTTGGAACATACGCGCAGTTCGCCTTAGACTAACTGGCATGCCTGAGAATCCTTCGAGGTCGAATCCCTCTTGTTTGCGAGTCCTGGGAGTAGATCCCGCTGCAGCGGGGCCAACTGGATTTGCGATTATCGAACGGGACGGCGCGCAGTGCCATGTGCTGCGCTATGGCGCCTTCCAGGTCCCGGCTAAAAAACAGAAAGCATCGGCCGGAGCGGCTCTGCAAGAGGTTCATGCCCTGCTTTGTGACCTAATCACGAAATATAGGCCGCATGTCATGGCCGTCGAGTCGGTCTTTACAGCCCTGAACATAAGAACCGCACTCCGGCTTGCGGAAGTGCGGGGCGTGGTTCTGCTTGCTGGAGAGCAACTCGGGATAGCGGTTCGCAGCTATTCGCCGCGCGAAGTCAAAGCGTGTGTGACAGGGTACGGCCACGCGGATAAGAGGCAGATGCAGGCAATGGTGAAGGCGCAGCTCGGGATGAAAGAAGTGCCCGAGCCTTCCGACGCCGCAGACGCTTTGGCGGTAGCGCTCTGCCATTTGCAGACGGACCAGTTGGAACGGCGCTTTGGCGTGAGTAAAGCAGACGCAGCAAGAAGTGGGAAGCAACGGTTGCCCAGGCGATCCGCTCCGGGCAACCAAGCACCGATCGGACATGTTGTCCGCATCCAAACAGAACGATGAAAGTAATGTCCCGCCCCCTATTCGTTTTCGCGCTGCTCATTTGCGCACTGCCTTTTGGAAACATCTACTCATCCCCTGCAGGCTCCGCCGTCTTTACATACCGGCGAATCTTCAAATCCAGCACACCGGAATTCATCGAAATCAAGATCAACGAGTTCTCGGATACCGGTTCATATGAAATTCGCCAGCTTGATGAGGATCCAGGCGCCTCGCCGTTTGAGATTAGTTCGTCTCTGCGAGCAAAGATTTTTGAGCTGACTGCGAAGTTGAATGATTTTAAAGGGCAGGACCTTGACGTTCACCGGAAGATCGCCAATCTCGGCGAAAAAACATTTCGCTGGGAAAATGCTTCGGAAGCCTACGAGACGAAATTCAATTACACGATAAATCCCGATGCGACGCAGCTGCTTCAAATCTGCGAAGGTCTGGCTCGACAACAAGAGCTGATTGACTTGCTCCAAAGAAGAATGAAGTACGACCGGCTGGGAGTGAATGACGCCCTTCTGGAATTGGAGACGGACTTTTCGAAGGGCGTGCTTCCCGAACCGCAGAGGGTCTTGCCTCTCTTGGATCAGATTGCAGGGGATTCGCGTTTCTTGGAAATTGCTCGGGAACGGGCGCGAGCCCTTGCGGAAAAGATTCGTCACCCGAAGTAGCAAGCCATTTCGTCGAAACCTACTCTTGCATGACTCCATACTGAAAGCGGGGTCGTAGATTTGCCCCGTTTCTTTCAATCATGCTCAGTGTCAGCGCCTGAGGGACGAGGATGGCAGTAATGGCTTCCCAAGGCTCGGACACGGCCTCCAGTTTTACGGGCAACAATTTTTCTGAGGCCTGGTGATCTTCAGCGCTCACAAGAATCACCTTCCCGCCCTTTGCGTTGCAATCCTGGGCCAGCTTCACACCCAGTTCGGCCGCGCGTCCCAACGCGAAAATGATCGCCACGTGCGAGGCATTCACGTCCAGTAAAGGCCCGTGGCGGAAACCAGCGCCAGAATGAGCTGCGGCGCGATTTCCTGCCATTTCACGAATGCAAAGAGCACCCATGATCGCGGCCCCGTACGATGGGCCTCTACCGATCAACTCGATGTTTGACGCCCCTCGGCAGAATCCTTCCATTTCGTTGCGAAGTTCAAATATCCGATTGAGGATACCCGCATAATTCTCCAGCACTCGCTTGGCTTCGCCTTGCCACGAGTGGCTCGCCATGTGCGAGGCAAGCAAAATACAAGCTGCCGTGGCGTTTGTGTAAGTCTTCGTGGCATTGCCGTACTCAGGCCCCGCCAACATCGGCAGACGATGATGAGTCAATGACCAGCAGGCGCTTCTTTCGTTGTTGCAAATCAAGCCCAAGGGCCTATCTGCAGATTGGCGGCATAACTGAACGAGCTCTGCGCTTTCTCCTGAAGCGGTCGTCAAAATCGAGCCAGCTACCTGGTCCCAAACGGAAGTGGAGTAATGGAGCCACTCCCCTGCATCGGCAAAAAAAGAAGACCTGCCGCACGATTGCATCCAAATAGAAGCTACGATGGAAGAACAATAGGAAGCGCCCATTCCAAGGAACAGAATGGGTCCAGCCGTTAGGGCCATCTGCCGCAGTTTGTTCAATTCCTTATGAATCGAGCCGTCTTCCGCGTAAGCATGGACAAGTTCTGCAAGCCGTTCCGGCTGTTCACGGCACTCCTTTTCATAGATCTCCGTCATGCTCATGGTGAGCATTTCGCTCGGCGGTTCAACTCCCGCAATCCAGTTTGGTTTTTGGTTTCCTGTCTGATCCACGCCGCACCTCGAAAGGAGCCACCTGCGAGTTTCGCTTAATTCTCAGCCGCATCCCGTAGAAAGCTTGACTTTTTCATGAATCATAACAAAGTTTACGATATCATGATGCGCAGGGGATTCCATGACGGACACGAAGTTGCCTCCTAAACCGCTCGTTAATCAGGGCTTCCTGACCCGAATCTCTTTCATCGCCGCGCTCGGCGGAGTCCTTTACGGCTACGACATGGGCATCATCGCGGCCGCTGTCATCTTTGTCAAAAACAGTTTTGGCCTGTCGACCGTAATGGAAGAACTGGTTGTCAGTATCGTCCTGATTGGCGCTATGGCCGGCGCGATGGTCGGGGGAGCGGTCGCCGATCGAATCGGCCGGAAGGCAACCTTGGTCTGGGCAGGAGGAATTTTCATCCTCGGCTCGATTCTTGCGCCGCTATCGCCCAACGTGGCAACCCTCATCGTGGCGCGCGCCATCATCGGCATCGGCATCGGCTTCACTTCGGTTACGGCGCCCGTCTACGTCTCGGAACTGGCGCCGCCCCAATCGCGAGGGATGCTCATCGGGCTCTATCAGTTTGCGCTGACGCTCGGCATAGCGCTCGCAGATCTCGTGGGCTACTGGCTCGCGACGCGGGAAGCATGGCGCCTGATGTTCGGGATTGCTGCCGTGCCAACATTGTTTTTCCTTGCGGTTATTCTCACCGTCCCTGAGAGCCCGCGATGGCTGTTTGCTCACTCCCGCGAGAAAGACGCGGAGACGGTGCTCCTCAGCTACACAGACGCGGCCGGCGCTGAGCAATTTATCGCAGATATTCGCGAAGGTCTGGAGACGCAAATTGAACAAAAATGGAGTGCGCTTCTAACTCCTTCGGTTCGAGGTTCGTTGTTCATTGCCGCGGGGTTCACGGTGCTCCAGCAGGTCACTGGGATTAACACCATCATCTACTACGGCCCGCAGATCTTCGAACTTGCGGGAGTCGGTACGCATTCCAATTCCATCCTTGCCACACTCGTCGTTGCGGTCGTCAATGTAATCGCGACCGTTGTTGGCATCCTGCTGGTTGATCGTGTGGGACGCAAGCCGCTCCTGTACGCCGGCGTTGGCGGTATGACGATTGCCTTGTTCGCTCTTGCGTTTGCTTTCAGCCATCAAGCCTCTCTCGGGGCATCGTCGGGAGCTATCGCGCTTGGCTGTCTGGTGCTGTACATCGCGTGTTTCGCCTTAAGCCTCGGGGCGATTGCGTGGATTCTTGTCTCCGAAGTGTTCCCGCTTCGTGTCCGTGGGCGAGGGGTTGCGGTTGCGACTTTGTTTTCTGGGATTTCAAATTTTGCGGTCTCCCTGACGTTCCTCTCGATGATTAACAAGGTGGGCAGCGCATCCACTTTCGCGATTTACGGGGTGATGAGCATTGTCACGCTAATCTTCGTCCGTTTTGTCGTTCCAGAGACGTGTGGCAGGGAATTGGAGAGCATCAGTGCGCGAAAAGCAGACTGGAGCCCACCTCCTGCATAATGGAATTAGCCGGAATGTACTCCCGCTTTGTCCAGCGCAACTCGAACGGCTCCAATCAGTTGCGCATCCTGTCCCAGTGAACTGATGACCAGCTTCGGACGTGACGGCTGCGTGTATGGCTCCAAAATGCGCTGTGTGGCAGCAAGAAGCGCCTTGTTTGTCCCCACTCCGCCGCCCAGCACGAAGAGCGAAGAGTTCAGGACGCAAGAGACATTGTGTATCGCATAAGCCAGGATTCGCGCCGCTCGCTCTAAGAGAGTTTGCGCGCGGCAGTCTCCGGCGACGGCCAAATCAAATATCTCCGTGGCGGTCAGACTGCCTAGCGCAAGAGCGCTGGCTCTGTCGCAGGACTGCAACAAAGTCCGCATGATTCCCTTTCCGCCGATCATTTTCTCTAGCGACCCGGGAGTGCCTCGCCTGGACGATTCTTCTGGTGTGCCCGGAACAATTAGATAACCTACTTCTCCCGCGACCCATTCTGGGCCGTGAATCAGTTTGCCATTGACAAAAATTCCTGCCGCAATTCCCGTTCCGATGGCAAGAAAAACAAAATCGGGGATTCCCCGCGCCACCCCAATCCAATGCTCTCCGATGGCAGCCAGCTTCACATCGTTTTCCACCACCGCCGGAACGTGAAGGGCAGATTCCAGCAGGTGGGCCAAAGGAACGTTCTTCCAACCCTTCAAATAGGAAGTGGCGAATACGACGCCGGCATCTCGGTTCGTGACGCCTGCTGCGCCCGCAGCAATAGCCAACAGAGAAGTGCGTGGCACCTCCGTTTGCCCAAGCAACTGGCTAACGCCGTTCTGAATCTGCTTGGCCAGCATCTTGGGGGAGGACTTCCTGGTAGTGGAATCGGCGAATTTACCCAGGATTCTGCCCTTTGTGTCGGCCAACGCCACTCGCAGGTTGCTGCCGCCAATGTCGACGGCGACCACGTGACCAGCCGAACCTGGGTTCGAGGAGCGTGTTCTGGCGTGCTTGCGCATGAGCAGAGAGTACTTCGTGCCACTAAATTAACTCTATTTAGAAAGTCCGTCAATTAAGCCGCCCCTGTGCCAGAGCGAGAAAACTCGCGTGCTCAGGATAGTTCAGGCAGTTGCTTCGGCAGGTTGAATAAGACCGAGAACGGCCGATTCCAGGGCCGTATACACGCCCCCCCACAGCACGGCCGCGGTGCCAAGCGCGCTCGGCTTCAGGCGGACCACAGCAAATTCGCTCCCTTTCAACTGTGCTTTTACTTCTTGCAGCAGGCGCGGGTGGCTGCCCACTTCTCCCCCGAGCAGAATCGCGCCGGGATTCAGGATAAGAGCCAAGTCCAGGACGATGTCCGACAAAATCGTGGCTCGCTGGAGGAGGATTTTTTTTGCCAATGCATTCCCCGTAACCGCCATATCTAACACGTCAGAGGCCCGGCTGACCTTGAAACTCCTCCGGCTTCGCTTGCTGTTGGCGCGCCAACTCCTCAAAATGCCAGGCGCCCCGAGCACTTTCTCGAGCCTGCCGTATCCATGGATCGTGGGGCTCGCCCTCGAGATATTGGGTACACGGAGGTAGCCAATTTCTCCAGCAGACCATTCCGCCCCTCGATATATCTTCCCGTCCAGAAAAATGCCAGACCCGACACCTTCGCCGATCATGATGAAAACGAAATTTCGTTCCCCTTGCGCGGCGCCACTTCTGTACTCCCCTTGGGCGGCAAGATTAGTGTCATTCTCGACGGTCACCGGGCAATTGAGTTCGCGGCTGAGCATGGGCCCCAGAGGAATGCTGCTCCACCCTTTCAACACGCTCAGAGAGAAAACCAGACCCTGTTCGACATCGACAATGGCGGGAACCCCAACAACCACCCCGAGCAGTTGGTCTTCGGACAGTTCATGCTTGCGAAGCAGGCTTCGAATTTCCTTGCCAATTTGACTGCAAACAGAGGCCGGACGGGACGATTGCTTATTCAGCGAGGCCTTTTCTCTGCCCAGTTCGCGTCCATCCAGATCGGAAAGGAGGAAACGGAGAAAATCAGGCCCGATTTCGACTCCGACTACGCATCCGCGTTCAGCCTTGAACCGAATGATGTCGGGTGGTCTGCCGCCAGTGGAATCACCTTCGCCAACAGGTTCGACGAGTCCCGCGGACGCCAAATGCGCCACAACATTTGTGACCGTGGGAGCGCTCAATCCGGAAGCGCGCGCCAAGTCGGCCTTGGAGCAGGGCCCCGACTCACGGAGCAGCCGGAGAAGGAGTTGGGCATTCGTTTGGCGCAAGAGAGGAGGCCTTGCGACCAAGACAGGTTCTTTCTTCACTTTAGAATCACCGTCGCGATTGCGCCTGAGGACCAAGTTCGTCTGGCCATCATGTTACGGCATTTCCTGCGGCCAGAGGAAATATCCAGTGCAAAAGTTGCAGCAACATTCCTTATTCATCGTCCGCTATAACGCATTTGCACAGCATACAGAGAACTGCGCGCAGCGATGAACAGCGTCTTTTTGTCGCTTCCTCCGAAGAGCAGTTGCGAGGGCCGTTCCGGTACATCGATTGTGCCAATGAACCTGCCATTCGGGTCGTAGACATAGACCTGCCCTGCGGCAATGTACACGTTTCCCTGGCTATCTTCCGCAACGCTTTCTCCGCCCACGTCGACGAACAGCTTCAGATTCGCGAGCGTTCCGTCCTCTCCAACGGTGGCCCTATACGTTTTTTCCTCGGATTCATCGGTAGCATAAAAGTCTCTTCCGATTGTGGCCGGGGCCAATCCGAAGGCCCGAAGAACATCATGAATCTTCGACCCGTAATAGAGCTTTCCGTTGACGAAATCCTCGCCTACGGGGATGAAAATGCTTTGGTCTGGAGAAACGAACTGATAGGGCTTCTTCTTGACGATCGTCTCCGGGAAATCATTTTCGTTTCGCCAATAGTCCGCCGGGAGAACGGGTGTCATCCCGGGACGCGGAGCGCTCGGTTGTGGCTGGAGCAGTGTAAGCTGATCAAAATCCGCATCCGGCTTGAACGCGTAGACCGTGCCTTTCCCCGCATAGGAAATGACAAGCAGGTTGCCAGACTTATCGATGGCAAGTTGCACGGGGTCGAGCGGATTGTCTCGCACAATGGAAAGCTGATGAGAGGACGATGACCAGCGGTAAATCATTTGCCACCTGGCATCAACAAAGTAGAAGTCGCCGGAACTGTCGACCGCTCCTCCAGAGATATTGAAGAAACCACCCGCTAGTTTCTGCACCTGCGCGCCTTCAGCCAGAACGGGCGGTGGTGAGGCAGGATGGATTTGTGGCGCCAGCCCGGACGCCGTCAGCCAAGCGAATTCGCGCTGCCGAATTTCCGCTTTGTGGGTCTGATCGTAAATAGCATTGTCGAACGAAACCTTGCTGTCACTGTAACAATGTACATTCCGGAAGCGGATGTTTTCCGAATTCATGATTTTCACGGCATAGGGAAACGGCTGATAGCTGCTGACAACTCGATACATGTGGAGATTTGCGAAAGTGATGTCCTTCGAGTCACGAATCTCCAATGGCAGAGCGAAGCCTCCTTCGCCTCGCTCCTCTTCCGTCTGAAGGGCGTAAATCTGCCAGTTTGCTGCGTTGTGCAGGACTACTTCGTTTCGGACGTGATGTTCGCTGGAAAGTTCGTAGACGCGCCCACTCGTGGAGGTATTCGAGATGTAGAGACCCGCTTGCGCAAATGTGCTAGGGGTCCAAATGTCGACAAACGTTCCTCCCCCTCCATCCGTGATCCACAGGCTTGGATACTGACCGTCCCAGCGGCGTTCAATATTCGAGTCTGCCGTGTTGTTATTGTTGTAGATCTGCTCCCAAAATTTGCGTCTCTCGTCCAGGGGAGCATCGGGGTCAACGGTGCCGTGACCACCCAAGAAGCGCACGTCATTGACCAGGGAATCCTCGCCGGCCATCCATTTCAGGGCAACGGCTCGAGGATTGATTCCGTTCGTATACAAGCCGATCCCGGTGACGATGTTTGTCCCACCTTTCGGAGCCTCAAGCAGCGGCTTCGGACTGCCCACACCCTGAAACGCCGGAGTCTTGTCTGCAAGAAAAATCCGTGTGGTGCTCGGGTGCAGTCCAATCAAAATCGTGTCCGGCCGCAGTTCGATCGTGTCGGTCACCAGGTATCGGCCTGAGGGGAAGTAGATTGCTTTGTGCTCGGCGATGGCCTTTCGAAGGGCCGCCGTGTCATCCGTGACCCCGTCGCCCGTCACGCCCAGAGTGCGAACGTTGACCCACGTGTCCATCGCCGGCAGAGCAGGAATATCGGATTCAACAAATGGAGGGAGCGAAGCTAAAGACACAACATCGAAAACATCCTGGATAGCGGGGGTTGCGCCAATGTCATCGTAATGGAGGCCGTGCGAAAAGGTTTTCACCTCATAGATTTCCTGCGGTCCTTTGATTTGGTTCCCGCTCTCGCGAAACGAAGCGAAAACCGGGACGGCGCGGCATACGACATTCTCCATATTGATTTCCGTGCGCCGTCCATTTTCGTTGCTGATGATTACAGCGGGGCCGCTGATGTTTTCCAGGCGAGCATCCTTAACCCAAAGTTCGTCCGCGTATTTGTCATCGATCGAAATGGCGGTCGGAACATTCTTGAATCGCGGGCGGATGAGCGTCAGCCCCGCTTCATGCTCAAGTATGGCCGCTTCGCCTTGCCCTTCGAAGATGCTATCGATCACTGCGAACTGCCAGCCGGGAGATGGTTTTCGCGTCCAGATCCCATACTTTCCGCCAAGGAAATGCAGGTCCTGCGCTACGTTTCCGCCGTCATGAATCCCGGCGAGCGCCGAACCCAGGTGAAAATCCATGTGAGACAGGTAGCAGTGTTGTGCATAATGGGCGCGGACGCCTACAGCGCCAGGGTTGCCGTCCTGAATTTCCACATCCACATTGCTTATCGCCGAATAGAAAGTGCCCGGGCTCGCGTCCGGTGGCGTCGCATTCGCGTTCTCTCCCGGGCGATTAGAAGCCGGTCTTCCACCCGCAAAGAAAACCATGTAAGTGGGGCCATTCTGATAGCCCGGCGTGTTTGCTCCCAGCACGAGGACGGGCCTTGTCTGGCCATAGCCAATCACGCGTATGCCCGGCCAAATGTAAATCGTCCTGGAGATTCGATACCTGCCCGAGGGAACGAAGAGAATTCCCTGGACATGGGCCTCCTGGACCTGATTAATCGCGCTCTGGATTGCTTCCGTGTCGTCGGCTAGGCCATCCCCGTGCACCGGAAACTTATCGGGCGTTAGGTAGACGGCTCTTGGGTCATCGAGCTGGTTCGTATAGTAGGAGTTGGCCCGTAAGGAGACACAAGAAAAAAGAAGTACTGCCAAAACAAGGCTTGTTCTCATGGTGGTCCCATCAACTATTTAATTCGAGGCTTGTTTCTTTCCGCCAAACGCAAAAAGCATGCGGCTCGCTTTTTGTTATTGGACTCCGCAGTCAAAGGCATAGACGTCCTGAAGACCTGTGTCACGAAGCATCAAGGGAGAACCGTTGGGCTCAAGCCCCATCCAATCGTCCCAATATCCTGTCGGCCGGAAGTCTTTTAGGCTGGCGACTCGCTCCACTGTGTTATCACCCAAGCGCATCCGGAACAGAGCGGGGTTTTCAGGCCAACTCAGGAAATAAATATACTGCCCGTCCTTCGACCAATCCGGAAAGCTGACATTTCGTTCCTCGAAAACCACGGACCATTTTTGTTTCGTGCGATCAAAGATCAGCAGGCTTTGTGAATCCGATCGAATAGCGGCGATATACCTGCCGTCGGGCGACCAACGGGGCGAGAACAACATCTCCGAACCAGGTACCGGAGAGACCTTATGCGTTTTCAGGTCCAGGATGCGAATTCCAGTTGTCGCCGTCCCGTAAAGCCCTCCAAAAACCAGTGAAGTCCCATCCGGCGACCAGTAGGGATCGGCCTCGGCGTGATCATCTTCGGGAAGCAATTCCTGGACAGCTCCCCCATCCGGTGAGACGACATAAATTTTCGCGGGCTTGCCCGTTGTGGTGGAGAAAAAAGCAATCTGTTTCCCATCGGGAGACCAACGAGGCAGCGAAGCATACATGGGAGGGTAGGTGAGTTGTAGTCGCTGGCTGCCATCCATCTTGCTGCGCCATAACGTGCCTTCTGGAAACTTGACGTAGGCTGCCCACTGGCCATCTTTCGAAAAGCTGACGTGCTCCGCCGAAATACCGGAAAGAAAGGGAACAAACTGGTTTGACTGGGCATCGAAGCGCACTAACTCGCCGCGCGGTCTCCGGCCAACCACAAATAGCTTTTGTCCATCTTTGCCCGGCACAGGCGAAAAGAGCGCGAGTGGTCCCGTGGTCAACTGTACCGGCTCAAAGCTGCCTTTGTGAAGCAGACTTGTTTTTTCCTGCAGTTCCCAAATGCTGCCTTCCGACGAAAAAACGAAGTGTTTTCCGTCGGTGGTCCAGACACCGCAACATTCCGACGGCGGGTTATGCCATCCCGAAAGCAATGGACGCGCTGTTTTGCCTGCGATCGAGACTTCCCAAAGCTCCGTGGCGTTCGTCTTCTCGTCTCGAAGCGTGAGGCGCAAAGCGCGTCCGTCCGGCGACCATTTCGGGGCGGAGGGCCAGCCCGCCATGCTGACCAGGCTGTGCGATTCCGAACCGTCGCTCTTCGCAAGAAAGAGGTCGCTCCCCTTCGCATAGACGAGCCTCTGTCCGTCGGGAGACCACGCGCCGGCATGTCCTACAGTGTCACTAAGCCGTCGCGGCAACCCTCCCAGAACCGGCAGAGCCCACAGCGGACCGTCGAACGCCGTACCAGGTTCATCCGATACAAGAAGAGAAGCCCCATCCGGCGAAACGTTCAGAATCTGCATGCTCAGCGACGGCGCCGCGATTGGCACCACCTCTCCGCCCGTGGTCGACACCTGACCAATCGACGAGGAATCGGAAACCACAGATGAGACGTATTGCAAATAAAGCCGCGCCCCGTCCGTGCCCGCGAGGACCTTGGCACGACCGTCGTTTGTGATTTGGACAGAACCTGAAACTCTAAGCGGAGGAATCGGCAAGGTCAGCCAATAGCTGAGAGCGGCAAGAACAAGAGCAATGACAACTCCCGCTGCCACGACCCATCGCAGACGCCTGGACTTGGTCCGCTCTGCGGCTGGCATAACACCGGCAGCCGACGGTCCTCCGGGACGCGGATATCGCCCCGAAGTGGAGATGGACGCAGAGCTGGAAGCTGCGGCGAATCGTCCTGATTCCGAATCGCGCCTCAATCGCTGCAGGTCCGCCCTCATCTCCGCCGCGCTCTGGTAGCGCAGGTTTCGATCCTTTTCGAGGGCTTTGTTGATGATGCGTTCCAGTTCAATGGGCAGATTCGGATTTAACTGCGAGGCAGGAACGGGAGCATCGTTCAAGATGGAAGAAAAAATAACCCCGAGGCTTTCCCCGCGGAACGGCAGCGTACCCGTAGCCATCTCATACAAGACCGCGCCGAAAGAGAACAGATCCGTACGCCCATCGAGTTCTCTCCCACGCACTTGCTCGGGAGACATGTAAGCAACGGTGCCCAACGTGGAACCCGGATTGGTCAGATGATAGGGTGCGCCTATCGCGCTCGTTATCGTGTCCCCTGACTCGATCTGGCTCTGGGTGCGGAATGCCGGGCCACCTTTGGCCAATCCGAAATCCAGAATTTTGGCATGGCCCCGCTTGGTGATGAAGATATTCGCCGATTTGATATCGCGGTGAACGATGCCTTCCGAATGCGCGGCGTCGAGCGCATAGGCAATCTCCGTGGCGAGTGAGACAAGCAGATCGCTGTCCAAGGGCTGACCGGCTATGCCTTGCTTGAGGGTCATGCCGTCCATGTACTCCATCGCGATGTACGGACGGCTGCCTTCTAACCCCACTTCGTAAATGGTGCAGATGTTGGGATGGTTGAGAGCGGAGGCAGCCTGCGCTTCACGCTGGAATCGTGTTAACGCCTCGGGGTCCTTTGCGACGGTATCCGGCAGAAACTTGAGGGCGACAAAACGGCGCAGATCGATGTCCTCGGCCTTATACACCACGCCCATGCCTCCCCCCCCGAGTCGCTCCAGAATTCGATAGTGGGAGATGGTTTGGCCGACTAAAGACTGGGAATCTGCCATTGGGGGTCCATCTTAGGTTGCGCCCCCTGGCAAGTCAACGGAACTGAGAAAAGAAACGGTTTAATGCGCGTGGCGCTCGTCGAAGTCGGCTTAGCTTCCGTTGTCTGCTGACTTTGCCATTTCGCCGAAAGCTAGACGCTGGCGGGCATAGCTTGACCATGGACCGACAGGGTCGATTCGGACGTAAGCTTGCCAGTGTTCGCGCGCTTCGGAGTACGCACCCAGCTTTTCGCACACGAAAGCTAGGTTGTAGTGCGCGTCCGGGTAGTCTGGACGTAAACCGACGGCACGGCGAAGATGCTGGAGGGCCGCTTCCATCTCCCCGATTTCGTCAAGGACGCTTCCTAGATTGAAATGCGCCAGAGCGTTTCCGGCATCCAGCGCAATGGCACGCCGGAAGTACTCGGAGGCCTTTTGCAGATTTCCCTCTTCGTAATGAAGCGTCCCGCCATTGAGCAGCGCATCGACCCTATTCGGGTCAAACTGCAAAGCGCGTTCGTAGGCGTCGATTGCCTCGCTGCGCGTCCCTGAGTTGGACTCGTAAGCCAGTGCTTTGGCAAACCACTCTTCGCCGGCGCGCTTTCCTGCTCCGGCAGGAACGCCGATCACGCGGACTCGTTCGTCAATCTCTCGAGTCTCAAAGTTCAATACAAATTGGCCGGAAAGCGGCTCCAGCCGCGCGCCATGCCGCTCCACAATCACGTCTTTGCCATCGGAGAGCACGCGCAGCTCAGATAAGGGCGCCTGCGTCTTGTCGAGCTTCTCGCGAAGCGCCGCAAGGGCACGTTGCAACCGATTGGGACGCACGCCCTGTTCAGTGAGCTGTTTTACGGTGCGCAGACCGATGAGGTCGCGGAAGTCGTAGAAACGAGTTCTCTGCTCTTGTTGTGGGGAAACAAGGCCCAGGCGGTCCCACTGATCCAACTGCTTTGCGGTCAGACCCAGAATGCGCTGGACGTCTTCAGGACTGAATCGATTCGTTGCATCCATTCCACATTAGCCGGCTGCTTTTTTTCCGCTCCGCCTTTGCGCCGCAGGCGCCGGTTCCACCGCGCGTGCAGGAGGCTTCTTCCCCGCAGGGACAGCCACCGGCCCGGCAGGAACAGCGGGCGCAACAGGCGCGGCCGCTGGTGCTGCCTTCTTCTCCGCGAGGCTCTTCTTCAGGGCTTCCATTAAATCGATCACCGGCGCCATGTGCGGCTGGGCGACCTCTGTCACTTCCTGGCCCTTGAGCTTTGCCGCGATCATGGCCTTCAGGTTTTCCTGATACTCATCGCGATACTTCTGCGGCTCCCATGGAGCGGCAAGGCTCTGAATCAGTTGCCGCGCCAGATTTTTTTCCTGATCCTTCAATTCAGTTTTGTCGGTTGGAACCGATTCAGCCGCGCGAATTTCGTTCGAATAGAACATCGTATGCAGCGTCATGCCCTTGGCACTGGGCCGGATGATCACTATGTGCTCCCGCTGGTGCATGGTGAGCTTGGCGATGGCTCCGTAACCGGACTCTTCCATGGCTGTCATCAGCAACTGGTAGGCTTTCACTCCGGCGTCTTCCGGCGAGATGTAATAAGAAGAATCGAAGTACAGTGGGTCCATCTCCGAGAGCTTCACGAACTCCAGAATCTCCATGACGTGGGCGGAGGGAGGCTCGATCTTGTCCAGCTCTTCCTCGCTGAAAAGAACGTATTGGTCCTTTTCATACTCATAGCCCTTCACGACCTCAGAGCGCTCCACGTTGCGGTTACAAACAGGACAAAACAGGGGCTGTTTAAGGCGCGAATGGCAAACTTTGTGGAGTTGATTGAAGCTGATTCGCTCTCCCCGCGCCGCGGCAGACATCCGCACGGGAATAGAAATCAAGCCAAAGGTGAGGTGGCCCTTCCAGACGGTCGTAGCCATGTGGACACTCCTTCGGTGAGCGGTCCGGGGATGAGCACAGACCTCTAAGGTTAGAACGCTAAGCAGGGGGAATCAAGAGAATCCAGCTTGCCTGTTTCCCAATTAATGGTCGTTCCAGCAATACCGGTCGGGTGCGGGTGCCTCCTCCAGAAGTATGATATACGGACTCCTCCGGGGAAATCCCGAGGCGAATGGTCTTCTCGGGGAGCCTATGAAGCGGCACGTGCTCACCTACGGTCTTATCGGTGGACTCCTGATCACCGCACTGAAATGGAGTGAGTACCGGTTTCTTGTAATCGAACACTTGATCGAAATTTACATCGCCCTGATTGCGGCAGTATTCGCCGTTGTGGGCATCTGGCTCGGGCTGAAGCTGACGAAGACGCAAGAGAGGATCGTGATCAAGGAAGTCCCTGTTCCGGGCGGTCTGCCCTTTGTCCCCGATCAGAAGAGGCGAGAGGACCTTGGGATCACACCCCGAGAGCTCGAAATCCTGGAGCTGATTGCTAAAGGCATGAGCAACCGCGAAATCGCCGAAAAGCTCTATGTAAGCGAGAACACGGTAAAGACGCATTCGAGCCGTGTTTTCGACAAATTAGGGGCTAAACGAAGAACACAGGCCGTACAACTCGGCAAGGAATTCGGGCTTCTGCCTTAGCATCACTCCCTCAAACGGATGATTTTTTCTCTATCATCCAGAATCATCCGAAAGAATCACCCTGATTTCGCGGTTGCCTTGAGGAGAAAAACTCAAGCGCAGCCTGCCCATCGCCTATGCAGATGTCCTCTTGAGCCTGATTGCGAGGAGTCTCTCGATCTCCATAACTTCTGCCGGGTTTGAACAAGCGCGAAAAGCGGTCCTGCGTGCGTGCCGGGCCCTGGGATAGAATCCCGGCATGGCGAAGCTGGACGAATACAGGCGTAAGCGGCAGTTTGACCGGACCCCTGAGCCTTCCGGCGAACCAGAAGAGTCAAAAAAGGGCAAGGGCCGGCCAAAGCCCAAACTAGGGTTGGAGGCGCGTCCCGCCGAGGAGTATAGCGATTTCTTTGTGGTGCAAAAGCATTCCGCGACCCGCCTGCACTATGATTTCCGGCTGGCGATTGACGGGACGCTGAAATCCTGGGCAGTGCCCAAAGGACCTTCCCTCAATTCCGCGGACAAGCGGCTGGCTGTGCAAACAGAAGATCATCCTCTGGAATACGGCGGCTTCGAAGGCAAGATTCCCGCGGGCAGTTACGGTGCTGGAACGGTCATGGTGTGGGATCGCGGAACGTTTCAAGTTGAGGGAGGCACGGAGGCGCTCAAGCAACTCGAACGCGGAGAGATTAAGTTCAAGTTAAATGGAGAAAAACTGCGGGGCAGCTTCGTTCTGGTGAAGCTAAAGCACAGCGAAAAGGGCAACGAATGGCTCATGATCAAGCACAAGGACGCGGCCGAGGATCCCGCCTGGAACATCGATCAGCACGATGGCTCCGTCCTTACGGGGCGCACGCTCGAAGAGATCAAGGAAGAGTTGCCGCCGAAGCGTAGTTCGATTCCCGTGGGAGCCGCTGAGCTTCAGGGCGCGCGCAAGAGTGGGATGCCGTCTCGTTTTGGACCGATGCTGGCGACAATCGGGGAGGGCGCATTCTCTGATCCCAACTGGCTCTTCGAGATCAAATGGGACGGTGTCCGGGCCCTAGCATGGATTGCCGATGGCGCGCTTACGCTTCGCTCGCGCAACGGGCAGGACATCACGAAGCGCTATCCGGAATTGGCTTCTCTTCCCCAAGCTCTCGCAGTTCGCGATGCGATTCTGGACGGAGAAATTGTGGCTCTGGACACACGTGGGCACAGCAATTTCGAACGTCTGCAAGAACGCATGCATGTTCGGGCTCCCACCGAAAACCTGATCTCCCAGGTGCCAGTCGTCTACTACATTTTTGACCTTCTCTATTGTGGCGGATACGATCTCTGCGAAGCGCCGCTTCTCGAGCGCAAGCAGCTTCTGCAGCGGTTGCTGCACGCGTCGGACAGGTTTCGCTACTCCGACCACCAGATCGAGCACGGAAAGGAGCTCTTCGAACTGGCCAGGGAAAACGACCTGGAAGGAATCGTGGCGAAGCGAATCAGCAGTGTGTACGTTTCCGACCGCAGCGCAAACTGGTTGAAGCTTAAGGTTACGAAGACGCTCGACGCGGTCGTTGGGGGTTGGACCGCTGCCCGCACCACGGCGATTCCATTAGGCTCGCTGCTTTTGGGCTTATATGAGGGCAAAAAGCTTCGGTTCATTGGGCACGTCGGAAGTGGTTTTGGCGAAAAAACGCTGGGGGATCTTTCTCGCCGCTTGAAGAAACTGGAAACGCCCGCTTACCCGTTTGCCGCGGCTCCCGAAACCAACGAGAAGCCCACCTGGGTCTCCCCCGAACTGGTCGCCCGTGTCAAATTCAGCGGATGGACGGATGAACACGTCCTTCGCCATCCCGTTTTCCTCGGCCTTCGCGAGGATGTACAACCTGCCGATTGCCAGTGGGAAATCGAAGCGGCGGCGCCTGAAACTCCCGCCATAGTCCATGCGCGCGAGGTTGTGGGCAAAGTGCTGAAGACAGAAGCGCAGATTGAAGCCGAACTCTTCAAGGGCCGTTCCCAAACCATCGCCATCGAACTGGATGGAAAACGCCTGCGTTTCAGCAATCTGAACAAAGTCTATTTCCCCGAGTCAGGCTACACAAAGCGCGACCTGCTCGCCTACTACTACCGGATCGCCGATTACATTCTGCCTTTCTTGCGCGATCGGGCGCTCGTTCTGCGCCGCTATCCGGACGGGATTAAGGGCCAGGCCTTCTTTCAAAAAGATCTGCGCGAGGGCGTGCCCGATTGGTTTGTGACTGTGCCGATCGAATCGGAAGGAAAAGGAAAGGAGATCTATTACGCAACTGCGAATGACCGCGCTTCCCTTCTGTTTCTGACTGGCCTCGGCTGCATCGATCACAATCCGTGGTCCAACCGGCTGGACGACTTCGACCATCCTGACTACTTCTTCTTCGATCTGGATCCTTCCGACGGCACGGATTTCTCTGTCGTAGTTACGATCGCTCGGGCGCTGCACGAAGAGTTGGAGCAGGTACAACTCGCAAGTTTTCTGAAAACTTCCGGCGCAACGGGAATCCACATGTATATTCCCGTCGAACCCGTGTACACGTATGAGCAATTGCGGACATTCGCCGAAATCGTTGCTCGCACCGTGACGTCAAAGCATCCCAACTTCGTGACTAATGAACGGTCTGTCGCCAAGCGGCCCGCCGGCCGCGTCCTGATCGACGTTCAACAGAATGCCCATGGCCGCCCGCTGGCGTCACCTTATTCTGTCCGCGCTTTTCCCAAGGCGCCTGTTTCCGCGCCTGTTCTGCCTCGTGAACTCCGGGCAAACCTGCGCCCGGAAGCGCTCAACATAAAGACGATCTTTACTCGGCTCAAGGAAAAAGGTGACTTGTGGGCCGACTTTTGGAAGCGCCGCCAGAGACTGGAAAAAGCCATCGAACTTCTCAGCGAGCGCATGCCACCGCGAAGCAAGAAACCGGCTTGACGGTTTGCGGCCCGTCTTTTGCCTCGCAAGGCGGCTGTGATTAAATCCAAAGGCACGGAGGTGCGTTATGCCTCGCTTGGGCAAGCTGCGCGTAGGCACTTCGGGATACTCGTACAAGCAGTGGAAGGGAAGCTTCTACGCGGAAAAGCTCCCGGACCGTGAAATGCTCGCGTTCTATGGCAAGCAGTTCTCGACGGTAGAAATCAATCACAGTTTTTATCGGATGCCCTCCGAATCGATCCTGTTGAACTGGGCTAAGAGTGTGCCAGAGGGCTTCCAGTTTGCCTTGAAGGCGAATCAACAGATCACTCACATCAAAAGACTGCGCAACTGCGAAGAAACTCTGAAGCGCTTCCTGGAAGTGGCCAGCGTGCTTCAGGACGGCGACCACCTCGGGCCAATCCTTGTTCAGCTTCCCCCGAACTTCAAATTCGACAAATCCTTACTCGAAGAATTTCTGGCGCTGCGCCCGCCGGCGTTCCAATTCGCCTTCGAAGTGCGCCACGCTTCCTGGTACACAGAAGAGACTTACGCAATCCTCAGAAGACTCGGAACGGCTCTCTGTCTGGCAGAAACCGAAAAGGACACGCCGCCCGAAGTTCTTACGGCAGATTTCACGTACGTACGGCTGCGCCGGGAAGACTATACGGCGAAACAGCTCAAAGAATGGCGTACTCGATTCGATGCCTGGCTGGCCCAAGGCGTGGACGTGTACGTCTATTGCAAACACGAGGACGAAGGCAAGGCTCCCGCTTATGCCCGCCAGCTCCTTGGCAAAGAAAATTGAAACGTATAGTCTCGTGCCTCTGGCAAAAGTCTAAAGGCTCCCGATAATGCATTTTTCCCTTGAGATGGAGGGTACATGTGTCCATTGACCACAAGGATATTGCGAGTAATCGCTTTTTGGCTCGCTGCAGCAACAGTTCTTCCACCCAACGCAAGTGCGCAGGGATTTTCTGCCAGCGACCTCTCGCGCTTCCGCTCGGTCGGCAGCGTGGCGCTCTCGCCGGATGGCCAACGCATTGCGTATACCGTGACGATGCGAAATCGTCCCGGCCGGCCTTATCGTCAGCTTTGGATTGTCGAACTCGCTTCGCAGAAAGCCGTGCGGGTCGGAGGCGAGAGTGATTCGGGTGGCGATCCGCGGTGGTCCCCAGACGGCAAGTGGCTGGAATTTTCCGGCCACCAGGGTGACAAGGCAGGACTGTTTCTTTGCCGTCCAGATGGTTCCGAGGTCACTTTTCTTACGGCGACGGATGGGACCAACAGTCCCCTGCCGGGTACTGGTAATGAAGTGGCCTGGTCACCCGACTCGAAACAGATTGCGTTTGTCTCCGCGACCCCGGGCGAAAACCCATCGCCGGTAGACGCGGACCCTGTCGTGATTACCCGCTATCTGTACAAGCCGGAAGCTGGCGAAGGGATGACCCGCTTCAACGACAACAAGCGTCTGCACATTTTTCTGATCGACGTCGCCACGAAACAGGTTCGCCACTTGACAAAGGGAGAATTCGACGAGCACTCGATCGATTGGTCTCCGGATGGTGCGAAGCTCCTGTTTGCATCGAACCGCGACCCCAACCAGGACGAGTTTTTCCACTACGACCTGTTCACACTTTCGCTCGCGGATGAGACGATTCAGCGCCTGACGGCCGGTGAATATACCGAATATGATCCGCTGTGGTCGCCGGACGGAAAGATGATCGTTTACCGCGGCACGAAACGTGGGCTCACGGACCGCGAAACAACAATGGAAGACACCCATGTGTGGGTGATGGACCCCGATGGCGCGAATCGCCGCGAGATTGGGGCGGTTCTCGACAACCGGCAAAGTGCGCCGAGATGGGCTCCGGACGGCGCTTCCGTCTACTTCACGGTGCAAGAGCGAGGCAGTTTTCATCTGGTGCGTTTGCCGGTGAAAGGAGGCTCACCCGAGTACATCGTGAAAGATCCGGGCTTCGTGGGAGATTGGTCAGTCGGAAAGAATGGCGCCCTGGCGTACAGCTATTCTTCGCCGAGCGATATGGCCCAGCTCTTTTACCGAGGCGGTCCTGCGGCCGCTGCGCGCAAATTGACGGACCTGAACGCAGAACTATTCGCCGGAAAGAAGATCGCGGAAGTGGAGCCGTTTACGTTCATTAGCAACGATAACCGTTTCGAAGTAGAAGCATTTCTCACCAAACCGATAGGCATGACGCCGGCGTCGAAGCATCCTCTGATCGTGAATATTCATGGCGGGCCGCACGGCCAGAACGGTCCGGCCTTCAACATAAAGAACCAGGTTTACGCTGCGCATGGATACGCAACCCTGAACGTGAACTACCGCGGCTCCACGGGCTACGGGCAGAGATTTGCCGATGCAGTGTTTGGCGATCAGAACGGCAACGAAGGCCAGGACGTTTTGTGTGCGGTCAACGCGGCGGTACACCGCTACCTTTGGATCGACCGCGAACGCATGGGAATCGAGGGCGTGAGCTATGGCGGCCAACTGACGGATTGGCTTATCACGCAAACGAATGAGTTCAAGGCGGCGATTCCCACGGCGGGCATCTCCAACCTGATCAGCTACAACTACATGACTTACTACAACCAGTACGAAGAGATGGAGTTCGGACAGTTTTTCCACCAGGGCAATCTCATGGACCAGGCGTGGGAACGCTCGGCTATCAAGCACATTGCGGCCGCGCACACGCCGACATTGATCATTCACGGCGAGAACGATAACGATGTTCCGATCGCTGAGGCGGAGCAGATGTATATCGCGCTGAAGGACGTGGGAACGGAAACAGTGTTCGTGCGCTACCCGCGCGAGGGCCACGGCCTTTCGGAGACGAAACATGTCATCGATTGGATCGACCGGTCCATTGCCTGGTATGAAGCTCATTTTCCCAAGCCCGGTTCGGAGGGCGTGACGAACGTCCAGCCGTGAGGTCTGCGCCGTAAGGAAGCTCAGTCGGTAGGATTCGCAAATCTGGCGGAGAGGGGGGGATTCGAACCCCCGGTACCGGTTTTAGCCAGTACAACGGTTTAGCAAACCTGCCAGCTTTCTTGATTCGTTATGAAAATTTCCGACTTTACTATATTCCTCAAGCAGTTACAACGTGGGGCAGTTGATCCGTTCATACCTGATTTGAGCTGTTTTGAACGTAGAACAACTACAATTTAACTACACCGCAACAAAAAGAGAACACCCAAGCGGACAAGGAGGAGTGAGTGAAGGCCGCACGATCTACCTAAACTGAGCGTGCATCTGCCTTTACAACTAGGGAGCTGAATCCGCAGGTCTTCTCCACACAGGTTTCTTGGAAAGGCGCTTCCAACCCGATTGCGCAAGCTGTTCTTCGAGAGCTTTCCAGAATCTCTTCCTCCTGGCGACGACAGTTTGCTTTGGAGCATCAGCCGGAATGATTTCGCCGATAAGAACCCGGACCTCGGCTTTGTTCTTCCAACGCAAACGTGGATCTTCTTGGCCATTCAAAATGGCGGCTGTTATTTCTTTTGCTATCGGCTCGACTTTCAGTGGCTTGTTCATTGGCCTGAGCTGTCTGTGGCCGACAGTGCCATCGCAGATGGCCTCCCCGCTTTCGATATCGACAGTCCAAGCTTGGATTTCACCGCGCGAAGAGCCTAGAACAGTGCCACCATGACGTACTATTTTGAAACTCAATCGCGGAGGTTGCCAGTTTACGTTTTCCATTCGCTTCAACAGCTTGTATCCATCCATTCCGCCTTCAGTACCGCCTGAAAGTTCGCGCCAACATTTGGCAAGCATCTCCTCCACCTTATGGACATCAATGACTACTCCACTGTCCAAATTGCTCAGATAATGCCTCAGGAATTGGAGGTTGTCGGGTACGTTCGGAGGGTCTCGATCTATTGGCAATTGCGGTCTCCGATGCATATGCAAATCCGTATCGTATCTTAGGGGACTAACTTCTAGTCTTATGAATACACACAGTAGTGATAAGAGAGAACAGGAAAATTGACGCGCTTTTATGGGCGACAATCGCGAAACCCTGCATTTGCGACCTTTCGACCTGCATCCGTCTTAGCGATCACCCCTATTCCACCACCCAAAAACCAAAATCTCCCTGCATGCGGGCTGCAATTCGGTGCTAGCGGCGTTTAAACCGGTATCGAAAGCGATCCCGATACCGATTTCCATGGAGATGCTGGCGTTGAAGCCGAAATTGGTCTTCCTGTCAGAAAGGTCTTGTCTTTTGCTAAAAGACTTGGTAGTTTCTCCGGCAATTTAGGGTTCACGTCCAATAATCCAGGCAACCAGAAAAATTCGGCCTCGCAAGAGTAAGGCGGTTCGCTCGAGATAAGGTGCACTCAAGCAAGAGCCTGCCGGGAGGTATAAAGCCTTATATCGGCGACTGGGATCATTATCCCGGCACCCCCGGCCTAGAAGTAGCGCACGAGATTGGGCACCTATTTTATGGGCTTGGTCATGTGGGCGAGAAAGCGCGATCTGCTCTTGTGAGGGCCCTGAATAGATCTAGCTTGGTCCCGCAACCTGTAGCATTCACGAGTTCCCTGATGAGGGCAGGTGACGCGACTCGCGAAATTAACAGGACGCGATTCGGCACCGCATATGGGTGATCTTTCTGACCTCCAGACCAAGCCATTGTTAAGCGCGAGCATTCTGATCACTGAACTTTGGGGCTATCTGATGAATCGCCACGAAATTTCTCTTCTCTTCCTTCTTCTTCTCTTCGCTTCCGGCGCCTGTGGGCAAGCAATCTCCTCATTTGAGCTCGATGGATTTGTTTATTCAGCAAACGGTAGCCGGCTGCCGCCTATCGTCAACGTTGACCTCTGCGATGTCAGCGGCACTGTCATCCAGCTGAATTCTGCAACAAGCGCTGGACGATTCCACTTCGAAGGCGTGCGCGCGGCCGATTATATCCTGAAAATCTCCGCCGATTCATTTGAGCCACAGGAAATTCACATCAATCTTGAATTTGGAAACCTTCACGGAGTTATCGTTTATTTGAAACCCATCTCCTCGAATCCCGCAAGCCCGTCTTCTGTTGCGGACATTTCCCTTCATGAGCTCTCCATGCCAGTGCCGGCACACGAACTTCTCCTCGCCGGTCGCACAAAACTGTATCGCGAGAACAAGCCTCAACAGGCCCTAGATGATTTCCTTCAGGCACAACGAAAAGCACCAGGCTATTACGAATTGAATTATGAGATAGGCATGGCTTACCTGAATCTCGGCCAGAAAGAGAAAGCACGGAATAACTTTCTAAAAGCCATCGACCTCAGTAAGGACACCTATGGTGATCCTCAAATCGCTCTTGGAACTCTCTTGGTGGATCAAGGAAATCTCGACGAGGGCGAAAAGAAGATCCAGCACGGGCTCTTGTTAACCCCCCATTCGTGGATGGGCTACTACCAATTGGCAAGGGTTAAACTCCTTCAAGGACTACTTCCGGAAGCCGAAACGGCTGCCGAACAAGCTCGTTCCCTGGCTCCGAAGGCTGCCCTCAACTACCAACTTCTTTCCATCATCCACCTCCGCCAAAAGAAATATGCTCAACTGTTAGAGGACATTGACAGATACCTGGAGCTCGACCCCAATAGCCCGGCTGGCCAACGGGCCAGAGCAGTTCGCGATCAGGTGATTCAAGAAATCAAGAAAGAACAAATCTCGGAGAGTAGGCACGCAAATGACGCAGCCGTAAACACTGGCACCGGCCATTCGGAATCAACGGTTCTTGATCCCACGACGCAAAAAGAATTGAACGAGGCTCTCGAAGCAGCCGTAAACACTGGCACCGGCCATTCGGAATCAACGGTTCTTGATCCCACGACGCAAAAAGAATTGAACGAGGCTCTCGAAGCACTCCGAGCTGACAGACCCGCAAATGCCAAGAAGCATTTGCAATGGGCTTCTCAGGTTGCACCCGCGGATCCCGAAGTGACCTATGCCTGGGGGATGTACTACGCCGAGACCAAGGATTGGACCAATGCGGAGACCTATTGGCAGAAGACGCTCCTGCTTGATCCGCACTATCCGTTTGCGCGAGCTGGATTGGCTCAATTGGCCCTGAGAAACGGCGATTTACCCGAAGCGATCGATAATTTGGAACGGGCAGTCCAGGCATCGCCGTCATCCTGGCACTTAGAGGAGCGCTTGGCTGAGGCTTATTTTCTCCATCAAGAGTATGACCAAGCAGAGAAGCATGCGGAGCACGCGATTGAGATGAGTAAGGACCGTGCGAGTCTTGCTCAGCTCATTCTCGCAAAAGTCTACCTCAAACGAAACGACTCGCAACTTGCACGGGGGGTATTGGACAGATTGCTGGCCCACCAGCCTTCTGGTCCCAGAGCCGAGGAAGCTCAGCACCTGGTCACCTCGTTGCGGCAGTCCCCCGGAGCTACCCTTCAATCCGTAGGAGATGGTTTCCAGAACACGAAGTCTGCTGCCTTCGAGTTGCCGGGTGAGTTAGTCCCCCCCACGAGATGGATGCCTCCCGATGTCGATGAGAGGATCCCACCCGTTGAACTGGGTGTCGCTTGTCCCTTGCAAAAGATTCAGGAGGAAACGGGAAAAAGGGTTTCCGAATTTGTTCGTGCCGTGAACAGCATCACCGCAACGGAGACACTCGAACACGAAGTCATCGATGTTCACGGCGTCCCCACCAAGCGGGAGTCGCGGAGCTACACGTACGTAGCATCACTGCAAGAGGATCAGGCAGGCCACTACAAGGTTGAAGAATATCGAAACGGCAAGACGGGCCTGGATATCTTTCCCGACCATCTCGCCACGTTTGGACTCACCTCGCTTGTGATGATTTTTCATCCAGCCTATCGCGATGAGTACGAGTTCTCCTGCGAGGGTCTAAGCAGGTGGTACGGAGGGAAAGCCTGGCAAGTGCACTTCCGACAAAGGCCCGACAAGCCAGTTCGTGTGCGTGGATACCACATGGGTAAGCAGGTGTATTTGCTTTCCCTTCGCGGACGCGCCTGGATTGCGGTTGATTCCTTCCAGATCGTCAATATCGAGACCGATCTTGTGGCTCCCCTCCCACAGATTCCTCTGAATGCGGAACACATTTCGATCGAGTACGCACCAGTGCAGTTCCTCACATCCAAACAAGAACTATGGCTTCCGCAGAGCGCTGAATTGTATACTGATTTCAACATACGTCGGATCCACAGAAGTCATCATTTCAGCAACTACATGGTATTTTCCGTCGATGAGACTCAGAGAATATCACCGCCTTCCCCGAAGTCAAACTCAGATTCCGCACCTCCCGAGCAAAAACAGAATTTCTAGCAAAAATAACCACCAACATATGTGGACGAAGAGAGATGTCTTTGGCTGCGTTATGCGGCTAACCGGTGCCGGTTCAAGTCCGAAGAAGGCGGAATACTCACAGCTTTGAGATATTATTTGGCTCGTATGACGGCTGAACTCCGCACCAAGCGTCTTTTGTTGCGGCCCTGGCTGTTGGCCCTGTTTTGCGCCGGTTTCATTGCCGGCGGACCACTGCTCGAAAGCGCCATTCCGCTGCACCTGCGGGGACTCGCTGTCGCCTACAAGTTGGTCATGGCTTGGTGCGCAGGAGCCTTTTTCTACTGCCTCTTTGCTGTATTTCCCGCTCCCTCGCCGCTGGATCGAAAGCTCCCCTGGCTGAAATATGCTCTGCTCGGAGCCGTATTAATCACCACAGTCCCTATGGGTTTCCGCTGTTTGTTCGCAGGCGGAGCCTTACCGCTGTACCTCGACACTCATTGGCCAGGCTGGGCCACATTGACTTGGGCTCTCACGGGGCAGTCCGGCTTACCAGTGCCCGCTTCATACGGCTGGGCAATATTTTTTGGTTCTTTCCTGGGCTCAATCACGCTGGGATTGGCGTCACTGATCTCCAATA
>Ga0187777_10000415_pt1 | contig 30013 bp, 22 predicted proteins | sample 1015_Q2_SP5_10_M_FD_132416 | JGI IMG/M metagenome (GOLD analysis project Ga0187777, IMG submission 132416) | Tropical peat soil microbial communities from peatlands in Department of Meta, Colombia - 1015_Q2_SP5_10_MG | ecosystem: Environmental > Terrestrial > Soil > Wetlands > Peat | place... | reverse complement strand
TCTCGAGCGCATCGGCGTCCTCTGCGAGCGGCACGAAACCTGGCTTCACGTCGATGGGGCGCACGGAGCATCCGCGCTGCTCTCGCGGACGCACCGGAGTCGGATGCGCGGCATCCAGCGCGCACGCTCGGTCGCGTGGGACCCCCACAAGATGATGCTGATGCCGCTCGCGGCCGGGATGCTGCTCGTACGCGATGAGCGCGATCTTTCGGCGGCCTTCGCGCAGCAGGCGCCCTACCTCTTCCACTCCGCGCCCGGCGAGCGAGGGTGGGACCAGGGCACCCGCAGCTTCATGTGCTCGCGCCGCGCGGACGCGCTCAAGCTCTGGGCAGCCCTCCAGCGTTACGGGTCGTCCGGACTAGCCGCGCTGTACGATCACCTCTGTGAGACCACTCAGGGGCTGCACGCCGAGATCATCCGCCGCGGCGACTTCGAGGCACTCCACACTCCTGAATCCAACATCCTCTGCTTCCGCTACCTGGGCACGAGCGCCAACGAATCCGCGCTCGACGCCCTCAACGCGAGCCTCCGGGAGCGATACAACGCGAGCGGCGATGGCTGGATCACCACCACCATCCTGGGGGGACGCCGCGTGCTTCGAGTGACGATCATGAATCCTCACACCACGCCATCCCACACGTCGCGGATGCTGGACACGCTCGCTCGGCTGGCAGGCGCATAGCGGCCCGGACGCGCGAGCCCGCCGGAGCCGCGTCAGCCGTGCGCTGGCGGGTTGTCGGGCCGACCGGCGGGTTGTCAGGTCGACAACGTCATCGGACCTACAATAGGTAGAGCCCCCGGTCGAGAGGGCGCCTTCGCCTTCCAATCGGGACTCCCCTTCGTCTTTGTGCCGGCGCCCCCATCGTCTTTGTGCATGCAGCGTAATGCGGAAGCCTCGTCCCGAACGGCGCCCCACCGCTCATTGACGGCCTCACTAACACCCGGCCTGCCTCGACTGTGGTCTGTGTAGTGATTCGGCGCCACTTTGCTGCCGCCACTTGATGAGAGGAATCCCCATGCGCAAAGAACTGGTCTGCCTTGCGATCGTGTCCGGCATCGTCGCCGCCTGTGCCCACGAACCCACTACCTCGGATGCTGCCTCGGCGGCGTCTGCCACGAGCGCGACTGGCAATGCGCCTTGGGGATTCGGGCGGGGAATGATGGGATTCCGGCGGCTGCCCGATAGCCTCAAGCTCACCGACGCCCAGCGCTCCCAGCTTCATAGTCTCTTCCAGCAGTTCCGCCAGGCGCACCAGGCTGATTTCCAGGCGCTCGCCGCCGCGCACAAGCAAGCCTTCGCTGCCCGCCAGTCAGGGCAGTCGGGTGACCAGGTCAAGCAGATCATGGCGCAAGCCGAGCCGGCTAAGCAGCGGCTCACCGCGGCGCAGTCAGCGCTGAAGCCGCAGGTCGACGCGGTCCTCACCACGAACCAGAGGGCGTGGCTCGCCTCACATCAACCGGTGAGCTGTAACGCGAACTCGGCGACCGCGCTCACCGACGATCAGAAGGCGAAGATGAAGGCGCTCTTCGAGCAATTCCGGCAGAAGAATGCGAGCGACCTGGCCACCGTGCAGACGGCGATGCGGCAGGCGCATTCGGCTCGCCAGAGCGGGAAGTCACAGGCGGAGGTACAGCAGGTCTTCGCCGGTGCGAAGCCCGCCATGGATCGGCTCAAGACGGCGCACGCACAGATGCAGCAGGCGGTGGCAGGGATCCTCACGAGTCAGCAGCAGGCCTCGGGTTGCATCCCGATGATGCGCGCCTTTGGCGCCGGCCACATGCACGGCGGCCAGCACTCGTAAGCACACGCGAGCGAGGGGCCAGCCTCAAGCGGCGCGAGGCCGCGTTGGAGCGCTAACCGCGGCGCTTGAAGTACTGCACCGCGCGTTCGTGCTGCACCGCGGCCTCGCGTGTCTTGAAGGTGCCCAAGTTTCGCCGGCGTCCGGTTTTGGGGTCCTTCTTCCGCGAGTAGAGCCTGTACTCGCCCGACGGAAGCTTCCGAATCATTTGCGTCTCGTCGACTGCTTCGCCAGCACGAGGTTGCAAGTCGCGGGCCCTGCCGTCTCTCGCGCGCTCCGAATCAGTGCCGTTCGGCGAGATCGGCCGCCACTTTCTGAATGATCGTGCAAAGATCGGCGTCCCCCGCCCAGTCGCAGTTCAGCTCCTCGAGCGATCGCTCGAGATTGGCGCGCGCCCGGCTCGCCAGGGCGACGATTCCAGGCCTCGGGTCGACGGCACGCGTGCTCGCGCGCCGGCTCGCGACCGACCCGTTCTGAAAGGCCTCCTCTACGCGGAGCCGCATTTGGGCGGCGCCGGCCGCGGCGCCGGCACGACGAAGGAGCTCGCCCACCCGGTGGGCGGCGGTCACCGCATCGATGGCGCGTTGCAACGAGTCGAGGCGCGTGGTGAGAGCGGCGACACTCGCCTCATGAAGTGAGAGCGGCTCGAGGAGGGCACGCGTCTGCCGCGCGGCCCCCGCTGCTCGCCGAGCTGCGGTCGCATCCCGGCCGCGGCGAAGCGTCTCCAGACGCGCGGCGAGCGAGCGCGCGCTCTGGTCGAGCGCCGTACCGGTGGCGGCGGCGAAGCTGCGCTCCTGAGGACCATCCCCCAATCGCAGCTCCGTCGTGTAGCGGGAGAGCCGCTTGCCGAGCTGGCGGCGGAGCCGGGGCAGCGATTCCTCGCACTCCGTCACCAGACCGGCCGACGCCCGCGATCGGAGAAGGGCGATCCGCTCGCGCAACCAGATCCCACCGGGAATCTCACGCTTGACGAGGGTGTGGCCGTGGGCGTCGATCCACGCCAGCTGGGCATCGAGCGCGCTCACTCTGGCGAGGGCAGTCGAGAGCGAGCGCAGACGGCGCCGATGTTTTTGCGTCACGCCGTCTCCGAGCTCGGCGCGATACGCGCTGGCGCAAATGCGCAAGCGCCGCACCGCGTCGTGCGCCCGGGCCCGCCGTTCGTCAGGCAGGTGCCCGCCGTTCAGCCGCTGCGCCAACTGCTCCACCCAGGAGAGCGTCAGCAGTCGCGCACCGGCGCCCGCCGGCATGTCGAGAAGGAGCGTCGGGAGCGGCATACTCCGCTACCTCGCTCGTCGCCGGGTGAGAACGCGCACCGGATCCGTGACCAAGGCGAAGTCCGTTTGTGTCGAAAGTGCAGAGCGGCACGCCGACCGGGCGGCGGCGTGGGGGCCTGGCAGCGATCGGCGCATCGGCGTGGGCGCGACAGTCATGCGACGCTCCCTCGAGATGGTTCCGCGGCCTCCTGCCCCTGAACTTATGCGAGTGTGTGGCTCGGGGAAACGCTCCGCACGTCGGCGGTGCGAGTCAGGGTCAGACGGAAGCACGCTCCGCCATCGCTCACCGGCTCGGCCACCAGATCACCGCCCATCCCTCGGGCGAGATCGCGGCTGATCGCCAGGCCGAGGCCCGCGCCCTCGACCGTCCGCGTCCGCACGGCGTCCAGTTGAACGAAGGGGGCGAAGATCGCCTCGAGCTTATCCGCCGGCACCCCGCGACCAGTGTCGCGAACGGCGATCGATATCTCCCGGGCGCGCGCGGTACAAGCCAGGGCGACTCGGCCCCCGCGCGGAGTGAACTTGATCGCGTTCGAAACGAGGTTGAACAGGATGTGCCGCAGCTTCTCGCGGTCGGCGCGGACGCGCACGCGGGCGTTGCATTGGTCGCGGTCGAAGAACAATCCCTTGGCCCGCATCTGGGGCTCCACCACAGCTTCGACCTCCGCCAACACGGAGTCGACCACCACATCGCTCAGCTCGAAGTCCACCCGGCCGGCCTCGAGATTCGTGAAGTTCAGGATGTCGGTGATCATCCCGAGGAGTCGGCGCTGGCTGCGATCGATGCGTGCCAGGTCATCGCGCTGCTGAATGGTGAGCGGCCCGTGCACGCCTTCCCGAAGAAGCTCCACATAACCGGCGATCGCGTTGAGCGGGGTCCGCAGCTCGTGACTCATCGCCGCCAGGAAGTCGCTCTTCGCTCTCCCCGCCTCTTCGGCGGCCCGCCGAGCCTCTTCTGCTTGCGCGAGCGCCTGCTCCCGCTCCGCGCTTGCGCGGCGCAGCTCGGCGTTCGCCTCCTCGAGTCCACCCATCGCGACATCGCACTGGTCGATGAGGCGGTCGAGCAGGACATTGGCCAGGAGCGATACGAGCGCGGCGGCAACGGCGCCTCCGGCCAGCACCCAGATCGTCGTCGTCAACACGTTGAGACGGAGACTCTGGTACACGGCCAGCGCCATGATTGCGATGATCAGCGCCGGGCCGAGAACGACTATCTGGCGCTCCCAACGATCGAGACGCACGCGTGCTACTCCACTTCGAAAAAAATGGGCACCCTTCGCCCCGAAGGCGGTAGAGGCAAGTCGCGTGCTCGCGCAGCGTTCCCCTCGGCGCCGAGCGGCCGGCCCCGGCTCCGGCTCGGGCAGCGCTTCGTCGAGCCGGCATGGGCGCAGGTGGCGCAACGAGGGTGGTCCAACAGGAGGCTCTCGAGCGGGCTCGGCTTCGCGCCAGAGTCAGGAGATTGCTCCTTTGCACTCTCCCTTACGCCCCTCCGGCCGGTGCTACACTTTCCACGGACGACACCTCCACCAACATCGTATGCTGAAGGAAGGATCGAAGGCTCCAGCCTTCACGCTGGATGCTGACGACGGCTCGCGTGTTTCCCTGTCCTCCCTCGCCGGGCGGCCAGTCGTTCTGTACTTCTACCCGAAGGACGACACGTCGGGCTGCACTATGGAAGCGTGCGAATTTCGCGATCTCTTCCCCCGGTTCGAGAAGGGAAGCGCCGTCATTCTCGGCGTCAGCCCGGACGATGTCGCATCGCACGTCCGCTTCAAGGCCAAGTACTCGCTCCCCTTCCTTCTCCTCGCCGACACCGACAAAGAAGTCGCAAAGAAGTACGGCGTCTGGAAGGAGAAATCCATGTACGGTCGCGTGTATATGGGAGTGGAGCGCACCACCTTCATCATCGACCAGACGGGGAAGATCGCGAAGATCTTCGCCAAGGTGAAACCTGCCGGACACGCCGCCGAGGTTGACGTGGCGCTGGCCGAGCTCTCACACCGCTAGCTCAGCACCACGGGGAGGCCAGATGGAAACGGAGCCCACCAAGGACCGCCGGACGACGAAGAAACCGGCCGCCTCAGTGGCGACAGAGAAGGAAGTTCCCGTGCCCGGCGCCACACTCTCCGAGCAGGAGGCGCTGGAGATCGCTACCGATGCGTACATCTACGCCTTCCCACTCGTGCTGATGGCGGTGACCCGGCGTGTGATGTGCAACTGCGAGGTGCCTGACAAGCGGCGCGGCAATCGCGCCCCGGTCAACCAGTTCGCTCACATGCAGAGCTTCCCGGACGCCACCTTCACGGACGTCGTGCGCGCCAACGCCGACACCCTCTACTCGGCGATGTTCTTCGACGTCTCGACGGAGCCGCTGATCATCTCGGTCCCCGACTCGAATGGCCGCTACTACCTGCTGCCAATGCTCGACATGTGGACCGACATCTTCGCCTCGCCAGGAAAGCGCACCACGGGGACCCAGGCGCAGACGCTCGCCATCACGGGGCCGGGGTGGAGTGGCACGCTTCCGACCGGCGTGGAGGAGATTCGAGCGCCGACCGGCACTGGATGGATCATCGGCCGGACACAAACGAACGGCAAAGCGGACTACGACGCCGTCCACGCGTTCCAAGCGAGACTAACGTCCGCGCCGCTGAGCGCCTGGGGGAAGAAGTACGTCGCCCCGCGAGGGAAGGCGGACAAGTCGATAGACATGGGGGCGCCAGGCGAACAGGTGCAGAAGATGGACGCCGCCACATTCTGGGCGCTCGTCGCCGAGGCGTCCGCGGCCAACCCGCCGCACGCCAACGACTACCCGATGCTCCAGCGCCTCAAGCGTCTCGGACTGGTGCTCGGCCAGCTCCCGAACCTACAGAAGAACCCATCGTTAATGCGCACCCTCGAGCAAGGGATGGTCGATGGCCAGAAGCGCATCATCGCCGCGGCGACTCACCTCGGCGCGACGGTGAATGGTTGGGACCTGATCCTTTCCCCGATCGGGACCTACGCCACTGACTACCTGCGGCGCGCCGCCGTCGCCGTCGTTGGGCTCGGCGCGAACGTGCTCGAGGATGCTCTCTACCCAAGCGCCATCAAGGATGTGGATGGCAAGCCGCTCGACTCCGCATCGAAGTACGTCATCCACCTCGACAAGAGTCAGATCCCTCCGGTGCGCGCCTTCTGGTCTGTCACGATGTATGACGAGCGACAGTTTTTCGCCGCTAATCCGACCGACCGATACGCCATCGGTGATCGCGACGATCTGATCGTCAACAAGGACGGGTCGATCGACCTCTACCTGCAGCGGCAGTCGCCCGGCAAGGAAAAGGAGCGCAATTGGCTTCCGACGCCGGAGAAAGGCGCGTTCTCTCTCACCATGCGCTTGTACTGGCCGAAGCCAGCCGCGTTCGACGGATCGTGGGGTCCGCCGCCCCTCAAACGGGTCGGGTGATGTTCGGAGGATAGTAGGACTGCCCGCGGGCCTAGCTAGGACGTCGGAGCGGTACCGTAGCCGACCCATGGCACGCACCGTCTCGCAGCGTGCGCCTCAGAAGGTTGGTGAGCGACAACGGGAAACTTTGGCGAGCTCACCCTTTCTCACCTTCTAGGCGTCTAGTATCCTTCGGCGCGCACTTCGTTCCCTCACTCGCTGGCACGGCTTGACCGACCTCCGCGCACAGCTCCAAGCCACTCTTGGCGGCGCCTACACCCTCGAGCGCGAGCTCGGTGGGGGCGGCATGTCGCGCGTCTTTGTGGCGACCGAGACCGCCCTCGGGCGCGAGGTCGTGCTCAAGGTGCTCCCCCCCGACCTGGCCGCAGGCGTGTCGGTGGAGCGCTTCCGCCGCGAGATCCTTCTCGCCGCCAAGCTGCAGCACGCCCACATCGTGCCCCTCCTGTCGGCGGGCGACGTCAACGGCCTCCCGTACTTCACGATGCCGTTCATCGAAGGGGAATCGCTTCGGGAGAGGCTCGTTCGACGTGGTGAGCTGTCGATCACCGAGGCCGTGAGGCTGTTGCGGGAAGTGGCGAGCGCGCTCGCGTACGCGCATAGCAAGGGGATCGTCCACCGCGACATCAAGCCTGACAACGTGATGGTGTCGCACGGCGACGCCATGGTCACCGACTTCGGCGTGGCCAAGGCGCTGGCGGCGTCGGCGACCTCCGGAGATCACGGTGGGGCCGGGCTCACCTCACTCGGCGTCGCGTTGGGGACTCCCGCCTATATGGCGCCGGAGCAGGCAGCGGCCGACCCGTCTTCGGACTCCCGTGTCGACATCTACGCCTTCGGGGCTATGGCGTATGAGCTGCTCTCCGGCGTGCCGCCGTTCAGCGGCCGCCCCGCGTCGGCGATCCTGGCCGCGCAAATCGCCGAGGCGCCCGAGCCTATCTCGAAGCGGCGGCCCAATGTCACACCGGCTCTCTCGGCGCTGGTGATGCGTTGCCTGGAAAAGCGGCCGGCCGACCGCCCGCAAGGAGCCGACGAGATCGTCAACTTGCTCGAAGCGATCGCAACACCGAGCGGGGGGACGCCGTCCTCGCAATCGCTCGCCGCAGCCACGATGCGTCCGGCGACGGCCACGCCACCGGCGAGCGGAGCTGCGTCCCCGGCAACACCAGCGGCGACGCCGGCGCCGTCGTCTGCAACGCCCGGGCCGTTAGGCGCCAGCGCTCGCAATCGGAATCTCTGGGTCGCCGCCGCGGCGGTGGTGGTGCTGGCCGCGTTGGGATTCGCGTTCAAGGGACGCTTCAAGTCAACAGGCGCTGCACCCGGCGGACCGGTGCGAATGGCGGTGCTGCCGTTCGAGAACATCGGCGACTCCGCCGACGCGTACTTCGCCGACGGCGTCAGCGATGCGGTGCGCGGGAAGCTCACGAAGCTCCCCGACCTCGCGGTGACGGCGCGGGCGAGCTCCGTACTGTACCGGCGCAGTAGCAAGACGCCCCAGCAAATCGGCGACGAGTTGGGTGTGCAATATTTGCTCACCGGCACCGTTCGCTGGGCGAAGGGCAACGGGAAAGAGGCAAACCGCGTGCAGGTGAGCCCCGAGCTGATCCAGGTGTCGACCGCGAACAGCAAGTGGCAGCAGTCTTTCGACGCATCGATCACCGATGTCTTTCAGGTACAGGGTCAGATCGCCGAGCAGGTGGCGAACGCGCTCAACGTGGCCCTCGGCTCGAAGGAGCAGCAGCAGCTCACTCAGCGCCCGACGGCGAACCTCGCCGCGTACGACGCCTACCTGAAGGGCGAGGCCGCATCGCCGGGCTTCGCCGCGGCGAGCCCCGCCGATCTCCGCCGAGCAATCGGCTTCTATCAACAGGCGATCGAGCGCGACTCGGGTTTTGCCTTGGCGTGGGCGCAACTGTCCCGCGGGCTCTCGTACCTCTACGAGCAGACGACGCCCTCGCCGGCCTTGGCGACGTCGGCCCGGGATGCCGCGCAGCGCGCGGTGACGCTCGCCCCGAATCTTCCCGAAGGGCAGCTCGCCCTCGGGGACTACTACGGGAGCGTTCTGACGGATTTTCCGCGTGCGCAGGCCGCCTACGATGCCGCCCTCAAGCTCGCTCCCCCGAACGCCGACGCGCTCACGGCGTCGGCATTAGCGGCGCAGAGCCTCGGCCGGTGGGATGTCGCGCTCGACCGCCTCCAGCAGTCGCAGCGACTCGATCCGCGATCGGTCACGACGGCGCGTCGCCTTGGCACCACCCTTCTGCGTCTCAAGCGCTATCCGGAAGCGCAGGCGGCCTTCGATCGGGGCTTCGATCTCGCGCCGACCAATCTCGACATGATCGAGGGGAAGGTGATGGTCGCGCTGGCGCAAGGAGACCTGCAAGCCGCACGCGCGGCCTTGCACAGCACCCCGAGCGAAGTCGACTCCACGACCCTCGTCGCGTACCTCGGCAACTACTGGGATCTCTACTGGGTGCTCGACGAGCCTCAGCAACGGGTGCTGCTTCGATCCACCCCGGTTGCCTTCGACGACTCCAGGCTCACCTGGGCGGTCGTCTTGATGCAGGTGTACCAGCTGCGCGGCGACGCGGCCAGGATGCGCGCCTTCGTCGACACTACGTTCATCGAGACCGAGCGCGTCATGCGCGAAACGCCTAACGACCCGCAACGATGGGCGTTTCGCGGACTCGCCTACGCCTACATCGGCCGCAAGGCCGACGCCATTCATGATGCCGAGCACGCCGCCGAGCTGACACCGGTGAGCCACGACAGCTACACCGGCCCCTATATCCAGCACCTGCTCGCGCGCACCTACGTGGCGGTGCACGAGCCGGAGAAGGCGATCGACGTGCTCGAAGCGCTGGTGAAGCTGCCGTATCAGGTGTCACCGGCCTGGCTGCGCATCGACCCCAGCTTTGCACCGCTCAAGGGAAATCCGCGATTCGATCGCCTGGTCGCGTCGCAGTAACCCGCCGGACAGCCATGCGGCTTTCTCCGCCCTAGGGGAGAATGCAGCCGATGACGCCGATGGGGCCGAGCCACTCGCCGCCGGGGTGCGCGGCGCCGCCTTGCCCACCTAGGGCAGGCCCGCAGCGGTATCTCCGGGCGCGTTAGGCAGGATACCGGAGGCAGCGCTCGCACCAGCGACGATCGGCGCGCCTTGGGGGAGGAGTTACCAGGACAACTGGGGCGGGTGGATTCGAACCACCGGTCTCCGGATTAACAGTCCGGCGCTTTGCCAGCTCAGCTACGCCCCAAGATTCACGGGGGACCGCATAGTACACTCGCTTGCCCAAGCGGCGCCAGAGCGCATAGCTTCGAGGGCCGCTGTCTCCCTTCCGAATTTCATACCCCGCATGACAAGACTCCTCCCCGCCCTTCGCCCGCGGCGCGCCGCGCGGCGGCTTCGCCTCGCTGCGCTCGCGCCCCTCTCCGTCCTCGCCGCCTGCATCACGGTCAGCAACGCCCCCGAGCCGCCTAACGCCGGCATCGCCTACGATGTGGTCATCACCAACGGCAGGCTTGTCGACGGCACCGGCAATCCCTGGACCTATGCCGACGTCGGCATCGTCGGTGACCGTATCGTGCGGATCGCGCCGCGTGGGGCGCTGGTCGGCGCGACGGCCAAGAAGCACGTCGACGCCACCGGACTCGTCGTGGCACCGGGCTTCATCGACATCCAGGCCCAGTCGTACGACGCGCTCCTCACCGGCGACGGCCGCTCGCTGAGCAAGGTCACTCAAGGGGTCACCACCGAGATCCTCGGCGAGGGCACCACACCGGCGCCGGTCAACGCCACGATGCTGGCGGCCTTCGCGCCCGCCGATTCCGCCGAACGACGCGTCGCCAGCGCCTTCCTGGGAAGGCACGGCTTCGGCGCCTGGCTCAACGCCATGGGCCGGCACGCCAACACCGTCAACTCCGGCTCATTCCTCGGCGCCGCCACCGTCAGAGAGTACGCCATGGCCCGCGCGCAGGGCGCGCCCGACCCTGCACGCCTCGACACGATGCGGCGCGTCGTGCAGGACGCGATGCGGGATGGCGCCTTCGGCATCGCTAGTGCCCTCATCTACCCGCCGGGAAGCTACGCCACGACGGGCGAGTTGATCGCGATGGCCCAGGCGATGGCGCCCTATCACGGCGTCTACATCTCCCACATCCGATCGGAGGAGGACAGCCTCCTCGAGGCGATCGACGAAGCGCTGCGGATCGGGAAGGATGGCGGCGTCCCCGTCGAGATCTATCACCTCAAGGCGGCCGGGCCCCGCAACTGGAAGAAGGCGCCGCTCGTCATCGCCAAGATCGACTCGGCACGAGCCGCCGGCCAGGATGTCGGCGCCACCATGTACCCGTACTCCGCGTCAGGCAACAATCTCTCATCCTGCATCCCTCCCTGGGCGGCGGAGAACGGCAAGCTGCTCGACAACCTTCGCGACCCGGCCTCGCGGGCCCGCATCGAGAAGGAGATCGTCGACACGACTCCGGGCGCGCCCCAGTTCTGCCAGGTCTACGGCTCGGGTGCGATCATGGTCGTCGGCCTCCACTCCCCCGACCTGGTGAAGTACGAAGGGTGGCGCCTCGAGCGCATCGCGACCGCCATGCAGAAGCCGTGGCCCACGGCACTGGTCGACATCGTCCTCGCCGAGAACGACCGCGTCGGCAAGATCAGCTTCAGCATGTCCGAGGAGAACGTGCGCCTTCAGCTGCGACAGCCGTGGGTGGTGATCGGAACCGACGCCGAATCGCTCGACCCGGACAGCGCCAAGGAGCTCAACCACCCTCGTGCCTACGGATCGTATCCGAAGATCCTCGGCCTCTTCGTGCGGCAGGAACATCTCTTCCCACTCGAGGAGGCGATCCGCAAGATGTCGTCGGCGGTCGCGGCCGTTCTCTCGCTTCGCGACCGCGGCCTCATCGCGGAAGGGATGTACGCGGACATCGTCATTTTCGACCCTGCCACGATCATCGACCGCGCGACCTTCGAGAAGCCGCACCAGCTCTCCACCGGCGTGCGCGACGTGTTCGTGAACGGCGTGCAAGTCCTAGCGAATGGCGGACTAACGAGCGCGCGGCCGGGTCGTGTCGTGCGGGGGCCTGGCTACCTCCTGCCGTAGGCGCGCGCCGAGGGCCGCGTAACATCTCCGGCGCCTAACCCCACGCCGGACCGACCGCTGGTAGATTTCGGCCTTATGCCATCGTCGACTCGACATCGATTTCGGCCGGACACCTCTCGAAGCGGCGCAGCGACCGATCGCGGCCGGCCCGGACGGAGGCGGCCACCACCACACCGGCGCGGGAGCGCGGTCCCCGGCTTCGCGGCCATGCTCGCGGTCATCCTCGGGATCTTCTCTCTCTGTTGGGCGATCGTCGGGGCTCTCTTCGCGTCGCTCGTCCCGGGCGGCGCCTCCACCTTCGTTGCGCTCGCGTTCCTCCTGACGGGTCTTCCGCTCGGCCTCTTCATCTGGATTCGCACGCACGGCGGTTATCCCGGGGCCCCTTTCCGCCTGCTCGTCATGCGGCCCTTCTGGTACGCCCAGCTCACGCTGCTTCTCTCCGGGCTCGTCGGGGCGGTCGTGGGGCTGGCGGCGTCCCCCTTCGGGGCGGCGCAGAGCGCGGGACGGTGGGCCGTCGCCCTGACCGCCGGCGCCTGCGTCCTCCTCTCCATCATCGGGTATTTCGGCAGCCGGCGTCTACTCGTCAGGCATATGACGGCGACGATCGCCGGCCTGCCGCCGGCCTTCGACGGCCTGCGGATCACCCACATCTCCGACACGCACGTCGGCCCGCACACGTCGCGCCGTCACCTCGCGCGTGTGCGAGCAGCCGTGGAGAAGTCGGAGCCGGCGATGATCGCCGTCACCGGCGACTTGGTCGATGACCACGCCGCGGACGTCGCGCACTACGCGGAAACCCTCGGCGGACTCGCCGCCCCGCTCGGCGTCTACGCCATCCCGGGCAATCACGAGGTCTATGCCGGCTGGGTCGCCGTGCGCGACGCGCTCGGCGAGGTCGCACTCACGGTTCTGGTGAACGAGGCGCGGATCCTCGACTACCGAGGCGAGCGACTCGCCGTGGTCGGGCTCGGCGATCCCGCGGCCGGACGCCATCCCTCCCCTAGCCTCCCTGCGCCCGACGTGGACGCCGCGCTCGCCAGCGTCCCCCACGGAACCGTCACCGTCGCGCTCGCGCATAACCCGGCGCTCTGGCCCGCGCTCGCCGCCCGCGGCGTGTCTCTCACCCTCAGCGGCCACACTCACTGGGCGCAGCTCGCCCTTCCGTGGCGCGGCTGGAGTCTCGCCAACGTCTTCCTCGAGCTGGCGATGGGGGTCTATCAGCGCGGCGAGGCGTTGCTCTACATCCACCCCGGGACGAACTACTGGGGGATCCCCTTCCGCATCGGCGCGCTCCCGGAAGTCGCGGTGATCACGCTCCGCACCGGGAACGCGAGCGCGATGAGTGGCCCGCGCGACCGTCGCGCATCCGCGTCAGGCAGGCGTCGGGGGAGCTGAGCGGGCCGCGCGCTCGAGGGCGGTCACCCGTCGGGGTCGAGCGGTCCCTGCGCCTCGGGAGCGAGCGGCACGAGGTCGCGCACCGCGCGCACGATCTCGCCGATCGAGGTGGGACGTGTCATCCGGTGAGCACCACCCACCTCTGGCGGCTCCTTCACCGCCGATGTGATCAGCAACACCGCAGGGTGCCCGTGGCGCGACAACAAGAGGTCGACGGCGTCCGGCGGCACAGCCACCGCGGCGGCATCGTCGAGGATGATCGCCCGCACCGGACCGCGGCTCTTGTCCGCCGGCGGGTACCCGAGCGCCGCGGCGACCGTCTCCGCACCGATGGCATCGTACCCCACCTCGCGAAGCGCCGCGCGCACATGCACGCGCGGCCACTGCTCCGGCATCACCACCAGCACCCGCGGTGGCAGGTTCCTTAGGCCCGCACCAGCTTCCTGTACCCCACCCGATGTGGCTGGTCGGCGTCGATCCCCTTCCGCTTGCGCAGGTCCTCCTTGTAGCTGGCGTAGTTCCCTTCGAACCAGACCGCTTCGCTGTCTCCCTCGAAGGCCAGAATGTGTGTCGCGATCCGGTCGAGAAACCACCGGTCGTGGGAGATGACCACCACGCAGCCGGCGAAGTCGAGCAGGGCATCCTCGAGCGCGCGAAGCGTGTCGACGTCCAGATCATTCGTCGGCTCATCGAGCAGAAGCAGGTTGCCTCCGCTCTTGAGCAGCTTCGCGAGATGCAGGCGATTCCGCTCGCCGCCGGAGAGGTCCTTCACCTTCTTTTGTTGATCGGTCCCCTTGAAGTTGAAGCTCGCCAGATAAGCACGCGCATTGAGCTCGCGCTTGCCGACCTCGATCGTCTCCCGGCCGCCGCTCACCTCCTGAAAGACCGACTTCTCTCCCTCCAGCTCGCGCTCCTGGTCCACGTACGCGATCTGAACGGTCTCCCCCACGGCGATGGCCCCCTCGTCCGGGCGCTCCCTTCCCGTGATCAGCCGGAAGAGCGTCGTCTTGCCGGCACCATTCGGCCCGATCACACCGACGATTCCGCCGGGGGGGAGACTGAAGGTGAGGTTCTCGAAGAGCACCTTGTCGCCATAGCTCTTCTTCAGCCCTGTCGCGTTGACGACGTCGTTCCCGAGCCGGGGCGGGGGCGGAATGATGATCTCGTTCTGCGACGCCCGCTCGAAAGTATCAGCCGCCGCCAACTCCTCGTACTTCTGGATGCGCGCCTTGCTCTTTGCCTGACGAGCGCGCGGCGCCAGGCGCACCCACTCGAGCTCACGCGCCAGCGTGCGCTGTCTCGCCGACGCCTGCTTCTCCTCCTGCTCCAGTCTCGTGCGTTTCTGGTCGAGCCACGATGAGTAGTTCCCTTCCCATGGAATGCCGGCGCCGCGATCGAGCTCGAGGATCCATTTCGCCACATTGTCGAGGAAGTACCGGTCGTGCGTGATAGCGACCACCGTGCCCGGGAATTCCGCCAGGTGTCGCTCGAGCCAGGCGACGCTCTCGGCATCCAGGTGGTTCGTCGGCTCATCGAGAAGAAGAAGGTCTGGCTGCTCGAGAAGAACCCGGCAGAGCGCCACTCGCCTCCGTTCCCCTCCCGACAGGGTCGCCAGATCGGCGTCCGGGGCAGGCAAGCGGAGTGCCTCCATCGCGATCTCGATCTTCCGGTCGAGCTCCCAGGCGTTGGTGGCGTCGATCCGCTCCTGTACCGCCGCCTGGCGCTCGAGAAGCGCCGCCATCTCCTCGTCGCTCATCGGGTCGCCGAACTTGAGTGAGATCTCCTCGAAGGACTTGAGGAGCTCGCGCGTATCGTGCACTGCGAGCTCGACGTTCCCACGCACGTCCTTAGTGGCGTCGAGCCGCGGCTCCTGGGGCAGATACCCGATCTTGGTGCGCGCCGCCGGCCACGCTTCCCCCTGAAAGTCCTGATCGACGCCAGCCATGATTCGGAGCAGCGAGGACTTACCGGCGCCGTTGGCGCCCAGAACGCCGATCTTCGCGCCGGGATAGAAGGAGAGCCAGATACCGCGGAGGATTTCCCGGCTTGGCGGGACGACCTTCCGCAGGTCCTTCATGACATAGATGAATTGGTGAGCCATGCAGGAAAGCTACACCAGCAGCCGGGCGTGGGCGACGAGGTCGACCGGGGCACGGCAGGCTTGCACGATGGCCGGGGTTGCGGCCGGCGCTCCAGTTGCGCGTTAGGCGGAGAAGGCGAGCGGGGCGGTGGGCGCGCCGATCGGATCAGAAGGCGAGTCCGTTTGTCAGGCCGCAGTGCGCGACGATCGGTCGCGAAGATCGCCAGTCGAGATCACTACGCTGCCGCCCAGGGAGCCGCCCTGGGCGAGGCCGCCGAGGTCGGAGCCGTGGTACGCCTCTTCGCCATGCTCGCTCCGATCCACGCCGGCAATTTCATCGGCGATCGGCACCCGGAGCTTCATCGTCAGCTCGAGCACGAAGAGGATTCCAGCGGTCGCCGCCGCCGCCAGCACCACCGTCGCTCCGATGGCGGTGGCCTGGACGAGAAGCTGCCCCGGATTCCCGGCGAGCAGTCCGTCACCACCAGCGGCATTCACCGCCTTGGTGGCAAAGACGCCGGTCAGCAGCGCCCCCAGCATCCCCGCCACCCCGTGGCAGGCGAAGACGTCGAGCGCGTCGTCCACCGAGGTGCGAGCGCGGAGCTGCATCGCGGCGTAGCTCGCGCCGGCCGCGAGGATGCCGATCGCGATCGCCGCCCGCGGCGTCACGAAACCGGCCGCCGGCGTGATCGCCACGAGTCCGACGACGGCGCCGGTGGCGGATCCGACCGCGGTCGCGCGGCCGGTGCGCACCAGATCGATGAGGAGCCAGGTGAGGAGCGCGCTCGCGGCGGCGGTGTGTGTGGTGACGAAGGCGTTGGCCGCCACCTCGTTCGCAGCCAGCGCCGACCCGGCGTTGAAGCCGAACCAGCCGAACCAGAGGAGCCCCGCGCCGATGACGGTGAACGGGACATTGTGCGGCACGAGGGCGGCGCGGCCGAGATCACGGCGGCGTCCGAGCATGATCGCCGCGACCAGTGCCGACGTTCCGGCGCTCACGTGTACGACCGTGCCGCCGGCGAAGTCGAGCGCGCCTAACTTGTGCAGCCACCCGCCGTCGCCCCACACCCAGTGGGCGAGGGGATCGTAGACGACCACCGTCCAGGCGAGGACGAAGAGCAGGTAGACCCGGAAGTTGAGTCGCTCGACCACCGCGCCGGATACGAGCGCCACGGTGATCGCGGCGAACATCACCTGGAAGGCGGCGAAGGCGAGGTGCGGGATCGTCGCCGCATAGGCCGGATTGGGATCGCCGCCGACTCCGGCGAATCCCGCCCATTGGAGCCCGCCGATGAAGGGTGTGCCGGGAGCAAAGGCGAGCGAATAGCCGAAGAGCACCCACTGGACGCTCACCAGGCCGAGCGCCGCCATGCTCATCATGATCGTGTTGAGGGAGCTCTTCTCGCGAACGAGGCCGCCGTAGAAGAGGGCCAGTCCCGGGAGCATGAGCATGACGAGAGCGGCGCCGCAGAGCACCCAGGCGGTGTCGCCCGCAGAGATCGTCGAGGGCGCGGTCATGCAACCTCCTGGACGAGATCGTGCTGCGCGCGGCGCTGCACTTCATCGGCCGTGACCGGCGTGAGCGCCGCACTGTTCTGCTCACCCGTGCGGATGCGGATGACGCGCTCCAGCGGCTGAACGAAGATCTTCCCATCTCCGACGTCGCCGGTGCGCGCGGCGGTGACGATCGCTTGAATCGTCGGCTCGACGAATGGCTCGGAGCAGGCCATTTCGATTTTCACTTTGTCGTGGAACTCGAGGAGGAGCGCCGACCCTCGATAGTGCTCGACGACTTCATGCTCACCGCCATGTCCGCTCACGCGCGAGATCGTCATGCCGGTTACGCCGACGCGAAAGAGCGCTTCCTTGACGGCGCCGAGTCGCTCGGGGCGAATGATGGTGGTGATGAGCTTCATGGAGCCCGCTCCTCGGATGGGCCCGAGCCACGTCATGGCTGGCGGAATGCAGCTATTGGCCGCGCCGGGGTCGAAGGCGGAGAGAATAGTGTCAGCGCGGTAGACTGTCAACGATTTCGTGTCAAATTAGCACGACATCGGCCAATACACATCTGTTTCTGGCCCATGGATGGCCCATCTGCGCGTTGAATCGTGCACGAAGAGCACAAGTCGATGGGCAGCTAAGCTATCTGGGGGCCGTGCCCGCCACCCCCTACCCCACGACCGCTGACACAGTCACAAGAACGGCAAAATTCGCACGATGAGTTCCAGCATCGGCTCATTCTTTCGCTGGAAATCCCGCGTCTGATATCTTAACTTTGCTCCGCGTGCACGATCTGTGATACACCCCAAGAGAGCCTGCGACGGCTGAAGGGCCCGCAGGCTCGCTTTGTTTCGCAGCCATCGGCGCACCCCACACCACACCGAGGGAGCCAAGCCAAGCGATGTCCTCATCCACCTTGAATCCGCGGCGCGCGGCGATCCAAGACATCGCCACTCGTCTCCCGCGACCGGCGGTGGTCACACCCGTCTCCGCCAATGGCGCCGGACCGCATCCAATCTCCGAGTTCTTCGGCTGCAACACGTTCGGCGCTCGGCAGATGAAGGCAAAGCTGCCGAAGGCCGTCTACTCGAAGCTCCTCGCCGCGATTCGACAGGGGAAAAAACTGGACCTCGAGATCGCTCCCACCGTCGCCCAGGTGATCAAGGAGTGGGCGATCTCGCGCGGCGTGACTCACTTCACGCACTGGTTCCAGCCACAAACCGGACTCACCGCCGAGAAGCACGACGCCTTTCTCTCCTTCGACGACAATCGCCAGCCGATCGAGTCGTTCTCCGGATCCCAGCTCATCCAGAGCGAGCCGGACGCATCAAGCTTTCCGTCCGGTGGGCTCCGCGCCACCTGGGAAGCGCGCGGCTATACCGCGTGGAACCCGGCGAGCCCCGTCTTCATCCTCGAGTCAGGCAACACACGCACGCTCTGCATCCCATCCGTCTTCATCGGCTACAACGGCGAGGCGCTCGATGAGATGACGCCTCTGCTCCGCAGCTCCGATGCGCTCTCGGCGCGTGCCGTCGAGCTGCTCGAGCTCCTCGGCGACAAGGGCGTCATTCGCGTCTACACGACCCTCGGGCCGGAGCAGGAGTACTTCCTCATCGACCGCTCGCAGTTCGCCTTGCGCCCCGATCTGGTGATGGCCGGCCGGACCCTCGTCGGCGCTGCGCCGCCGCGCGGACAGCAGCTCGAGGATCACTACTTCGGCGGGATCCCCGAGCGCATCCAAGCCTGCATCACCGAAGTGGAGAACGAGCTGTACAAGCTCGGCGTCCCGATCGTGACCCGCCATAACGAGGTCGCCCCGAGCCAGTTCGAGATGGCGCCGGTGTTCGAGGAGACCGACCTCGGCGTCGACCACAATCAGATGGTGATGGCGACGCTACGCCGCGTCGCGCTCCGTCACGGCCTGCAAGCAGTGCTGCACGAGAAGCCCTTTGCCGGAATCAACGGCTCCGGGAAGCATTGCAACTGGTCGATGGCGATCACCTCCGATGATCCGGCACTCGACGGGTACAACCTTCTCAAGCCCGGCGACACGCCGCATCAGAACGTTCGCTTCCTCATGTTCCTCGCCGCCGTGCTCAAAGGCGTGCACCGACACGCCGGCCTCCTCCGCTCCGGCATCGCGACCTCGGGCAACGAGCACCGGCTCGGCGCCAACGAAGCGCCACCGGCGATAATCTCCGTCTTCATGGGGAACATGCTCACCCGGGTGATCGAGGACATTGCCGCCGGCAAGACGTCGCCGGCCGATGCGCAGCAGGCGATGATCAAGCTCGGCGTCGCCAAGCTCCCCGACATCGAGAAGGACAACACGGACCGCAATCGCACGTCGCCCTTCGCCTTCACGGGTGCGAAGTTCGAGTTCCGGGCAGTCGGCAGCTCTCAATCGATCGCCTTCCCCGTGACCCTCCTCCACGCCGCGGTCGCGGAAGCGATCGGCGAGCTCACCGAGCAGCTTCGCGCCCAGCTCAAGCGTACCCCGAAGGTCGATGACGCCGTGCTCAGGGTGGTGCGGGAGGCGTTCAAGGAGACGGCGGCCGTACGCTTCGAGGGGAACAACTACGCCGAGGAGTGGGTGACGGAGGCGAAGAAGCGCGGCCTCCCGAACTATCGACGCACGCCCGAAGCGCTCAAGCAGCTGCTCACCAAGTCGTCGCGGGCCGTCCTCTCCAAGCTCGGCATCCTGACGAAGGCAGAGTTGGAGTCGCGCTATCATGTGCGGGTCGAGCGCTACGTGAAGGACATGCTCATCGAAGCGCACATGTTGATGCAGCTCGTCGACACGATGATCCTGCCAGCGGCCCTTGCCTACGCGAGCGCGCTCGCGGATGGCGCGGCCAATGCCAAGGCGGGTGGTATCAAGGTCGTTCCCCAGGTGGAGGCGGCCAACCGCATCGGAAAGATGATCGAGCAGCTCTCCGCCCACCGCGCCGCGCTCGCCACGGTGCTCGCAAAAGTGGAGGGGATGCACCACGAGCCCGAGGAGCAGGCCGCAATCCTCACCGCGGCGGGTGCCGACCGGATGGCCGATGTTCGCGCGAGCGCTGATGAACTGGAGCTCGCGGTGAGCGACGATCTCTGGCCACTGCCCAAGTACCGGGAGATGCTCTTCCCCGTCTGATCGTTGGCTGATCGTTCGCCGCCGTCAGGCGGCGTGAGGGAAGCTCGACGAGCAGTGGGAGGGGGACAGGCCTCGGGGCTTGTCCCCCTCCCACGTTTCACCGCGCTCATTCCTTCGTCTGTCAGATGCCATGCAACAGATCAAGGGAGCCGCCCTCCGTGCGAGGCTCACATTCGTCGAGCAGCACTTCGGTAAGGACGGTGTGGAGCGGGTCCTCGACACGCTGAGCGAAGCCGACCGGCGGACGCTCAAGCTCGTGCTCCCCGCGCTCTGGTTCCCCTTCGATCTGGGTCGGCGTGTCGACGACGCGATCGTTCGAGTGCTCGGCGCCGGACGTCCCGACTTCTTCGAGCGCATCGGCGAGGCGTCGGCCGAACAGAACCTCTCGACCGTGCACGCCAGCTTTCTCTCGTCGGGAGATCCGCACGCCTTTCTTCGCAAAGCGCCGGTGATCTACCGAACGTACTACGAGTCGGGGCGTCGCGAGTACGAGCAGACCGGCCCGACGTCGGGTGTGCTCACCACGCACGACGCGCCGACACCGAGCGCTCCCGACTGCCTGACGGTGGTGGGGTGGCATCGACGGGCGCTCCAGATGTGCGGCGCCCGCGATGTCCACGTGATCGAAGAGGAGTGCCGCGCCTCCGGCGGCCGCGTCTGCCGCTACCGGCTCAGCTGGCGCTGATCGGAGGCACGGACCTCTCGGCGCAGCGCTGAGCTATTTCTTGGCGCGCTGCAGGTGCGCCTCGACGAACCAGAGCCACTTGTCGGTGCCGCGCGAAATCTCCGTGAAGATGTCCGCGGTGTCCGCGTCGCCAATCTCGTTCGCCTCGTCGATCGCCCGTCGCGCGCGCGTGCCGAAGTCGGCGAGCGCTGAGGAGAGCGCCTTCACGTGATCCTCGCCCGAGCTGATGTCCAGCGGGTACTCCGAGAGCTCTGAGCGCTCGGCCACCGTGCGTACCGTCCCTTCGGCCACTCCACCCAGCTGTACCGCACGCTCGGCGATGAGGTCGACATAGTCCTCGACGTCCTCGTTCACCTCGTCGAACAACTTGTGCAGCGCGATGAAGCTGGACCCCTTCACGTTCCAGTGAGCGACCTTCGTCTGGGTTTGCAGATCGATGCAGTCGGCCAGACGACGGTTCAGCAACGCGATGACGGGTTCGCGGATGTCGGCGGACAGGTCGTTCTTCGTCTGATACTTGATCTCCGGTTCTACAGTGCGCGTAACCATGGTGCCCTCACAAAGAGATGCGTCGATGAAGCTGCACGTGTCGTGCCTCTGTATCCTGACAACCCACCGTCGCCGACTCGCGTTCCCGGGCCGTCAATACTTGGCGAGGTAGTTCTCCAACTCCCAGGCGCTCACCTGAGTGATGTACTCCCGCCACTCCTGGCGCTTGGCCTCGATGAAGTTTGTCGTGATGTGCTCCCCGAGCGCCGCCGTGACGATGTCATCCTTTCCCAACTCGTTACAGGCCTCGTTGAGATCGTGCGGCAGATCATCGATGCGGAGACGGCGCCGCTCGCGGTGCGACATCTCCCAGATGTTCGTGTCCACCGGCTCGCGCGAGTCGGCCTTGGTGTCGATCCCGTCGAGTCCGGCGGCGAGCATGACCGCCAGCGCGAGATACGGGTTGGCGGCCGGGTCGGGCATGCGGAGCTCGACCCGCGTGCCGAGGCCCCGCCGCGCCGGAATGCGTATCATCGGCGACCGGTTGTGCATCGACCACGCCACGTTCACCGGCGCCTCGAAGCCCGGAACGAGCCGCTTGTAGCTGTTCACCAAGGGGTTGGTGATCGCACAGTAGCCGCGGGCGTGCCGGAGCAAGCCGCCGATGTAGTGCAGCGCCACCGTGCTCAATTCCCACGGGGCCGACGCATCCCAGAAGGCGTTGTGGTTCCCGCGAAAGAGCGACTGATGCGTGTGCATCCCGCTGCCATTCTGGCCGAAGATCGGCTTCGGCATGAAGGAGGCGACGAGCCCGAACTGCTCGGCGACGTACTTCACCACGAATCGGAAGGTGGCGATGTGGTCGGCGGTGGTCAGTGCTTCGGCGTAGCGAAAATCGATCTCGTGCTGGCCGTGGGCCACCTCGTGGTGTGCCGCTTCCACCTCGAACCCCATCTGTTCGAGGACGTCGACGATCGCCCTCCGCGCATTTTCCCCCAGATCGACCGGCGCGAGGTCGAAGTAGCCGCCGACATCGTGCGTGTCGGTGGATGGCTCGCCATTGGGCCCCGGCTTGAACATGAAGAATTCCGCTTCCATGCCGGCATTCATCGTGAACCCCGCCTCACGAGCGCGCGCGATCTGCCGCTTCAGCGCCGCCCGCGGGTCGCCCGCGAACGGCTGGCCATCGGGCGTGTGGATGTCGCAGATCAGGCGCGCGACCCGATTGTCGGCGCTCCCCCAGGGGAAGATCTTGAAGGTCGAGAGGTCCGGAGTGAGGAGCATGTCCGACTCCTCGATGCGCACGAACCCCTCGATCGACGAGCCATCGAAGGTGATGTCGCCGGCCAGAGCCTTCTCGAATTGCGACACCGGAATCTCGACATTCTTGTTGACGCCGAGGATGTCGGTAAACTGCAGTCGCAGGAACCGGACGTTGTTCGTGTGCGCGAGATCGAGAATGTCCTTCTTGCTGGCACCGGCGGTATCCGGCACCAGCGCACGCGATGCAGAGGGCACGCGATCCTCGAGGGTGGTCGTGGGGGGAATGATCGTCTTTGCCGCGGGCGCTGGCTAGATTTGCACCATGACCCAGCCCCCACTCTCCGAGTCCGCTCGCAGCCGCTGCCCCAGCTGCGGCGCTGACGCCGCCGGTCGATTCTGTTCGAGCTGCGGCGCGCCCTTGGCAGGCGCGACGTGCGCTACCTGCAACACCCCCCTCACCGCCGGGGCGAAGTACTGCCACTCGTGCGGCTCCCCCGTCGGGGCGGCTGCCGTGGGTCGCGCGCCTGGCGACGATCGAGGCGCTGGGGGACGCGATCTCCGCTCGAGCAGTCTCCCCTGGGTCATCGCCGGCATCGCGCTCACGGCGTTGATCGGGTTAGTGGCTGGCCAGCGGATGGCGGCACCGGCCGCCGCCTCGGCGGACAGTGGCCAGGAGGCACTCGCCCCCACCGATGCCGGCGGCGGCGCTGCGCCCGTGCGCGCTCCGGACATCTCATCCCTGTCGCCGCGGGAACGTGCCGATCGGCTGTACGACCGCATCATGCGCCTCCACAGCGAGGGGAAGAACGACAGCGTGGCGTTCTTCTCACAGATGGCGATCGCCGCCTTCCAGATGCTCCCCGAGCAGGACGCAGATTCGCGCTACGACATGGGGCGGATCGCTGAGGTGGCGGGCGCGCTCCCGCTCGCCCGGATGCAGGCGGACAGCATCCTGGCCAAGAATCCGACGCATCTCCTCGGACTCGCGCTCGGCATGCGCGCCGCTCGCGAGCTCGGCGACAAGACTGCCGCAGCATCGTATGCCAAACGACTCGTCGCCGCGGCGCCGGCGGAGCGCGCCAAGAACCTACCGGAGTACGAGCGGCACGCCGCCGACCTCGATCAGGCGCTGGCCGAAGCGCGCCGATGACGAGCGGCTCCGCCACGCGCTCTCCCGAATCGGCGCAGCGAACGATCCGCGTCGCCCACAGCCCGGACTCCGACGATGCGTTCATGTTTTACGCGCTCGCCGAGGGGAAGATCGACACCGGCGGGATCCGCTACGTCCACGAGCTCCAGGACATCGAATCGCTCAATCAGCGAGCGCTCCGCGGAGAGCTCGAGGTGACGGCGGTGTCGATTCATGCCTACGCCCACCTCGCTGATCGGTACGCCCTCCTCCCACACGGTGCCTCGATGGGCGACCGCTACGGTCCGCGCCTGGTGGCGCGTGAGCCGCTCGCCAAGGCGCAAGTTCGCGGACGGCGCATCGCCATCCCCGGCTCCCTCACGACGGCCTACCTGGCCCTGCGCCTCTTCGAGCCGAACTTCGTTCCCGTGCCGGTACCCTTCGACCAGATCGAGGATGCGGTCGCGTCGGGAACCGTCGATCTGGGTTTGCTCATCCACGAGGGGCAGCTCACCTTCGCCGACCGCGGCCTGCATCTCGTGACGGATCTCGGCGCCTGGTGGAGCGGCGAAACGGGCCTCCCGCTGCCCCTCGGCGGTAACGTCGTTCGCAAGGACCTCGGAGACGCGCTGGTGCGCACGGTCTCGCGGCATCTGCGGGAGAGCATCCGGTACGCGCTCGACCACCGCGACGGTGCCCTCGACCACGCGATGCGATTCGCTCGAGGCCTGAGCCGCGATCGCGCCGACACCTTCGTCGGCATGTACGTGAACGCGTGGACCCTCGACTACGGCCCGCGCGGGCGCGAGGCGGTGCGGACACTCCTCGCCCGTGGCGCCGACGCCGGGATCATCCCGCGCCGGGTGACACCCGAATTCGTCGACGACTGACCGGCGCTCAGGCTCCCGCTCGCTCGCCAGGCACGCGAGGCGTCGTTACACGCTTTGCGCACTCGTCGTCCTTCCATCGGCGCATACCTAACTAGTTCGTTGCACTCCGGGGCCCTCCCTCCGGCTCGCGCGATCATCGTCGTCGCGCGCCGAACGTCACCGACCTCGATCGATCACCACCGATGAGCCAGGCTACGCTTCCCCCCGACGTGGTCATCGCCGAACCAGAAGCGCGCACGACCCAGCTGGCCAGGTTGCTCATCCTCGACGACGAGGACGCCATCAGGCTCGCGCTCGAGCGCTTCTTCCGGAATCGAGGCTTCGAGGTCGAAACGGCCGCGACCGGCCCGGCGGCGCTGACCGCGCTGGCGCAACGCCCCTTCACTCTCATGCTCTGCGATGTGCGCCTGCCGGGGATGACCGGGGTGGACGTCCTCTGCCGGGCGATGCAGGTGGATCCGGATCTCGCCGTCGTCATGCTGACGGCAGTGAACGATGCGCCGACAGCCACCGAGGCGATCACGCGAGGCGCGGCCGACTACCTCGTCAAGCCGATCGAGCTGGACAATCTGCTGCGCGCCGTGGAGCGGGCGATCCACCGACGGGAGCTGGCGGTGGAGCGACGGCGCGTCGAGCAGCTGGTCCGCGACGAGGTGGCGGCGCGGACCGCCGAGCTCGAACGCGAGAAGCAGACGCTTCGCTCGCTCACCGTCAACATCGCCGAGACGTTGATCAATGCCATGGAAGCGAAGGACCTCTATCTGCGCGGCCACTCGCAGCGCGTCGCGGAGCTCGGCGCGTCGATCGCGACGACCCTGGGCCTCGACGAGGACATGGTCGAGATGGTTCGCCTCGCAGGGCGGCTCCACGATGTCGGAAAGATCGGCATCCGCGAGGAGGTGTTGAACAAGCCGGGCCGCCTGACGCCCGAGGAGTTCGAGCACGTCAAGGACCACGTGCGTATCGGGATGGAGATTCTGGCGCCCCTCAAACATCTGGGTCCCATCCTCGACTTCGTTCACGACCACCACGAGCACTACGATGGTAAGGGGTATCCTCGCGGTCTCGCCGGCGAGGCCATCTCCCTCGGGGGACGGATCCTCCTCGCCGCAGATGCCTACGACGCGCTCACGTCCCAGCGCGCCTACCGCAAGCCGATGACCCAGACCGAGACGATGGCCTACCTGGAGAGCGAAACGGGGCAGCTGACCGACCCGGCGGTGGTCGTCGCCCTGCGGACCGTGGTGGTTCGGCGCAAATCTCTGACATTCATCGAGTAGCCCCATAGCGCCGGGCGCAGGCGGGGGGCGACCGAGGTCAACGGCGGGCACCAGGTATGCGTACTTTTGGGGTACGCGTGTCCGCCGTTCCCACTCTAGACCTCGTTCGTGAAATCTCTCCGGCTTATCCCCTGTCTCGTGCTCGTGGCCGGCTGCGTAGGCACACCCTCGGTCAACGGTGTCGCGGGGACGAGTCCCGCGCCAAATGCCGCGTGGACCCCACCCGCGACGCCGCCGGAGACCACGCTGACCAAGCCACCGGCCGCCGCACTGCCGCCGGATGTTCAGCGGCGCATCGACTCGCTCGGATTGGGCGACGTCGTCGACATCGCCCTGTCCAACAACCCGACGACTCAGATCTCCTGGTCCAACGCCCGAGCGGCCGCCGATGCCTACGGCGCGGCGAAGGGGCAATACTACCCCCAGGTCGATCTGGCCGTGGATGCGGTCTCACTCCAGACCGTCCAGACGCAGGGGCGCACAGCGGTTCAGCAGACCTACGTCTTCCCGAACGCCACAATCAACTGGCTCCTGCTCGACATCGGCGGGCGCAGCGGGTCGATCGGCGCGGCGAAGAACACGCTCATCGCCGCCGACTGGACGCATAACGCGACCATCCAGGATGTGGTGCTGCAGGTGGAGAGCGCCCTTTTCAACTATCTCGCTGCGCGAGCGCTCCTCGCCGCCGACAGCACGTCGGTGAAGGAAGCGCAGACGTCGGTCGATGCCACGAATGAGCAGCACAAGGTGGGGTTGGCGACGATCGCCGATGTGTTGCAGGCCCGCACCGCGCTCTCACAGGCGAAGCTCAACCTGCAGAGTACGCAGGGCGACTACCTCACCACGAGGGGCGCGCTCGCCGTCTCGATGGGTCTGCCGGCGAACATCCCCTACGACATCGCGCCGGTCAACGTCCTGATTCCGGTGGGCATTCTTCCGGACAGCGTCGACACGTTGATCACGCAGGCGTTGCACGCGCGACCTGACTTCGCCGCCGCACGTGCGCAGTACGACGCGGCGCTGGAGCGCATTCGTGTCGCTCGGGCGGCTCGCTTGCCATCGCTCGCGCTCAGCGGCACTGGCGGGCGAACCTATAGCTCCGCGCTTCCGTCGGGCGGGAACAGCTACACCCTTCAGCTCGGTGTCAGCATCCCCGTATTCGCCGGCTTCTCGCGGCTGTACAATCAGCGTCAGGCGGAGGCCGAGGCGGACGCCGCGCTCGCGCAAGCGACGAGCATCCAACAGCAAGTCATCTTTCAGGTGTTCAGCTCCTACTACACTCTGCAAACGGCCGCAGGGCGCGTGCACACGGCCGACGATCTCTTGAATAGCGCGACGCAGACAGAGGAGGTCACGCTCGGACGGTACAAGGCGGGCGTCGGTAGTATCCTCGACCTCCTCACTGCTCAGAGCGCGCTGGCGAGCGCCCGCGCGCAGCAGATCCAGGCGCGTCTCGAGTGGCGCACTGCTCTCACCCAGCTCGCGCATGATGTGGGCGTGCTCGACACGCACGGTCAGAGCCCGCTGCGCACCGTGAACGACACCACCGGCACCCCACCCCCACGATGATTCCACGTTTCGGAGCGCCGTACGCTCGTTCCTTTGCGCGCGCTACTGCCCTCGCCCTCACCGCGCTCTCGGTCGGCTGCGGGAAGAAGGAGGTGGCCGCTCCGCCCCCCGTTCCTGTGACGGTGGCGCGCGTCGAGCGCAAGAACGTGCCATTCGAGTTGCCCGCGAACGGTACGGTGGAGCCCCTGCAGGCAGTCGCCGTGGAATCTCAGGTGACCGGATACCTCACCAGGGTGGCCTTCAAGGAAGGCGACGATGTGAAGGCCAATCAGGTGCTCTTCCAGATCGACCCGCGCCCCTTCGCAGCGGCGCTCGCCCAGGCGCGTGGGATGCTCGAGCGCGACCTCGCCCAGCTCAAGAACGCAGAGATCGATGTCCAGCGATACGAGCAACTCGTCGCCAAGGACTACGTCACGACACAGCAGTACGACCAGGCCAAGACGACTGCCGCGACACTTCGAGCGACCGTCACCGCTGACTCTGGGGCGGTCGAGGCGGCGCAGCTCAACCTGCAGTTCGCGACTATCCGCGCGCCGATCTCCGGTCGCGCCGGAGGGCTTCTGGTCAAAGAAGGAAACCTCGTCAAGGCGAGCGGATCCACGCTGGTGACGATCAACCAGATCAAGCCCATCCTGGTCCGCTTCGCCGTTCCCGCATCGAGCTTGCCGGCGATCCGGAAGTACGGCAGCGCCGCGCTCCCGGTGAGCGCCAAGCCCGCGACGGCGACCGGGGCGCCGAGCCAGGGGACCCTGTCCTTCGTCGACAACGCCGTGGACACCACCACCGGAACCATCCTTCTCAAGGGCCGATTCGACAACAAGGATGCCGCGCTCTGGCCGGGCGAATTCGTGAACGTGGTCCTGGAGCTCTTCACTCAGGAAAACGTACTCGTGATTCCGACGCAGGCGGTCGTGCAGGGACAGCAGGGTACGTACGTATTCATCGTGAACTCGGACGCGACCGCCAGCCAGCGACCGATCACGACCCTGCGCAGCGCTGGCGATCTGACGGTGGTTGACAAAGGGCTCAACGCGGGTGAAACCGTGGTGACGGATGGGCAGCTCCGTCTCACCGCGGGCTCGAAGGTCCAGGTGAAGGCCGCCCCTGGAGGAGATCAACAGAGGACGGGATGAACATTTCGGGTCTGTTCATACGTCGGCCCGTCATGACCACTCTGGTCATGGCGGGAATTCTGCTCTTTGGAATCGTCGCCTACCGTCAATTGGCGGTGAGCGATCTCCCGAGCGTCGACTATCCCACCATCAACGTCTTCGCGACTCTCCCTGGAGCGAGCCCGGAGACGATGGCATCGGCCGTCGCGACCCCCCTCGAGAAGCAGTTCTCGACGATCGCCGGCATCGACGTGATGACCTCGCAGAGCAGCACCGGCTCGACGAGCATCACCCTTCAGTTCAATCTGAATCGCAACATCGACGCCGCGGCGCAGGACGTGAATGCGGCGATCTCGCAGACTCTGCGCCTCCTGCCGCAAAACATCATTCCACCGTCGTACCAGAAGGTGGACCCGTCGGCGTCGCCGATTCTCTACCTCGCCCTCACCTCCACCACGCTTCCGCTCTCACAGCTCGATGAATACGCGGAGACGTACCTTGCGCAGCGCATCTCGACCGTCAACGGCGTTGCCCAAGTGCAGGTCTACGGTGCGCAGAAGTACGCCGTGCGCGTCCAGCTCGATCCCCAGGCGCTCGCGCTGCGGAAAATCGGCATCGACGAGGTCGTGAACGCCGTCGGGAACGGCAACGTCAACCTTCCCACCGGAATTCTTTGGGGCACCGACAAGGCGTACACCGTTCAGGCGAACGGACAGCTCAATAACGCCAAGGACTTTCGGCCGCTCGTCGTCGCCTACCGCAACGGCGCACCGGTCCGTCTGGGCGATCTTGGCAACGTCGTCGACGGCGTGCAGGACAGCAAAGTCGCCAGCTGGTTCAGCGGAGCGCGCTCCATCGTCCTCGCCATCCAGCGCCAGCCGGGCACGAACACGGTGCAGGTCGCCAACGACGTCAAGGCGGCGATGAAGCAGATGGAGTCACAATTCCCCGCGTCGGTAAAGGTGGCGACGCTCTACGATCGGTCGGTGTCGATCGAGTCGTCGGTGGCGGACGTGAAGTTCACCCTCATGCTCACGCTGGTGCTGGTCGTGATGGTGATCTTCGTCTTCCTGCGGAACGTGCCGGCCACGATCATCCCGAGCCTCGCGCTCCCGATGTCCTTGATCGGGACGTTCGCGGTGATGTATCTGCTCGGCTACAGCCTGGACAATCTCTCATTGATGGCGCTCACGCTCTCGGTGGGATTCGTGGTGGACGACGCCATCGTCATGCTCGAGAACATCGTCCGCCACATCGAGATGGGCGAGCCGGTGCTCGAGGCCTCGCTCAACGGGTCGCGCGAGATCGGCTTCACCATTCTCTCGATGACTCTGTCGCTGGTGGCGGTATTCGTTCCGGTACTCTTCCTCGGCGGCCTCATCGGGCGACTCTTCCACGAGTTTGCCGTCACCATCGGCGCGGCGATCCTGGTGTCGGGCTTCGTATCGCTCACGCTCACACCGATGTTGTGCAGCCGCTTCCTCAAGGCGCATCACGAGCAGAGGCACGGCCGGCTGTTCAACGCATCCGAGCGCGTGTGGGAGCGGACGCTGCAGGGCTACGAGCGGTCGCTGCAATGGGTGATGGCACACCGCCCACTGACCCTCGCCTTCTCGCTCCTCATCCTCATCGGAACATTCTGGCTCGGAAAGATCGTCCCCAAGGGCTTCATCCCCAGCGAGGATCAGGGGCAGATCTACGGTACGACCGAGGCTGCCGAGGGGACATCGTTCGACGGGATGGTGAAGCACCAGCAGCAGATCGCCGCCATCGTGCAGGAGGACCCGAACGTCGAGGGCTTCATGTCCTCGATCGGCGCAGGCGGTCGCTCGCCCACCATCAACCAGGGG
>Ga0187777_10000414_pt1 | contig 30038 bp, 26 predicted proteins | sample 1015_Q2_SP5_10_M_FD_132416 | JGI IMG/M metagenome (GOLD analysis project Ga0187777, IMG submission 132416) | Tropical peat soil microbial communities from peatlands in Department of Meta, Colombia - 1015_Q2_SP5_10_MG | ecosystem: Environmental > Terrestrial > Soil > Wetlands > Peat | place... | reverse complement strand
CGGTTTGCTGCGCTACAGCCTGCGGCGGTAATTGGGGCGATTCGGAAGACGTCGGTTGGGGAACGCCAACCATCTGATGTGGCGAAATTCGTTCGATGTTTATAATCAGTCGCATTGCCACAAAACCCACGATAATGACGCCGATCGCGATTAATATCGGAAAAGGTGAAGAGCGGTTTCCAGTTCGCGGAGCGCGCACTGCAGCCGATGGGCGCGTTGGGCGAACACGGCGCGGTTTCGGGGCCGGCTGATCCTGCAGGTAGGAATAACCATCGACCGTGACTTGCTGCGACGTTTCGAACGCATCGAGATACGGGGTAACATCGACGTCGAGAAACTTTCCATAAATCAATAGAAAGCCCTTAGCATAAGCGAGACTCGGGAATTGCGAAAAATCGTCAGCTTCAATTTCCGCGAGACGCGACGGCCGAATTTTAGTCAGCCTGGCCGCCTCGTCGAGAGTGAGGCCGCGAGCGATTCGCGCGTCTTGAAATTTCTTCCCGAGACCTTCAATTGTCATGACGGATTTGCCGGCTAAACAGCGGCGTCGAGATCGACCAGGATCTCTCGTGGTTTGGCGCCTTCGCCGGGACCCAAAATACCGCGCTGCTCCAGAATATCAACGATGCGCGCGGCCCGCGTGTAGCCTAACCGCAGACGTCTTTGGAGAAGGGAAGTAGAGGCGCGTTTTTCCTGCCGGATGATCTCCAGGCACTTCTCCACGAGCTCTTCATCTTCGTCACTTACTTCGTCGTCGGACGAACTGGTTGCCGCCTGAAGTTTTTCGTGCATCGCGGGATCGAACGCCGGTTTGCCTTGACCGGAAACGAACTCCACCAAGCGCCGGATTTCCTCGTCTGTCACGAGGACGCCTTGAGCACGAATCAAGCGCGACGCGCTTGGTGGAAGATAAAGCATGTCGCCCTGGCCTAACAACCGGTCCGCGCCATTTTCATCAAGAATGACACGACTGTCGATCTTGCTCGCGACCTGGAACGCGATTCGACTTGGAATATTTGCTTTGATCACGCCGGTGATGACGTCCGCGCGCGGCGTTTGCGTGGCCACAATTAAATGGATCCCCGCCGCGCGAGCCATTTGGGTGATGCGCGCGATTGCGGCCTCAACGTCCGCCGGAGCAGTTTGCATGAGGTCCGCTAGTTCATCGATTACGACGACGACGTAGGGGATTTTGTCCGGAATCGGCGCCTCGTCTTCGCGCGGAACGTTGATTTCAGTCACATCCTGTCCCGGAGTTTCGCCGGTCTCGGCAGCGGTTTTCTTCTTCGGTCGCGCATTGAAGCTAATGATGTTTCTCACACCAACGCGTGCGAACATCTTGTATCGGCGCTCCATTTCATCGATCAACCAACGGAGGGCGAGCAACACTTTCTTGGGGTCGGTCACAACTGGAAACGCGAGGTGCGGCAAAGCGTTGTAGTGCTGCAGCTCCACGACTTTCGGATCGATCATGATAAAACGCAGCTCTTCCGGCGTGAACCGGAACAGCATGCTAGCTACAAGCGCATTAATGCAGACGCTTTTGCCTGCACCCGTCGTTCCGGCCACGAGCAAATGCGGCATCTGGGCGAGATCGGCGATGATCGCTTTCCCGTACACATCTTTGCCGAGCGCCAGCGGAACTTTGGAGCGGCCCTTCGCTTCTTCCCAATCGCCGGATTCGAACAGTTCGCGCAATGTCACAGTGACTTTGCGGGTGTTTGCCAGCTCAATGCCGACCGTGTCCTTGCCGGGAATCGGCGCCAGAATGTTGATACGCTCGGCCCGGGTTGCTCGCGCGAGATCGCGTTCCAGGCTTACGATTTTGTCCACCCGCACGCCTTTCGCCGGATATACTTCGTAGCGCGTGATGGTCGGGCCTTTGGTGATGTCGCCCGGAGCGACGGCGATCCCGAACTGCCCCAGGGTGTCGATCAGCGTTTGCTGAACACGTTGCAATTCGCTCGGATCCGCGCCGCCCCGCCCTTCGGGATCGTGTTCGTTCAGTAGATCAAGCCCCGGTAAGACATAATTCCTTCCGTCCCACGCTCGACTGGCTAGGCCACCCGGAGTCCGGGCTGCACTGGCGCTTGATGTCGGCCTCGCTGACGAACCGCGCAGTTCTGCCAGCGACGGCTTCTTCCGCGCGGTTGCTGTTTCTTCCGGAAGGGCAGTCGTGTCGACAACTCTCGGCGCCGGGCGGTCCGCCAATTCTTCCGGCGATATAAACGTTCCGGCCGGCTCGGGCACGGCCGCCCCTTTTTTCTTTAACTGCTTCTCGATTGATCGCCGCTGCTTCGCGAGTTCTCGTTTGCTGATTTCGAGTTGCCCTTTAATGTCGGCCTTCCGCATTTGTCGCTGCACTCGCCAGTGATGCATTTTGGCGAAAGCGGCTCGGGTCCCGGCAACAGTTTGATGCACAAGATGAATCGGACGCAATCCGGTCATCAAAATCAGACTCGCCGCGTAAATTGCACTGAGGAGGATGATCGAGCCGACTTTGCCCATCGAAGTGAGCAGAAGCGTTTTTCCGAAAACGTAGCCAACCCAACCGCCGGGACCGGGAATGTCAAAAGCGTGTTTCCAACCGGTGAGATGCTGGGTTTGCAGTTGGAGAAGGCAGGCCCCGGATGCAATGAAGAGAATAGTCCACGGCAAGCGGGTTAATAGCCGCAAGGACGCGTGAAACAGTTTCATTGCCCCGAAGAAGAGGAGAACGCCCGCCAGCAGGTACGACGCGGCACCTATTAAATAGTAGAAGACGCTCGCCAGAATGGCGCCAAAAGGACCGATAAAGTTTTGGGCTGGTCGATTTGGCGGGGAAAGGTAACTCCAGGGTATCCAGGCCGGCAGATCCTTGGGGTTGTAGGAAATCAACGCGAGGAAAAGCAAAGTCCCGACGCCGAGTAAAATTATGGCGGCGACTTCGTTCCAGGCGCTGTTCTTTGAGCTGCGGGACACCGGCGATCGCTGATACTAATGCTGCAAGCGCAGCGTTTATCAACCGGGTTAACGGAATCTTCCTCTTCCTATCAGTCTTAGTCGGCTCTTAATGATTCAGATTAAGAGGGAGAGGCAATGGAAGACAGAGACTGGCAGGTAGAGGAACAGACGCGGAGCTTTCATCTTGCGCGACGCACACTCGCCCGATTACTGTCCGAGCGCGTTATGCACTTTAGTATTCGCAAGACCGCGGCTGTCATTTCAATCGGGTCGCTCATTTTTTATTGTTCGTGCGAGAAACATCGTCTCGGTGAGGACCCCGATGTCCAAAAGGAACGTGTCGATGAAGCAAAAGGCGGAGAAGACGAGAATGCTTCCGCGCCAGGCAAGGCGGATGTTCCCGAATCCGCCAAAGCGTCGCCGACGCCGGCCGACTTTTTCCCAAAAACTACACCTTCGCCCTGAGGGGGGATCGGGATGGCCAAACACAGTTACCTGACGTCTCCGCCTAACCTCACCGGCATGCCGCCGGGCGTGCCTTACATTATCGGCAACGAAGCGGCTGAGCGGTTCTCCTATTACGGCATGAAATCGGTCCTGACCGTTTTCATGGCGCACTACATCTTGAATCAATCGGGTGTGCTGGCGCCAATGAACGCCAACGAATCCTACATGTACACGCATTTGTTCGTTTTCGGCGTGTATTTTCTGCCAGTTCTCGGCGCAATACTGGCGGACGGCTTTGTCGGCAAATATTGGACGATCCTTTCCTTGTCTATTGTTTACTGTCTGGGCAATTTGACGCTCGCCTGCATGGCCACCTCATGGGGAATTGCCGTTGGTCAGCGAATGATGCTCTTGGTTGGCTTGATCATGATCTGCCTTGGAGCCGGCGGAATTAAGCCGTGTGTGTCAGCCAACGTCGGCGACCAGTTCGGCGAATCGAACAAACATCTGCTCTCGAAGATGTTTGGCTGGTTCTATTTCTCCATCAATGCCGGCTCGTTTATTTCTTCGATTCTTTGCCCGTGGTTGCTCGCGAATCCGAAGTACGGGCCGGGTTGGGCGTTCGGAATTCCCGGCATCGCCATGCTGATTGCCACGTTGTTCTTCTGGGGCGGTCGCAACAAAATGGTGCACGTGCCGCCAAAAGGCCTCGGTTATTTAAAAGAAACCTTCAGTAAAGAGGGTCTTATCACAATTGGCCGAATCGCAATGGTCTTCTTTTTCATCCTATTTTTCTGGGGCCTTTGGGGGATGAGCAACGGCGCGGAGTGGACTCTGCAGGCGGAAAAAATGAACCTGCATTGGATGGGAATCGACTTGATTGCCGCCCAGGTGCAAACCGCTAATCCAATCCTGATCTTAATCTTCATTCCAATCGTCAATTACGTGATCTATCCCGCGATCGATAAGATTTTTCCGCTCACGCCGCTGCGAAAAATTGGAATCGGTCTCTTCATCACCGCTCTTTCTTTCGTCGTTATCGTTGTGATCCAAGGATGGATCGACGCGGGGCTGAAGCCGAGCATTAACTGGCAACTGCTCGCTTACGCGATTCTCACGCTCGGCGAAGCCATGGTTTCGATTACCGGATTGGAGTTTGCCTATACCCAGTCTCCGAATTCGATGAAGAGCTCGGTCATGGCCCTGTGGCTTCTGACAGTCGCAAGTGGCGAAGGATTCGTAGCTCTGGTCAATAAATGGATTCTTGGTGGCGGACAGAAGGTAAGCGCTTATCAATACTTTACCTTCTTCACTTGGTTGATGTTCGGAGCCGCAGTTGTTTTCGTTATCGTGTCGTGTTTCTACAAGGGACGCACCTATCTGCAATCACAGGGACTAACGGCAGATGAGATTGCCACCGAGCCCATTCTTCACGGCGGCACACCGAGCTAATTCCTCAATGAAAACCGTTATTATTAGTGCGTGCATATTATCTTTGGCGATCTTCGGAGCCTTCGCCAACCCGATGGACGATGAGTTCGAAAAGATTGCGAAGGATTACTGTGAAAATTATCTCGCCTCTCATCCTGAGCAGGCGACAGAACTGGGCGACCATCGCTTCGACGATGCGTTAAGCGATTACTCGGCGGAAGCCCGCAACCGCATGCTTGTCAGCGCCAAACAATATCGCGAAGCGCTCAAGAAGTTTGAGGATTACAAGCAGTTGACGGGCGCTAACCAGGTCGACGTCCGAATTCTGCGCGACAATGTGGATAGCGAGATCTTCTCGTTGGAAGAATTGCGCGAACCAGACTGGGACCCGCTGGTTTACAACCAGAGTCTGGCGAACAGCCTGTATCTGCTGGTTGCGCGGGATTTCGATTCCCCCGAAAAGCGCATTCCAAATTTGAACCGGCGAATGGAAGCAATCCCGAATGTGATCAAGCAAGCAGAAGCGAACCTGCAACATCCGCCACGCATTCATACCGAAACCGCTATCGAGCAGGTCCAGGGAGCGATAAACCTGGTGCGCAATGGACTTGATCCGCTCTTGAATCAGGCGCCCCAAATGAAGAAAGACATCGCGCCGATTCAGGAAAAGACTGCGCGAGCGCTGGAAGACTACAAAAAATGGTTGCAGCAGGACCTGCTCAAGCGCGCAGACGGCAATTTCCGAATCGGGGCCGACAAGTTCCGCAAGAAATTGCATTTCGAGCTCGCGTCCGATTTGTCGATGGAAGAAGTGATGAAACGCGCCCAGGCCGAACTGGCGCAGAAACAAAACGAAATCTACGAAACTGCGCTGCCGCTTTACAAAAAATATTTCCCCAAAGCGGATCAGAAAACCCTGACTGATAAAAAGAAAGTAACAGCCGCCGTATTAAACAAACTGGCCGAGCAACATCAGGACGACAACACGATTGTGGGCTACGCCCAGAAAGTCGTCAACGAAGCGACTGATTTCGTGAAGGGGCACAACCTGGTAACAGTGCCCAATGTGCCTCTGGATGTGGTCGCCATGCCGGAATTCAAGCGTGGCGTTGCCATCGCCTATTGCGACTCGGCCGGACCGTTGGAGAAAAACGGGAAGACTTTTTTCGCGATTTCCCCAACTCCAAGAGACTGGACCAAGGAAAAAAAGGACTCGTTCTTTCGCGAGAACAACAACTACTTCCTGCGTGACCTCACGGTGCACGAGGCGATGCCGGGTCACTATCTGCAACTTGCGCACTCCAACGAATTCAAGGCGCCCACACTCGTTCGCGCGATATTCGACAGCGGCACCTTTGTAGAAGGATGGGCGGTTTACACTGAGCAGATGATGGCGGAGCAAGGTTACGGCGGACCGGAAGTCAAAATGCAGCAGCTGAAAATGCGGTTGCGCGCAATTGCCAACGCAATTCTAGACCAAAGCATTCACGCGGGGAACATGACCGAGCAGCAGGCGATGGATTTGATGACCAAGGAAACTTTTCAGGAACAAGGTGAGGCGACACTGAAATGGAAACGCGCCCGTCTCACCTCCGGGCAGCTCTCAACTTATTTTGTTGGAGTGAGCGAACATCTCGATCTTCGCGAGGCGGCGAAGCAGAAGTGGGGCAAGGATTTCGATCTAAAGAAGTATAATGATCAGGTAATTTCCTACGGCAGTCCTCCGGTAAAATACGTTCGCGAACTAATGGGGCTGTGACGTTGTAGCGGTGCTTGTTCTCGAGCATCGATTTATAAACAGGCGCTTGGCACAAGCGCCTCCACCACCCACATTTGGCAAATGCTCAAGCTTGCTACCTGGTTGCGCGAAAAGGATGAAAAATGGTTCTCGCCATTTTTTGCCAAGAACCGCGAGATCGAGATTTGTGACGCACGCAAGATTGAAGTCTCTATAGCAGATGTCGATGGCCTGCTATTGACCGGCGGATCGGATATTGCGCCGGAGTTTCTAAAGCAACCGATTCCCGATCCGTTCCTTCTCGAACAAGACGTCGATCCTGCGCGCGATCGCTGGGAATTAACGACCGTCGATCAGGCACTTGCGCGTGGTTTGCCGATCCTCGCCATCTGCAAAGGCATGCAACTTTTGAATGTTGCGCTTGGCGGCACCCTGAAGCTCGACATTCCGGGGCACAAGGCGCCGGAGCAAAAGGACAACGATGTTCAACAACTTCGGTCTGACACAAAAGCTGTGCACCGGTTCAACAAGGTGAATAGCTCTCATCACCAGGCGGTCGATTTGCTAGGCGGAGGACTCGCAGTCGAGTCGTGGTGTGCAAATGACGACATCATCGAGCAAATCCGTCTCCGTGATTATTCGTTTGCCGTCGGCGTCCAATATCATCCCGAGCGCGGCAAGATTTACGATTCACTGTTCGAAGACTTCTTCGACAGAATTAACAAGCTTCATTAATTCCAGAAAAGAATTTTTTGATTCCGTTCATTCTGGGTGAAGCGCATTCGCGCCTGAGCGGGCCATCGCGATCTTACGATTGATAGTCCCAATCAGTGCAGCGCACCGACTTTACCCTTCAAATCAACCGCGCGAGTCAATGCGTTTGAGAAACTGTTCGGACCCGTTGCGGGTGCTCCCTGGTGTCGGAACGCAATCGGCGGCATGCTTAGGTCGCTGATCTCAAATTCCGGCGGCACGTCGCCCATGACTTTCCGGAAAAACTTCGTTTGGGTCTCTGAGAAGGGAAAGCATCGCCAGAAAGCGTAGGAATTTAGTCCGTTGTTCAGCGCTGTACGCGATACCGTCGATGAGACTGAATAAACCGCTTCTATTGCCGCGAAGTGTCGCAAGAAATACAAGTCCGCAACTTCCCGATCGTCTTCGACGCGAAAACCGGCAAGCTGAAGTCTGCCCGCTTCGCCTTTTTCGAATGGATGCGGCCGGTAAACCAGGTCGCGTCCCGGGTAATTCCGGCGAAGAAAATCGAGGCAACGGTTCAGGCGCTCAATGTAAACGTCGGGCTGAAGATTTTGAACGAGAAGAAATGGTGTCCCAAAGAAAATCACTCGCGATTGTTTGTCCGGGATCGCGGGTCGATTCAGCGGGCTGTTAAACTTTCCTGAAAAATCGTCCAACTCGGCGATGCTGGGGAAACGTGAAGGGATCACTTGGTGTTCGGCGCGGCCCGGCAGCTCACCGCCACTGTTGCTCATAAAAACGATCACGTTGAAAATTTCTCCTGGATCCCTTTGCAATCGCCGAAGACGCACGCCGTCGCCGCCGGGGTTGATCCGCGGTTTGTAATGGATCGTTCGCTCGACACCGGCCATCGGTTCGACGAAACGATTCTGCAACCAGCCTGAGGTCGTGAACCGGTAGCGCGCCCGGTCGCCGGTGCGGGTGAGTTCGCCATAAGCTTTTTGCGAGACCGTCAGAATTTTATAGACGTCCGGATGTGCCGAAAGCGTAGCGTTGCCCAACCCAAGTAAGCCGGCGAGACAAAGCAAAACGTCGGTTTCGGGATGGATCGATAGCGCGCCAACGCCGCGTTGCCGGTCTACATTTTCGCGATACAAGCGGGGAAGATCTTTCAGTCCGCGACAAGTTTTGACCTTTGCAAACGCGTGAACGTCGGAAAATCCGCCGACAAACTCGCTCCAGTTTGCGTTTTCCCACCACTTTGATTTCTCGCGCAGCAAGTGAATCCCTCCCGGAAACCGATCGCGCAAGGCGTCTGCGGCCACGAGCGCATTCGGCAGCCGGTCCGGCCGCGAAATCACAATCCAGAGTTTCGGCTTGGTAGCCATCGTTCAGACTCCGCGCTGAGTTGGCGTCCAGATGAACTTGTGCATCTGAAGTTGGAAACGGACATCGAGTTTGTCGGCCAGGATCCATTCCACGATTTGTCGCGGATCGATTCTTCCGAAGATCGGTGAAAAGAGAACCGCGCGACAGCGCTTCGTTAAATCGAAATTCTTAACTTTATCGCACGACCATTCGTAATCCTCGCGCGAACCCATTACGAATTTCACTTCATCGCGGTTGGTCAGGTGATCGATGTTCGACCAAAGGTTTTTCTCAACTTCACCGCTGCCAGGCGTTTTCAAGTCCATTATCCGATGCACCCGGGAGTCGACTTTGGAAATATCGTGCGCGCCGCTGGTCTCGAGTAATACGGTATGCCCCGCATTGCATAGCATCGACATCAAGGGCAAAACATTTTTTTGAAGCAATGGCTCGCCTCCCGTGATCTCCACAAGTGGGCATTTGAAGCTCGAGACGCGACTAACGATTTCCTCGAGCGAAACTTTGCTTCCTTCGTAAAAGGCGTAATCGGTATCGCAGTAACTGCAGCGAAGGTCGCAGAACGTCAGTCGGACAAACACACAACGCTCGCCCGCCCAGGTGCTTTCGCCCTGAATGGATTCGTAAATCTCATTAATCGTCAGTGTCGGTTCCTTTTCAGTCATCGAACATTCCAGTTGGACGCTTGCCACGCCGTAGCTTTAGCGTAGGCGGGTTGAAAACTTAACCGTGAAAAACAGGATCGACAATTGTTTCGGGCGTCTCCTCTCTCAGAAGGGCAAGGGCTTTATCCCGTACATTTGTGCCGGCGATCCAAACTTGGAACGAACGAGGGAGCTCGGGCTCGCTTTGGAAAAGGCCGGTGCCGACCTCCTGGAGCTGGGTTTGCCATTTTCAGATCCGCTGGCGGACGGCGTCGTGAATCAGCTTGCCGCCCAGCGCGCGCTCGCTGCCCGCACTACTATTCCGGGCGTCTTCGATTGCGTACGTGAAATCCGGCTTAAATCCCAGATCCCAATCGTGCTCTACAGCTACTTGAATCCAATTTTTCAATTCGGCGCCGACAGATTTCATCGCGAGGCGCAAGCGGCTGGTGTTGATGGATTGTTGATCCTCGATCTTCCGCCGGAGGAAGAAGCCGTGGAACTTGACTGGTTAAACCGGTCAAGTTCGAGCGCGCCGACTCGCATTCGATTGATCGCGCCGACCACGCCCCCCGAGCGGATCAAAAAAATCGTGCAGAGCGCGAAGGGTTTCATTTATTATGTGTCGCGCGAAGGCGTCACCGGCGCGCGCGATTCGGTTGCGAGCTCTTTGCAGGAAAAAATCGCTGAATTGAAAAAACATTCAGATCTCCCGATCGCGGTTGGATTTGGAATTTCCAGTCCGGACCAGGCCCGGGACGTTGCTCAACACGCCGACGCCGTTGTCGTTGGCAGTGCGATTGTAGATCTCGTCGCCAAGTACGGCGACAGTTCGCAAATGGTCGAGAAGGTTGGCGTGTTCGCTAAGGAAATCGCTAAATCGTTAAAATCACTGAATCGTTAACTCAGATCCCGCACTTCTGCCGCGCTTCGGCGAAGGTGGAGTTTTTGCGGAGGAGCGACCCCAGATAGCTGTCAGTTACGGGCGCGTTATTGATTCGCACCAAGTTTTGCGGGGTTTCCAGTCGTGAGAAAATAGCGTTCGCTATCTTGGTTCGGGGCACTTCCTTCTCGCCGTAACCCATTCCCATATTGCTCGACCAAAATCGAATGTACTCGCCGTCGGAGCGTTGAACGGTCCCAAGATAAATCACGGAATGTCCACTTTCGGCGCGTCCGACATTGTTGTTCCAAAAAATCTTCATGAAGTCGCCAGGCTGTGCCTGCGCGAAATCGGTAAAGTTGTGACCGAGTCCAAGCTCGTAGAACAAGCGCGCAGTGCCTGGACCGTTCGCATTCCAGCGCCCCCACACGCCTTCGCCGTCATGTTGATCGCGAATGATTAGCTGATTCAAAGTGGCGAAATCGAGCTGTAGCTCGCCACGATCGCGCAACTCTTCAATCGTCTTGATGAAAACCAGGTAGGTGGCGCCGGAGCAGAAACTTACGTATGGCTTAGTCGGGATAACAAAAAATTTCCCGGATTCGAAATGGGCAGCTGACTGCAATTTTATTGTCGCGAAGTGGGAAACTGAGTATTTGCCGCCGCTCGGCATTTTGTTCACCTGATCGAGAACAAGGCTATTCAGTCCCGTTGCGTTTACGGCATTGGCCGCCAGACAAGTCGCAAGAAGGGTAATGAATCTTCGCACCGCGGGGGAATAAACGGCAAAATCACGAATGAGCAATGATTGTAGCCACGGCCTTATGGGCCGTCGGGAGTGGACGTGCCACCAGCACGTGGCTACAGTCTTGCCATGGTGCGTTTCACGAAGATGAACGGGGCCGGCAATGATTTCGTCATGATCGATAATCGCGCCGGTGATGTGCGCCTCGAGCCCCGGCAAATCGTCCAGATCTGCGATCGGCATCGTGGGGTAGGCGCCGACGGAATCCTGTTACTCGAGAAAGGTTCGAACGGGGCCGATTTCAGAATGCGTTACTACAATCGCGATGGGGGCGAGGCAGAAATGTGCGGCAACGGCGCGCGCTGCTTTGCACGGTTTGCCAACAAGGTTGCCATGGCTCCGGCGAAAATTTCGTTTCAAACTCCGGCCGGCTTGATTCGCGGCGAATTGCGAGGCGAGTTAGTGACGCTGCAGATGAGCGAACCGAAAGATTTAGAACGCGAAATCGATCTCGTTGCTGGCGGACAAACGGAGCACGTGCACTTCATAAATAGCGGAGTGCCGCATGTCGTGGTCCCGGTCTCCAAAGTAGACGAGGTTGATGTTCGTAAACGTGGCGCCGCGCTTAGACATCATGAGAAATTTTCGCCATCGGGCGCGAATGTGAACTTCATCGAAGAGCGTGGCCCAAAAGAAATTCTGGTGCGCACGTACGAGCGCGGAGTTGAGGACGAAACGCTGGCTTGCGGGACCGGTGTCGTTGCCAGCGCGCTGCTTTTCGCCGCCACCGAAAATGTTGATGGACCAGTCAGCGTGACGGTTCGCAGTGGAAGTAAACTCAGCGTCGACTTCAAGAGAGCAGGGGATCGATTCACGAACGTAACCCTCACCGGCCCGGCTGAATTCGCATTCGAAGGCGAAATTGAAATCTGACCGATTTAACTTCGTAATGATTTAACGAACTTCATGTTTCGAGGTACTTTCACAGCGGTGGTCACGCCGTTCCACAACGGCGCGGTCGATTTTTCAGCGCTTGAAAAATTGGTCGAATTGCAGATTGCGGCTGGAATTACCGGAATTGTCGCGGTCGGCACAACGGCCGAATCGCCGACCCTGACGCACGACGAGAAACACGAGATCATTCAACGGACGATCAAGTTTGCGAAAGGTCGATGCCAAGTGATCGCCGGTGCCGGGAGCAATTCCACTCGGGACTCAATTGAAGCGGCGAAGTTCGCTGAGAAGGCCGGCGCGGATGGCGCTTTGCTGGTCGCGCCCTATTACAATAAGCCAAGCCAGGAAGGATTGTTCCGGCATTTCAAAGCGATTGCCGAGGCAACCAAACTGCCGGTAATGCTCTACAACATCCCAGGACGATGCGGGGTCGACATCGGCCCGGACACGGTTGTTCGATTAGCCCAGGAATGCCGCAACATCGTTTCGATCAAAGAGGCGAGTGGCAGCGTTGATCGCGTAGCCGAGCTGCGACGCCGATTACCGGAGAAGTTTACCATACTTAGTGGCGATGATGGATTAACGCTGCCTTTCATGTCGGTCGGCGCGGTCGGAGTAGTGAGTGTCGCCTCGAATTTATTTCCAACGGAGCTTTGCTCCCTGGTGCGCGCATGTGAATCAGGCGATTTCAAATCAGCGGAGAGTTTGCATCGCAAGATGGGGGCGATTTTCAAGGACTTGTTCATCGAGCCGAATCCGGTTCCGGTGAAAATGGCACTGGCATGGCGTGGTGCGATCTCGTTCGAGGTTCGGTTGCCGCTTTGTGAGATGACCGAAGCGAACCAGGCGCGCCTGCGCAAGACACTCGAAGCATTCGAAAAATCGAAATGAAACCGCGCGTAGCTGTCGCGCTGATTGGTGCACGAGGTCGAATGGGTCAGGCGATTATCGACTTGGCAAAAAATGATCCGAAAATCGACATCGTCGCGCAATGCGATCTCGGTGATGTGATCGATGCGGCAATGAAGAGTTGCGAGGTCGCGATCGATTTCAGTAACGCAGGCGCAATTGATGAAGTCTGTGCTGCGGCCTTGCATAACAAAACAGCACTTGTCGTGGGAACGACGGGTCATTCGTCGGAACAGCGACAACTGATCGAGAAGACAGCGAAATCGCTGCCGATCGTGTTCGCTTCGAATTTCAGCGTGGGAGTCAATGTTTTATTCGCGCTCACGCGTCGAGCTGCTGAAATTCTTCCATTGGAATTCAAGCCGGAGATCATTGAAACGCATCACACGAAAAAGAAAGACGCACCGAGTGGGACGGCGAAGACCCTGGGCGAGCTTCTAAAATCACAATTGCGCATCGAAATTCCAATCGAATCCGTTCGCGAAGGCGACGTGGTCGGCGAGCACACAGTGACTTTCGTAGGTCCAAGCGAGCGGCTTGAGTTGACGCATCGCGCTGGCAGCCGCGAGATTTTTGCGCGAGGCGCGTTGCGCGCGGCAGAGTGGGTTGCCGGCAAACCCGCCGGGCTTTATTCGATGCAGGATGTCCTGGGGCTTTGATTTCATTAACACCTGGCTTCAGCCAGGTGTTGAAAGGCGGACACCGATGGAAAGCCGTTTAAACGGCTTCTCCCTTGCACATACGGATCAGCAACCGCACTGAAGCGCGGTGTTAATGAAACGGAGGCGTTATGAGAGTGGGTATCGCGCTCGGATCTAATCTAGGTGATCGAATTGCAAATCTGCGCGCGGCGCGCGAAGCGATTGGGAATCTTCTCGGCAACAAAGGGTTGTTGTTCTCGTCCATCTATGAAACCGAACCGGTCGGTTGTGAGCCCGCGGCCGGAAAATTCCTCAACGCGGTGTTGGAGGTCGAATACGGCGGCGATCCGACTTTACTGCTTGAGCACATGATTCGCATTGAAGAATCGCTTGGTCGAAAGCGCGATCATGCCGCCTCGCGTTTGCGAGGCCGTGGCGTGACGGGCAGCGTTTCCCGCAAGATCGACATCGATCTGCTTTATGCCGATGAGTTGGTTGTGAGCAACGAACGGTTACAATTGCCGCATCCGCGAATGCACTTGCGGAAATTTGTGCTCCAACCATTGGCCGACATTCGTTCGGAACTGATTTTGCCGAATCAAACCCGGACCGTTCGCGAGTTACTCGCGGAATTGAAGGATTCAGTTACAGTGACTCGTTTCGCGGAAAACTGGCAATGACGAATCTGATCGAACAATATCGCGAATTAAAGAAGCGTGGCGAAAAGATCACTGCGCTGACCGCTTACGATTATCCGACCGCGCGGTTGCTCGACGAGGGTGGAGTCGACATTATTCTTGTCGGCGACTCAGTGGGCATGGTCGTTTTGGGTTACCAAGACACGACCGAAGTTACGCTCGAGGAGATGCTGCATCACACCCGAGCTGCTGCTCGGGGAGTGAAGCGTGCATTATTGGTCGGTGACATGCCGATTCGTACCTTCGATACGCCCGAAGAAGCCGTCGCAACGGCGCGAAAATTTATCGCCGCGGGCGCACAAGCGGTAAAACTGGAAGGCGGGGTCGATCATGTACCCCACATCAAGGCGATCACCCTGGCCGGGATTCCGTTTATGGCGCACATCGGAATGTTGCCGCAGCAGGTTCGCGAGCAGGGCGGCTACAAGGTGAAAGGCAAGACGCAGTTGGAGGCGGACAGATTGATCGCGGACGCGCGAGCCGTTGAAGGCGCAGGGGCGTTCTCCGTAGTGCTCGAGATTGTGGTGCCCGAGATCGCGAAACAGATTACCAACGCGATCGGGATTCCAACGATCGGTATTGGATCGGGCGAGCACTGTGACGGCCAAATTCTGGTCACCCACGATTTGATTGGATTATTTCCATGGTTCACGCCGAAGTTTGTTTCGCCGGAAGCGCGAGTAGCTGATGAAATCCGCAAGGCTGTCCGGGCTTTCATTGAACGAACGCGCACCGGTGACCTGTCTAACGGCTGATCAATTGACAACTCTTCGGCGGTAACGGTGTTTAGCTAAGCGATGAAGGCCTCAGCGAGAGTCTCCGATTTCGAAGACATCGACGATATCCAACATAGAGCCTTGCTGGCCGGTTCTCCGGAGCGGAGTTGGATTTGGTTTGGGCTCATCGTCTCGCTTTGTCTGCATCTCACGCTCTGCATTTGGTTTTATCGCACCCGATTCATGTCAGTGGAAACGGTCTTTGCGGACACCCAGCAGCCAATGACCTTTCGGGTGAAACCTGTCGACTTGAGCCAAATCGACAAAGCGAGTGGCGATCAAATCAGTCCGGCCTCGAAACCGAATCCAGACGATACCAAGGAACAGCGCCCGGACGAGAAGAAGTCGTTCGACAAGTTGCTCCAGGAAATTCAGGCGACTACCCAAATGCCTGACGATATGAGTAATGCGCTGCCCGAGAAGCCGAAGGTCGATCAGCCCGACGTCACTTCGGTGATGAATGAAATCGAGCGAAGCTCCGCGCAAACGCTATCAACGAGTCCGAACGCGACCCACGAGCAATCCGCGTTGAATGACAGTTCGGTATCGGGACGACCGCAACCGGCACTCAGTGGTACGGAATTGGCCACCAGCACGATCATCAAGCGCCCAAATACGTTCACCAGCAAGCTGCCCGGCGACAGCGCAGGACCGAACAAGAAAGGCGCGCCCGGATTCAGTGATCTCGATCAATTGCTTTCCCAGAAGGGCCCGCTTGGTTCGGGAACGAAGATTCGCATGCCGGAAGATCAGCTTTTCTCATTCGACAGCGCCGAGCTGCAACCTGGCGATATTTTGCAAAAGCTGGTCGATCTCTTAAAACGGAATCCGAACGTAAGGTTTACAATTGAAGGATACACCGACTCCATCGGAACGCCGGACTACAACCTCGATCTCAGCCAGCGGCGGGCGGACAATATGAAATATTATCTGGCGCAAGCGCTCGGAATCGACCCATCACACATCGATGCGGTGGGCAGGGGCTCGACGAAGTTCGTTGTTCCGCCGCGTTTAGTGTCGCTAAGTCCGGGTCCGGCGTTAGATGCCGAGATTCAGCGCGAAAGTCCGAATCGCCGGGTCGAAGTTACGATTAACACGAACCCGCAATAAGCTCCAGCGTCACCAGTTTTTGATCCACTGGGTTTGATTCGACGGACTATTGTTGTCGATATTCCCGCCCGTGCTCCATAGATCGAATGTTGGATTGTAACCGGTGGCCGGATTTTTTTGATAGGCGGTGGAGTAGCCGTAGCTGTTTCCAAACGGATCGCGAATGTATTGAACATTCTGACCCTGGTTAGCCGGGCTCAACATGTACGGTTTGAAAGCAAAATACGCCTTGGCCCCGACGGCTGCCGTGCGGCTTCCAGTGGAAACCGAGCCAAACAGCGAGTCATAAAGGAAAAGGCTTGCTGCCTGATAGGTGGTCGGATTTCCCGAGCTGCGCGGATCAAGATTATCGGTTGTAGCCGTGTCTCGCGGATAAGTTCCGTTGTCGGCTTTATAATTTTCGAGCGCAGCGGAGATGGCGGCAATCTCGGTTTCGGCCCTGGAACGGGCGCCCTTGATCTGGATGTAGCCAGCCGAGGTCAAAATGAGGCCGACCAGAACAATGATGATCGCAATGACCACGAGCAGTTCGATGATCGTGAACGCGGAGCCGCCAGAAAGCGCCGAAGTCGAAACGCGAACTTCCTGCCGGCAGTGCTTCGCACATCGATGCACGCGGGCGAACCAATTCTTAAAATTCAAAGTTCGGAAGTCCAAAGCTCGGTGCAACGGTTTTGGATTTGGAAAATTCGAGCGTGTTTGGAGATCCGACATTCGAGTTTCGTTATTCCGCCTTCGGCGGATCAGGTTTGTTGCTGCAAACCTTGAATAATGCCAATCAGGGGCAGAAACAATGCGACGACAATGGTGCCCACCACCAGTGCAAGAAAGAGGATCATGATCGGTTCGAGCGCAGCTGTCATGGCCGCGACGGAAGTGTCGACTTCATCGTCATAAACGTCCGCGATTTTCAAAAGCATTTCCGGCAGCTGACCGGTTTCTTCGCCCACGTCGACCATGCTTACAACCATCGGCGGAAATGCGCCGCTCGCTTCGAGCGGTTGCACGATCGGTTCGCCTTCTTTCACATTCTCGTGCACTTGAGAGATCGCGCGCGCGATCACGGTGTTGCCGGCGGTTTCGCGAGTGATAGTCAAGGCCTGCAAAATCGGCACTCCACTGGTAACAAGTGTGCCAAGCGTGCGTGAAAATCGCGAGATCGCCGTTTTATGGATCACGTCACCAAAGAACGGAAACCGCAATTTTGCGCGATCGAATGTCAATCTCCCTGGAGTGGTGCGGTTGGCGAACTTGTAACCAGCGATTACTGCAGAAATGACTCCGACAAAGACAAGCCAATGGCACTGGACAACTCGGCTGACATTAATCACCAGCGTTGTAATTCCCGGCAACGGTCGGTCGCCAAGCATGTCGTGAAATATTGCTTCGAACTTCGGCACGATGAAGACGAGCAGGAACCCCATGATCGCAATCGCCATCGTCATTACGATGATCGGATAAACCATCGCGGCAGCGACTTTGTTTTTGATTTTGACCGCCTTTTCCTGGAACTCGGCCAATCGTGTGAGCACGATCTCGAGCACGCCGCCGACTTCACCCGCTTTGACCATGTTGATGTACAAATTGTTAAATATGCGCGGAAATTGGGCGAGACTTTCGGAGAGTGTGTTGCCACTCTGGACGGAATCCCCGAGTTTTTCGATCGTTCTCTTCAGAACTTTGTCGCGTTCTTGTTTAGCGAGAACTTTGAGCCCGCGTAACAATGGCAGTCCGGAGTCGATCAGGGTGGCGAGCTGCCGCGTGAAGATCATTAAGATCTTTGGTTTAACTTTTTTGCGCTGGAAGAGAACGATGCCGTTGCTTTGTTTGCGCACTTGAGGATAGCCGGCGGGGATGGGCGCATGCTTAGCAGCTTTTCCCTCGACTTCTCCGCGTTTGCCTTCTTCTGAAACGTTCGTTGGAAAGAGTCCGGCCTGCCGCAATTGACCAATTGCTTCGTTCATCGAAGGCGCTTCAACCAATCCGGTGGCTTCCTGTCCACGTGAATCGAGTGATACGTAGGTGAACCGTGGCATGAGGGGGAATTTAGCGATTTAGCGAGTTAATGATTTAATGAATGAAGATCGGCGATCTGATAAGCCTTTGCTCCACTCGCTAACTCACTGACTCGCTAAATGGTTAAATGGGTTATGTATACTTGAGCACCTCCTCGACCGTCGTATCGCCCGCGAAGATGCAACGCAATCCATCCTGGCGCAGTGTGCTCATCCCGAGTTCGACAGCTTTATCCTTAAGAACAACTGCCGGCGCGCGCTGATTGATTAATTCGCGCAGTGGATCCATGATTTTCATTAATTCATAGATTCCTTTTCGGCCCCTGTAGCCGGTCTCATTGCACTCGTTACAACCACGTCCGCGGAAAAATTGTTGATCTGCGATGTCGCGCTTCGAGAGTTTAAGCGGATCGAGCAACGATTCATGAGGGTGGCAGGTCACGCGACAATTCGGACAAATCCTGCGTAGCAAACGTTGAGCTAGCACCGCTTCGAGTGTTGCTGAAATCAAAAACGGTTCTACGCCCATGTCGATCAGGCGTGTGACAGCACCGGGTGCATCGTTGGTGTGAAGCGTGGTGAATACAAGGTGGCCGGTGAGGGACGCCTGAATCGCAGTTTGGGCGGTTTCAACGTCCCTTGTTTCGCCGATCATTATGCGATCGGGATCTTGGCGGAGGAACGCGCGTAACACTCGAGCGAACGTGAGACCGATTGCTTCGTTCACTGGAACCTGGGTGATTCCTTCCAAATCGTACTCGACGGGCTCTTCGGCGGTCAGCAGTTTGGAGTCGATCGTATTGATTTTGCTTAGACAGGAATAAAGCGTCGTAGTTTTGCCGGAACCGGTTGGGCCGGTGGCGATGAAAATTCCGTTGGGGCGATTGATGAGCTCGATCAGGTAATCGTGGATGTAATCAGGCATTCCGAGCATTTCGAGGTCGAGATTCATCGTGGAACGGTCGAGCACGCGCAGTACGACGCTTTCGCCGAATTGCGTTGGCAAAGTTGAAACACGGAGGTCAACATGACGACCGGCAATATTCTTTAGGATGCGCCCATCCTGCGGCAGGCGGCGCTCGGCGATATTCATGTTCGCCATTACCTTCAGGCGCGAAATTAGCGTAAGCCCGAGATGTTGCGGCGGCGGATGCATTTCATAAAGCGCGCCGTCAACGCGATAACGAATTTTGAATTCGTTCTCGAACGGTTCGAAATGAATATCGCTCGCGCGACCCTGGATTGCTTGAGCTAAAATTAAATCAACGAAGCGAATGATTGGCGTCGTGTTCGGCTCCACGCCGGTGACGGCAGTGTTTTCGCCACCGCGAATCTGGAGGGTATCTCTGGTGTCTCCGAGCTCTTTGAGTAATTCCTCGGCGCTCGCAGTGTCGGTTTCATAGCACTCCGTGATTCGGTGATCAATTTGTTCAGCGGGTACCAGGACAACCTCGATGTCTTTGCCGAGAGCAAAGTGAAGGTCCTCCGCCGCGTGCGAATCGAGCGGATCGGCGAACGCAACACGGAGCGTGTTTCCGCTGAGACTGATTGGTAACACGCGGTATAGCCGCGCGAGTCCAGCCGGGATTAATTTCAAGAGTGCCTGTGGAATTTCCATTCCGACAAGGTCGACGCATTCGACTCCGAGCGCTTTGGCAATCACTTCATAAAAGCCGGTTTTATCGATGAATCCGTTGTCGACCATTGTTTCCCCGATGGTCTTGCCGTTTAAATTCGCTTCGTTGAGAATGTCCTCGGCCTGCGACCGCTCAAGCACGTGTCGCTCGACAAAAAGTTCGGCGACTTGTTTGTCATTCATTCTAGCCAGCATCTCCGATCGTAGTGGCGATTACTTCTTCCGCGGTAGTAAGCCCGGCGAGGACTTTGCGGATTCCATCTTCGCGCATCGTTTGCATCCCAAGCTCGCGCGCGCGTTGGCGCAAAGTTAAAGTCGGGCAGCGTTTGTTGATCAGGTGTCGCACTTCGTCGTCCAATACGAAAATTTCGAAGATGCCTATCCGACCGTGATAGCCCGAGCCACGACATTGTTCGCAGCCTGTACCGCGCATTACTGGCGCGTTGATTAATTGCTTGGGTTCGAGCTGAAGCGCATGGACTTCCTTGTCGGTCAAATCGGCTGGCTGTCGGCAATTTGAACAAACACGCCTGACGAGTCGCTGGGCCATGACCGCGCGCAATGACGACGCGACCAAAAATGGCGGGACGCCTATGTCGATCAAGCGCGCGACGGCAGTCGGCGCGTCATTCGTGTGCAGGGTACTGAAAACCAAATGACCGGTTAACGACGCGTTAGTGGCGATGCTAGCGGTCTCGAGATCGCGAATCTCACCGATCATGATGATGTTTGGCGCCTGGCGCAAAATCGACCGTAGCGCTGCTGGAAATGTCATGCCGATTTCTGGATTCACCGGCACCTGGTTGATTCCAGTCATCTGGTATTCAATCGGCTCCTCGACGGTGATAATTTTATGGTCGACCTTGTTCACGCAGCTCAAGCAGGCGTAAAGCGTGCTCGTCTTTCCAGAACCGGTTGGGCCGGTAACCAGCAGAATTCCGTCGGGCAGTTGAATTAGACGCTCGAATTGCTTCTGATCGTCACTGAACAAGCCGAGATCAGGCAATCCGAGCGTCAGGCTCGATTTGTCGAGCAAACGGATCACGACGCTCTCGCCGTGATTTGTCGGAATCGTAGAAATCCGAAGGTCGATATTTTTTCCTGTGATTTTGGTCTGAATTCGTCCGTCCTGAGGCAAACGCTTCTCGGCAATGCTCATCGAGCCGGTCATGATCTTCAGGCGATTGACAATAGCCGACTGCAGTCGTTTCGGTGGCGATTGCATTTCGTGAAGCACGCCGTCGATCCGATATCGCACCCGGAATTTTTTGTCTAGCGGCTCGAGGTGAATGTCACTTGCACCTGCGCGATGCGCTTGGCTGATCAGCATTGATACGAGACGGATGATGGGCGCGTCGGCTTCATCAGTCCCGTTAATCCCCGCGCCGTTGCTGATTTCCAGTCCAAGATCGACTTCTTCGCCAATTCTATCTCGGCAGACTCCGGCTGATTCGTTCGCGCACTGGTAGTATTTAATTAGCGCTTCACGAATCTTGTTGGGGCTTGAGCAAACAACCTCGAGCTCACGTTGAAGCAGAAAGCTTAGACTATCGATTGTGTCGATATCGAATGGATCGCTCACTGCGATCAGGAGTCTGTTTTCGGCGAATGCGATTGGGATTATCTTGAAACGACAAGCATCTTCGGCGCGAATCTGACTAATAACTTCCGCCGGAACGGACATGACCGATAAGTCGATCCAATCCATGTGCGCCAGAGCAGCCAGTGAGCGTGAAGCATCGGATTCGTTGATGACTTCGTCCTTGATCAAGACATCGAGAACCGTGCTCTGGCCGTTCAAATGTTGGCGCGCGGCGTCGACTTGTTTGAGCGAAACAAGCCCGACGTCTTGCAGGACCTTGAGGACGTAGTCTTCGTTCTGGCGCATGGGGGAACCACGAATCGAATCAACTGTTGGCGGAGATCGTATGAATTTGCCGCCTTTGTGTCAACGCCGGGCTTACTGCAAATCGGATGTGACCGATCTGTTATCGCGCCGATTTGGTCAAAGTCAGGGACACGTCTTCCCTGATGGGTTAATCACTCCACGGTTACGCTTTTTGCAAGGTTGCGTGGTTTATCAACATCCCGGCCAAGCGCGACGGCGAGATGATAAGCGAGCAATTGCAACGGAATTACGGTCAACACCGGGCTGAGGCAATCGATTGTGTCCGGCACTTCAATGATCTCCGCGGCCAGATCTTTCAGGAGTTTGGCGCCGTTGCCGGAAGTAATGGCGATGATAGGGCCCTTGCGAGCTTTCACCTGTTCCATGTTGTTGACGTTCTTGGAAAACACCGCGTCATCGGGCGCGATGAAGATCGACGGCAATTCCGGCCTGACCAGCGCTATGATCCCGTGTTTGAGCTCGGCGCTGGGATGGCCTTCGGCGAAGAGATAAGTGATCTCCTTCATCTTGAGGGCTCCTTCCAGCGCGATTGGATAATTGAATTGCCGGCCAAAGAACAACATCCCGGTAGCATCAACATACTTCCTGGCGATCGACTTTATCTGATCACTCAGCTGGAGGACCTGCTCGATTTGTCCTGGCAACGCTTCCAATGCGTCGATCATTCGTTTTCCCTGGGCAGACGAGAGCGGTCCCATGCGGCCCAGAAGGAGGCCGATCAAATTCAAAATGATCAATTGCGACGTAAACGATTTAGTGGCGGCGACGCCGATCTCGGGGCCAGCGTGCATGTAAACCCCGCCGTCGCTTTCGCGAGCAATCGTGCTGGCGACATTATTGCAAATCCCGAGTGTGCGATAGCCTTTACGTTTGCTCTCGCGCAAGGCGCCGAGCGTGTCGGCGGTTTCACCGCTTTGGCTAATTGCGAAAACAAGGGTGTGCTCGGTCGCCGGCGTATTTCGGTGGCGGTACTCGCTCGCAAAATCGGTATCGACTGAAATGTTCGCGAGCTGTTCGATGAGATATTCACCAACGCGCGCAGCGTGCAACGCGGTGCCGCAACCGGTGAGAACGATACGCGCGACATCGCGCAATTCTGCCGGATACATGTTCAAACCGCCGAGTTTTGCAGTGCACTCCTCATAGTTCAGCCTTCCCCGCATGGCGTCGCGGACCGTATCGGGTTGCTCGCAGATTTCTTTGAGCATGTAGTGCGGGTAATCGCCCTTTTTTATGTCCTCGGCAGTGAACTCGACTTTGCTAACGGCGTGCTGGCCGACTGCGCCGTCGATTGAACTGATTTCGAAATTCTCGCGATCGAACGAAACGAGATCAAAATCGTTCAGGTAAACAACGTCGCGAGTGTGGGCGACGATAGCGCTTACGTCGCTAGCCAGGAAATTTTCATCCTTGCCGACGCCAAGGACCAGCGGGCTACCGCGGCGCGCGCCCACAATGAAGTCAGGAATATCGGCGTGGATCAGGGCGATGCCGTAGGTGCCGATGACCTGTTTCAACGCAGCCCGGGTTGCATTGACCAGTCGCGCCTTCGAGTCCTTACCATCCAGCTTTCGGTAAATGTTGCCGACCAGGTGTGCCAATACCTCGGTGTCCGTGTCAGATCGAAAATCTGTATCGCCATCCTGGATCAGTTGTTCTTTGAGCGCCTGATAATTTTCGATAACGCCGTTATGAACGAGCGCTATTTTGCCGCTAGCGTCGAAATGCGGATGGGCGTTCTCGTCATTGACTTTTCCATGCGTTGCCCAACGGGTGTGGCTGATTCCGAACGAGCCGGTCGCGGGCTCCTTGGAAATTAGTTCCGTCAGTGATGCAATTCTCCCGGCGCATTTGCGAGTTTCGACATGATCGCCATTAACGATCGCGACTCCGGCGGAATCGTAACCGCGGTATTCAAGTCGGCGCAGCCCATCGAGTAAAATGGGCGCAGCTTCCGACCGACCGACGTAACCGACAATTCCACACATGGGCTAGGTTAGAAGGTTACTGTCTGAACGAATTTCGAGCAAACCACGCAAAATGGTTGCCGGAAGGCGAAGACCCTGAGTTATTGGAGCTGTGGAAACCGATAAGCTCACGCGCCGCGATTTTTCGCTCTCGCAGATGGGTGCGCTCGCGCTTCCTCCGGGCACCACCCAGCGAACCCTTGCCATCATCATGGGTGGTGGGGCGGGAACGCGTTTGTTTCCTCTGACGAAGGACCGCTCCAAACCTGCGGTGCCGCTTGGTGGAAAATATCGCATTGTCGATATTCCGATCAGCAATTGCCTGAACTCAGGGCTGCGCTCGATCTATGTCTTGACGCAATTTAACAGTATGTCGCTCCACCGGCATATTCAGGCTAGTTACAAGTTCGACAATTTTTCGCGAAGCTTTATTGAGATTCTTGCCGCGCAACAGACACCCGAGGGCGCGCAATGGTATCAGGGAACAGCGGACGCAGTGCGTCAGAACATGCGCTATTTTCTCGAACGGCCGTTCGATTATTTCCTCATCCTAAGCGGCGACCAGCTTTACCGAATGGATTTCCGTGTGCTGTTGCATCAGCACATTCAGAGCGGGGCCGAAATCACGCTGGCTACCAAGCCTGTGACACGGGATCAGGTCGCGGAATTTGGAATTATGCAATGCGGAATCGATCGTCGCATTACACGGTTTGTAGAGAAGCCGAAGGACGAAACTCTACTCGAAGGGATGGAGATGAGTGCGGAGCTCATTGAGGCAACTGAGTCACCACATGATGGCGAGCTCTATCAGGCGTCCATGGGAATCTATTTGTTCAATCGCGAAATCCTGGTGCGCTGCTTGGACAACAATCTGGTCGATTTCGGCCGTGACGTGATTCCAAATTCGATCAAGGACCGCAAAGTGAACGCATTCATCTTTAACGGCTACTGGGAAGACATCGGAACGGTCCGCGCGTTTTACGAAGCTAATCTTGATCTGACCAATATCGTGCCGAAATACAGTTTCTTCGATGCAGAACGACCGATTTACTCGCATCCGCGATTTTTGCCCGGCAGTAAAGTCAACGGCGCGACTCTGCGCCAGGCCCTGATTTCCGATGGGTGCATCATTTCCGACGCGCACATCGAGCGTAGTGTTATAGGCATTCGCAGCATCATCGAAAGCGGGGCCACGATTCGCAACAGCGTCATAATGGGCGCTGATTACTTCGAGGAAGATCGACAATCCACTGGCGACTTGCCGCCAATCGGGATAGGGCGCAACTGCGTAATTGACCGCGCGATAATCGACAAGAATGCCCGGATTGCGGACGGCGTGGTAATTACACCGGAAGGAAAAGCAACGAACCTCGATGCGGAGAATTACTCTATTCGGGACGGGATCGTGGTTGTGCCGAAGAACGCGGTTATTCCGGAGGGGGTTTGGATCTAATCAAGCCGCCCTTAGCGGTGATCAGTCATGTTGGCGAACTGATCACCGGTCTCCCATTTTTCCTGCTTATTCCAGGGCATGGCACCCTCGGGTTTTGCATCTGGATCCTTGACCAGTGCAACCTGGTCCTTTTGTGATGCGCAAGAAATCAGGGTTCCCGCCGCCGCGAGCAACAACAGGCTCGCGATCGGCCGCCGTAGTTTACGAATTGCAGCCAGCATAGATAACGATGTCTCCCGGTTGCACCTGGACGCCTCGCGCCAGTGTGCTGGTGATGATATCGCCGATAGCCATGGCTGGTTCAACTGAAGAAATGCGGATTTTTCCGATAAAGGTCCCGTCTCGCACAACCAGCATTTCGGAGTATACCTCGACGCCGTTACGGCTACCGAGACTAAGCACCACAAAGTTGTAAGCTTGGTTGACGGCGAGGATCTTGCCTCGGATGCCGACTTTTCCGTGAACAATGGCGTGCCGCTTCTTTTCCTCTTCTAGCTGGGAAACGCGTTCTCGAACCGTCGCCAGTTTGTCAGCAAGAAGGCTCTTTTCGCGCTCTGCGTTATCGACTTCCTGCCGGGCGTCATCCAACTGGGCTTGCAATTCGATATTCGATGGTGCGCCCGGGTTGGGGGAGATCGGCTGCTTTTCCTCGATTTGTTTTTGTAACGCCGCAATATCATCCTCTTTGTCCTGAAGCTTCGCTTCAACTGCTTTCTTCTCGTTTAGGAGTTGCTTGAGCTGCTCCTCCGAAGCGAAAATTTTACTTTCGCGCTCGTTTAATCTCGCCTGCTGTGCGGCAATCGCGGATTCGCGGACCTTGAGCTCATCTTCTTTTGTTATGCGATATCGCTCGGCCCCTTCGCGGGCAATCACTACCTGGGCGGCGGTGGAACGGAGCGTTTTAGTCTTAATGAGGCTTAGCACGCCAAAAATCGCGGCGAACGTGAGTAGTAAAAGGGAGCTGCCAAGCAGTCTTCTTGGAGTGGCGAAAAGCGCCTTGGGGCAGGGGGGGTGCACCGTTCAGTTCTTTAATTCCTAGCGGCGACCGAATGCAACCTCGATTTTATCATCTGTCGTCAGACGCTTGCGCCATTTACGCTTTTTGCCTATAAGAAAAGTATGGGTCAGCAGCACCGAGTTCGATCTAAACGCAAGCGTCGCCAAGCGTACTTGAAACGAAAGAAAGCCTCGGTGCGGTCAAAACAACGCGAATCCCCGCGGTCACGAAGTAAGAAGGAAGCAGCGCCGGCACATTAGTGCCCGTTCAGGAAGCGCGTTAGTTCGCGGCTTGATATAAGCTAAAGTTTGTCGCGTGCGTGCACGCTACCTCATCGTCGATGGTCACAGCATCATTTTTGCATGGCCGGAATTGCGCAAACTTCACGACCGTCGGCCGAGCCTCGCTCGGGAGACCTTGATCAAGAGACTGCGCGAGTACCAGGATTGGACCGATGAGCACGTGGTTGCGGTCTTTGATGGTCAAGGCGAGAAGGTGACCGAAACAGCCGATCCGTACGATCTTCAAATATTTTATACACGGCGTAGTCAATCGGCAGACTCAATCATCGAGAGGCTCGCCTGCAAATACGCGGAGCGATTTGATGTTACGGTTGCAACTTCAGACCTGTTGGAAATGGAAACGGTAAATGCGTGCGGCGGCGCCTGCATCTCACCCAATGACTTACGCGAACGACTTAAGACGGCGCGAAGGCGCTGATTTAAGCGACGCTGGCTAATTCCGGTTGCTGACTGTTTGACGCGGCCCTCTTGCGTTGCTGACAAGTCGCGAGCACGCGCGCAAGAACGCAATACAGCTGTTCGATCGGAAGGTTTTTGCTCACATAACCATTTGCACCGGCGTGCAGGGCGGCGTGCATTTGCTCTTCGTCATAGCCAACCCCGGTGAAGACTACAATCGGCAGAGCCGGACTCATTTCGCGCATGAAGGATATCAGCGAGATTCCGTCCACTTTCGGCATTTTGAGGTCGACGATTGCGACTTCGCAATCGTGTTCAGAGAGCCACGAGGCCGTTTGAAATCCATCGGTCAAAGCATGGCAGGTGTGACCGCGCTGGCGAAGATAGGTAACGAGGAACTTCGCGATGCCGGGGTCATCGTCGATAATGAGGAACTGGGAGTAATCGTGTTTTGACGGGCTCATGACTATAATTTCTATAATCACTAGAGCACCTCCCTTGCCAATTGCACGCTCAGTGGTCATTTATCCTTTGCCCACGCCCCAAGGCTTTGCCTCGTGCGGTTTTACAGCCCAAGCCTCTTTTCGATTGCCCTTATTCGATCGAGAAGGCTTCCCAAACGGTGGATTAATGCAATCTGCCGTTTTGCCTCGGGCAATGGAACTGCCGGGGAACCAAACCATGCGCCACCGGGGAGATCCTTGGAAATACCGCTTTGGGCGGCAATGATCGTATTGTCGCCGATGGTAAGATGACCGATTACCCCGACTTGTCCGGCCATCTTCACATTGTCGCCGACCCGTGTGCTTCCCGAGATTCCGGTCTGTGCCGCGATGATGGAATTTTTTCCAATGATCACGTTGTGAGCAATCTGAACCAGATTATCAATCTTCACCCCATCCTGGATCCAAGTGCGCCCGAAGCGGGCTCGGTCAATCGTCGTGTTGGCGCCAATTTCCACATCGTCATCGATTTGGACGATGCCAATTTGGGGAATTTTTTGGTAGCGGCCGTCAACCGATTCAAATCCAAAACCATCCGCGCCGATAATCGCGCCACTGTGAACGACGACCCGCGAACCGATCCGCGTTCGTTCGCGAATGGTCACGTTCGGGTAGATTACACACGATGTGCCGATCACACATTCGTGTCCAACGTAGCTGCCTGCTCCGATAATGCTTTTGTCTCCGATGGTTGCATTTGGCTCTACGACAGCGTGGGGTTGAATCGAGACTCCGCGTCCAAGTTTCACAGTTGGGTCGACCACCGCAGTGGGATGGACTCCCGACGCGAACTGCACAGGCGCCGGCGCAAGTTTTAGCACGACGTTCTCGAAGGCCTTCGATGGATTGGAAACGCGAATTTGGGCTGGCTGAATGGAATCAGCGAAATCCAATGGTACGAAGACGGCACCAGCATGCGTTTGTCGGAGCTGTGCCGCATAACGAGGGTCGGCGAAGAACGTGATATCGTTTGGACCGGCTTCCGAGAGCGAAGCCACGCCCGTAACCTCGGCATTCGGGTCGCCGATCAACTTTCCGCCGCACGCCTGCGCAAGTTCGTAGAGCGTGAAGGTCACTTTTTCTTTCTAATTTGTAGGCGCGCTTGTTGCCAAGCGCCTACTGACTCTCTGAATTGGCAATTGTTGGCTTAACTTTTCGATGCGTCGAAAATGCTCTGGATGGATTTATCAAGTACGGCGTTAAACTCGGCGTCGGACTGCTGGGCCGTTAGCCCTTCAACTAGGGCGCGGGAAAAGCTGGCGATTATTCCGTGCTGTTTTCGAAGGCGACTGTTTGCTTCGTCTCGCGAATATCCGCCGGACAGGGCGACGACCCGTACAACTTTGGGATGCTTAACAAAATCGGCGTAAAAATCGTCCCGTTCCGGCAACGTAAGCTTGAGCATAACGAATTGATCAGCCGGTAATTCGTTGAGCTTTTTAAGAATGGCCGTCTTGAGTAACTGCTCGGCTTTTGCTTTCTCCGGGCAGTGAATATCAATTTCCGGTTCGATGATCGGCACGAGATCCGCGGAGATAATTTGCTGACCGAATTGGAACTGCTGAATCACGATGTCATTGATGCCTGCTTCACTGGCTTGCTTAATAACAGAGCGCATCTTGGTTCCGAAGATGCGCTTAGTTCTCGCCTTCTTGAGAAGCGCACCTAGCGTCGGCATTGGCTTCATCAACTGAACCCCGTCTTTCTCAGGGCCAAGACCTTGATCTACTTTTAGAAACGGTACGACCCGTTTTACATTCCAAAGATAGTCTGCAGTAGCTAGCCCTTCGATTTTCCGATCCATTGTGTTCTCGAACAGGATGGCGCCGATAATCCGATCCCCGCTGAAAGCGGGACTGGTTATGATACGGCTCCGCATCTCATGTACGAGGGCGAACATCTCTTCATCGTTAGACCACGCATCTTCCTTGATTCCATAAAGACTCAGAGCCTTCGGCGTGCTGCCGCCGCTTTGATCCAGCGCGGCAACAAAACCCGGAGCGGTTTTAATCTTTTGCAGTTGTTCTTGGTCAACGTCGATAGACTTCATGATGCTTCCTTCAGTTGCGGATGGTAATTAGTTAGCCACGTCATTCGCGCCACACCGACGGCGAGCTTCTTATACGCTAATCCGCAAAGCTGTTGGGCGGTAACGATCATAACGCGAAAAAATTGTTGGTTTGTCTTGGGGAAGACTCAAATCGCAAGCCGCAAATCGCAACTCGAAATTTTCGGTTACTGGGAATTTCTGCCGGTTGTTGGCAGCACCACGCTGACCAGGGTCCCTTTGGAAGTCGAATCGACTTCGACCCGGCCATGATGATCAAACACTGTTCGCTTTACGATGGGCAAACCTAAACCCATTCCGCGAGGCTTAGTAGTGCAGAACGGCGAGAAAATTTTCTCCTTAATTTCTGGCGCGATTCCTCTGCCATTGTCTCGAACCGTCACAACAACGCCGGCGGCGTGCCGGCCTTCCCGGACCGGCTTCGCGGAAAGCAGGATCCGTGGCTTCGTCCGATCGGCGCTCGCTTCGGCTGCGTTGGCCACAAGGTGAGCGAACGCCTCCGCCAGGGCGGTTTCATCTCCAAGAACGCGCGGCAGATCGTGAGGTAACGAGGTTTCGATCTCGACTTTGCCGTTGACCCCAAAACGCGCGCGCGCGATTTCCAATCCTTTCTTTACCGGCGCCCGAACGTCGATCGACTTCAGCACGAGTTCCGGCGGATGCGCGAAGTTGTTGATTTGAGTGATAATCTTGTCGAGTCGGTCAATCTCTTGGACGACGATCTTGTTAAATTCCCTGCGGAACTCGGCATCATCAAAGCGCTCGGGCAACAGCTGAGCGAAAGTCTT
>Ga0187777_10000413_pt1 | contig 30098 bp, 26 predicted proteins | sample 1015_Q2_SP5_10_M_FD_132416 | JGI IMG/M metagenome (GOLD analysis project Ga0187777, IMG submission 132416) | Tropical peat soil microbial communities from peatlands in Department of Meta, Colombia - 1015_Q2_SP5_10_MG | ecosystem: Environmental > Terrestrial > Soil > Wetlands > Peat | place... | reverse complement strand
CCCGAGGATAAACTCCGCGGCGCGTCTCGAACCATGAGGCGCGCACTCATCCTTCGAGACGCCGCGCTGGCGCGCGGCTCCTCAGGATGAGGTCAGAGTTTGCTTAGCCGCCTCATGGATTGCCGGGTCACGCCCGGCAATGACGCGATGAGAGGCAACACGTTTTTTGAACGTCATGGCCGGGCTTGTCCCGGCCATCCACGTCTTGATGCAAAGAAAGTCGTGGATGCCCGGCATAAATCGGGGCATGACGCGTCAAACCAGTCCCAGCCCGCGTAGAAGCCGCAGACCCATCTGCTAACTTCAGCGCCCATGGCGCTCACGCAACCCGTCAGTCCCGCCGCCGGCACGCCAAACGGCGAAGGCAGCCGCGTCGCGGCCATAGCGGCCGGCGAAGCCGGGCGCGTGACTCCCATGATGGAGCAATATCAGGAGATCAAATCCGCCAATCCGGACTGCCTGCTGTTCTACCGGATGGGCGATTTCTACGAGCTTTTTTTCACCGACGCCGAAACTGCCTCCCGCGCGCTCGGCATCGTGTTGACCAAGCGCGGCAAGCATCTTGGCGCCGATATCCCGATGTGCGGCGTGCCGGTCGAGCGCGCCGATGAATATCTCCACCGGCTGATCGCGCTCGGCCATCGCGTCGCGGTTTGCGAGCAGCTCGAGGACCCCGCCGAGGCGCGCAAGCGCGGGGCGAAAAGCGTCGTGCGGCGCGACGTCATAAGGCTGGTGACGCCGGGCACATTGACCGAAGACACCCTGCTCGATGCCCGGCGTAACAATTATCTCCTCGCTGTTGCACGGCCGCGATTGTCGGCGGCCAGTGAGGATTCGCGTTTTGCCCTGGCATGGATCGATATTTCCACCGGCGAATTCCGCGTTGCTGAATGCGAACGCGCGTTGCTTTCTGCCGAGATTGCGCGGCTTGAACCGGGCGAAATCATCGTCTCCGACGCGCTTTTCAGCGAAGCGGATCTCGCAGGCTACTGGCGCTCGCTCCCGGCGGTCACGCCGCTTGCGCGCGACGTGTTCGATGGCGCGACCGCCGAGCGGCGGCTTACATCGTTTTTCGCAGTCGCGACCAGCGAAGCGTTCGGTGCGCTGACACGGCTTGAGCTGACCGCTGCGGCAGCCTGCATTACTTATGTCGAGCGCACACAAATCGGCAATCGCCCGCCTCTGTCGCGGCCCTTGCGCGAAAGCGCCGGCGCCAGCATGGCGATCGACCAGGCAACCCGCGGCAATCTCGAATTGATGCGCACGCTTGCAGGCGACCGGCGCGGCTCCCTGCTCGACGCCATCGACCGCACCGTTACCGCACCCGGCTCGCGGCTGCTCGCACAACGTCTGTCGGCACCGCTCACCGAGCCGGGGCGGATTGCGAGGCGGCTAGATGCAGTTGCGTGCTTCGTCGGCGACATGCCGGCACGCGCCGAAACCCGCTCGCGCCTCGACGCCGCACCCGATCTTGGCCGCGCATTGTCGCGGCTTGCGGTCGGGCGCGGCGGTCCGCACGATCTCGCTGCAATTCGCGACGGTGTGCTGGCGGCCGCCGATCTCGCCCGCGCTCTTGCCTCCCGCAAAGAAATGCCGCCGGAAATTGCAGAGGCCATTCAGGCCTGCCGCAAGCCGGACGGCATGCTGGCCGCCGAACTGTCGGCCGCGCTCGCCGCCGAACTTCCGGCGTTCAAGCGCGATGGCGGCTTCGTGCGCGATGGCTACGACAAGACGCTCGATGAAACCCGAGCGCTGCGCGATGAGTCGCGGCGCGTCATCGCTGCCTTGCAGGCGCGCTACGCCGAGGACACCGGCATTCGCGTGCTAAAGATCAAGCATAACAACGTGCTCGGTTATTTCGTCGAGGTGACGGCCCAGCACGGCGAGCGGCTGATGGCGGCGCCGCTGAATGCAACCTTCATTCATCGCCAGACGCTCGCCGGCCAGGTGCGTTTCACCACCACCGAACTCGGCGAACTGGAAGCGAAAATCGCCAGCGCGGCTGACCGCGCGCTTGGCCTGGAGCTCGAGACTTTCGAGCGGCTGACGGCAAGCGTGATCGCGCAGAGCGCCAGCATCAAGGATTGCGCGGAAGCGCTAGCGTGCCTCGACGTGGCAAGCGCGCTTGCGCATCTCGCCTCGGAACGCAACTACGCGCGGCCGCAGGTCAACGACAGCCATGACTTCATTGTTGAAGGCGGCCGTCATCCCGTCGTGGAACAGGCCCTGTCGCGCGAGGGCACGCCTTTCGTCGCCAATAATTGCGACCTGTCACCTCCGCAGGAAACGGACGCCGGCCGTATCTGGCTCATCACTGGCCCGAATATGGCGGGTAAATCCACTTTCCTGCGCCAGAATGCATTGATCGCGATCCTGGCGCAGATGGGCAGCTTCGTTCCGGCAAAACATGCGCAGATTGGCGTGGTTGACCGGCTGTTCTCGCGCGTCGGTGCCGCTGACGACCTGGCGCGCGGCCGCTCGACCTTCATGGTCGAGATGGTCGAGACGGCTGCGATCCTCAATCAGGCCGGCGAGCGCGCGCTTGTCATTCTCGATGAAATCGGCCGCGGCACCGCCACCTTCGACGGATTGTCGATTGCCTGGGCGACGGTCGAGCACCTGCATGACGTCAACAAATGCCGCGCGCTGTTCGCCACGCATTTCCACGAACTGACCGCACTCGCCGGACGGCTCGCCCGGCTGCACAACGCCACCGTGCGCGTGAAGGAATGGCAGGGCGAAGTCGTGTTCCTGCACGAAGTGGTGCCGGGCGCGGCCGATCGGTCTTATGGCATCCAGGTGGCAAAGCTTGCGGGCCTGCCGGCGAGCGTGATCGAACGCGCCAAGGTAGTGCTGGCCCGGCTGGAACAGGAAGACCGAACCGCGCCGAAGGGCTTCGAAGACCTGCCCTTGTTTGCCGCACCTGCCAGACCGCCGCAGGAAATGCCGCAGCCGGCCGAGGACTTGCTGATCGCCGCCATTGCCGCGCTCAATCCCGATGACCTGTCGCCGCGTGAGGCCATGGAAGCGCTTTATCGCCTGAAGGAACAGGCGGCGAAAAAGGGCTGATACGCGCGGCCTAATCCGCCATGCGCGGGCTTGATCCGCGCCAGCCTCATGGTGAGGAGCGCCGCGCAGCGGCGCGTCTCGAACCATGAGGCGCACGGCCATCCTTCGAGACGCCGCGCTGACGCGCGGCTCCTCAGGATGAGGTGAGTTTGCTGAGCTGCCTCATGGATGGCCGGGACAAGCCCGGCCATGGCAGGTACTCTAGCGTGATGATGAACATCGCCGACAGGAAGCAGGCAACGGCTCCGGCCGACGCGCAACGCTGGCTCAAGAGCTTCGAAACGGCATTGTCAAAGCAGGACGCGGCAGCGGCCGCCGAGTTGTTTGCAGCCGATGGCCTTTGGCGCGACGTGCTCGCGTTCACCTGGACTATCCAGACCATGGCCGGCCGTGCGGCGATTGAGGCAACGCTGCGCCAGAGTCTCTCGCGAACCCGGCCGCTGAATTTCCATATTCCGGCAAAGCGCACGCCGCCGCGCTGGATAACACGCGCCGGCACCGAAAACATCGAAGCGCTGTTCGAATTCGAGACCGCCTTTGGTCCCGCCAATGGCGTGTTGCGCCTTGTGGCGGACGCGCAAGGCCGCCTGCGCGCCTGGACGCTGAACACGAACTTGCATGAGCTTCGAGGCCACGAGGAAGAATTCAAGCGCCGGGCAGAACCTGATTCGACGCGAGATTTCGGCGCCGAGAACTGGAGCGACCGGCTTGCGAGGGCGCGCACGTTTGCTGATCGCGATCCGGCCGTCCTCGTTGTCGGCGGCGGACAGGCCGGGCTCGCGATCGCTGCGCGCCTGCAGCAGCTCGGTGTCGATACCCTGATCGTCGACCGGCACAAACGGATCGGTGACAACTGGCGCACGCGCTATCATTCGCTGACGCTGCACAACGAAGTGCACGTCAATCACCTGCCGTATCTGCCATTTCCTCCGATGTTCCCGGTCTACATCCCGAAGGACAAGCTGGCGAACTGGTTCGAATTTTATGTCGAGGCACTGGAGTTGAATTTCTGGACCGGAACCGAACTCGTCTCGGGAAGCTACGATGAAGTACGGCGTGTATGGCGCGTCACGCTGCGCCGCTCCGACGGCAGCGAGCGCGTCATGCACCCGCGCCATCTCATTTTTGCGACCGGCGTGAGCAGCATTCCCTATACGCCGCCGGATATCCCGGGCCTCGCCGGCTTTGCCGGCACAACAGTGCATTCCGGTGATTTCAAAAATGCCGAGCAATGGAAGGGCCGCAAGGCGCTCGTGCTCGGCAGCGGCACCAGCGGCCACGACGTCGCCCAGGAGCTTCAGGCGCATGGCGCCGACGTGACCATGATCCAGCGCAGCAAGACTTATGTGGTGAGCCTGAAAGAAGCCCAGAGCGTCTACGCAATCTATTCGGAAGGCATCCCCTTCGACGATTGCGACCTGCTCGCGACGTCATTTCCTTATCCGGTGCTGCAACGCTCGTATCAGATTTCGACTGCGAGGGGCCGCGAAGTTGACAAGGCACTGCTGAGCGCACTCGAAAAACGCGGCTTCCGCCTGCATTTCGGCGAGGACGATACCGGCTTTCAGATGATGTATTTGCGCCGCGGCGGCGGCTATTACTTCAACGTCGGTTGTTCGGATCTGATCATTTCCGGGAAGGTCGGCCTTATCCAGTTTTCCGATATCGAAAGTTTTGTTGCGGACGGCGCACGGCTGCGTGACGGCCGGATCGTGCCCGCCGAATTGCTGGTGCTGGCAACCGGTTACAAGAACCAGCAGGATACAGTGCGGCTCTATCTCGGCGATGCCATCGCCGACCGCATCGGTCCGGTCTGGGGCTTCGACGACGGCGGCGAGCTGCGCAACATGTGGCGTCGCACCGCGCAACCCGGGCTCTGGTTCACCGCCGGCAGCCTGGCGCAGTGCCGGATTTTCTCACGCTATTTGGCGTTGCAGATCAAGGCGTTGGAAGAAGGCCTTTTTGGCTGATTGTTCCGCTCATAGCCCGGCCAGAGCATCGTCATCGCTACACCGCGACCCCGTGACGGCGCGCGAGCAGCACGGCCAGGCTCCAGCCGACCGACGTGACGAGTGCAAGCGTCAGGCCGATTGCCGAGCCCCACGCGTCAGCGGAAAAATGCAGCACCGTGCAGGCGAAAGCAAAACCGACCAATCCGAGAACCGCATTTGCAAGCACAGCCGCCGATGCAGGCCCGCCGACGCGATCGTGCAGAATGAACATGATGCTGATGAGCACCACCGGAAACACAGCAAGCACGCCGCTTCCTCCGGGCCCAAGCTGAAAGCTGAAGGTCACAACGACGCCGACAAGGACCGCAACCAGCCCGGCACGCAGCAAAAGATCGGTCCAGTGCGGGCGGAAGCCTTTAACCCGCACATGCCGCAGAGGCCGCGCCAGCCACAGGCACACGCCCAAAACACTGATGTTGGCCGCCGCAACGGTCGTGAATGTCCAATGCATTTTGAGCACAATGCTGGTCAGAGCCAACCAGACGATAAATGCACCCGACATGCTGATCACACGCGAGTGCGTCTGCGCCAGCAGCGCGTAAGCCAATGCGAGTATCGCATTCACTGCATTGCTGGCCAGACTCGCCAAAGCGCTCTGCGCGATGAAATGCGCATCGTGATCGAGAGCGAGGAAAACATAAACCGGACCAGCGCCGATCGGCAGCGTAGCGACCAGTCCGCCCATTAAAGGGCCGACACGCTCGGCTGTCACCGTCGCCGCCAGTACGAAAGCGGCAGTAACAGTCATTTTAACGATCAGCGTGAGGACGAAATAAAGGTCGGGAGACATCGGGCTCTCTAGGCCATGGCCGGGCTTGTCCCAGCCATCCACGCGCGCCGTCAAGCCGGCGTGAGCACGACGCGCCCGATGACCTTGCCGGCGCGGAGTTGACCCATCACGGCGTTCACATCGTTGAGCGGACGCGTGGTGACCGGAACCGGCGGTACGCCGGTGCGGCGCACGAGATCCATCAATTCCCCCATTTCAGGCAGGCTCCCGACATAAGAGCCCTGAATCGTGAGCGCCCGCATCGGGATAGGCGGCAGCGACACCGTGAAATCACCACCGTAGAGGCCGACGACAACATATTTGCCGCCTTTGATCAGGCAGTCATAACCGACGCGCGCGCTTTGCGACGAGCCGACCAGATCGATCGCCCCCCAAGCGCCGCCATTTGTCATATCGATGATTTGCTGCGCGGCATCTGCGGCACCACCGTCGACCACCGCCGCGGCGCCCGCCTTCCTGGCGGCATCGCGCTTTACAGGATCGATATCGACCACAATTGCGCTGTGGCCGCCCATCGCCTTGTGCAGGGCGAGACACATGAGGCCGAGACCGCCGGCACCGATGATCACGGTCGGCTCGGTCTTCAGCGTTGAAATCTTTTTCAGGGCGCCGAACGTTGTGACGCCCGAGCAAGCAAGCGGCGCCGCCCGCTCCGGTGGAAGATTGCCGATATCAAAGAGGTAGCGCGGATGCGGCACCATCATGTAGTCGGCATAGCCACCATTCGTGAAAACGCCAAGGCTGCGCATGGTGCGGCAAAGATTTTCCTCACCGCGCTTGCACGGACCGCAAGTCCCACACCCGATCCACGGATGGGCGAGCCGCCGATCGCCGATTTTCACGCCCTTTGCGTCGGGACCGAAGGCCACGACCTCGCCGACATTCTCGTGACCGAGCGTCACCGGCAATTTCATGCCGCGGTCGGCAAGGCTCAATCGCTTGCCGCCGCCGAGATCGAAATAGCCGTCCGCCAGATGCAGGTCGCTGTGGCAAACTCCGGCGGCGAGGACTTTCAGCAGCACTTCGCTGCCGGTCGGCTGCGGCGTGGGCTGCTCATTGAGTTGTAACGGCTGGCCACAAACACAGACCTGGAACATGCGCATTGGACGCTCTCCCGCATTTTTGTTCTTGGGAGGCAGCGAACCACAATCCGCAGCCCGCGTCACTACCGCCGAAATCTGGAGCACTATCGGCGTTCATCGAAACAACATCCGTCATGGCCGGGCTTGTCCCGGCCATCCACGTCTTTGACGTTGCGGATTATTTAAGACGTGGATGCCCGCGACAAGCGCGGGCATGACGATTCCATTAAACGGGGATCATGCGCTAGACGCGTTTCATCTGCACATCGACTGGCGGTCCGCTCTTGATCGTCTGATAGACCACGCAATAGCGTTCAGTCAGCTTGAGAAGCTGATCGAGCTTGTCCTGCGCTGCGTCGGTGTCCAGATCGAAGCGCAACCGGATCTGTGCAAAGCCAACCGGCGCGTCCTTGGCGACACCAAGCGTACCGCGAAAGTCGAGATCGCCTTCGGCGGATACCTTGCCGGATTTCAATGGAATGTCGAGCGCGGTTGCTACCGCTTTCAGCGTGACACCCGCACACGCAACAAGCGCTTCGAGCAGCATGTCGCCCGAGCAAAGCTCGAGGCCGGAGCCGCCGGTCGCCGGATGCAGGCCCGCAACGGCCAGTGCACGTCCGGTTTCGACCTTGCAGGCGATATTGCTGTCCTCGAGCGTCCCCCTGGCTTTCAGCGTAATAAACGCCGCCTTGGGCTCGCTCTTGTAGTGCTCTTTGATCGGCGCCTGCATCGCGCGCAATTCGCCTGCATCCATGCTTCTTCTCCTTCGCATTTCGGGCCGGGAACCTACAGGCTGAATGCGGCCAAATACAAGAGCCGCTACCACCACATCGCCGCGCCGGCGCCGGGATATTCGGCGGCAACCTCGGGCACGCGCTCGCCGACCAGCGAGCGGTCGAGCGCCATGAGCACATTTGCCTTGACGTGATCGAAGGATGCCGAATGCCGGTCGCGCGGCCGCTGCAGATCCGCGGCGATCTCCTCGAAGATGTGGCCGGGGCGCGAGCGCATTACCAGAATACGATCAGCGAGCGCGATCGCTTCGTCGACGTCGTGAGTGACCAGGATCATCATCGGCCGCAGGTCGTTCCAAAGATCGAGAAGATGGTCCTGTAGATCGACACGCGTAAAGGCATCGAGCGCGGAGAATGGCTCATCGAGCAGCAACACTTCCGGCTGCGGCACCAGCGCGCGCGCGATGGCGACACGTTGCGCCTGGCCGCCCGACAATTCGCGCGGCCACACGCGCGCCTTGTCGCCTAAGCCAACGCGCGAGAGGGCCGCCGCCGCACGATGACGCCGGCGCGACATGGGCCGGTCCGTCAGTCCGAACGCGACGTTGTCGGCAACGCTGAGCCACGGCAGCAGGCGCGGCTCCTGGAAGACGATGCCGATTCTCTCGTGCGGCGAGATGATCGGTTCGCCGTCAAGCACCACGCGGCCTCGGGTTGGCCGGTCAAGCCCGCTGACCGCGCGCAGCAACGTCGACTTGCCGCAACCCGAGCCGCCGATGACGGCGACAATCTCCCCAGGCTTTACAGTGAAACTCACACCCTCGAGCGCGTGCACGCCGTTCGGATAGGTTTTGCCGACATGCTCGAGCGTCAGCATGGCTCAACCTTCCTCATGCCGCACGAAGCGGTCTTCCCAGCGCAGGAACGGCGCCGCGGCAGCGGCGACAATCCAGTCCGTTGTCTTGCCGAGAACCGCAAAGGCAAGAATTGCAGCGACGATCTCGGCGGGCTTGCCAAGCTGCTGCCCATCAATAAGCAGATAGCCGAGACCCTCGGAGGCACCCATGAACTCGGCGGCGATGACGAACATCCAGCCGAGCCCGAGACCCGACCGCAGTGCGATCACGTAAGCGGGCAATACCGCCGGCAGAAGGATTCGGCGGACCATGGCCAGGCCGGAAAGCCGAAACGCACGCCCGACTTCGACGATCTTCCGGTCGACGGACAGGACCGCCCCCATGACACCGAGGTAGATCGGAAAGAACACGCCGACCGCGATCAAGGCGATCTTGGACGTTTCGAAAATGCCGAGCCACAGGATGAACAAGGGAATCCAGGCAATCGAGGGAACCGCCCGCAAACCTTGCAGGCTGGGATCCATCAACCGGCGCACCAGTGTCGAATAGCCGGCGATCGCTCCAAGAATGGTGGCGACTACTGTCCCTGCAGCAAATCCGGCAATCACACGCAGCAGAGTCGCGGTGACATGCCGCAGCAGCTCGCCGGAGCGCGCCAGCTCGGCAAATTCCATATAGATGCGCGAGGGCGGCGGAACCAGGCGCCCGCTCGACCATCCCAACTGGACAATCAATTCCCAGCCGCCGGCCAGCGCGAGCGGAACAAGCAGGCCGAGCATCGGCCGCGCAAAGCGTGCAAGATCGCCCTTACGCGCCGTTTGCTGCGCCGGCGCCGGTTCGACGGCTGCTTTCATGGACACAACAGTCATCAAACCGCTCGCGAAAGGCAAGGCGGCTATCAGTTCGTCGTCACCGTGACGTACTGATCGTCGATCAGATCGTCGAGCGTCTTCTTCACATCGACGTTGGCCGGGACAACGCCGGCTTGCTGCAGCGCGATGCCAGCGGCGAGGATGGATTCGCGCTGGGGCGCACCGACCTTGTTGTGTGTGAGCTCGGTACGCTCTTTGAGTTGCTTGTCGACGACATCGCCGGGCAGCTTTGTGACCGCAATGAAGTCCGCCTTTAGTTCATCGTAATGCGTCAGCGAATACTTCCGCGCCTGTTCATAGACGGCAAGCACACGCCTCACCAGATCGGGATACTGTTTGGCAAATTCATCGCGAACATTGAGGATACCCCAGGTGTTGGCGGCGGCGTTGCGGTAGAACAGCGTAGCGCCGTCCTCGACTTCGGCTTGCGCCATCATTGGGTCCAGTCCTGCCCAGGCGTCGACGTCGCCACGGATCAGCGCCGTCTTTCCATCGGGATGTTGCAGCAGCACCGGCTGGATGTCCTTTTCGCGTAAACCGGCGGAGAGCAGCGCGCGCACCAGAAAAATATGCGGATCGGTGCCGCGGGTGACCGCTACGCGCTTGCCCTTGAGATCGGAGATCTTCGTGATCCCGGTGTCCTTGCGCGTAACCAGCGCGGTCCACTCGGGGCGGGAATAGACGTAGATCGACTTGATCGGATTGCCGTTGATCTTCGCGACAAGCGCCGCCGAGCCGGCGGTCGAGCCGAAATCGATCGAACCGGCATTGAGGAATTCGAGCGCCTTGTTGGAGCCGAGCGTCTGCACCCAACGGATCTTGATGTTGTCCTTCTCGAATTCCTTCTCGAGCCACCCCTTGTCCTTGAGCAGCATCGACACCGGGTTGTAGGTCGCCCAGTCAATATTGATCGTGTCCGGCTTGTCGGCAGCAAAGAGCGTGGCGGTCGGCAGCAGGCCGGCGACCAGGGCAGACGCAAAGAAGGAACGGCGGGACAAAAAACGCATGACATCTCCTTGTATGGATCGGGCACGCGGTGGGCCCCGATCGCGCGCTAGAAATATTCTATAAGCAGCATATTTTTTCCCGTCAAAAGTACAATATTTTCGTTTTTAGGCATAAAGTAGTAGTAATTTTCCAAAGCTGCCGACCCTTCGGATTGGCGATTATCTTTGGTTTCACCCGATGACTTGACCTGCGGCCTCCGCTATCCCCGACCCGCCCATGGCATCACTTGCACTTGATCGCGACACAGACGCGCCTCCCGAACGCGCCGCTCGCGCCTCGCGCGATCTTATCGACACGCGCGTCCTCACCGCCGAATTAGAAACATTGGCGAAAGCGCACACGGGCAGCGAACGCGAGCTGCGCTCGATGATCGCGCAACGGCTCAAGGCGGCGCTCGCGGACGGGCGCGCGAGGGCCGAGGAGCTGCTGCTGCGCGACCGCAGCGGCCGCCGCTGTGCCGAGCGGCTGTGCCGGATGGAAGATGAGATCATCCGCATCCTTTTCGAATTCGCGCGCAAGCATCTTTACCCGTCGCAAAATCCGTCTGAAGCCGAACGAATGGCGGTGATCGCGACCGGCGGGTACGGCCGCGGCCTGCAGGCGCCAGGTTCCGATATCGATCTGTTGTTTCTGCTCCCTTACAAGCAGACCGCCTGGGGTGAATCGATCGCGGAAGCGATTCTCTATTGCCTGTGGGACACGGGGCTGAAAGTCGGCCACGCCACCCGGTCGATCAACGAATGCATCCGCCAGGCGAAGGCGGACATGACCATCCGCACCGCCATTCTTGAATCGCGCTTTTTGCTCGGCGATCACACACTGTTCGAAGAGTTGATATCTCGCTTCGACAAGGAAGTCGTGCGCAACACCGCCGCGCAATTTGTCGCCGCCAAGCTGGCCGAACGCGAGGACCGCGTCCGCCGCAGCGGCCAATCACGTTATCTGGTCGAGCCGAACGTCAAAGACGGCAAAGGTGGCTTGCGCGACCTGCACACGCTGTTCTGGATCGCCAAATACGTCTATCGCGTGCGCGAGCCGGACGAATTGATCGAGCGTGGCGTCTTTGACAAGCAAGAATATCAATTGTTCCGCCGCTGCGAGGACTTTCTCTGGTCGGTGCGTTGCCACATGCACTTCCTCATGGGCCGCGCCGAGGAACGGCTGTCATTCGACATCCAGCGCGAGATCGCGGTGCGCCTTGGCTATACCGAACATGCCGGGCTGCAGGATGTCGAGCGCTTCATGAAGCACTACTTCCTGATCGCCAAGGACGTTGGCGACCTCACTGCAATCCTGTGCGCGGAACTGGAAGACAGTCACGCAAAAAGCGTTCCGGTGCTGAGCCGATTGATGGCGCGGCTGCGTCCGGTGAAACGGCGCAAGCTCGAAAGCGACGACTTCATCGTTGACAAGAACCGCATCCGGCTCGCACACGCCAACGTATTCAAGCGCGATCCGGTCAATCTTGTCCGCATTTTTTACCTGGCGCAGAGGCACAATCTGGCGTTCCACCCGGACTCCATGCGGGCGATCACACGTTCGCTCAAGCTGGTTGATGCGAAATTGCGCGAAAACGAGGAAGCCAACAAGCTATTCCTCGACATTCTCACGTCCAAGAATGACCCGGAAACCGTATTGCGGCGAATGAATGAAGCGGGCGTGCTCGGCCATTTTGTGCCGGCGTTCGGCAAGATTGTCGCCATGATGCAGTTCAACATGTACCACCACTACACAGTGGATGAGCATCTGCTGCGCTGCGTCGGCGTGCTTGCCGAGATCGAGCAGGGCCGCAGCAACGATACTCCGCTCGCCAATGACCTGATTCACAAGATCCTGCCGGCACACCGTCGCGTGCTCTACGTCGTGCTGTTTTTGCACGACATCGCAAAGGGCCGGCCTGAGGATCATTCGATAGCCGGTGCACGCGTAGCCAGGCGGCTTTGTCAGCGACTGAGGTTCTCTGCCGCCGATACCGAGACGGCCGCCTGGCTGGTCGAAAATCATCTCGCCATGTCGACCATCGCGCAATCGCGCGATCTCTCCGACCGCAGAACCATCGAGAACTTTGCGGCAACCGTACAATCGGCCGAGCGACTGAAGCTGCTTGCCATCCTTACGACGGCCGACATCCGCGCCGTCGGCCCCGGTGTCTGGAATGGGTGGAAGGCGCAACTCATCCGCACGCTTTATTACGAGAGCGAACCCGTCCTCACTGGCGGCTTCTCGGAGGTCAACCGTGCCCAGCGTGTGGAAATGGCCCAGAACGAATTCCGCGAGGCCATGAAGACATGGCCGGCCGACCGGCTCGAGGCCTATATCGCAAAGCACTATCCGGCCTACTGGCTGAAGGTCGATCTGCCGCACAAGATCGAGCATGCCAATTTTGTGCGCGCCACAGAGGATGCGGACAAGCGGCTCGCGACGTCGGTTGCCTTTGATGCCGAACGCGCCGTGACCGAGCTTACGCTGCTTGCGCCCGACCATCCCTGGCTGCTGTCGATCATCGCCGGCGCCTGCGCCATGGCCGGCGCCAATATCGTCGACGCACAGATCTATACAACCACCGACGGCCGCGCGCTCGACACCATTTCACTGTCGCGCGAATTCGACCGCGATGAGGACGAAGAGCGGCGGGCCAACCGCATTGCCGACTCGATCGAAAAGGCGCTGCGCGGCGAGTTGCGTTTGCCCGACGTAGTGGCAAAGCGCGCGCCTCCGAAAGGCCGTATCCGTGCCTTTGCGTTGGAGCCGACCGTCACCATCAACAACCAATGGTCGCACCGCTATACGATGGTCGAGGTCACCGGTCTCGACCGCACCGGCCTCCTTTATGAGCTGACCGCAACGCTGTCCAAGCTCAATCTCAATATCGCGTCGGCGCACGTCGCCACCTTCGGCGAGCGAGTGGTGGACGTGTTCTATGTCACCGACCTGATGGGTGCACAAATCACCTCGCCAACACGCCAGGCCGCCATCAAGCGCGCGCTGATCGCGCTGTTCGCGACCGGTGACGGCGAGAAGCCTGCGAAAATTCAAGCGCGCCAATAGCTGACCGGTCACTGCTTGGGGCGAATTGCAACGCGATCCGCAATCCGTTCGTCACCCTTGATATGGTATTCGACGGCCACTGCATCGCCCACCTTTATGTCTGCGAAACTGGCCCTGCGTGTTTTTCCGTGAACACGAAATATCGTCCGTTCGTGAGTGTTGTAGGTCCAGGTCGGCTCTCCGGCACTCGCACGACAACTGAATGTTTTGGCGACGTCATTGATAGCTGTTACCAGCCGATATGGAGCGTGAGCTGCGGAGGCCGGAGTGAGTATCGCCAGCATCGCAAGCAGCGCCGCCATCAAGACTTTTGACATTACTTACCCCCACCTGGAACTGCGAATCGCAAGGGCATTTGAGCGCCCTGTCAGCGATTAAAATATCCATTGCGCCCATTGTGATCAAACCATGTCCATTTTACCCCCGAAAGCAGACATTCGGCGGTGCAAGGCAAATGTCAGCGGATATTCCCTACCGTTCAATGATTTCCGGTTGATCTAGGTCAATGATGGTTTTCTGGGTTTTGATTTTTGTAAAGTTTGCCATTTTTGTCCTTGGGAGACGACCATGGAAAAAACCGGATTTGAAGGCATTGCCGAGATGATGAGGCAGAACTTTGAGCAAACCCGCAAGGCAATGGAGAGCTATCTCGATCTGATGCAAAAAAATATAAAAGCCTCACCGGGGCTTGATTCTGAGCTGACTAGAAAAATGAAAACTTATAGCGAAAAAAATATCGCAGTCACCTCTGAATTTGTACAGAAACTGACTAAAGCCACGGATTTCCAAGACTTCTGGCGGATACAGACCGAGTTCATGCAGGCGCAATGGAAGGCGTTCAATGAGCAGACGAGGGACCTTAGCGAGACGATGAGTAAAAGCGCGACGGGTGTACTTAAGGAGCTGAAGGATTTGTCTTCTTGAGCTCGTGTCCAGCGAGTGAAACGAGACATGCAAAGATTTTGAACGGAATAACGCTATAGTGACCTTCAACAGGCGCAATACGCTCAAGAACTGATATAGCAGGCCTGCTGCGACGGCTTTCGGCGCAGCCATTCAATTTCATCGCACAGACGTACCTTGCGGGATTTAAGTTCAATGACTAACGGGTCGTCGTCCGCCTTTTGCAGCACGAGTTCGTCGATTTCATCGACAAAGCGTTCAAGGTCGGCAATATAAGCATGATGGTCGACCGCGACGCTGGCGCGGCCTGGCTGATTGATCCGCAATTCGAACAAAATATCGTCATTTGGGCAGAAGCTCGGGGCACTCGCCACCGATCGCGGCATGCTGTCGAGCCATTCGCGGCAGGCTTCCTTGACCGGGCAAGTTTGGCAGCGGTGAAACGCTGTCATATAGGCCAGGCTGAGGCGAGGCACCACGCCTTCTCCCGGCTCGACGCCAAGGCGCTGCATCATCTCGTAGAGATAGGTTGGTTGACGCGCGGCATCTTTAGGTGAAGGCATATCTGCCACCCTTAAAAAATCCCGGCGCATCCTCCAATAAAGGCCGTCCTCCATCTGTCCATGATCTAAATCAAAAGTGCCGGCTGCCGAGCAACGCGCGCCTGCACTCTGGAAGAGGCCACGCAGTGCCGCAGATATGTCACCTATGTCGGCAATGACCCAGCGGACAACTACGGGCGAACCTTTCCGCCCATTTGGACGCCCGCCTTGCCGCTTGCCGCCAGACTTTCAAGTGAATCGTGCAGCAGCTGCAAAACGTAACGGCCATTGTGATATGCGCCGCCTGTGTCGCGAATCGAGAAGGTGTAATTGAACACCGCCTGCAAGAGGCGCGGTGTATAGGCGGTATATTTGTTCGAGGGATTCACTTCCTCCGGATCAATCCGGCCGTTTTCATTCGTGTCAGTATACCAATAGGGAAAGGCTGCTTTGGTGAAGGCGATCGGCTTACCGCCAACGGCCTTCGAGTAGGTCTGGATGGCGCTATAAAGCTCGGCCTGCAAATTGGCAATCTCGCGCGCGAGGCCTTCCTCTTTTCCATTGCCGTCAAAATCGCCGCGGGTTGACACGCGAATGTTCGCGAGGTCGGCGAGGGTTTTGATGCCGTCGTGGCAGCCTTCACAGCGGTCAATTTTGAGTTCACCGCCGTGAGGCTGGTGACAGTCCGTGCATGCGCTCACGTTTGGCATGTGAGCGAAATTGCCAACGTATTTTTTGTCATTATATTCATAGGCCACCTTCGCTTCAGTGCCGTACCTTGTCGCGCCGGCCGGAAAATAGTGCACATGCAGGAAGCTCAGCTTCGGGTCCGGCGTATCGGGCGCCAATCCGGCGATCGCTTTGTTGACGCTTGCTGTTGACTCCCGGCCCTGGTGGCAGGTCATGCACAAATTGGCGTCGTTACTGCCGCTGTCGACCGTCGCGCCGCCTGGGAACGTGACCTTGGGAACGTTGTGCCGCGCATAGGTCAGCAAATCGGCATGACAATTGGTGCAGGCGAATCCATTCTTGACGTGCTGTGCCGGCGCATTTTTGCCCTCCTTCAGGTATTCGGGCAGGCCGTTAGCCGAGTGGCAGCGCGCACAGACTCCCGGAATCTCCTTCTCTTTGTCCCAGTCGTGGAAGGCATGGCTGCCGCGGTCGAAGTGACCCTTCCAAAACTCAAGCCGGACCCCGGCCTCAGTTTTCTCGTCCGACCAGCCGATTCCGCATCCCAATAAAGTCACCGCCGCCACGGCGACTCCGAGTGCTGTAGAACGACGCCACGCTGACGCAAGAATCCACGATACCGCGCGCATTGCCCGCTCCTGCTTAGCCAAAGGTCGATTTATTGTACGGAACAGGCTGTCAGCCGTTTTTTTTCGCTCATTGATCTGGGTCAATCTATTTGAAATCGGCGCTAAAGCCTTTGAGATTCAACTATTTTACGATTCGCCGCCTTTAACGGCCCCTTAAATCGACGCGCTTAGCGTGCCCACGGGGACCGGCGCCTGTACGCGCCGGCGTGGAATCGGGTCGCGTGATGGCGTCGAAACGGGGACAAGCGGGCGCGCGCCGGGAACCGGTGTTTGACACGAGCCCGGAGCTGCGCGTTTCCGCCGAAGACCGTCCCGCGCCGAACGCAGACAGCAGCAAACCAGCGGCAAAGCCCCGCAGACGCCGGACGCAGAAGGCTCGCCGGTCTCGCGGCAAGCGCTCGTTCATTGCGCGCTTTGCCTATTGGAGCCTGGTGGCAGGCCTTTGGCTCGCCATCAGCGGGGTGGGCGTTGTTGCCTGGGTCGGCGCGCACCTGCCGCCGATACAATCCCTGGAAATTCCCAAGCGGCCGCCCTCGATCCAGATCGTTGACCTGCAGGGGCGTGCACTTGCGCGCCGCGGCGATCTTGCCGGCGCGCCGGTGCCGCTGAAGGAAATGCCGAGCTATGTGCCGAAGGCCTTCGTCGCGATCGAGGACCGGCGCTTTCATGAGCATTCCGGCATCGATCCCTTCGGAATCGGGCGTGCGGCCTTCGCCAACATCATGCATCGCGGCGTTGCCCAAGGCGGCTCTACAATCACGCAGCAACTCGCCAAAAATCTTTTCCTCACTCAGGAACGGACAATCACCCGCAAGCTTCAGGAAGCATTGCTGGCGCTGTGGCTGGAACGGAAATTTTCCAAGACGCAGATCCTCGAGCTCTATCTCAACCGCGTCTATTTTGGCTCCGGCGCTTACGGCATCGAGCAAGCCTCCCAGCACTATTTTGGAAAGTCCGCGCGCAACATCACGTTGGCCGAAGCAGCGCTGCTTGCGGGGGTGGTGAAGTCGCCATCGCGGCTTGCGCCCACGCGCAATTTCGACGGCGCCGAGCAGCGCGCTAAAGCGGTGCTCGCCGCCATGGCCGAGCTCAAATTCATCAGTGCCTCCACTGAGCGCGCAACGCTCATGCATCCGCCGCGCATTGTGGCGCAGGCCAACAGCGGCTCGGTCAACTATGTGGCCGATTGGGTCATGGACGCGCTCAACGATGCGCTCGGCCACGTGGAAGAAGATATTGTGGTCCAGACCACGATCGACGCGGGCTTGCAGGCGAGCGCGGAGAAATCGCTCATCGATGAGCTCGCGCAGAAGGGCGAAAAGAACGGCGTGGCGCAAGGCGCTGTGGTGGCAATGACACCTGATGGCGCAGTGCGCGCCCTGGTGGGCGGCCGAAATTACGCCGATAGCCAGTTCAATCGCGCGGTCGCCGCCAAGCGTCAGCCGGGTTCGGCCTTCAAGCCGTTCGTGTATCTCGCCGCACTCGAGCATGGCCTCACTCCCGATACCGTGCGCGAGGACAAGCCGATTAGCGTGAAAGGCTGGCAGCCGGAAAACTACCGCCACGAATATTTTGGGCCAGTGACGTTGACCAGGGCGCTGGCACTTTCGCTCAACACCGTGTCGGTGCGCCTGACCCTTGAAATGACACCGATGGCAGTGATCCGCACCGCCTATAGGCTCGGAATCACCTCGAAGCTCGAGCCCAATGCCTCGATTGCGCTCGGCACGTCGGAAGTCTCGATGCTGGAATTAGTCGCCGCCTACGCGCCCTTCGCCAATGGCGGCTACGCAATCATGCCGCGGGTGATCGAAAAGATCACCGCGACCAACGGCAAGCTGCTTTACGCGCGCAGCACCCTGCAGCTTGGCCGCATTATTGATGCGCGCTTCGTCGCAATGATGAACGCAATGATGACCGAGACACTGACGACCGGCACCGCGCACAAAGCGGCGTTGCCCGGCTGGCCGGCCGCCGGGAAAACCGGCACGTCTCAGGATTTCCGCGATGCCTGGTTCATCGGTTACACCTCGCACCTCATCACCGGGGTCTGGCTGGGCAATGACGATGGCACGCCCACCAACCATGTGACAGGCGGCAGCCTGCCGGTGGAAATCTGGAGCCGCTTCATGCGCGGCGCACATCAGGGCGTGCCGGTCGCAAGCCTTCCCGGCGCTTCAGCCGGAGGCTTTTTGTCCGGATGGTTTGGCAATGGTCCGGCACCGATCCCGCCTGTTCCCGTGCAGCCGGTCGCAGCGACGCGTACCGCGGCCACCGGAGCAGCCACTGGCCTCGATGGCTGGCTTTTGAACAATCTGTTTGGCCGGCGCTGATCTAGTGTTTTGCAGCGCGGCGGCGAATACCGCGCGTTGCAAGCCACAGCCCCAGCGTCGCGCAGCCCATCGCCGCTACGGCGCCAGCGAGCGGCCATGCACTTTGCCCGAGCAGCCAGCCAACCACGGCACCAGACAGCGCAGCCACAGTCTGTTGCACAAAACCGAACAGCGAAGATGCGGCGCCCGCGCGCTCGGGGAACGGTGTCATCGCGCCAGCGATGCCTTGCGGCAGCACCATGCCCATCCCGGCGAGATAGACCGCAATGGCCGACACAAGTGAGAAAGACGAACCAAACCCGAACGCGACCGTGGCGATCATGCCTATCCCGCCAATTGCGCAAGCGCCGCTACCAATACCGAGCACACCGTCGATTCCCAATCTCTCGACCAGCCGCGCCGCCAGGCTCGTACCGGTCATGTAACCCATTGAACCGGCCGCAAAGGCAAGGCCGAAGGCAAATGGCGTCAGGCCGTAGAGGTCTTGCAAAACGAATGACGAACCGGAAATCCAGGCAAACAGCCCGGCAAAGCTCGCCGAGGTGATCCCAAGATAGGCGAGATACGCCGGATTGCGGGCAACGATCCGGTAGGAACGCACCGTCGACGAGAGCGACAACGGCTCGTTGGCGCGTTCTTTTGAGGTTTCCGGCAATAGCAGCCAGACGATCAACGCGCCCACCAGACCGGCCGCCACCAGCGTCAGGAACACCGAACGCCAGCCGAACGCGGTCTGCAAAACGCCGCCGCCGATCGGCGCCAGCACCGGCGCCAGCGCCATAACCGAGCCGATCACCGACAATTCCCGGCCGGCGCGGGCACCGGAATAGATGTCGCGCACGATCGCGCGGGTGAGCACAATGCCGCCGGAGCCGCCGACTGCCTGAAAGGCTCGCGCGACAATCAGCATTTCGATCGACGTGGAGAACATGCAAATGAGAGTCGCCATGCAATAAAGCGCGATCGCAGCCAACAATACCGGCTTACGCCCATGCCGATCGGAAATCGGTCCGTACAGGATTTGCCCAAAGGCAAAGCCGATCAAATAAGAGGAAATGGTGAACTGCGCCTGCGCAGTCGACGCATTGAGCTGGTGCGCGATATCCGGCAGCGACGGCAGATACATGTCGGTGCTGAGCGGTCCGATTGCGGTCAGCGCGGCCAGCAGAGCCGTGAGCGCGAAAGTGCCGGGACGCAGCATGGGTCGATGTTTTCCGCGAAATACTTTTACGGGCGTGCGTCGAGACCGTAGCGATGCAGGTCTGTACCGTGAGCATCAAGCCAGGCTTTGGCGCGGCCCATCTCAGGACAAACGCGCTCGACCAGCCGCCAGAACCGGCGCGAATGGTTCATCTCGACGAGATGCGCGACTTCGTGCGCAGCGAGATAGCCGAGTACAAATGGCGGGGCCAGAATCAAACGCCATGAATAGGACAATACGCCGGTCGACGAACATGAGCCCCAGCGGCTCGATTGGTCGCGTACGGAGACTCGCTTGATTTTGACGCCGAGGGCTTGCGCGGCGAGCCGGCTCGCCGTTTCGAGGTCGCGCTTTGCCTCGCGCATGAGGAAATCGTGCACGCGGCGCGGCAGATGCGGCCGCTCACCGGCAACGCAGAGCAGGTGCTCGCTCGTCTCGACCCAGACCGCGCCGCGTGCGCCCGGCCGGTGATCGATGCGATGCTCGAGCCCTCGCAACGGAACCAATGCTCCATGCGCGAAAGGCGCAGCATCGGGCAGCCGGCGCAACCGCGCCGAAATCCACGCACCATGTTTTTGCGCAAACTCCCTGGCCTGCCTCACGCTGCCGCGCGGCGGCATGGTGAGCACAACCTCGCGGCTCGCGGCATGGATGCGCAATGTATAGCGCCGCGCCTGCCCGTGACGGCGTAAACGCACCAGATAACTCTCGCCGTCGAAATCCACCGTCACATCCGGCGGCTCGCTGGTGCGGCGGTAGAAAAGGGCGCGCAGCGGTATGGACATTATTGACCCAGAATCAGAGCGGGTCGTCAGTGTGCCACAATCAGACGCGCGAACGCGAGTTTAACGCTGGGCCACGACTTTTAGCCAGGAACGCACCGAGCGGCTAGCATTGTGTGACAGCACGAAATCAGCGATGCGCGGGGCAATCTCGGCGCGGAACCGGGAGCCGTTGAACACGCCATAGTGGCCGACGTTCGGCTGCAAATAGTGCACCTTGTTGTCGTCCAAAATATTGGCACACAGTGCATGCGCGGCCTCGGTTTGACCGACGCCGGAAATATCGTCGTTTTCACCTTCGACGGTCATCAACGCAACACGTTTGATGGCCGCCGGATCAACGCGGCGGCCACGATGGGTCATCTCGCCCTTCGGCAGCGCATGACGGATGAAGACGGTATCGACTGTCTGCAGATAGAACTCAGCGGCGAGATCCATGACCGCAAGATATTCGTCGTAGAACTCGCGATGCTTCTGCGCTGAATCGCCATCGCCCTTGACCAGGTGCATGAACAGGTTGTGATGTGCCTCGATGTGACGGTCGAGGTTCATGCTCACGAAACCGTGCAGTTGCAGGAAGCCCGGATAGACGTCGCGCATCACGCCGGGATGCGGGAATGGTACTTTGGTAATGACATGGCTGCGGAACCAGTTGAGTCCGCGCTGCTCCGCAAGTTTGTTGACCCCGTTTGGATTGATACGCGTGTCGATTGGCCCGCCCATCAACACCATGGAATGCGGCACGTCGGGGTCGTTGTCGGCTTCCATCAAGGACACGGCGGCAAGCACCGGCACCGAAGGCTGGCACACCGCGACCACATGCACATCGCCGCCGAGGACGTGCAGCATGGAAGTCACGTACTCGATATAGCTGTCGAGATCGAAGCGCCCTTCCGCGAGCGGCACCATGCGCGCGTCGATCCATTCGGTGATGTAGACGTCGTGGTTGGGCAAAAATGTTTCCACCGTGCCGCGCAACAGCGTCGGATAGTGGCCCGACATCGGTGCCACGATCAGCAATTTTGGCTGGGGCCGGCGCGGCGCGCGCTCGAAGACACGCTCAAAATGCAGCAGCCGGCAGAACGGACGCTGCCATATGCTCTTGATGTTCACCGAAATTTTTTCGGCGCCGATCGTGGTTGATTTGATGCCCCATTCCGGGCGGTGATAGCGGCGCGTTGAGCGTTCGAACAATTCCATCGTCGCCGCCATTGACTTGCCATAGGCGGTGTGGGCGAGCGGATTGACCGGATTTTTGAAGAAGAGCCGTGCAGCGTCGGCGAAAGCGCGTGACGGATTAAGCGCGGCGTAACCCAGCTCGTAGAACCAGTACATCGGCGTCGCCAGCAACGAACTGCCGCCGTCGGAGAGCGTCGCCGCTCCGCCGAATTCGCCTATTGTCATAGAATCAGTCCCCGGCCCCTGTTGCAGTGCGGGAGACTGTCGATTTTCCTTCATAGCGTCAACATAAAGGTAAGTTGTTGGCATCGGGTATACAATGCAAAATAAACCCGTAAGTACCAAAAAATATTGATCTATTTCAATTATTCACCGGTCAGCAAAAGCGACCCGTGGACACGCGCGCTCTCCAATAACTTGAGGAAAGCCAATGATGCAGCCGCGAACAGGACAACATTAAAGGCGAAAGCTTCAACCATCAGGTCGGCGCGAAATGCATGGTCGATCACCAGCGCGCGCATGCCTTCAAAAACATAAGTCGGCGGCAGCGCCCAGGCGAGATACTGCAGCCACTCGGGCAAGACAGCGACCGGGTAGTAGACGCAGGTCAGCGGCAGAAACAGGAACATGATGGTCCAGGCCATGCTCTCCGCGCCAAGGCCATTTCGCAACAACAGGCCGGCGACAAAAATACCGACCGACCAGCTGGTCAGAATGAGATTGGCAAAAAACGCGGCGAGCGCCAGGCCGAGCGCCCACAGATTGAAACCAAAAAAGGCAATGGCGAGCAGCGAGACAGGGATCATACCGATCGACAGTCGCACGATGCTCATGATCATCAACGCAAGCAGGAACTCAGTCGGCCGCAACGGTGACATCATGATGTTGCCCAGGTTGCGCGCGTACATCTCTTCCAGAAAGGAAATGGAAAAGCCGAGCTGACCGCGAAACAGGATATCCCAAAGCAGAACGGATCCGATAAAGACGCCGCCCGCGCGCGCAAAGAATCCTGCGTTCTGTGAAATGTAGAGCTGCAAAAAACCCCACATCAGCATCTGCACGGTCGGCCAGTAAATCAGATCAAGAATGCGCGGCCACGACGAGCGCAAGAGATACCAGTAGCGCCGCACCATGGCGGCAACGCGGTTGAGCGAGAAATTCATGCCGGTATCGGCGATGCTCATTGCGCGGCCTCGCTCTGCCGCCGACCGCGCGCTACGTCGAGGAACACCTCTTCCAGCGTCTCGCGGCTGTAGCGCGACAGCAGACGCTCGGGCGTGTCGTCATCCTCGATCCGGCCTTTCTTCATGATGATCACGCGCTCACACAGGCGCTCTACCTCGCTCATGTTGTGTGAGGCAAGCAACACGGTCGCACCCCGATCTTTGCAGTACTGCTCAAGCCGCGAACGCACCCAGTCGGCCGTGTCGGGATCAAGCGATGCCGTCGGTTCGTCGAGCAGCAGCACTTCCGGCTTGTTGAGCAACGACTTGGCAAGCGAAACCCTTGTCTTCTGCCCGGCAGAAAGCTTGCCGGTCGGTCGATCCAGAAATTCGATCAAGTCGAGGTCGGCGGCGAGGCTGGCGATGCGTTCACCGATATCCGGCACGGCGTAGAGTTGCGCGAACACCGACAGGTTCTGCCGTACCGTCAACCGCATCGGCATGTCGACATAGGGACTCTCGAAATTCATCCGGTGCAGAACGCGGTGACGCTCCCTTGGCATTTCGGCGCCGAGCACGGTTACGGTGCCGGAGGTGGGCGTGACCAGGCCCATAATCATCGCAATCGTGGTGGTCTTGCCGGCGCCATTGCCGCCGAGCAGGCCAGTGACGGTACCCCGGGCAAGGCGAAACGAAATGCCATCGACTGCCGCCACACCCTTGTAGCGTTTGACAAGGCGATCGACGGCAATAACGGACGTGTTCTGTGCATCCATGCGGCGCAAGATGTGACGCTCCGCCGCAGGAAGTGCAAGCCCCGCCGGCGGCAATTTGTTCGAGCACCCCATAGCGTTAGACTGTGCCTATGCCCGCGCTTGGCCTTGCCCGACATCACCCGCGCCGCACCGTTCGCCTCGATACGCTGGTGCGGCTGCGCTGGCTCGCCATCATCGGTCAAACTACTGCGGTGCTGGTGGTTTTTTACGGGCTCGATTTCGAATTTCCGGTCTATGCGTGCCTCGCGGTAATTGCACTCGCGGCCTGGCTCAATGTGGCTTTGCGCCTGCGCTTCCACATGACACAACGGCTGGAGCCAGACCGCGCGGCCTGGCTGCTCGCCTTCGACATCGCGGAGCTGGCGGTACTGCTTTTCCTGACTGGCGGGTTGCAGAACCCGTTTGCGTTTTTGTTTCTTGGTCCGGTGCTGCTGTCGGCAACGGCCCTGCCACCGCGCTTCACGCTCATGCTGGGCGGGTTTGCGGTAGCGTGCTCGACAATACTGGTGTTCGTGCACTATCCGCTGCCGTGGGACAGCGACGACCCGTTGCAGTTGCCGCCGATCTACATGATGGGCGTGTGGCTGTGCATCCTCCTCGCGATCGGCTTCATCGGCGTTTACGCCTGGCAGATCACCGAAGAGTCGCGTCAGCTTTCCGACGCGCTTGCCGCCACCGAGCTGGTGCTGGCGCGCGAGCAGCACCTGTCCCAGCTCGACGGGCTTGCCGCCGCGGCCGCGCACGAGCTCGGCACGCCGCTCTCGACAATCTCGGTGATCGCAAAAGAGCTGGAGCGCGCAATTGCGCCCAACGCTCGGCACGGGGATGATGTGCGGTTGCTGCGCGAGCAGGCCACGCGATGCCGCGATATCCTCGCCAAACTCACCGAGTTGTCCGGAGGCGGCGAACCGTTCGACCGCATGCCGCTGACCGCGCTGATCGAGGAGGTGGTCGCGCCGCATCGCAATTTCGGGGTGACTATCGACGTGACTGCGCCAACAGACCGCAGCGCCGAGCCGGTTGGCGCGCGCAATCCGGCAATTCTTTATGGCCTGGGAAATTTGCTGGAAAATGCCGTGGATTTCGCGGGCGACCGGGTCGCGGTCGAGGCGCAATGGAGCGAGGATGACGTCGCGGTCATCATCAGCGACGATGGGCCCGGTTTTGCCCCCGAAATTCTTGCCCGCATTGGTGAACCTTATGTGACCAGCCGCCGGCATCAGCCGCACGATACCGGCGAGGAACCAACCGGTTTGGGGCTCGGTTTCTTCATTGCGAAAACCTTGCTTGAGCGTTCGGGTGCCACGCTTACGTTTGAAAATCGCGTCCAGCCGGAAAGAGGAGCAATCGTACGGTTACACTGGAGCCGCAGTGATTTTGAGCAACCCATAACCTTCGCTGTGACTTGAGCAGGACGCCTGTAATCACTAATTATTGCGGTGCGGCTGGCGGGTCGCATGGGATAGGATGCGCGCAAGGTCATTTTGCAGGTGCACGACGTGGATGCAGTGACGAGCGAAACCGCCCACCCGGCGAAGGAAAAAATATCCGGCGAACGATCCTTGTTGATCGTCGAGGATGACCATTCCTTCTTGCAGCGGCTTGCCAAAGCGCTGGAGCAGCGGGGTTTTGCCGTCTCAACCGCGGAGTCCGTCGCAGACGGCTTGCTGCAAGTGGAAAAATCGGCGCCTGCCTATGCCGTGGTCGACATGCGCCTCGGTGACAGCAACGGGCTCGACGTCATCTCTGCGCTCAAGCGCCGTCGGCCCGACGCGCGCGGCATCATTCTCACCGGCTACGGCAATATAGCGACTGCGGTGAACGCGGTGAAACTCGGCGCCGTGGACTACCTGGCCAAGCCCGTCGATGCCGATGACGTCGTGGCGGTCCTGCTCGCGCAGGACACTACCAAGATCGAGCCGCCGGAAAATCCGATGTCAGCCGACCGCGTGCGGTGGGAACACATTCAGCGCATTTACGAACTGTGCGGCCGTAACGTTTCGGAAACGGCGCGCCGGCTCAACATGCATCGCCGCACCCTGCAGCGGATCCTGGCAAAGCGCGCACCGCGCTGATCGTCAGCCTACGTCCCCATAAGGCCCGCCTGGATCTGCAAGGGATTGCAGGCGCATTGCAGCGGCGCGGGCGAACAGCAACATCATCGCCTTGCGCGTCGCAGCGGGCAGCCGGTGCTCCGGCGCCTCGCACTTGAATTCGGCACCGAAGGCGTCGGCAACGATCAGCCCTGTATCCGGTGGAAAAATTTCGCAGGGCACGTCGACGGTGGTGGCAAAGAACAGCCGGTCACAGTGTGCCCGGTAGTCCTGCCATTTCTGATCGGCGCGAAAATCGGCAATCGAGGACTTGACCTCGACGATCCAGAGTTCGCCGCTTGAATCGAGCGCGACCAGATCAGCGCGGCGGCCGGAAGGCAGCGGCAATTCGCTCACCACGCAACGACCATGGGCATGCAACAGCCGAGCGGTACCGCGCGCGATCGCGAGCGCGGTTTCCGACTGGCGTCCGTCGATAGGCAATTCGAGCGATGCCGATGTTAGGGCCACTGGCTGACCTCAGCGCGCGGTTTGTATTTGCTTGCCGTCGATTTTCATGGCTAGAGATAACGTTGTTTCGGCCCGACGCAAAGCCGCTTCATTTTTAAAGTCCGCCCGAGAGCCATCATGTCCATCAATTATGAAGTCGAGTACGACAATCGCGCCCGGGTGCCTGAACATCCCGAGATATTTGCTCGCTGGCAACGCGAGGGGGCAGCGTATCGCGCCGCGGTGCATAACGCCAAGCTCGGTATTGCCTACGGTCCCTCGTTGCGCCGGACGATCGATCTGTTTCCGGCAAAAGATGATGATAAGGCGCCGCTTGCCATGTTTATTCATGGCGGCTGGTGGCGCTCGCTCGAACCCTCGATGTTTTCCCATTTAGCCGCCGGCCCGAATGCGCGCGGCGTTTCAGTTGCGGTCGCCGGCTACGACCTGTGCCCGAACTGCTCGGTTGCCGACATCATCGAGCAAATGCGCAGCGCCTGCCTGATGCTTTGGCGCAAGCGCCGGCAGCGCATTTTCGTCTACGGGCATTCCGCCGGCGGACATCTTGCCGCCTGTCTGACGGCGACCGACTGGAAAGCGTTCGCTTCCGACGCACCCGCCGATCTGGTGCCCGCGGGCTACGCGATTTCCGGCGTATTCGATCTGTTGCCGCTTTTACATTGCTCGCAAAATCAGGATCTGCGGCTCGACGAAGCAGAGGCTCGCCGCGTGTCGCCGCTTTTTTGGCGCGTGCCGGCCGGCCGCAGCCTTGATGCGGTCGTCGGCGCTCTCGAATCGAGCGAGTTTCTGCGTCAAAGCAAGACGATCGTTGAATCCTGGCGGCAAGGAACGGCGCTGACCCGCTATGAGGAAATCCCCGGGGCCAATCATTTCACCGTTGTCGATCCGCTGAGCGACCCGAACAGCGCAATGACGGCGCGGGTTGCCGCCATGGCGTACAGCGCGAAGGGTACAGCGCTTTAGCTTTGCGCATAATCTCGTCCGAAAAACCGGGTCCCGCTTTTCGGGATCATGCGCTAAACCAATAGCGGCGGGCGAAAGCGACCGTGAGCGACGCGCCAACCACGACAATGAGCACTCGCACAACGTTGCGCGGGATAACGCGCGCGACATAAGAGCCGATCAACCCGCCGGCAATCGTGCCGGCAGCGAGCGTCAGCGTTTGCGGCCACAGCACCGCGCCTTGAGTGGCGAATACCAGAGTTGCGGCGAGGCCATTGAGACTGGAGACGAAGTTCTTGGCAACGTTGGCGGACCGATAGTCGCCGCCGGTTGCGAGCGAGAACACACCGAGCATCAGGATGCCAACGCCGGCACCGAAATAGCCGCCGTAAAACGAAACCGGCAGGATCACTTTCAGGCTGCCGAAATTGAAGGCGATTGCATGTCCCCGGCTCTCGGCACGCAAGCGAAGCCAGCGGCCGATGCGTTCGGAATAGGCAAACAGCAGCGTCGCGAAGCCAAGCAACAACGGCACGACCTGCGCGAACGTCCGTTCTGGCGTAAATACGAGGAGTGCGGCGCCGAGCCCGGCGCCGACAATAGAGGCCATAATCAAACCAACGAATGCGCGGTTGAATGGCGGCAATTGCGAGCGGTCGGCTAACGCCGCCAGCATGGTTGCCGGCATGATGGAAGCGAGGTTGGAAACAGCCGCGAGCTGCGGCGGCACGCCCGTCGCAATCAGCGCCGGATAGGTCACGACCGCTGCTCCGCCAATAATGCTCGCGATGACGCCCCCGACAACACCGGCGCCGGAAAGAATGGCGGTCGTTACTAAATCCATACGCGATAGCTTGAACTAGAAGAACGCCTGGATGCCGGTCTGCGCGCGGCCAAGGATCAACGCGTGGATGTCGTGCGTGCCTTCGTAGGTGTTCACCGTCTCGAGGTTCGAAAGCACGCGCATCACGTGATATTCCTCGGAGATGCCATTGCCGCCGTGCATGTCGCGCGCAAGCCGCGCGATGTCGAGCGCCTTGCCACAATTATTGCGCTTCATCAGCGAAATCGAGGGCGGCGCCGCCTTGCCGGCTTCCAGCATGCGGCCGAGCCGCAGGGCACCCTGCAGCCCGATTGCGATCTCAGTCTGCATATCGGCGAGTTTCTTTTGGATGAGCTGATTGGCGGCAAGCGGGCGGCCGAACTGCTTGCGGTCAAGCACGTATTGCCGCGCGCGGTGCCAGCAGAACTCAGCGGCTCCCATCGCGCCCCAGGCGATGCCGTAGCGCGCATTGTTAAGACAGCCGAACGGACCGGCGAGCCCCTTTACGTTCGGCAGAAGATTTTCCTCCGGCACCATGCAGTCTTCCAAAACAATCTCGCCGGTGATCGATGCGCGCAGGGATAACTTGCCTTCGATCTTGGGCGTCGAAAAACCCTTGGCACCGCGATCTACCAGAAAACCGCGGATCACGCTGTCAAGCTTCGCCCACACCACCGCCACATGGGCAACCGGCGAATTCGAGATCCAGGTCTTGGCGCCGTTGAGCTTAAAGCCGCCGGCAACCTTCTCCGCGCGCGTCACCATCGAGCCGGGATCCGAGCCATGATCAGGCTCGGTCAGCCCAAAGCAGCCGATGATCTCGCCGGTCGCAAGCTTGGGCAGATATTTGCGGCGTTGCGCCTCGGTGCCATAGGCGTAGATCGGATACATCACCAGTGAAGACTGCACTGACATCGAGGAGCGATAGCCGGAGTCGACGCGTTCGAGTTCGCGCGTGATCAGTCCATAGGCGACGTAGCCGAGCCCGGCCCCGCCGTACTCCTCCGGAATGGTCGGTCCAAGCAGGCCAAGCTTGCCCATTTCGGGCAACATGCCCGGATCGTATTTCTCGTCGCGGAAGGCTTCGGTCACGCGCGGCATCAGGTAGCTTTGCGCAAAGCCGCGGGTGGTGTTGCGCACCATGCGCTCGTCCTCGGTCAACTCACCCTCGAGATCGAGCGGGTCTTCCCACACGAACGCCGTGTCTTTTAGCATCGCCGGTATGCCACCGCGTTTCTCGGCCGCCTGCGACATGGCTCGCTCTCCTAATTCATTGATGGGCATTATAAACCCTTCCTCACCGCTGTCATTGCCGGGCTTTGGCCTGACAATCCATGGTGCAGCCCCAAGCGAGGCTCAACATAAGGTCAACTTTCCCGTCACTCATCATTGACGCATGTCAAGCCCCGCGTGACCGATTTGCGTGGCACAAGGTGCGAGACCAATAAAAACCCCGCCGGTTTCCCGGCGGGGTTTTACAAAAATGGAAATCGGCAGCGCTCAGATTGCCATCTTCAGATCCTTGGCGGCGCGGAAGGCAACTTTCTTGCTGGCCTTGATCTTGATTGCCTCTCCGGTCATCGGGTTGCGGCCCATGCGGGCGGCGCGCTGGCGGACCAGCAGGATGCCGAGCCCTGCGATTTTCACCCGCTCGCCCTTCTTGAGGTGCTTGGTGATCATGCCGATGAGATCCTCCAGCATCTCCAAGCCCTGTTTCTTGGTGAGCTGATGTTGTTCCGAGAGCGCGGCGGCGAGATGCCTGGTGGTGACCGGCTTGCCGGCTTTCGGCTTGGATGAAGCGGCTACTGCCATTTGCAATGCTCCTTGGACGCGCACCATGCGCGAACCTCAGAGCAGTAAGGGATTCTGATGCGCACGCATAGCTGCGAACGGCTGTAGCGGCGGGCTTAACCACAGAAAGCTCGCCATCCTTCGAGTGCCTTTACAAATTTTCGGCCCCGTTGCCGCTCACGGGCGTTTCGTTTATTGAAGGCGGACGCGCGCCCGTAGCTCAGCTGGATAGAGCGTTGCCCTCCGAAGGCAAAGGTCGGACGTTCGAATCGTCTCGGGCGCGCCACTTCTCGGTTGGCGGTACCCCT
>Ga0187777_10000412_pt1 | contig 30207 bp, 30 predicted proteins | sample 1015_Q2_SP5_10_M_FD_132416 | JGI IMG/M metagenome (GOLD analysis project Ga0187777, IMG submission 132416) | Tropical peat soil microbial communities from peatlands in Department of Meta, Colombia - 1015_Q2_SP5_10_MG | ecosystem: Environmental > Terrestrial > Soil > Wetlands > Peat | place... | reverse complement strand
GCGGACGACCCGAAGGTCAGCGAATCGCGCAAACTGGCGGCGGACGTGCAGCAGGCGCTCTATCACGCTTTTGGCGGCGAAAAGGGAGTACTGAATCGCGGCGTGAAGCAGGCGCCGTTCGTGGTCCTGCTCGACGCCGAGATGCCGTCCATACTGGCCGAGGTAGCGTTCGTCACCAGCCCCGCCGACGAGCATAAATTGAGCACGGCAGAAGGGCAGGTGGCCGTCGCCGACGCGCTCTACCAGGGGATCGCCCGCTATCTCTCTTCAGCCAAGCGGGGCAAGGTGGTGGCCAGCCTGAGCGGACAACAGGGGAATTGAGCCAAGCCTAAAGCACGGCCTTATACTTGCGCACCAGCTCGCCCTTGACCTTCTTGAACATTTCCTGGTAGCTGGCGCCGGTCTTGCGCATTTCTTCGGAATACTGTTCGAGGATGGCGCGCACCTCGTCGTTGATGCGGTCTTCGAGACTCATCTCTTCCAGCAGCGCGGAATGGATCCGCTGCAGTGTCGCCGGCTCATCCTTGGTCTCGATGAACTCCCCCTTGATCAGTTGCTTAGTGACCTCACGGGCCATATAGGCGACGTATTCTTTGGAGAGGATCATGCCGCGCGCCGAGAGCAAGGGTATCACAGCAGTCTGGGCGGCGTAGGCGATTGAGTCATTGAGCCATTGAGCCATTGAGTCATTGATCCATTGGGATAGGCGCACACCGGCTCAATGAATCAATGACTCAATGAATCAATGACCCGATCCGTTTGACCCTTCCCGCCTCGCGTGGTAGCTTTAGCCGCTTGCCGCTCGCAGGCTCGGAAATCTGAGGTTGTCGAGGCCATCATGGAAGCGCTGGGGATGATCGAAACCAAGGGCTTGGTAGGTTCCATCGAGGCGGCTGATGCCGCCGTCAAGGCCGCCAACGTCACGCTGGTCCACAAGGAATACATCGGGGCGGGCTATGTGACGGTGCTGGTGCGGGGCGACGTCGCCTCAGTGAAGGCCGCGACCGATGCCGGCGCTGCCGCCGCCCGCCGCGTAGGTGAGCTGGTGGCCGTGCACGTCATTCCGCGACCGCACGGCGATCTCGACGCTGCCATGCCCATGCTCACCGGCAAAGCCGGACCAGCCAAGAAGGGAAGCTTGGGGTAGGTGAATGATTGGGTAATTGGGTAAGTTGGTAATTGGGTAATTGAGCGGAGATTTCCCCGATTTTTCAATTACCCAATTACCAAATTACCCAATCTGCGAAAGTCGAATTCCTCTAGGGTCCGTGTCCGCCGTTCCCCAAACCGCAGCCGACAAGGACTCGCGCTCCGTTGCGGAAGCGCGTGAACTAGTCGAGCGCGCCTACAACGCCTTTCTCGAATACCAGCATTTCACGCAGGAGCTGGTGGACCGCGTCATCGATGCCATGGCGGCTGCGGCCACGGCGGCGGCGGAGAAGGTCGCGCGCCTGGCGGTCGAGGAGACCGGCTACGGCGTAGTCGCCGACAAGGTGCAGAAGAATCTGTTCTCTTCGGAGCGCGTATACCAGGCACTGCGCGGCATGAAGACCGTCGGAATCGTGCGCGAAGATCGCCAGCAGGGAATCATCGAAGTGGCGGCGCCGGTGGGCGTGGTGGCGGCCGTGCTGCCCTCGACCAATCCAACCTCGACGGCGATTTACAAAATCCTAATCGCGCTCAAGGGGCGGAACGCCATCGTGCTCAGCCCGCACCCAACGGCGTTCCGCTGCACCTGCGAGATCACCAGCATCATGCGCGATGCGGCGATCAAAGCCGGCGCGCCCTCGGACGTGATCTGCTGCTTTTCCACGCCTACCCTCGCCGGTACGCAGGAGCTGATGAAGCATCGCCGCACCAGCGTGATTCTCGCTACCGGCGGGATGGGGATCGTGCGCGCCGCCTACAGCTCGGGCAAGCCAGCCTTCGGCGTCGGCCCGGGCAACGTGCCGGTGTTCATCGACCGCAGCGCTGACGTGAAGAAAGCCGTCACCGACGTGGTCTTCGGCAAGACTTTCGACAACGGAACCATCTGCTCGTCCGAGCAGGCGATCGTGGCAGAAGAAGCGATCCGCGAACAGGTGACCGAGGAACTCAAGCGCAACGGCGCGTACTTCTTAAGCGAAGACGAGATCCAGCGCCTGGGCCGCGACATGGTCAACCTGGAGCAGCACACCATCAACCCCAAGTTCGTGGGCAAGTCGGCGCAGCGCGTGGCCGAGCTGGCAGGATTCAAAGTGGCGGATGCCACGCGCCTGCTGGTGGCGCTGCTCAAGGGCGTAGGACGCGAGCATCCGCTCTCGGCGGAGAAACTCTCGCCGGTGCTGGCGCTTTATTTCACGCGCGACCGCAGCGCGGGATTCGACACCTGCCTGACCCTGCTGCGCTTCGGCGGCTTGGGACACACCTGCGTGATCCATGGCCGCGACGATGCGGTAATCCGCGAGTACGGGCTGAAGATGCCGGTCGGCCGCATCGTGGTGAACAGCCCGGCGCCGCAGGGATCCATCGGCGCTTCGACGAATCTTTTTCCAGCGATGACGCTGGGCTGCGGCGCCGTCGGCGGCAACATCACCTCCGACAATATTTCGCCCATGCACCTGATTAATCTGCGCCGCGTGGCCTATGAAGCCCGACCGGTCACGCAGAAAGAAGTTGTGCCCGTAACCGGCGTTGCGGCGGCCGCGGCCACGGCGTGCGCCTGTCAGGCTGGTCAGGCCGAGCCGGCGGGAGTTGCCGTCAGCGCGAGCAGCGCGCCCGATCGCGTGGCCGTTGCCCATGCCATCGAGCGCTTCCTGGCGAAGAAAGCAGGAAAACTCGCGCCGGCTCCGACGCCAGCTCCTGCCGCCGCCAAGCCGGCACCGGCCGTGGCGCCGCCGGTCGCGTGTCTCAAGGCGCGTCCGGTGGATTTTGTGAGCGAGCAGGAAATCCGCGCCGCCCTTAAACGCAAAGAGAAGATCGTCATTGGCAGCAAGACCATTATCACGCCTGCGGCGCGCGATCTGGCCGCGCAGCACGATGTGTTCACGATTGCGGAGTAGTGTCGCCGCTCCGCGGCTCTCGCGATTTAAGGCTTGGACACCCAGGCCTGACGGCCTGGGCTATTACATGTTGGCCCTTCGGACCTGTTCGGTGCTCGTTGCCTTTTCGGCGTTTAGGGCTTGGCCGCAACGCCTCAGCGAAAACCCACCCGAGTCTCGGGCCGGTTGAGGGATCTAGGCGCGGAGTGCCGAAATGAAATAGCCCAGGCCGTGAGGCCTGGGTATGCGGTTGTAAGATGAGCCAGCCCCGGAGGGGCGGCACGCAATGGCTCATTCTTATGTATGCGTCTATGTCCACGTCGTGTTCAGCACCAAAGATCGGGGACCGCTCATACCGGAAGCCAAGCAACGCCTCCTGTGGAAGTATCTGGCCGGCATTGCTAAGAATTACGGTATGAAGGCGCTCGCCATCGGCGGCATGCCGGACCACGTCCACCTTCTGCTTTCCTTGACATCGGATATTTCCGTGTCGAAGACGGTGAACGTCCTGAAATCGAATTCGTCGAAGTGGATGAGAGTCCAATCTCGCGAGTTCGCCTGGCAGGAGGGATATGCTGCCTTCAGCGTGAGCGCGTCGGGATTGAGTAAGGTCATTGATTACATTAATCATCAACCAGAACATCATAAGAAACGCGACTTCGCCCAGGAATACCTCGCTCTGCTGAAGAAGCACGGCGTCGAATACGATCTGGCGTGGGTCTTGGGTTAGTATCGCCCCTCCGGGGCTCGTGAGCATTTGACGCTCGCTTACCCAGACCTCCCGGTCTGGGCTATTACATTCCGGCGCTCCGCGCCTTTAGACTTGTCGCAGCTCCGGCGCTCAATTTGGCTCCATCGCCGAGTAATCAGCGGCGAGGCCCAAGGAGCCGGAACGTGAAAGTTCGGGCCGCAAGGCCCGAAGGGCCGAAACGAAATAGCCCAGGCCGTCAGGCCTGGGAGCGCGATTGTAGAGTGAGCCCCAGGAGGGGCGACACGCAGAGAGCAGGTTGGAATATGACCGCATTCGGCGCCATCTGGTTGTCTGTCTTCATTCTCGGATTCGCAGTGTGCGGCTGGTTATGCGTGTTCAGAACAAGCATGTTGGTTGAATGGGGTCGAAGGAACTACGCGAAAAGCAGAACTCTTCAGGCATATCCCTTCCCGAACATAGTCCTAAAGCCTTGGTACCCCACCTACATACGCTGCGCGGGGATCTTCCTTTGGATGTGGGACCTCGCAATCATCTTGATGGTGTTGCTGACACACAGAGGGCGACACTGACGTGCGAAATCGAATTCACCCAACTGCCGCCCGATTCCCCGTCTGGACACAGCGCCCTTCTGGGAGTAGCGTAGAGTAACTTCCCATGCCGGACGATCTCACCAATCTGAAAGACGACATGACCGCCTTCATCGAAGGCCACGGCATGCTGCGCTTCCACGCCTACGTGGGTGAGGAAGTGCCCAGCGTGATGTGGGATTCGAGCGAAAATCCCGAAAGCTGGAAGGATTTCGTCGAACTGGCCAAGCACGCCGGCGCCACCTTCCTCACCATGAGCGACGTGGTGCTCGAAAAAGAAGACCTCGATTTCCTCGTCGATCGCCTCAAGAACGCCAACTATCCCGACGAAGAAGACATCGAGGAAGCGCGCTGGTTGCGCACCTACATCGGCAAGACCGGGTTCGTGCAGCTGGGCTGGCCGTACCAGGGCACGGTGTTTCTCTTCGAGTCGTCCACCGAGTGGTACGACCGCTACCAGCGCCTGGTGGATATGGCCGAGGAGTACGGCGGCATCGTCTTCGACGAGCCCGACGCGGACGACGAGCACTAGCCCGTGCGCTGGACCCTGAAAACGGCGGACGAATTTCTCGTCAGCCGCCTGGTTTCCGAAGCCAAAGTTGATCCTCTTGTAGCGCGCCTGCTCGCCGTGCGCGGCGTGCACGATCCCGAGGAAGCTGCGCGGTTTCTGCATCCCTCACTCGACCATTTGCACTCTCCCTACCTCATGCTGGGCTTGAAGACGGCGGTGGAGCGGCTCCGGGCGGCCATCGAGCGCAAAGAGAAGGTGCTGATTTACGGCGATTACGACGTGGACGGCACCACCGCCGTCGTCATCCTGAAGACGGCCATCGAGTTGTGCGGCGGCGCGGCCGATTTCCACGTGCCGCACCGCATCCGCGAAGGCTACGGCATGAAGGACGAGGTGATCGAGCGCGCCGCGGCCGAGGGCGTGCGGCTGATCATCAGCGTGGATACCGGCATCCGCGCCTTCGCCGCGGCGGAAACCACGCGCCGCGTGGGCGTGGACCTGATCGTCACCGACCATCACCTGCCGGAAATCGACCAGGGCGTGCCGGGCGCGCTGGCCGTGCTAAATCCGAATCAGCCGGGGTGCGGCTATCCCTGCAAGGAGCTGTGTGGCGCCGGCGTGGCTTTCAAGATCGTGCAAGCGCTCTTGGACGAAAGCGGCCGCGCCCGCCTGCTGCCGTCGTTCCTGAAGATGGTCGCCATCGCGACGGTAGCCGATGCTGTGGATCTCGTCGGCGAGAACCGGGTGATCGCCCGCCTCGGCCTCGATGGCCTGCGCCGTGCAGTCAACCCCGGGCTGAAGGCACTGATCGCGGTGTCGGCGCTCGATTCCGGACAAGCCATTAACTCCGGCGATGTGGCGTTTCGCCTGGCACCGCGCATCAACGCTGCCGGGCGCATGGACGTGGCCCGGGACGTCGTCGAACTATTCTCAACCCGCGACGAGGCACGCGCCCGCGAACTGGCCGAGCATCTCGACCGCCTGAACGCCGAACGCCAGGCAGAAGAGCAGCGCATCATGGCGGAGATCCACGAGCGTCTCGATGGCGACGCCGCGCTGCGCGAGCGCTACTGCATGGTCATCGACGGCGAGGGCTGGCATCGGGGCGTGGTCGGCATCTGCGCCACGCGCGTCATGGAAAGCACCGGGCGGCCGGCGCTGGTGGTCGCGCGTGACGGCGAGGAAGCGCACGGATCGGGGCGGTCCATCGAAGCCTTCCATTTGCTCAATGCGCTCGAGTCCTGCGCCCGCCTGTTCACCCGCTTTGGCGGGCACGCGCACGCCGCCGGCTTCGCGCTGCCGTCGGAGCGCCTGCCCGAGTTGTGCGAGGCCCTCGACGGTTACGCACGCGCCCGGCTTACAGCCGCCGACTTTGAACAGGTTCTCGCCGTGGATGCGAAACTCGGGTTGGAAGAAATCACGCCCCAGTTTCACGCTGCGATTGAGCAGTTGCGTCCGTTTGGCATGGGCAACCCTGAGCCGGTGTTCGCTGCCCGCGGTGTTCGGCTCGGGCTGCCGCCGAAGGTGCTCAAGGAGAAACATCTGAAGCTGCGCGTGGTGCAAGAATCGGCGAAAAACAACGGTCGCAGCGCCTTCGACGCCATGGGCTGGCGCATGGTCGAGCGCACTGAAAAGGAGCCGCTGGTGGTCGGCGATATCCTGGACATTGCCTTCGCGGTGGAGAAGAATTCGAATCCCGAGTTCGCCGGGCTGCGGCTCTCGTTGCGGGATTACGCCACGGCGGCGCAGGAAGCCGCGCCCGACGCATGAGGGCCCCCGCCGGCCCGGCATTCCGCCCACCAGACGGCGGGACGCCGGCGCTACCAGTCCTTCGCGTAATATAGAAGCCATACATGCCCCTTGATCCCAAGCGCCTGCGCCGATGGTTTGCCGCCGCCGCCATCTTCGTGATCGCGGTTTCACTTGCCTATTACCTGTATGGACGCATTCGCACCTGGCGGGTCGTAGAGCAGGCACCGGTCAAGATGGCTGTCGAAGTCCAGCAAAGCACGCAGGGCTTTACACTGTCGAAGTCCGAGGCCGGACGGACGATCTTCACGGTGCATGCCTCCAAAGCCGTGCAGTACAAGGAAGGCGGCCATGCCTTGCTGCGCGATGTGAATATCCTCGTGTACGGCCGCCGCTCCGACCGCTTCGACCAGATCTCCGGCGACAATTTCGAATACGATCCCAACTCCGGAGACATCATCGCACACGGCGACGTGGCCATCGACCTGGAAGGCAATGCCCAGGGCCCGCTGCGTCCCGACCAGGCGGCGCCGGTGGAGCTGAAGAACCCCATCCACGTGAAGACCAGCGGCCTGACTTTCAATCAGAAGACGGGCGCGGCGGCTACGCGCGAGAAGGTCGAATTCCGCACCGCTCAGGCCTCCGGCACCGCCCTAGGCGCAAGCTACGATGCCAAGGCGAACACGCTGGCCATGGGTTCCGACGTGCGGATCCAGACGCTGGACGGAACGACCATCCTGGCGACCCATGCGGTCATGGCGCAGAATCCGCGGCGGACGGTCCTGGAAGCCGCGCGCATGGAGCGCCCGACATCTGACATCGAGGCCGACCACCTCACGCTCTTCTTGCGCGAGGACAACAGCATTTCCCGCATGGTGGCCACCGGCGAAGTCCGTGGGAGCACTCGCGCCGATAACCCCGTCCGCATCGCAGCCGCCCAGGGCGACTTCACGCTGGGGCTGAGAAACGAGCTGCAGTCGGGTGTTCTCTGCGGGGGAGTAAAGCTCGAACAGCAGGGGCCGTCACCGGTGCACGGCACTGCCGCACGCGCTGTCCTGGCGTTCGGCCCTGGTAATCTCCTCACCAAGGTGAAAGCAATCGATGGCGTTCGCTTCGCTCAGGACCAGCGCGCCACCGCCAAACAGGCTGCGCAATCGGTTGAACTGGCCTCGGATGCGCTCGATCTGTTCCTGACCGAGGGGCGGCTGGAGCACGGCGTGACCGGCGGCGTGGCTCGAATCGCCATACGTCCGCAAGCACTTACACCTTCGCAAGAAAATACCGTGATCACTGCCGGACGCTTCGACATGAGCTTCGGAGCGGACAGCCGGCTGGAGGCCATGCATGGTGAACCGGACGCCCGCATTGTCAACTCTGCGCCGGGACAGCCGGACAAAGTGAGCACCAGCCAGACCCTGGACGCGACCTTTAATCCTGGCGGCGACGGCGGTCTCGAAAGCGTCATTCAAAAGGGCAATGTGCGATACAACGACGCGCAGCGCAGCGCCTTTGCCCGCCAGGCGCGCTATACGCCGAGCGACGAGAACCTGATGCTGACCGGGTCGCCACGCTGGGTGGAGGGTGGGAGCACCACCACTGGCCTCGTGCTCAGGATGAACCGTAGCACCGGCGACGCCTTCGCCGACGGCGATGTCAAAACCGTCTACCGGGAAGCACGGCCCCAGCCAGGCGGGGCGCTGCTGGGCGGTCCCGAACCCATCCATGTGACCGCCGACAGCATGACGGCCCGTCGCCAGAGCAACACCGCGACCTACACGGGCTCGGCCCGCCTGTGGCAGGGAACCAACATAGTAGAGGCGCCGGTGATCGCATTCGAGCGCACCAACCGCGTCTTGTCGGCCGAAGGGCTGGCACCCCCCAGCAGCAGCAGGAGCGGGTCCGGGACACCAGCGAGGGTTTCGACGGTCTTTCTCCAGAATGACCGAAAGGGCAATCCCACCCCCGTCACCGTCACCTCATCGTCTCTGACCTACTCCGACCTCCAGCATCTGGCGGTATACCAGGGAGCGGTGTTGCTCAAGTCAACAGAGGGGACCGTGACTGCCGATCACGCTGATGTGCTGCTCAAGCCCCGTAGCGCTGGCAGTAGAACACAGGGGACTCGCGCTGCCACCCAGATTGAGGAAATCGTGGCCAAAGGCCATGTGGTGATCCAACAGCCGTCTAGAAAAGCACTAGGAAACACAATGACTTACACGGCATCAGATGAGAAATATGTTCTGACCGGCGGTCGCCCTAGCATTTTTGATGCCGAACGAGGCGTCACGACCGGCGATTCGTTGACTTTCTACAATCGCAGTGATACGGTGCTGGCCGGGAGTGCATCCTCTGCCCGCACTGTTACCCTGACCCATACAGGGAAGTGAATGCAGACTCTGGCCACCGACGAGATCAGCAAGTCCTACCGTGGTCGGAGGGTGGTCAATGGCGTCTGTCTCCGAATCAGCCAGGGCGAAGTGGTCGGGTTGTTAGGTCCAAACGGGGCCGGCAAGACCACCAGCTTTCACATGATCGTCGGACTCACGCCGCCGGACACTGGGCGCGTGCTCCTCGATGACACCGAAATCACGGACGTGCCCATGTACCTGCGGGCGCGTAATCATGGCATCAGCTACCTTCCCCAGGAGCCCTCGGTCTTTCGCAAGCTCACCGTGGAAGAGAACATCCTGGCGGTGCTCGAGGCACAGCCCATCTCCTGGCACGAGCGGCGGGAGCGGCTGGAAAGACTGATCGACCAGCTCGGCCTCGGAGTCATCCGCAAGAACCGGGGGTATGCTTTGTCTGGCGGCGAGCGGCGCAGGGTGGAGATTGCGCGCTGTCTGTGCATCTCGCCGGCTTTCATGCTGCTGGATGAGCCGTTTTCCGGGATTGACCCCATCGCCGTGCTGGATTTGCAGAAGATCATCTTCGATTTGAAGGCAAGTGGTATCGGGGTGCTGGTGACCGACCACAACGTGCGCGAGACTCTTTCGGTCACCGACCGCGCTTACATCATCAACGATGGCCGTATCTTCCGGACGGGCACCCCGGAGCAATTGGGCAACGATCCCGAGGTCAAGAGGGTCTACTTAGGCGAGAGCTTCTCGCTGGTTTAGGCAAGATGGCTGTGGTAATCCGCGGTAGCGGGGAAGACGGGTACTGTAGTCATCTAGGCCGAAACGCTCGGGTAAGTTAGAACAGAAATTAGGAGCCGCACACATATGGTTCTACTCCAACCCAGACTGAACCTGAGGGTAAGCCAGAAGCAAATCCTTACCCCCGGACTGGTGCAGATGGTCAGCGTCCTGGCTCTCAACAAGTTGGAGCTGAAGGACATGATCAATGCCGAGATGGTCGAGAATCCCGTGCTGGAGGAGTTGGAATCGTCGGTTCCCTTGCTGGACGAGGTAGCAGGGCGGGAAGAGGACCGCGAGCACGATGCTTCCCAGGCGGCTGATGAGCCAGTGCTTGAAGGGGAGAAGAAAGACCCGTTTGAAGAAATTGATTTTGGGTCCTTTTTCCAGGAGTACCTGGACCCAGGTTACCGCAGTCCGGCCTCAGAGATCATTGAGAAGCCTTCCTTCGAGAATTTCCTCTCTCGTCCCAGTACCCTGACTGATCATCTGATGTGGCAGCTCGGCGCTATGAACGTGCCTTCTGCGGTGCAGGAAGCGGCCGAACTGGTGATAGGCAACCTGAACGAAGATGGATACCTGATCGCCAGCGATGAAGAACTGCTGGGGTTACCGGTGCAACCGCAGGAGAAGGCGCAGTCCGGCGAAGCCGTGGTTTCTGAGATTGCCGCCGAGGGCGAGCCGGATGCATTCGATTTGGCGATCGGGCAGGCGACGAGTCCAATTGAGGGCGCTTCTGGAATCTTCGAGATCGAGAGCGAGATCAGCGGCGTCGCCGTGGAGGAGGCAGTTGCCCAGCCCGTCGAGATCGAGGCAGCGGCGAGCGCCAGCGCCCCTGGGACGACGACTGAACACAAGGTGTTGGAATTTCCCCAGCCTGGCTTCAGCCGCGCCGAGCTGCATGCAGCTATCGAGCTGGTACGTCAGATGGATCCTGTGGGGGTGGCGGCACGTGACCTGCGCGAATGTCTGCTCGCCCAACTCAAATACCAGCAGCAGTTCCGCAAGTCCCACGGGCTGAACGGCGATACCGAACAGGTGCTCGAGAATGCCATCGCCATCGTGGATCACCACCTCCGTCCCTTGCAGAACAAGCAGTACCGCGAGATCGCGAAAGCCATAGGGCAGCCCCTGGAGGCGGTGATGGCTGCCCTAGACTACATCAAGACACTAGACCCGCGACCGGGCCTGCGCTACAACCGCACCGACGCGCGGTTAATCGAGCCGGACGTGGCCTTCGTCAAGCAGGGCGACGAGTGGGTGGTGGTGATGAACGACGACGATGTGCCGCAGCTTCGTCTGAATCCCGCCTACCGGCGCTTGCTGAGCCGCGACGCTGCCGAGAAAGACGTGCGCACCTACGTCAAGGAGCGCTACAAATCGGCCATCCAGCTCATCAAGAACATCGAGCAGCGCAAGCAGACCATCGTCAAGGTGTGCTACGCCATCATTGGACGGCAGCGCGACTTCCTGGATTTCGGCATCGACCATCTCAAGCCCATGATGATCAAGGAAGTGGCGGAGGAGATCGGCGTCCATCCTTCCACCGTGAGCCGCGCCGTCGCCAACAAGTACGCGCACACGCCCCAGGGAGTGTTCGAGCTGCGCTACTTCTTCAGCGAGAGCGTGAACGGGCCTGAAGGCTCCGGCACCTCGCTCCTCATCCTCAAACGCCGGGTCAAGAAACTGATTGAGGAAGAGGACCCCGCGCGGCCGCTGACCGACGAGCAGATCACCCGCATCTTGCAGTCGCAGGGCATCCAAGTCACTCGCCGCACGGTCGCGAAATATCGGGAGGACATGAAAATACCCAGTACTCACCAGCGCCGCGTGAAGAACTAGACCGTTGTAGCCCGTGGAAGTGCCGACAGGGGGCAAAGGAGGGTCAAGTGAGCGTGGAATACACCGGCAGGCAGTACGAAGCTACTCCCGCGGTTCGCAAACAGATCGACCAAGGCCTCGCTAAACTGCATAAAATCCTGGGCACAGCATTTAAGACCAACGTCATTCTGGCGGCCGAGAAACACCGTCACATCGCCGAGATCACCATCACCGTGCGCACTCATCCCATTGTCGGTATTGCCGAAGCCGCGGACATGACTTCCGCTGTCGGCGAGGCGCTGGAGCGCATCGAGCGCCAGGCCCTCAAGTACAAAGGGCGCTGGCGGGACAAGAAGCGCCAGCCCAGGAAAAAGTGGAATGGCGAGGCCTCGGCTACCGAGCAACGCGTGGCCGTGGGAGAAAATGTAGCCACCGCCGTGCCGGTAGTGGTGCACGCCTATCCCGCCGTGGTGCGGACCGCGGAAGCGCATGTGAGGCGCGACCATAGCTCCGTGGCCTTGCGCCCGCTGACCTTGGAAGAAGCTATCAAGGAAGCAGAGTTCCGCGACCGCGACGTGTTCGTGTTCCGCGACAACCAGGGACGGGTGAAAGTGCTTCACCGCACCAGGGACGGCAAGCTGGAGCTAATCGAGGCGCCGTAACCACGAGTCGGTCGCTAGCAAGTAGTTAGAATCTGCCGGGCACAGCGATGTGCCCGGTTTCGTTTCTTGGCGGCTACGCCGCGGGCCATGAATTCCCGCCGGTCATGAATGCCAGTGCCCGAGCGATATAGCCTTTCAGTTCCTTGCGTGGCACCACCGCATCCAGCATGCCGTGCTGCAGCAGGAACTCGCTGCGCTGGAAGCCTTCTGGCAGCTTCTGCCGGATGGTTTGCTCGATCACCCGGGGGCCGGCAAACCCAATCAGGGCCCCGGGTTCGGCGATATTGAGGTCACCCAGCATGGCATAGGAGGCAGTCACCCCGCCGGTGGTGGGATCGGTGAGCACCGAGATGTAGGGCACCCTGGCCGCGTCCATGCGCGCCAGCGCCGCCGAAATCTTCGCCAACTGCATCAGGCTAATCACACCTTCCATCATGCGGGCGCCGCCCGAAGCCGAGACCACAATCAAGGGACGTCTCGCGGTCGTCGCCCGCTCCACTGCCCGCGCGATCTTCTCGCCGACGACCGCACCCATGCTGCCGCCGATGAACGAATACTCCATCGCCGACACGATGACTGGCCGGCCTTCCAGGTTGCCGGCGGCACTGATGACAGCATCATTCAGCCCGGTGTCCTTTTTCGCCTGCTGCAGCCGCTGGCTGTAAGGCTTCAGGTCCGTAAACTTCAGGGGATCGGTGGAAGCCAGGCCGTCGTCAAAAGTTTCGTAGTTGCCGTCGTCCAAGAGTTGCGCCAGGCGGGTGCGGGCGTCGATGCGGAAGTGCCGGCCGCAGTGCGGGCAGACGTTGAGGTTCTCTTCCAGGTCCTTCTTCCAGATGACTTTGCGGCAGTTGTCGCACTTGACCCAGAGCCCTTCGGTGCGCACCCGTTTTTCGCCGGCAGCGTCCACCGCGCTGGTCTGTCGCTTGAACCAGGTCATGCTGATTGAGTCATTGCTTCGTTAGGTTATTGCATCATTTAAACCGGGCCGGAATGAATCAATGACTCAATGGCACAATGATTCAATTCTCGGCCAACACGAAAATGCCGGGCTAATACTCGATTCCCCGCTGGGCCTCCACTCCCTTCTCGTAAGCGTGCTTCACCTGCCGCATCTCGGTGACGGTATCGGCCAGTTCGACGATTGTCGGATGCGCGTTGCGTCCCGTCAAGATGACGTGCACCATTTCCGGCTTCTGCTTCAGGGCCTCGACGACCTTGGCCGGGTCGAGCATGCCATAGCTGATGGCGTAATTGATCTCGTCCAGCACCACCAGGTCCCACTTTCCGGACAGAATGGCCTCGCGCGATTCGTTCCACGCCGCCTCCACCATCTTCACGTCCTCAGGATCCGGCTCTGCGCCTCCCACCTTCACAAACCCTCGCCCCATCTGCTTCATGACGAAGTTGTCGCCGAAGGCTTTCACCGCGTCCAGCTCTCCGTAGTGCCAGGAGCCCTTAAGGAACTGCAGCATCAACACTTTCATCCCCTGCCCGACGGCACGCAAGGCCGTGCCCATGGCCGCGGTGGTCTTGCCTTTCCCCGGGCCGGTGTTGACGATGATCAGTCCGCGACGAACGTCTGCCATGAAGCAGTTCTCAGTTGTCAGTTGTCAGGCAACCGCCCCGGTGATACGGATGCCCCTTGATGATTGTAAATCCCCGATAGAGTTGTTCCAGCAGCACAACGCGAGCCAGTTCGTGCGCCAGCGTCATCTTGCCGAGCGAGAGAACCAGATTGGCCGCATGACGCGCCGGCTGCTTGAAACCGTCCGCCGGACCCACGGCGAAGATCAGCGACTGGGTTCCGCGCTCCTGGTGCGCCTCCAGCATCTCGGCCAACTCTTCCGACGTAAGCTGGCGTCCGCGCTGGTCGAGAAGAACCAGCGTCGGCGGCGTCTTCGAGGAAGCGACCATTTTCAGCAGTGCTTCCTCACTGACCACCTCCGCGCCTTCGATGGCGCCGTAGTGCGATAACCGGTCGAGATATTCCTCGGTCAGAGCCTTAAGGGCCGCAGACTTCGTCTTCCCAATCCACACGACTTTCAGCTTCACGGGGATGATTTAACCACAGAGGACAGAGAAGCACACCACAGATCGCGCTAGCTGCCCGCCCGCTTGCGGGCTCCCGGGCTCGATCGCGGTCGCACGGCCCGTTTCCGTGACGGCTTCAGCTCCGAGGGCTCCAGGCGTTTGGCCGACTTCCAAAGCCGCTCCAGGTCGTAATACTTTCTGGCTTTCTCCGAGAATACATGGACCACGAAATCCACGTAATCCAGCAGCACCCACTCCGCCTGCTTATATCCCTCCACCGAGACCGGATGGAGCCCGGCGCGCTCGAGCCTTTGCTCGACCTCATCCGAGATGGCCTGGATCTGGCGCGGGTTGCTGCCACTGGCAATCAGGAAATAATCGGTGAACGACGGCGATTCCCGGTCCATCTCCAACACGGTGACATCTTGCGCCTTCTTGGCCTGGGCGGCGCTAATCGCCTCCGCTACCCGCTTCCGCAACTCGTTGGCTTTCATTCAGGAATTCTGCCGGCCCCAGTTTAACTTAACTACGCTCTCCTGACGTCGCGTGCCTGGCCTTCTGGGCCGTTTCCCAAGGCGATCCGGCGGGGCTGGGAAACTGGTTACCGGCAAACTTTTGCTCCGCGAGTAGGAACTTCTTACCTGCAGGACATGTACTTTCGTACCCATCCGCCTTGTCAATTTATTTTGTTCTCAATAAGTTACGGATGGGGCTCTAACGGCAAAATGCGTGCTGTTGTTCAAGTCAGCCCCAGTTGCGTTGGGGGCGAAGAGCGATGAGCCCGCACGAGATGAAGGTTTCGTTCAAGGAGTGGCGCCCCACCAACGGGCACGCGGAGGCCGGCGTGGAAAAATTGCCACATGGCTTTCTGCTACCGCTTGAGGCCCACGATCCCCGCCGCAACTTCGCCTTGGTCGAAGCGGAACTGCGCAAGGGACGTATCGTCAGCACCTTCGCCAATATGACCCTGCTGGTGCTTGGGCCTCATCACGACTCGCCTGACGTCCCCAGTTTTGACGAAGACATGAAGCACTACAATCGCCGCCTGGCTTGACGTTCTGCTCCCTGCTCCCTACTGCCTGCCTTGTACAGCCCCATCTTCTTGATGTACTCGGCCACAAGTGGCTCGACAAAGCGCGCCAGCGACTTCCCGCCGGCTGCCGCGCGGCGCGCTGCGGTGGCTGACACCGGAGACTTCACCCCATCGAGGATGTGGATCACGGTGCCGCGCAGCGCCAGCGTGCCCCTAGCCGGAGATTTTCGGAACGCTTTGACCACCGCCGGTGGCGGCCGCAGCGATTTGGGAAGCGCATCGGCTACATCGGCCATAGAGAATCGCGGCCGGCTCACCACGATGAAGTCGATCTCACGCAGCAGGTCTTCCGAGCGGTGCCAACTTGCGACTTGCTGAAAAGCGTCGATCCCGATGAGAAAGAAGAGATGATCGCTCTTGCCCGCGGCCTGCTTGAAGCGGCGTACTGTGTTGATGGTAAAGCTGAGGTGGTCTTGCTCTGTGGGCGCCTCGGCCAGCGACGGCAGGAACTTCTTCTCGCCCGCAGTCGCCAGGGCCAGCATGGCATAACGGTCGTGGAAGGGGGCGATGCGCTCGTCCTGCCGGTGCGGCGGCATGCTGGCGGGAATGAAATAAACCTTGCCAAGGTGGAAGCGCTGCGCCGCGGTGCGCGCCACCGCGAGGTGTCCTTTATGGACCGGATCGAACGTCCCGCCGAATAAGCCGATGTTCATGCGGGAAGGATTATCGCAGAAGAATTGCCGGTGGAAGCGCCGGGCTTCAGCCCGGCGAAGAAAGAGCCGCAACCGCAAGGGTTCTAGCCCCAGGGCCTAAAAGGCCAATCCTCTTGGAGGCATTTTTCGCAGGCCTGAAGGCCTGCGCTTCCACCGGCCACGATTCTCCGAATCTGCTCTAAACTGGCTTTCTCATGACCATCGCCACCGTCATCGGATTCAGCGCCGGCACGCTCACCACGCTCTCGTTCGTGCCTCAGGTGCTCAAGACGTTTCGCAGCAAGCGTTGCGACGATCTTTCCTGGGGCATGCTGCTGGCTTTCTCCAGTGGGGTGTGCCTGTGGTTTGTCTACGGGGTCTTTCTGCGCTCGGCACCGATCATGCTCGCCAACCTGGTCACGCTACTATTGCTCGTTTGGCTGGTGGTGATGAAGATCCGCTACCGCAGCGCAATGACCCGATAACTCGAGTGTTAATGGGACAGTCCGCCGGTTGTTGGCCCTTGTGATTACTTGCGAGAAGGCGATTTTTCGCCAACTACCTAAGGCTAAGACCTTGCACTGAATTCCTTCCCCGTCGCTACGGAGTGGCACCGATGAGCCAACAGGACGAGTTCGTGGTGACCCCATGTACCCGCATCATTCACCTGCTGTGCCAACTCCGACGGAAGCCGATCTAAACCGACCAGAGCCCCGCTGATCGCACCCGTCATGGCGGCGGTCGTATCAACGTCCCCACCAACTGCCATCGCAGTGCAGATTGATTCCATGTAGTCATCCGGACTCCGTAGGAATGAATAGATGCTCCACAGGACGCTGGCAGTAACAAACGGAGAGATGCCCTGCCATCCGCCATCAAACCCGAGTGTAACTCCCGCCTTTGAGATCTCACTAGCTGCAGTGCTTGGAGATTGGCAGAGCCATCGGGGGATATGCTGAAGACCAAGTGCCAGGATCGGATCAAAAGGCTCAGCCAAGACGGAAAGTTGCGCAATAAAGTCCGCGGCACTCAGGGTTTTCTCTCGCAGATTCAAGGCAACAGCGCCAGCAATCGCGATTGCACCCGCCGAGCAACGCCGATCGTTGTGTGTAATGCGCCCTTGGTCGTGTGCTGTTCGCACTAAGTCGTCTGAACTGCCAAAGCATAGAAGGCCGACTGGTCCCGCCCGCATGGCACTGCCATTGCCGGCCGATGGTGGCGGTTCGCCCGCTTCATTCCAAGGAATTCCTCGGATCAGCCGAGCGGCTGCGGCTTCCGTCGCGGAGCCTCTTCCGACAACGCGATCCTCACGAAAGAGCACAGCGATACGCCCTGCGTAATCGACCGGATCGAACTTGCCACGATCAACAATGCTGATAACCAACTCGCGGGCAAGTTGGGAGTCATCCGAGTACTGCCCGAAGGGATAACGACCACGTCTTAGGTCGTGCGTGTTCCCGGTGCGAACAACATCATCGACATACCGGCTACAAATCGTCGTTGGCTGCCCTTCTACGATGAAGCCCAGTGCATCGCCGAGACATTGGCCGATCAAACAGCCTGCAACCTTGTTGGCGTCTGGTGCTTTCATCGACGCACGAAATAATACGCTTTTTCAGGAGACGCGGCGCAGCAACGGGTGCGTTTGACCCTTCCGCGCTGCAGCCGCTACAATAACCGAGTTTGCCTGTAGCACCAATCCCTACAGACACTCACGGTTTTCGGAATCGAGGGAGGAGAAGCATGTACGCGGTCATCCGCGCCGGAGGCAAGCAGTATCGGGTCGCGCCCGGAGACGTGATCCGTGTGGAGAAAACACCGCTCGACGGCGGCCGTGTCGAGTTCCCGGATGTGCTGGCGGTCAGCGCCTCGGACGGGCAGATCGCCCGCCCCGGCGAAGGGCGAGTAGTAGGACAGGTGGTCGAAGAAGGCCGCGGCGACAAGGTGCTCGTCTTCCACTACAAGCGCAAGAAGCAATACAAGAAGCTGCGCGGACACCGGCAACCGTTCACCGCGGTGCGCATCACCGAGATCGCCTTCGACGGGCAGAGCTTCACCGCTCCCGAATTGCCGCCTGCGCCTGCGAAGAAGGCCAAGCCAGCGCGTCCGAAACCGGGCAAGGTCGAGACGGCTGAAGTCGAAGTTGAAGCCGCTCCGCCCAAGGCGGCAGCGCACAAGAAGCCGGCGCCGAAAAAGACGGCAAAGAAGGCCGCGCCTAAGAAGAAGCCAAAGAAATAGACTACGCCGAAGGGACAGCCTGGTTTCTAACTGACAACTAGCAACTGACTACTGACAACTGGTTTTCTATGGCACACAAAAAAGGATTAGGCAGTTCACGCAACGGCCGCGATTCGAACTCGCAGCGGCTGGGAGTCAAGGCTTTCGGCGGGCAGCTCGTGCCCGGAGGCACCATCATCGTCCGCCAGCGCGGCACGCGCATCAAGCCCGGCCTCAATGTCGGCCGCGGCAAGGACGACACCCTGTTCGCCAAGGTCACCGGCGTCATCAAATTCGTCGACAAGGGCGGTATGGGGAAGTACGTCCTCATCGAGCCGGCGCCTGAAGCGTAAGAGCTGGACAGCAGCCGCCGATACATTGCTACTGCACGAGGCACAGCGCCAGCAGGATCAGCCCGAAGAGCAGCGCCTGCCAATTCTCCCGGCTCATAACATTCCTCCGCCCGCCATGAAAGCACGGGCGGCTCCAGGCCCTCACCTCAGCGGAATGAATGGTTTATGCTGAGCGGGGGTCGTGGCCGCGTCCGGCCCGACACATTAATCGTGTCCAAAGACACACAGTCTTTGGGGGGCCCTCAACATCCTCTGCGGTTTTCATTGTGTTCATCGACGAAGCCCAAATTCGCGTGAAGGCCGGCGATGGCGGCAACGGATGCGTCGCTTTCCGGCGCGAGAAGTTCGTGCCGCGCGGGGGCCCGTCGGGCGGCGACGGCGGCAGGGGTGGCGATGTCATCATGGAATCCAGCGAGCGCCACAACACGCTGGTGCACTTCCGCTTCAATCCCGAGTACAAGGCAGAACGCGGCCGCCACGGCGAAGGCTCCAATCGCAGCGGGCGTGAGGGAGCCGACGTCGTTCTGAAGGTCCCAGTCGGCACGATTCTCTATGATGCCGACTCCGGCGAGCGGGTGCACGACTTCACGCGGCCCGATGAACGCATCGTGATCGCCCGCGGCGGTCGTGGCGGACGCGGCAATGCGCGCTTCGCGACTTCCACCCACCAGGCACCGCGTGAGTGCGAACCCGGCCGCCCCGGCGAGGAGCGCGCTTACCGGCTCGAACTCAAGCTGCTGGCGGATGTGGGGCTGGTGGGCTATCCCAACGTGGGCAAGTCCACGCTCATCTCGCGGATCTCGGCTGCTCGTCCCAAGATCGCCGACTATCCTTTCACCACGCTTGAGCCCAACCTGGGCGTGGTGGCTGTGGGCGAAGAGCCGGAGCAGATCAGCTTTGTTGTTGCCGACATTCCTGGACTCATCGAAGGCGCGCACCAGGGCACCGGCTTGGGCACGCAGTTTTTGCGGCACATCGAGCGCACGCGGCTGCTGGTGCATCTGGTAGACGTATCGGATGCAAGCGGCCGTCCCGATCCGGCGAAGGACTTTGATGTGATCATGAACGAACTGGCCAGCTTCGGCGCCGGCCTGGAGAAAAAGCCAATGCTGGTTGCGGCCTCCAAGATCGACGTGGCCAATGAGGACAAGCTATCGAGGCTCCGCCAATTCTGCCGCCGCAAGCGGCTCAAGCTCTATCCCATCTCCGGCGTGACCGGCGAAGGCGTCGACAAGCTCAAGTACGCGATGGCCGAGCGCGTGGACGAGGTCCGGAGGAAGGAACTAACCACAACTGCGAAGGAAAGCGCGCCAGCGGGAGAGCAAGTCAAAACGAGCAAACGGACAACTCGTTAGACGTTCGTTACAGGCCGACGGGAGCCCGGTGGTCCACGTCTCTCTTACCAATTTTGACCAGCGGCTCGTTTCGCGAGATTATGGAAGCTTATGTCAGCACCGAGGAAACGCCGTATGGCTGGTGATCCCAGGCAGCAAGACGTGCAGAAGCTGTTATCCGATCTGGTGGAAAGGAAGATCGAGCTCCGCGCATACGAGCTCTACGAATCGCGCGGAAGAGCCGACGGCCTGGCGGAACAGGACTGGCTGCAGGCCGAGGGCGAGGTTCTTAGACAGAGTATATTGGCGCCCCTGCGCCGCCGGAAAAGGTAATATCCCGATCGGGCCCGGAGCAGCCCGAGCCTGGCAGTATAGTGAGCACTCCGCCGGAGTGAAGGGAGCATGCATGAGGATTGCGAAAGACGTGACCGAGTTGATTGGACATACTCCGTTGGTTCGACTGAATAAGGTGACCGCGGGCTGCCGGGCCACAGTGGTCGCCAAGCTGGAGAGCTTCAATCCCTGCAACAGCGTGAAGGACCGCATCGGGGTCAGCATGATCGCGGCGGCGGAGGAAGCGGGAAAAATTCGTCCGGGAAAAACGGTTTTGATCGAGCCGACCAGCGGCAACACCGGCATCGCCCTGGCCTTTGTGGCTGCGGTGAAAGGCTACCGGCTGATCCTGACCATGCCGGACACCATGAGCATGGAGCGTCGCGTTTTGCTTCGCGCCTTCGGAGCAGAAATTGTCTTAACGCCCGGAGTCAAGGGCATGAAGGGCGCCATCGCCAAGTCCGAGCAGATCCTGGCCGAGACTCCGGACGGCTTCATCCTGCAGCAGTTCGCCAATCCCGCCAATCCCAGGATCCATTACGAAACCACCGGCCCGGAGATCTGGGAGGACACGGATGGCAAGGTTGATATTCTCGTCTCCGGCGTCGGTACCGGCGGCACGCTGACCGGCGTCACCGAGTACATCCGGCCGAAAAAACCGGCGTTCAAGGTGGTTGCCGTAGAGCCCACCGAGAGTCCGGTGCTCTCCGGCGGGCAGCCCAGCCCGCACAAGATTCAAGGCATCGGCGCCGGGTTCGTGCCGGAAGTGCTGCGCACGGACTTCATCGACGAGATCATCAAGATCCCGAGCGAAGACGCAATTGTGATGGCTCGCCGGCTGGCCGTGGAAGAGGGCTTGCTGGTGGGGATTTCGTCCGGCGCTGCCGTCGAGGCCGCGCTGATTGTGGCTCGCCGGCCAGAGAATGCCGGCAAGCTGATCGTGGTCGTGCTGCCCGACTTCGGGGAACGATACTTGAGCAGCGTCCTCTTCCAAACCCTCAGAGACGAAGTGCAGCAGATGGAAGCGGTGATGATTTGAAGCTGCGAAGCGTGGCATCGTAGTGGAGAGCACTATGCGCAAGTCAGGCGTGGTGACGGTCCTGGTTCTGTCAGTAGTTTTGTTCGTCATGCTACCAGTGTGCCCAGAGCTCCCGTCGAGCGTGGCTGCGGGGACAATACACGTGCCGGGCGGCTGTCACGGTCATCGCGGTCCCATGCCGGCGCCGGCGCACATGTGCTGCTACGCAACCCATCAGGCATTGGCCACAGTGCCGATCGCAGCATCGCGTGTTCTGTTGAACGTCGTGCTCGGCTGTGTCAGCAGCCCAAACTGCGGCCGACCCCAACAGCACATTCCTGCTGCGCCTGGCAGCAGCGATGTCTCACCCCCTCTCACTACCATCCTTCGCATCTGATGCGTTCCATTTCCCCCAAGGATTTTCCCCTGGGCGCGTAGGCGCCCTGGCCAGCGTTTTGCAAAAAGTCCAAACATAGTTTGGGGAATGGAATGTCCGCTCCAGAGAACCCTTACGTTCGACGTCTCATCTTCGGCCTCGTCATCGCGGTCGCTCTGAACGGGCGGGCACAACAGCAGTTCCCTGCCAAGGAGGTCTCAACCGGCCAGACTTCACAAGAACAGCAAGTCCATTCCGGCAAGCAGGTGCCGGGGTTGGAGCACCGGCACGGGCAGCAAGGCATGAGTCACAAAGAAATGGCTGACATGCAGATGAACATGAACGAGAGTCCGGAAACGTTCGTCGAAGAAGTCGCGCAGCACGGAACCTCCGGCACCAGCGCCGAGCCGAACTCCACGCCCGTGCCGATGCTCATGACGATGACAGGCCAATGGATGGTGATGTTTCACGGCGTAGCCTTCTTGAACGTGCTGCAGGAGAGCGGTCCCCGGGGAGCGGACAAAGTGTTTTCAACCAATTGGCTCATGCCCATGGCACAGAGGAAGCTTGGCCCGGGGACGTTCACGGTGCGGGCCATGCTCAGCCTGGAGCCGGCAACGGTCACGCAGCGCTATTACCCCGAATTATTTCAGCAGGGAGAGACGGCCTATGGCAGGCCGCTTGTCGATGCCCAGCACCCGCACGATTTCATCATGGAATTAGCCGTTCTGTATGACTTCAAGCTGGGCGAGAACTCCCTGCTCTCGTTCTATCTAGCTCCAATGGGTGATCCGGCGTTGGGCCCCACGGCTTATCCGCATCGCGCCTCGGCTTCTGAGAACCCCATCGCCCCGCTCGGTCATCACCTGCAGGACTCGACTCATATCACCGATGACGTGATCACCGCGGGCCTGACGTACAAAATTGCGCGCGTTGAAGCCTCCGGATTTCACGGACGCGAGCCGGATGAGTTCCGCTGGGACATTGATTCCGGAAAGATCAACTCATGGTCCCTGCGGGCGAGCGTCAATCCCGCGCAGAACTGGAGCGCGCAATACTCGTTTGGCCACCTCACCAGCCCCGAGGCTCTCCGGCCCAGCGAGGACATCGATCGCATGACCGCTTCGGTGATGTACAACCGGCCGCTCGCGCGAGGCAATTGGGCAAGCACGCTGCTCTGGGGGCGCAACCGCACTTCCGAGAGACTGGTGGGAAACGGTTATCTGGCAGAATCGACGCTGCGTTTCGCCGAACGCAATTACGTCTGGGGCCGCGTTGAGAACGTGGACCGCACCAACGAACTGCTGCTGCGCAATCGGTTCGAACCGCCGAATTTCCGCGAAGACGTAATCGGTCGCGTGCAGGCCTGCACGGCCGGGTACGAGCGCGACATGAATGTCTTTCCGCACCTCGCCACCGGCATCGGCGCACAGCTCACGGTTTATGCAACGCCGCAAACGCTAAGAGCACAGTACGGGGCGCATCCTGTGGGCGGGGTAGTGTTCCTGCGGATGCGGCCATTTGGAAGACGGCGCTGAACGGCAACAAAGAGGTAGACCGCCAGCACTAGCACCGCCATTGTGCGATCCCAATCCGGGTAAAGCACAGCCCTGGAATTGCCGATAGAGCAGTGGGTAACCATGCTGCTGCCGTCCTGGGCAAAGAACGGATTCCATCTGGCGTTGGTCGCCGCCTGCGGCATCACGGCATCGGCCGTGATGTTTCGTGTCGTCAACCGGCACGCGCCATCGGCGCCATCACGGACGTGAGTGAGCGCCGACAGTTGGAGGAGCAGTTACGGCAAGCGCCAAAGCCGCTGCTGGTGCGGCTGCGCAACTATTATCAACGGCGCGCTATTGCGGACAAGATATTGGTGCTTGTTCCCAGAGTGCAATCAGGAGCCGCTGGCGCCGTGTGAAGGAACCGTCGGCTGCGGGCCACCCCTAGGCGTCTCGCTGCATCGGCAGCGGCATGCAATTACGCTGGTAACCTCACCCGGCCTTCACCCCCTGCACTTTGGTGACGTCTTGCGGACCGGTTCATCATTGTTCCCAGTAGGGTTGCGACCTAGAATTCACGCAGAAGGTCCACTTTCAGGCGGTTACGAAGGTCATGTCGGTGATTGGGGAAATTCGCGGCGTGAAGCTCGGTCAGCACCGTGGCGCCGGCGCCTGCAACCCGGAAGCAGGGTTCAAGCTGATGGAACTCGCTATAGTTGCGTCGCTCATCATCGTTATCACGGCGGTGGCCATACCGATGATCCAGACGACCATGCGCAACTACCGCCTTGTCACCGATACGAAAAACATTGCCAGCCAAATTGCGCTGGCGCGTATGCGAGCCGCCAGCAACTTCACGGATGGCGAGCTTACCTTCAATCTAACCGCCGGAAGCTACCAGTTGTACGTGTGTAACAAGACGAGCTTTGTAAACACGGACAGCTCCGGCAGCTTGGTCACCTATCCCAGCTACTCGTTATCGGCGGGAAACTCCTTTGGCTACGGCTCAATCACGGCGCCGGCGGGCACACAAACCAGCATTGGCCAGCCCGCGACGACCAGCTCCACGGACCAACCTTCGGGATCGCCCGCCGTGATCATTTTTAATTCTCGCGGTCTGCCAATTGATAAGACCACGAGCTGCGTCAACGGCACCGATGGCGCTCTGACGAGCTATTCGGTTTATCTAACAGACAACAACGGGGGATACGGGGCGGTTTCGGTCTCGCCGAGCGGCAAGATTACGCCCTGGAGGTACAGCGGCGGACAATGGTTTCAAATGTAAAAATGCGCAGCAGGGTTTGGAAAGCGGCCAAACACCGGCGGCATGCGGGATTTACCATGCTGGAGACGGCAATCGCGACCGCGGTCCTCATGGTGGGGGTAGTCGGCGTAATGAGTCTCTTCGCCGTTTCGGCGGCGATGAACTCCGACTTCGGCGAAGTTGCCACCCGCTGCACCGAATATGCCCAGGACAAGATGGAGCAATTGCTCGCTATCCCCTTTACTAACACCACCGCCGACACTATCAATACTGCGAGCAATCCACAAACAGATTACTCCAACGCTTCCGGGCATGGCACCGGCCTGGCGGTGGGAGGCAGTGTGGCTCCGGCAACGCCTGTCCAGTACTACGTCGATTACTTCGACGGTTCTGGAAACCGGCTAGCGGGGAGTTCGACGGGAGCGTTCTACACGCGGCAGTGGAGCATTTCCGTCGATGGCACTGGCAAGGTAAAAACGATCACCGTCTCGGTCACCGCCGCAACTTCGATCGGTGGCAAGTACCAGCCGGCCTCAGCCACCCTTGCTTGCTATACGGTGAACTTAAATTGACGGGAACCTGCCAAATGCGGCGCTCGAGCTCCAGGGGCTTCACGCTACTCGAACTGCTGGTCAGCATATCGATGATGCTGGTCGTTTCCGCTGCCGTTTTCGATCTATTGGTACAAGGACAAAGAAACTACTCCACCACTGCGGCAAGGGCCAGCATGCATGCGGGGGTGCGGGGAGCAGCGGAGTTGATGGCACAGGAAATCAGCCAGGCGGGTCTGATTACTCTGCCGGCGGGGGTCACCATCACCACGGCTGTCACTTCGGCGGGATCCGCGACTGTGAACCTGAGTCCTGCGAACACCTCGAATTCGATCTACAAGAACGAATACATCATGGTGGATACCGGAGCGAAGCAAGAGTGGGTGCAGGTGACCAATGTGGGGACGGGTAATTTTACGGCTACGTTTGCCAACACCCACACAGCCGGGGCGGTGGTCAATGCCAAGGGCGTGATCCAGAACGCGATTCCCCAGAACCCACCCACAACGTACGCCTCCGATGGCTCCAATCTGGTCTTAATTGGAGACATCCTGGGCAACGGGACTCTGTACCAGGTGAAGTACACGTGCGACATGACAGTCAACCACACCCTGACGCGATCGGCATCGCAGATCACACCGACGGCCAGCTCGATACTGGCCAGTGACACGGACACGCTGCTGGATAACGTTGAGCCCAATCCCGGCGGTACGGCTTGTTTTCAGTACCAGACAGATGCCAGCGGCAACGTGATTGGGGCTATCTTCACGGTCACGGTGCAGACCCAATATCAGACCCAGGCCGGAGTCTCCGGCCTGGCTTACAGCACGATGACTAAGACGTTCGTTGATCTGACAGCGCGCAACATAATAGCGGCCATCAACATGAACGCTAGCGGTATGGGCACTCAAGTCCAGTCCCTTCCCACAAACGTGCCACTGCACTGAGGGAACCCCATGCGGCTTAGTTCGACAAATCGACGCGGCAAAGAAAGCGGGATGGCCCTCATCATAGCCGTGCTAAGCCTGATGACCCTGTCCGCGCTGGCAGCGGCGATCGTTCTGCTTTCACAGACAGAAATCTGGACGTCGTCTAACTACCGGAACCTGGCGCAAGCGCGCTACGTGGCCGAGGCCGGGGCGCAGCAGGCCGCCAACTGGTTGGCGCATACTTACGCGGCACCCGCCAGTTGGAGCACGGTGAACACATCCTCCTCGTTCCCGGTAACCGACAATGGCAGCCCGCCCAAAGCGATCGCTCTTACAGCCGATGGTACGACCGGTAATTATCCTCCCGACAGCACAGTGCAGACTGCCTTCAACACGGCCCTGAACGGCCAGTCAGTGCCTGGCGTCAGCAACTCGGCGTACCAGGTCAAAGCGGCCCTGCTCAGCCTCAATCCGTCCAGCACGCCGCCCCTGATGCTGTGGGAAATCACTTCCACAGGAACCATTGACAACAAAGTTCGCAAAGCCCAGGTGCAGGTTGTAGAGCGAATCGAACGGCCCATGGGTAACTCGATCCCGATGTTTGCCGCCTACGCAACCTATACGGGCTGCAGCGCCCTGAGCTTCGCCGGCGCAGTGACCACCGACAGCTTTAATTCGGCCAACGGATCCTATGCCGCCACCCACACCAATTCGAATGCCAACCTGGGAGCCAGCGGCAGCCTCAATGCGGCGGGTTCTGTCACGGTTCACGGGCAGTTCGACAGTTTGCTGCCTGCCAGCAGCGGCGCCTGCCCCTCACATTCGTATAACTATGCCGGCTCTGCCACCATTGATAATGGTGCCGTCCAACTGGCGACAGCGCCAGCTTATCCCACGCCTGCCATTCCCAGCGGCCCGACCAGCGCCTCGGAGAGCGTAGGCGCTGGTTCTCCAAGTTGTGCGGCGTTCCCTGCTGGAACATGTACCGCCTCAGGCGGGAACATTACGCTGGCTCCGGGCAACTACAATGCGCTCTCGGGCGCGGGAAGCGGCAACATCTACCTCAATGCAGGCACTTATAACATTTACAGCATCAGCTTTGCCGGCTCTTACCAATTGGTGGTCAACAGCGGTCCGGTCATCATCAACTTCGCTGCGCCCTCTAATCCGGTCTCGGCCGCGGGGAGCTGGTTCTCCAATCCGGGTGGGGCGCCAACCAATCTGCGTATCAACTATGGAGGAACTGGCTCTATCTCCGTGGCGGGGTCCTCGGGCCAGTACGCTTTCATTGATGCCCCCCTGGCGACGGTGTCCATGGCGGGTGGCATGGACTGGTACGGTTCGGTAGTGGCGTACAAAATAAGCGGCGCTGGAGGCGTCAATTTCCATTACGACCAGGCCCTAGGCAATACATTTTCTGCCCCCAGCGCCTATCAAGTGACCCAGTTCCGTTGGAACAAATACTAAATGCGGTCGATTCCCCAACCACGAGGCTGACCGATGATGTGGGATTCGCTATCTGTTTCCATATTGATCGTATGCCTGGTTGCGCTGGTGGGAATCATCAGCAATGCGGCGCTGCGGTCGCGAACCTGGGCGGGCTATGGGAATGCTCTGCCCGGCGTTGCCTTACTTCCACGGCGGCTTCGCCAATCCGTGACCCGTGAATATGGCGACGTGGTTCTGCGCGGCAATCACCGGGGCTGGCCGGCGGTGATTCGGCTTTCCGAGTCGGACTTCAAGCCCGCGCTCCACATCACCCTGGGTGTTCCGCTCAACTGCACTCTCGAGGTGGTCTCGCGAACCGCTGCCACAGGGGAGCACGTGGGCGTGGCCTTCCGCTCCGGCAACGTCCGTTTCGACCAGACCTTCGCGCTCTTCAGCAATAATCCGGAAGATGCGCGGGGCCTGCTTCTCAACGACGCCAGCCTGGGTGCGCTACAGAAACTGTGCGTCTCATCGCGCAGCGCCGTGCGGTTCGAGAAGCGGCAGGTCGAAGTGACCTACCGCACCGCTCCTGAGGACTTGGCTGGCGAAGTTCTTTTGTCGCTGGACGCCATGGCCAGCCTTGCCCGCCATTGCTCCGAACTGCCGGATGCACCTCGGATCCGCATCGCGCCTTTTAGAGCGGAAAGGACGTCGCTCCTAGTGAAAGCCGCAATTGCCATTGGCGCGGTGGTCGCGATCGCAGCCATGCTTGCCTTCCGATCGCCGGCGCAGGATGAAACCAAGACCGCGGCAAGAGGCCACGTACTATCGGACGGCTCGCTGATCGATTCCCACGATGCCAGTGTGATCCCCTACCTCGACCGCTGGCAGCTGGCGACAGAAGCGGACTTCAACCCGGATTTCGCCGCGCGATTGCGCTATGCCGGCGCGGACTTCCGTCTTCCGCTTCGCCTGCGGCCGATGGGATCAGATACCGAGGCCGAGACGGTTTATGTGCTGAAGGCGACGGATGGTTCCAAACGTCTCTTGATCATTGTGAATGGAAAGCTGGTCTACGATTCACGCTACCAGGAACTGGAGGGCGTCGCGCGGGTATCCAGACCGAATCTAGGGTCAATTAAATGGGCGGATGATACCAACAACGCTGATCCCCTCAACGGAGATGGTTTACTGCTGGTGTTCGACCCGCATGATCCTGAAGGCGCCCGGGTGCTGCTGGCTGGCCCTGATTATATTCACGCCCGGACCGTCGCCGATCAGAACAGCGTGATCCTCGCATATTAAGCCATTCGGTCTCGGCAAGTGGGTGGCCGATGGGTGCCCGGAGAGGGGCGCTTAGTTCCGCAGCCTTTACTGTTGGTATTGGCGGGGACGTCCGGCACGGTCAGCCAAGAGTCGTTATGGTTTGTCGTTTGCGACGGCCTTGCCCCTTCTCGGCTTAGCGGTCAATTCCCATTTTCGAACACTTACGAATGGCCTCAGGGTTGCAGTTCCCCAGCGCCATCGTTGCCCAGCAGCAGCAAGAGCCATTCACTGCCCGATAAAGTGATAATCTGTTCTGATTCCACCGCGCAGACAGAAGGAGCATAAGAGATGACACCCGTTGTAGAAGTAGAAGAGCCATCCGCCCTCTCGCTGAGCGCCTATGGAAAAGCGAGGTCCACGATTCAGGGATCGCCGCTGAGTGCAGAGGAACTGAGGAAGACCGACGCCTACTGGCGAGCCTGCAAGTACCTGGCGCTCGGCATGATTTATCTTCAGCACAACCCTCTCTTGAAGGAGCCGCTGAAGCCGGAGCACATCAAGAACCGGCTGCTCGGACACTGGGGATCAAGCCCCGGCCTCGCGTTTATCTACATCCATCTGAACCGGCTGATCAAGAAGTACGACCTGGACATGATTTTCATGGCGGGCCCGGGGCACGGCGCGCCCGGCGTCCTGGGTCCGGGATATCTCGAGGGAACGTACTCCGAGATCTATCCCGACAAGAGCGAAGATGAGCGCGGCCTGCACGAGTTTTTCAAACAGTTCTCGTTCCCTGGCGGAATAGGCAGCCACTGCACACCGGAGACACCCGGTTCGATCCACGAGGGAGGCGAGTTGGGCTACGTGCTGTCGCACGCCTGCGGCGCGGCCTTCGATAACCCCGAGTTGATCGTCGCTGCGGTGGTCGGGGACGGCGAGTCCGAAACTGGACCGCTGGCGACGTCGTGGCACATCAGCAAGTTCCTGAGCCCCATTCGAGATGGTGCGGTCCTGCCCATCCTTCACCTGAACGGCTACAAGATCAACAATCCCACTCTCCTGGCACGCATTAGCCACGAAGAGTTGGAGAACCTCATGCGAGGTTGTGGCTGGACGCCACACTTCGTCGAGGGGTCGGATCCCGAAAGCATGCACCAGGCCATGGCGGCCACGGTTGAACATTGCATCAAGGAAATTCGGGCGTGCCAGCAGGACTGCCGCAGCACCGGTGTTGCAAGCCGGCCGCGCTGGCCGATGATCGTGTTGCGCTCCCCGAAAGGCTGGGGCGCACCCCGCGAAGTAGACGGTCACTATCTTGAGGGATTCTGGCGTTCTCACCAGGTGCCTTTGACCGATGTCAAGAAGAATCCCGAGCAACTGCGGATCCTCGAGAAGGGGATGCGCGATCAGAAGCCGGAGGAGCTGTTTGACCGCAACGGAAAACTCGTTCCGGAACTGAAGGAGCTGGCACCCACTGGCAATCGCCGCATGAGCGCGAATCCGCACGCCAATGGCGGAGTCCTCCGCAAGGCCCTGTGCTTGCCAGACTTTCGCGACTATGCCCTGAAGGTCGATCAGCCCGGGACCATTGAACTCGAGAATGTCCCCCCTTTGGGAAATTTCCTGCGCGACGTGATGAAGTTGAACATGGACAACTTCCGCGTATTCGGCCCGGACGAAACCACGT
>Ga0187777_10000410_pt1 | contig 30341 bp, 26 predicted proteins | sample 1015_Q2_SP5_10_M_FD_132416 | JGI IMG/M metagenome (GOLD analysis project Ga0187777, IMG submission 132416) | Tropical peat soil microbial communities from peatlands in Department of Meta, Colombia - 1015_Q2_SP5_10_MG | ecosystem: Environmental > Terrestrial > Soil > Wetlands > Peat | place... | reverse complement strand
ATTTTTTCGCTGACCGGGGGGACCAGGCTACGGCCGAATTCGTCCGCGATTATGCCGATTTCCTGGAATCGCACATCGAACGCTGGACCGTGACCACACAAGGGACGCTGGTGCCCGGAATCAGCCGTCATTACGTCCGCATCAACCCGGCCGACAGCGTTCACTGTGTGGATGAAGATCCGAATTGTGGAACGGTGATCCTGGCGAACCAGCCTCCGGGTGCGCCTTTTGAGTTTCCGGCTAAAGACATCGTGGACCCCGGCTTCCTTGAACTGGTTCGCTATGGAATTCGCGGCGCGGACGACCCGATCATCATGGACTCACTCCGCGTGGTTGACGCGGTGCTCAAGGTCGATACACCCTTCGGCCCGTGCTGGCGCCGCTACAATCACGACGGCTACGGCCAGCGCGCCGATGGCGGGCCTTTTAAGACCTGGGGGACGGGACGGGCGTGGCCCTTGCTGACCGGCGAGCGCGGCCATTACGAGCTGGCCCGGGGCGGTGATGCTGGTCCGTATCTCCGCGCGCTTGAGAAATTCTCCCAGGGAATCGGGCTGATTCCTGAGCAGATCTGGGACACAGAGGACCTGCCGTCCAAGTATCTCCGTTTCGGCGGAGCCACCGGCGCGGCCGTGCCGCTGCTGTGGGCGCACGCCGAATACCTTAAACTGCAGCGCTCCGCTGCCGACGGCAAGATCTTTGACTTGATCGAAGCCGCATTCGACCGCTATGTGCGCAGCGGACCGCAACGCCGACCGATCGAGGTCTGGAAATTCAATCGCCAGGTGCCAACGGTCCCCGCAGGCGCCCGCCTGCGCGTGCAAGCAAGCTCCCCGTTCCTGCTGCGCTGGACAAGCGACGAATGGCAGCATGCTACCGATGCACCCTCGCGATCGACTGCAGTGGGTATCGAGTTTGTCGACCTCCCGATGCCGGAACAGAAAGCCCCGCTTCGCTTCACCTTCCTGTGGCTGGAGGAGAACCGATGGGAAGGAAAGGACTACACCGTTGAAGTGCAGGCCCTCGCAGACGGTCGGGTCAGAGATTCAGCATACGGCGAACCCGCAAGCCTTATTGCGTGAACCGTCTCGCAACCTACGTGCATGACGGTGGCTTCAAGAGCCGCGGTGAACTTGTCACCGTTGGCCATGTAAAAAGCAAGACGACGTCCCTTTGCCAAAATTCGCGCGCCTACTCATAGCGCAGGCAAACGATGGGGTCGAGTCCGGCAGCGCGATTGGCAGGGTAGGAACCGAAGAAGAGTCCGACGCCGGCCGACATCGCAACGCCGGTGATGATCCAGAACAGAGAAACGGTGGCAGGCACGGAGGCGAAGGCGTGGCGCACGATGGTGGCAATAACGATGCCGATGATGATGCCCAGCGCGCCGCCCGTCGTGGTAAGTAGCACCGCTTCGAGCAGGAACTGGACGCGGATGTCGGCCCTGCGCGCGCCCATGGCGCGGCGCACACCGATTTCCCGCGTGCGCTCGGTCACCGAGATCAGCATGATGTTCATCACCCCGATGCCGCCGACCAGCAGCCCCACCGAGCTGATGATGCCGGTCAGGACCACCAGCGCGCCCGTGAGCTGGTTCCAGAGCTGGGTCAGGAAATCGGAGGAGATGATTTCGAAATCGTCTTCCTGACCATGGCGGAGATGGCGCAGGCGGCGCATGGCCTCCCTGACCTCGTCCACGGCGCGCTGCGGATCGCCCTGCTTGGGAATGGTGAAGGCAATATGCGTCTCCTTCGATTCGGGATAGTTCTTCTGGAAATTCGATAAGGGGATCACGGCGAAGCTGTCCACTCCGCCGCCGCCGAACAGGCCAGGATCTTTCTCAAAAACCCCAATCACTTCGTACTGGCGGCCGTTGACGTAGATGGTCTTGCCAACGGGGTCGGTATTGGGGAAGAGGGAGTCGGCCACCGCCGCGCCCAGGACCACGACGTCGCGCGAGTGCCCCTCGTCGAAATGAGAGATGAAGCGGCCTTCGGTGACGGCGAAGAGCGGGATGGCATCCACGTAATCGGGTTCTGCGCCGCGCAGGATGATGCGTTCCACGCGCTTGTCGCCCGCATGCAACTCGTTGGTCTCGCCGAAGAAGAAGGCGCGCGTCTTGAACGCGGTGGCCAGCTCGATCGAGGGGCAGGCTTGGCGCAGATAGGGCGCGTAGTCCGTTTCCAGATAACGCCGCATGCGCATTTTTTCCGGCAGACGATCGGGCGGCTGGCCGAAGGGAATGCGGGAGATGAAATAGGTCCGCGAGCCGAAGGATTCCACGCGCTTCTGGATGTAGAGGTTCAGGCCATCGATGATGGAAGCAACCGAGATCACGGAGGTGACGCCGATGACGATGCCCAGCACCGTCAGCCCGGAACGCACCTTGTGTCCGCGCAAGGTAGCGAGCGCGTTTCTCAAGTTCTCTCGTATCTCGGCGCGCGTCATCATGACTCCGCCCTCAACGCCACCACGGGGTCGAGGCGTGCGGCACGCGTCGCCGGGTAGATGCCGAAGAACAATCCAATCGCCGAACTGAGGATGAGCCCCAGCACGGCCACCCAGGTCTTCACCGAGGTCGGAAATGAAGTGAAGTAGCGCAAGACAAGCGCGCACAGGAATCCGCCGGCGATCCCGGCCGCGCCGCCGATGATGCATTGCAGCACGCTTTCCAGAAGGAACTGGCGGAGGATATCGTGCTGCGTCGCTCCCATGGCCCGGCGCACGCCAATCTCCTTGGTGCGTTCGGTCACGCTCACCAGCATGACATTCATGATGACGATGCCGCCGACCACGGCGGAGATCGAACTCACCATCAGGAAAACGGCGAAGAAAGCGCCGCTGATGGAGCGCCACAGCGAAATGTAGCTTTCCTTGGTACCGATGAAAAAGTCATCGTCCTGGCCGGGCTTCAGGTGGCGGCGCGCGCGCAGCGCCAGGCGTGCCTCGTCCATGGCTTGCTCGAAGGCGGGTCCGCCGGCGGTTTTGACATTGATGGTGAGGCTGGAGCGAGTGCCCATCTGGCGCAGATAGGTGCGGAGCGGAACGATGATGAAATTGTCCTGTTCCTGGCCCAGCACGGAACCGATGCGCTCCAGGGTGCCGATGACACGAAACTCTTCATTGCCCACGCGCAGCACCTGGCCCAGAGGATTGGTGCCGGGGAAGAATTCGTCCACCAGCGTCTGGCCGATGATGCACACGTTGCTCATCTGCTGGTCTTCGGAGTCGCTGAAGTAGCGGCCGAGTTCGATGGTGCGTGTGTCGATGTCCGTCATATTGGCGGTGTGGCCGAGGAGGCTGATGTCCTGCAGTTCTTTGTCGTGATAACGAACGTGAACAGTGGTGGTGGCCGAGGCGCCCACCATCTGGCAGGAGTCGCAATGATCGGCGACGGCGCGCATGTCGTCCCATTCCATGCGCTTGAAGCGGAGGGCCTTCACTACCTGGTCCCAATCGGTAACCACGAAGGGCGTTTTCGCGATCTGGAACACATCCTTGCCCAGGTTCGCGATCTTGTCCTCGACGTAGGCGTTCGCACCCTGGACGATGGTCATGACCGTGATCAGAGTGGCTACACCCATGGTGAGGCCGACTACGGTCAGCGTGGCGCGCAGCTTATGCGCGCGCAACGCGTCCACGCTCTGCCGAAAAATGTCTTCAACCCGCGACACGCGCACGCTCCATACCACCCATGGTACCCGGCCAGCGGCTGTTATGCTGGCGTTTTATGAAGCGGTGAACCCCGAGCCGTAGGGAAAAGCGGCCCCTCGCAACCGCGCTAGTCATCCTGACGCCAAGGACAACCCGCCATGCCGTTGCGGTCGGCGCGAGAGATTCTGAATCACTCGTCGCGCGAAAGTACTCTATGACGGACTAAGGAGGGTGCCGATGGCAAAAAAGCAAGCCGAAGTGAAAAGCAGCAGACTCAATGCGCAACCCCGGCTTCATCAACGTGCGCGTGAGATTCAGGCGTACGGCACGGTGAGCCACATGCTGCCGCTTGAACTCGAGGAACCCGTGCGTTTGGAGATGACCGAACGGTTAAACCAATTGCTTGCCGATACCATGACGCTCCGCGATTTGTACAAGAAGTCGCACTGGCAGGTTGCGGGTCCGACCTTCTATCAGCTCCACCTGCTTTACGACAAGCATTTCGACGAGCAGGTTGAGCTGGTGGACTCGATTGCCGAACGGATTCAGTTGCTTGGCGGCGTGAGCATAGCTATGGCGCCAGATGTGGCGGAGACCACGCAGATCGAGCGCCCACCCCGCGGCCGCGAAGAGGTCCCCGTTCAACTGTCGCGCCTGCTGGATGCTCACCAGGTCATCATCGGCGAAGTTCGCAAGCTGGCCCGTCGTGCGTCCGAGCTGGGCGACGACGGCACCAACGACCTCGTGGTCAGCGAAGTGCTGCGCACCAACGAGCTGCAAGTCTGGTTCTTGAGCGAGCATCTGGTCAACATGCCATTGGTCGAGGCCAAAGAGCCGTCCGTGACAGCAGCGTAGCAAGGCATCTTCCGCCTCTTGGCAGGGAGAAGAACGAGGTCTTAGGTTCGGCACAGTTGTGAGCACCACGTTTCGATGCGTTTTGAAAACATGAGAACGTGTAGGGACACACTACGCGCTTTCCAAGGAGAACTGTATGCCGACCGGCACCATTAAGAACCCAGTCCTTGCCCAGCAACTGCTCGACGCCTTTGACGAGGCGTTCGGGCTGCACCCGGGCTTTCGGCCCGCGCATGCGAAAGGGCTGATGTGCTCAGGCATGTTCACGCCATCGCCCGAAGCGGCGAAGCTGACGCGTGCCCCGCACGCCAGCAGGCCGTCCACTCCGGTGACGGTGCGTTACTCGAACTCGACGGGTTTGCCGGCCATCCCCGACAACGACCCGGCTCGCTCCAGCCCCAGGGGGATGGCCATCCGCTTCCACGTTGCTGAGCACGCCCACACCGACATTGTCGCCCACTCCACCGACGGCTTTCCGGTGCGCACTGGAGAGGAGTTCCTGGAGTTCATCCGCGGCGTAACCGCTTTCGCAGCTGGCCGACCCGAGGCATTGGGATCTTTTCTCGCCGCCCACCCGAACGCGAAGCGCTTTGTGGAGACCCCGAAACCGATCCCAACCAGTTTCGCGCGGGAGGCGTTTTTCGCCGTTACGTCGTTCAAGTTCACCAACGCCGACGGTGTGAGCCGTCATGGGCGATTTCGCATCCGACCGGAAACGGGCACCGAATACCTCTCCGATGAGCAGGCTGCAGCCAAGTCCGAGAACTTCCTGTTCGACGAGATCGGCCAACGGCTGGCGAAGGAGCCGGTGAAGCTCGGAGTGTTCGTGCAAATGGCGGAGCCAGGGGACGACGTCGCGGACGCCAGTGTAACGTGGCCCGACAGCCGCAGGGAGATCCCGTTCGGCACAATCACGTTGACGGCGCGCGTGGATGACCAGGCGCCGGAGCGGCGGAGTATCATCTTCGATCCTCTTCCCAGGGTGGATGGGATCGATTCATCGGGCGATCCGCTCACAGATATACGCGCGGACATTTACTTGCTTAGCGGCCGCCGGCGGCGGGCCGCTGTTGGCGGCGGTCGGCGCGTAGCCTAGTCCTGCAAACTGTCTGGCGCAGCGGCGCCAGCTTGGGGAGAACGATGTCAACGACTTGGCCAGCACCGAGCGTACTTGATCCGCGCACCCAAACCTTCCCGGTCTTGACTGAGGCACAGATCGGCCGTCTTCGTTCGCGGGGCAGATTGCGAAGGGCTGAGCCGGGCGAGATCTTGTTCCAGCCCGGGGATACGGACGTGCCTTTTTTTGTGGTGCTTTCCGGCAGCATGGAAATCGTGCAGCCAGACATTACGGGCGAGCGCGCGATAGTTACGCATGGCCCGGGCGAGTTCACCGGCGAGTTGACGATGATTTCCGGGCAGCGCTGCCTGGTGCGGGCTCGCATGACCGAGGCCGGCGAGCTTATCGAAATCAGTGCCGACGACTTTCGGTCGCTGGTCGCGCGAGACGCCGAGCTGAGCGAGATCCTCATGAGGGCGTTCATCCTGCGACGGCTGGCGCTGATCACCGCCGGTTACGGCAACGCCATTGTCATGGGCTCACGCCACTCTGCCAACACGCTGCGCCTGCGCGAGTTTCTTGGCCGCAATGCGTATCCTTACACATACGTCGACCTCGACACGGACAAGACTTCGCAGGAACTTCTCGATCGTTTTGCCGTCAAACTGGAAGATGTCCCGGTTGTTATCTGCCATGGCCGCACCGTTTTGCGTAATCCCTCGACGCAACAACTGGCGGATTGCTTGGGGTTTAACGCAAGCATCGATACATCGCAGATTCGCGATCTGGTCATCGTCGGGGCCGGGCCCTCCGGCCTGGCTGCGGCTGTTTACGCCGCCTCGGAAGGCCTGGACGCTTTGGTGATTGAAACCAACGCTCCCGGCGGGCAGGCCGGTTCCAGCTCCAAGATCGAAAACTACCTGGGCTTTCCCACCGGCGTGTCCGGACAGGAACTGGCGGCCCGCGCCATCGCCCAGGCGCAGAAATTCGGGGCGAAGATGATGGTGGGCCACGGCGTGGTGCGGCTCAACTGTGCCCGCAGGCCATACCAGGTGGTCTTGGATAACGGCAGCGTGGTCGGCGCACGCGCCATCATCATCTCGACCGGCGCCCAATACAACAAACCGCGCATCGCGAACCTGGGTAAGTTCGAAGGCCAGGGGGTTTACTACGGCGCCACCTACATCGAGTCACAACTCTGCGAAAACGAAGACGTCATCGTGGTCGGTGGAGGAAACTCCGCCGGACAGGCCGCCGTGTTCCTCGCGCAAACTGCCCGCCGGGTATACATGCTGGTGCGCTCCAGCAGCTTGTCGGAAACGATGTCACGCTATCTGATTCAGCGCATCACGGAGAATCCCGCCATCGAGCTGCATTACAAAACTGAGATCATGGGTTTGGAAGGCGACACCGCACTCGAGCGCGTCGTTTGGCGCGACGGCGCAACGGGCGAAACTTCAACGCATGCGATTCGGCACGTCTTTATTATGACCGGAGCGTCGCCGGGGACCGAGTGGCTGAAGGAGTGCCTGGCCCTGGATGACAAAGGCTTCATTCTTACCGGGCGAGATCTGAACGGGTCTAACGGGGCGAACCCAACTCTCGCCTGGCGCCTCAACCGTCCTCCGCAAATGCTGGAGACCAGTCTTCCGGGCGTGTTTGCGGTTGGCGATGTCCGCTCGGGGAACGTAAAGCGAGTGGCCTCGGCCGTGGGCGAAGGAGCGATCGCCGTCCACCTGGTCCATCGCACCTTAGCGGAGATGTGACATAGCCGGGCGCACAGCAGCAGGAAAGAGGCACAAGATGAAGTGCACGCACACAGATCAGATCCGGATCACGACCACCAATAAGCACGCTTGCGAAGAATGCGTGAAACTGGGCGACACGTGGGTCCACCTGCGGCTTTGCCTGTCCTGCGGACACGTCGGGTGCTGCGATTCCTCGAAGAACAAGCATGCGACCAAACACTTCAAGTCCACAAGCCATCCTCTGATGCGCTCCATCGAACCGGGCGAATCCTGGGTATGGTGCTACGTGGATGAGATGTCACCGGGGGAATTAGACGCGGCATAGAGATTCGCGGCGGTGCCGACGGCGGGCTGGTGCTTTTACTAGAGTCGTCTTTGAGGTCCCGATCCGGGTGATCCTGCGGCGAGGCAGAGCTTGCTATCAGTCTCTCCCGTGGCCCGCCCAGAAAATTCGGCAAGGAGACTCTATCGATGCACATCTTCGCGCGGAAAAGGACCAGAGTGGCCCTGATAGTTTTCCTTGTGTCGGTTGCATCCTGGGCGCAGACAAGCCAGCCGGGGAACGCAACTCGGTACGTCATCACCCAGAGCCAGGGAACCGCCGTTCTGCAGCAGCAAAATCCGTTCTCCGGCAGCGTGCCGGCAGCGGGCAAGGCCACTCCCAATGTGCTCCCGCTCTCGTTGAAAGACGCCATCGATCGAGGGCTTAAGCAGAACCTTGGGCTGCTTCTCACCGGCCAGGAAATTCCCGCGGCGCGCGGCCAGTGGTGGAAGGACCTCAGTGAGCTGCTTCCCAATCTCACTACGTCCACGAGTGTAAGCGCGCAACAGATCAATCTCAGAACAGTCGGGTTTAACGTTCACGCCCTCAGTAAGCTGGGGGTCAACATTCCTCCGGTAGTTGGACCGTTCGGAGTTTTCGATGTTCGCGCCTATTTGACGCAATCGCTATTCAATTGGAAGTCGATCCAACAGACGCGCTCCGACGCCCAGCAGATCAAGGCGGCCCACTACTCGTTCAAGGACGCCCGTGAGCTGGTGGTGTTTGCGGTCGCGTCGGCATACCTGCAGACGATCGCAGATTCCGCGCGGGTTGACACCGCTATCGCGCAACGGGACACCGCCCAGGCCCTCTATCAGCAGGCGGCGGATCAACTGAAGGCCGGCACCACGGCCGCTATCGATGTCCTGCGAGCCCATGTGGAACTGCAGACGCGGGAGCAACAGGTCATTTCCGCGCGAAATGATCTTGCCAAACAAAAGATCGTGCTGGGGCGGGCAATCGGTCTCCCGGCCGGGCAGGAGTTCACGCTGACGGACAACGCCATGTATGAGCCCCAGCCCAGGATCAGCATCGAAGAGGCCCTCAGCCGCGCCTACGCCTCGCGCGCCGACTACCAGAGCGCGCTGGCCCAGGTCCGCGCCGCAACCCTGGCGCGCAAAGCGGCGGTCGCCGGCTACTACCCCTCGGTTTCTACGGCGGTTAATTACGGCGACATCGGCGTAAACCCAAACAACTCTCACGGCACGCTGGACGCGACTGCGGCCCTGAACATCCCAATCTTCCAGGGCGGAAGGGTCCACGGCGACGTCCTGCAGGCGGAGGCCGCGCTCCGGCAGAGCCAGGAGGAGCTCGACAACTTGCGCGCGCAGATTGAGCAGGACGTCCGCAACGCCTTGCTGGACCTGCAGTCCGCGGCGGACCTGGTCGAGGTCGCGCGGAGCTCCGTTGACCTGGCCAACCAGACGCTGCAACAGTCGCGCGACCGTTTTGCCGCAGGCGTCACGGACAACGTAGAAGTGGTCCAGGCGCAGCAGTCCGTCACCAGCGCCGACGAGTCGTTGATTTCGAGCCTCTATAGCTACAACGTGTCGAAGGTTGAATTTGCGCGGGCCATCGGTCGCGCCGAAACCGGCGTCCAGGAATATCTGAAAGGAAAATGATTTCCATGGCACAAGAGACCAATCAATCCCCTGTGCTCGAACCAAGCGAGCGGCCTCCGGGCAACGAGGCCCCCAAGACTCGCAACGAACGCTTCTGGGTTTCGCACCGGCGGACGAGGCCGGGCCGTCTGAGGCTGTACATCGGCGCGGGGCTGGTCCTGCTTGTGGTGGTGTTTTTCCTCTGGCGTTACTTCACCAGCTATGAGTCCACGGACGACGCCCAGGTCGATGTCCATCTCTATCCGGTCAGCGCGCGTATCTCCGGCTACGTGATCAAGGTTAACGTAGATGACAACCAGTACGTGGAAAAGGGGACGGCGCTGGTCGAGATTGATCCCAAGGATTATCAGGTTGCCGTGGACAAAGCGCGGGCCGATCTTGCCAATGCCGAAGCCACGGCGCAGTCGCTCAACATCAACGTTCCCATTACGTCCGTAAACACTTCGAGCCAATTGACCTTCTCCGCGTCAGACATTGATAACGCCAGCGCCGGAATCATCGCCTCCGAGAAACAGCTCGCCGCCGCCCATGCGCAGGTAGAACAAGCCGAAGCCAACGACGTGAAGATCCAGGACGACCTCAAACGATACAAACTCCTGGTGGACAAGCAGGAGGTTTCTGAGCAGATCTACGACCAGTCCTTAGCTGCCGCCAGGGCCAGCACTGCCAGTATCGCCGCAGCGCGCGCTAATGAGGCTGCCGCACAGCAGGCAGTGCAGCAGGCCAGGGCGCGACTTACCCAGGCGGAAGCAAATCACCGGTACGCGCAGACGGGGCCGCAGCAAGTGGCTTCGACCCGTGCTCGCGCGCTCTCCGCCGTGGCCGACGTGCAACAGAAGCGCGCCATCCTGGAGCAGGCAGAGTTGAACCTGGGATACACCAAGATCGTGGCGCCGGTCAGCGGCGAGGTGAACAAGACTGTGGTCGTCGGCCTGAACGTCCAGCCCGGCCAGCAGATGCTGACCGTCGTCCCGCTCGACGATGTCTGGATCACCGCCAACTTCAAAGAGACCCAGCTCAAGCAGATGCGGCCCGGGCAGAGGGCCGAGATTACAGTCGACGCCAACGGCCGCATCTACAAGGGTCATGTGGACAGCCTCGCCGGGGCGACCGGTCCGCTCTTCAGCGTGCTGCCTCCCGAAAATGCCACCGGCAACTACGTCAAGATCGTCCAGCGCCTGCCTGTGAAGATCGTTCTGGATCCAGGAGAGAACCGCGACCACTGGCTCCGGCCGGGCATGAACGTCGATCCCAAGGTGCATTTGCGATGAGCTCCGGCTCCCAGACTCCGGCCGCTTACGAGGCTCCCTGGAAGCCTAAATACAATCCCTGGCTGATTGGCGTAGTGGTGGTGTTGGCGGCGTTCATGGAGGTTCTCGACACCAGCATCGCCAATGTGGCGTTGCCTTACATAGCCGGCGGTCTGGGCTCCAGCAATGATGAGAGCACGTGGGTTCTCACCTCCTATCTTGCTTCCAATGCCATTGTCCTGCCCGTCAGCGGCTGGTTCGGCGGTGCCTTTGGCCGCAAGCGGTTCTTTATGGCGTGTCTGGCTATCTTCACCGTGAGTTCGCTCCTCTGCGGGATGGCCCCTAATCTCGGCCTGCTCCTGCTGTTCCGCGTGATGCAGGGCGCTGGGGGAGGAGGTTTGCAGCCTACGGCGCAAGCCATTCTGGCGGACACCTTCCCGCCGGAAAAACGGGGTCTGGCATTCGCGCTTTATGGCGTCGTGGTCGTCCTGGCCCCTACCATCGGACCGACGCTGGGCGGCTGGATCACTTTCAACTACTCCTGGCGCTGGATCTTCTTTATCAATCTGCCGGTCGGTCTGGCCACCATGTTTCTGGTCTTCCGCCTCATCGAGGATCCACCCTACTTGAGCCGTATCAAGGCTGCCGGGGTGAGGCTGGATTACATCGGTCTCGCCCTGCTGGCGGTGGGGGTTGGCGCCTTACAGATATTGCTGGACAAGGGGCAGGAAGACGACTGGTTCGGTTCGCGATTCATCGTGACCCTCATCATCATATCCACCGCGTGCCTGCTTTCGCTGATTGTCTGGGAGTGGTTCCACAAGGAGCCGATCATTGATGTTCGCCTCTTCAAGAACTTCAACTACCTGAGCTCGAACCTGATGATGTTCAGCTTCGGAATCCTCCTGTTCAGCAGTCTTGTGCTCATTCCACAGTTTCTCCAGACCCTGCTGGGATACACCGCGGAACTGGCTGGGCTGGTTCTTTCCGCCGGTGCCGTTTTGTTGCTGGTCGCCATCCCTATCGTTGGCCAGCTTACAACCAGGGTGCAGGTACGCTACATAATTGCCGTGGGCTGGCTATGCCTGGCCGTCGCTATGTATTACTCCACGAAGCGCATCGACCTGCTAATCAGCTTCGGTGCGGCCACGTGGTTGCGCGTCGCCCAGGTGATTGGCCTGGCTTTTCTTTTTGTGCCCATCACGCTGGCGGCCTACATCGGCATGCCGACGGAGAAGAGCAACGCGGTCGCGGGCATGATCAATTTCATGCGCAACATCGGCAGCAGTGTGGGAACCTCGATGGTCACCACCGTGATTGCGCGTCGCGAGCAATTCCATCAGACGATCCTGGTCAACCACACCACTGCGGGGAATCAAACTCTTCAAAACGTAGTCAATGGCCTGACCCAGCAAGTGGCCCATGCCGGGATGAGCCTGCATGACGCCCAGAGGCAGGCTTATGGCAGGATCTATCAAACCGTGCAGGCCCAGGCTGCGGTCCTGTCGTACATCGACGCCTTCTGGGTTCTTTCTGTGGGATCAGCGATTATGTTCTGTTTGTCGTTTCTCTTGAAAAAGAACGATCCGCGCGCAGGTGGCCCGGCAGCGGTCGGCTAAGGAAAAGCCGAGGAACATTTTGCCGAATTGCTGAAGCCGGTCTTGAGAAAGCGCAATGATTAAGATCATCACCATTGAGCGGGAGTACGGTTGCGGCGGCGGCGAGATCGCTCACAAGATAGCCGATCGCCTGGGCTGGAAGCTGTGGGACCAGTTGCTGACCTGCGAGATCGCCAAGCTGATCGACTGCGATTCAGCGGAGATCAGATGCCGCGAGGAGCGCGTAGACCCGCTCTACTACCGGCTCTTCAAATCGATCATGCGAGGCAGCTTTGAAGGCAGTGCTAATGTCCACCGTCTGAAACTGCTGGATGCCGACAGCATCTTCCGGCTTACCGAGCGCGTGGTGCAGAAAGCAGCGTCGGCGGGAAATTGTGTCATCGTGGGCAGAGGAGCGCAGTACTTCCTGCATGATCGCGACGATACCGTGCATGCCTTCCTCTATGCTCCGCGGGAAGACAAAGTGCGCCGTCTGATCTCCGGGGGCATGGGTGAGGCCGATGCGGAAGGGGCGGTGGATACCGTTGATCACGAGCGGGCGGCTTTCGTCGACAAGTACTTCCGGATGGAATGGCCCAACCGATCTCTGTACCACGCCATGCTGAACACCGCGGTGGGCGATGAACTCGTGATTCAAACCATTCTGAATCTAAAAACCGCCCTGGAACACTGAACCGGAACGCTGATCACAGCCCACTCTTCGTCTCCTTGTGTGTTTCCTCGACGATTCTCATGCCAAGTTTTCACGATAACCCAGTTCGTTCCCCAGCCTTTGGCAGGGAAAATGCTCTCGTCAACCGCTACTGAGACTGAGCTCTAATCTATTTCTCACCGTGTAGCCGCTGGCCGATTTGGTCAGAGTGGATGGGAAATTTGCGGGGACATGTACCGAATGTCGCCGAGAGTGCTTTAGGGAGTGTTGTGGAGAAGCGGACCATTCAGGATGCGCAGCGCAGGACAAAGTCTCTTGCGCGCCGGCAGCCCGAAGCCGAACTAAAGTCATAGAAATCGATGACCGATAGAGTGCAACGTGCACGGCTTCCGGAAATCGCCCGCAGCTGACCGATTGTTTCACTTTATCGCCCTCAACTGATGGTCACAGACGCGAAAGTCGTCACGGTGTGAGCGTGTGCTGGAGAAGGCCTGATCGTTAGAAAAGGTATTTCTTATGAGCGATACAGAGATTGTTAAAGAATTCTTAGTTGAGAGTTATGAAAACCTGGACCGACTCGATCAGGACCTGATCGCTCTCGAAAAAGATCCCGGCAACCGCGAAACTCTGGCCAGCGTTTTCCGCACCATTCATACCATCAAAGGCACCTCGGGTTTTCTCGCCTTCAACCAACTGGAAGCCGTAACCCACGTGGGGGAGAACTTGCTGGCGCGCTTGCGCGATGGGGTCCTCGCGCTCAGTCCTGAAATCACAAGCGCGTTGCTCGCCATGGTGGACGCAGTCCGCCAGATGCTGGCAAGCATTGAAGCCACGGGGAACGAAGGAGAGAGAAACGACGAGGAACTGATCGCCACCTTGACGCGGCTGCTGCAGACGAAGACGGAGGCCAAGCCGGCGGCCGAGCCGACTCCGGCGAAACAGGAAGCCCAGCCGAACCATGCACAGCAGCCTGTACCTAACATCGGCGACATCCTGGTCAGCAAGGGCGTGGCCCAGACAAGCGAAATCCACGAGGCTGTGGAGCAGCAGAACGCAGGCGACCCGCGGCACGTGGGCGAGATCCTGGTCGAAAAGGGTGCGGTGAAACCGCACGACGTGATCGACGCGCTGAACATCCAGCAGCAGGCGCGCGGGCAAAGCGCCAGCGACAGCACGATCCGCGTCGACGTAAACCAGCTCGATCGGCTCATGAACCGGGTGGGCGAACTGGTCCTGCTCCGCAATCAGATCGTGCAGTACACGAATTCCACCGAAGATAGCGAGCTGCTGGGGACCAGCCAGCGGCTCAATCTCCTCACCACCGAGCTGCAGGAAGGCGTGATGAAGACGCGCATGCAGCCCATCGGCAACATCTGGAGCAAATTTCCCAGAACCGTGCGCGACGTGGCGCTGGGCTGCGGCAAACAGGTGCGCATCGAGATGGAGGGCAAGGAGACGGAACTCGATAAAACCATTATCGAGGCCATCAAAGACCCACTCACTCACCTGGTGCGCAATGCGGTCGACCACGGCATTGAGTCTCCGGAGGTGCGCAAAGCTGCCGGGAAAGAACCCGAAGGTCTCCTGTTTTTACGGGCCTTCCACGAAGGCGGGCAGGTCAACATCGAGATTACCGACGACGGCGCCGGACTGGACTACGAAAAGATCCGCAACAAAGCCATCCAGAAGGCGCTGGTCAGCGCCGACCAGGCAGCGCGGATGACCGAACGCGAGATCACCAACCTTATCTTCCTGCCGGGCTTCTCCACCGCAGAAAAAGTCACCAACGTCTCCGGCCGCGGCGTCGGGATGGACGTGGTGAGGACCAACATCGAAAAGATCGGCGGCACCGTGGACGTGCAGTCAAAGCCGGGACAGGGCTCGACCGTGCGCATGAAGATCCCCCTGACCCTCGCCATCATTCCCGCCTTGATCGTGACCACTGCCAGGGACCGTTACGCGATCCCACAGGTCAGCCTGCTCGAACTGGTTCGTCTGGAAGGCGACCAGGCGCGCAAAGGCATTGAACTGGTCAACGGCGCGCCCGTGCACCGGTTGCGCGGTCGGCTGTTGCCGTTGGTGTATTTGAAGCGGGAACTGAGCGCAAATGCCAATGCTTCCGGCGCCGCCGCCGAGAACGCTGTGTCCGGCGCCAAGGCGGAGGAGCTCGACTTCGCCCAGGCCCGGGGGAAGCACCAGCAGTGGCTGGTCCGCCTGCGCCAGGTGTTGGATGGCAAGCTCGCCATGACCGCGGAACAGGCCGGCTCTCCCAAAGAGTGCGCGCTGGGCAAGTGGCTGTATTCGGTTGGGATGAACGAATACGGCGACGTCGCCGAGATGGGAGCGCTCGAGGCAACGCACCGGCAGTTTCACGAACGCGTGCGCGATGTGCTGGCGCTCAAGGGGATAGGGGATCAGGGGCAGGCCGAGCGCGCTCTCAGCTATGTGGAGCCGCTCTCGAAGAAAATCGTCGAGCTGCTGGTGGCGATGGAAAAGAAAGTTTCCGAAACCCAGAACGCGAATATCGTCGTGCTCCGGGCCGATGACCGGCAATTCGGCTTGGTGGTGGATGAGATCAACGACACCGAAGAAATCGTGGTCAAGCCTCTCAGCAAACAGTTGAAGAGCATCAACACCTACGCCGGAGCCACCATCATGGGCGACGGAAAGGTGGCGTTAATCCTCGATGTGATGGGCCTGGCGCAGCGCGCCAGCGTGGTCAGTGAGGTCCGGGAACGGACCGTAAGGGAAACGGAAGAAGAGGGGCAGGCCGTGGCCGCGGCAGGACAAGACGGATGCCGGACCGTCCTGCTCTTCCAGAGCGGCGAACGGGAACGCATGGCCATCGAACTCTCGCAGGTGGCGCGGCTGGAGGAGTTTGGAGCTGACTCCCTCGAGATTGCCGGCGGCCAGGAAGTGGTGCAGTACCGCGGACAGATCATGCCCCTGGTCCGCGTGGCAGAGGTGCTTGGGAGCGCGCACCAGCAAGCGGCCGGCTCCGAACCGCGGCGCCTGCAAGTGGTGGTCTACAACGAGAACGGCCGTAGCGTGGGTCTGGTGATTGACCGCATCCTCGACATTGTCGAGGAGTCATTCCAGATTCAGCCCAACACAGGCCGCCTGGGAGTACTGGGATCGGCCGTAATCCAGAAGCGCATCACCGGGGTCCTCGATGTTTGCGGTCTTCTGGCGATGGCCGAAACTCAGCCGCGCGTGACGGCGCCTGAAACACAGCCAGAAGCGGTGGCGGACGAAATCCAGTCGCAGGTTGCGGCGGCCGGCGCATAAGGAGAAACAGCAGTGGCGCACACTCAACAATTTTGCACGTTTTTTCTCCAAAACCTGTTCTTCGGCATTCCCGTAGAGCAGGTGCAGGAGGTGATCCAGCATCAGGAGACGACCCGCGTGCCCCTGGTGCCCGACGTGATCCGCGGGCTGATTAACCTGCGAGGCCAGATCGTGATGGCGCTGGATCTGCGGCGGCGGCTGCGGATGGAGGAGCGCCCGGCCGACATGTTGCCGGTGAACGTCGTAGTCCGCGCGCAGGAAGGCCCGGTCAGCCTGCTGGCCGACAGCATCGGCGACGTGGTCGAAGTCAAGGATGAGACGTTCGAAGATCCGCCGCAGACGCTGGAGAGCCATCTGCGGACGCTCATCACCGGCGTCCACAAGCTGGACGGGCGTCTCATGCACGTCCTGAACACGGAACGGGTCTGCGAATCTCTGGGGTAAACGGAAGGATTAGAAGCTTTCTGCCGGGTGAATGGCCAGGAAATTAATCGAGGAATTTTGGAGGATGAAAGGGATGTCTAAGCTCAGTTTGAAAATGAAGTTAGGGCTAGGTTTTGGCGCGCTGCTGGTGATTTTGGCAGCGATGGGAATAGTCAGCTATCGTTCGCTCCAAAAACTGGGGGAACTCTCCGACCTTGCGGACAAGAAGGCCAATGCGGCGTTCTATGCCACGTCCGTTAGGGCCACCTTCGCCGACCAAAAAGCAGCGGCCCGCGGATTTCTGCTTAGCGGCGACGAAGCGCAGATGACCAACTACACCGAACGCGTCCGTCAAAGCGCGGAAGAGATGGACAAACTGGAGAAGACGCTAACCACAGAGGAAGGCAGGCGGCTCCACGCCGAACTCCGTCAGAATATCAGCGGATACAATAGCGACTTAATGCAAGTATTTTCGCTTCATCGCGGCGGGAAAAAGAAGGAGGCCATTGACCTGCTTTTCGGCCCGCGACTCACAGCCATGCGAGCAGCGGTGGACAAAAACGTGGCCGATTTCGTGAGCCTGCAGGAAAGGAAGAAGAGCGAAGCACGTAACGCACAGGCCGCGGCACAGTCCAGCACAACGGTGCTGGCTATGGCCATGACGTTCGCGGGCATAGTCATCGGCTTGGTGACAGCGCTCTTCATCACCCGCTCCCTCACGGGTGCCATCGCGCGCATGGTAGCCGTGATCCAGGAAATTGCCGGCAACAATTTGGCGATTGCGGACATGGAGGTGACCTCGCAGGATGAGATTGGCACAGCCGGCCGGGCGCTCAACCAAATGAAAAACAACCTGCGCGAGATGATCCAGTCCATCGCCGGCACCGCCGACCACGTGGCCAGTGCCAGCGAAGAACTCTCCTCCACCAGCCAGCAGATCACGGCAAATTCGGAGGAAACTTCCACCCAAGCCCAGGTGGTGTCGAGCGCCAGCGAGCAGGTGAACAAGAACCTGCAGACGGTGGCCACGGGCTCGGAAGAGATGAGCACCAGCATCAAGGAAATTGCCAAGAATGCGCACGAATCGGCCAAGGTGGCCACCAGCGCGGTCAAGGTCGCGGAGGAGACCAACCAGATCGTGAGCAAACTGGGCGATTCCTCGACCGAGATTGGCCAGGTCATCAAAGTCATCACCTCCATTGCGCAGCAAACCAACCTGCTGGCCTTGAATGCCACCATCGAAGCCGCCCGCGCCGGCGAAGCCGGCAAGGGGTTCGCCGTGGTCGCCAACGAGGTCAAGGAACTGGCCAAGCAGACGGCCAAGGCGACCGAGGACATCAGCCGCAAGATCGAGGCCATCCAGGGCGACACCAAGGGCGCGGTGAGCGCCATCGCCCAGATTGGCGACGTGATCAAGCAGGTCAACGACATTTCCAACACCATCGCTACGGCTGTGGAAGAGCAGACCGCCACCACCAACGAGATGGCGCGCAATGTCGGCGAGGCGGCGAAAGCCTCGAGCGAGATCAGCAAGAACGTCGCGGGGGTGGCAGGGGCGGCGCAGAACACCGCGCACGGCGCCAACGACTCCGCGAAGGCAGCGCAGTCCTTGGCCGAGATGTCGGTCAAGCTGCGCGCGCTGGTTTCGCAATTCAAGCTCGAGGGCGCGCACTCCGAGTATCGCGCGGAGCCGCAAGCCTTGAAGAGCATGAGACCCGTCGGAGCAGCTATATAAGCTGCGCGGCTACTTCACACTTAACCTGCGGATGCTGCCACAAGAACGTAGCATCCGCAGCCGCAAGTTAGAGGCCCCATGCTGCCGATTCGCGTTCTGGTCGTAGATGATTCCGTGGTGGTTCGCAAGCTGCTGTGCGAAGCGCTCGCTTCCAGCGTGGAGGTCAAAGTGGCCGGGACGGCTTCGAGCGGAGCCATCGCGCTGGCCAAGATTCCGCAGCTGAATCCGGACGTGATCACGCTGGATATCGAAATGCCCGGGCTGAACGGAATTCAGACCCTGGCTGAGATCCGCAAGCTGTATCCGAAGCTGCCGGTGATCATGTTCAGCACGCTGACGGAACGGGGCGCTGCCATTACGCTGGAGGCGCTGTCGCTGGGCGCCTCCGACTACATGACGAAGCCGAGCAACAGCGACAGCCTGGCCAATACGATGGAGCAGGTGGGGCGCGAGTTGACTGCAAAGATCGTTTCGCTTGCCAGCCGTGGCCGCAGCAGTGCCAGTGTCAGCGCCGCACGTTTACCGGCTATCTCGCCGGCCAAGAGAAAATCAGGCGGGCAGCCAATTGATCTTCTGGCCGTCGGAACCTCCACCAAGCGCCTCCATCTCTGGAGCGCCGGTTGCTCGACGGGAGAAGAGGCCTACACGCTGGCCATGCTGTTGCTGGAAGAAAGCGAAAAGCTGCTGGCGGGCTGGACCTTTGACATTCTGGCAACTGATTTGAACGACAACTCTCTGGCGGCGGCCAAGGCTGGCATCTACGGAGAATACGCTCTGCGCAGCACGACCGACTTGCTGAGAAGAAAGTACTTCAAGCCCCACGACGAAAAGCGCTTGCAAGCAACCGACCAACTGAAATCGGTGATCCGCTTTGATCGCGTGAACCTGCGCGACGACAGCAAGATGACCTTCCTGAAAGGCATGGACCTCATCTTCTGTTGCAATGTACTGATTTATTTCGATCTGGCCTCCAAGCAGAGGGTGGTGCAGCACTTCTATTCCAATCTGCTGCCCGGCGGCTATCTGTTCCTTGGTCACGCTGAATCTCTGTATCAGGTCGACGACCGCTTTCATTTGGTGCATTTCCCGGGCGCCATCGGGTACTGGAAGCCACCGATCGGACACAGCGGGGGAGGCAAACCATGAGGCTCGAGGAAATCCGTCCCAGAATCAAGGCGCTGGAGGCCATGCCGACCATCCCGGCGATCGTCCAGCAACTTGCTTCCCTGCTGCAACTGCCGGCAGAGGAAGTAGACCTGAAGAAAATAGTGGAACTCGTGTCCTGCGACTCTACTATTGCCGCGCACTGCCTGCGGATGGCGAACTCGCCTTTGTTTGGGCGGCGGAATACGGAGACGGTGCGCAGCGCGGTGTTGGCCCTAGGCCTGAAGCGAGTCGAGGCCATACTGCTCGGCTGCTGTCTGAACCGGATGGTGCCCCCCGGCAAGTGGGCTTTGGAGGCAGTGACCTTCTGGCGCCATTCTCTGGGTTGTGCGCTCGTGAGCAGCAAGATGGCGAAGCTGATCGGATACCCCGATCCGGAAAAAGCTTACCTTGCCGGCCTGTTGCACGACCTGGGAATCCTGGTCAACACAGTCACTTGCACAGAGGACTTTCGCCGCTGCGTTCAGAGGTCCCGCGATGGGCACGTGGCACTCCACCGCAGCGAGCAGGAGCATCTCGGATTCACGCACTGCCAGAGCGGTAAAATCCTGGCCGAGCACTGGAAATTTTCTGCGGACCTTACAGCCGTGATCGAGTTTCACCATGACGCTGGACGGGCCCCTGTCGCCGCCGAGCTGGTGTCGCTGGTCCATCTTAGCGATTTGTTATGCCGGTTGCGCGACCTTGGGTATGGATACTATGAAGCCATGGGCGTGGATCTTGGCGGAGAGAGTGCCTGGGCTACATTGGTGGAGCAGTATCCGGCGCTTGCCAATATGGATCTGGCCCGTCTTACGATGGACATTGACGGAGCCATGGAGGAAATCACAACCGTGGTTGATGCGGTGTTCAAGCCAAAGCCATCCCGAACCGTGAGCGGCGTTTCCTAGCCGGGCTCCTGCACCGGAGCGAACCCAATCCGGCTGAGGCAAGCCCGAACTGGATTGCCGGCTCCCGCGCAGCAGAACTCTAGCTGTTAACCGCGATCGAAACGAGCATGGGCAATCCTTCAAACCGCAGGTGGGTCTCGGCCTTGCCGGAGTCTGCGAGCGGATGCAGGCTGTAGTCGGCGCCGGTGATCACCGTCGGCACAGAGAGCATGCAAGTGTCGCCCATGCCGGTGATTTTGCTCTTAAAGTTGCCCGCAATCATGTTGCACACTTCACCCACCGCGTCCCACATCTCCGGGCCCGCCGGCCCTACATCCACACCAAGCATCTTCGACGCCATCAGTACTGCGGACCTGGCGGTGCAACGGACGGTCAGCACGCCGCATATTTGCCCAGCGAGTCCCACCATCGCAGTGATGTCGAGCTCATCTTCAGCGAACGACTCGGGGCCGAGTGTCAGGTGGCTTCCCAGCATACGCTCAAAGACTTCCCGCACCGCCAGCTCAAGTAAGGGGGTCCAGGATTTGTAGTCTTCACTTGCAACCAGATTCGGATTGATTGCGTTCATAGATTTCCCGATCGCGCTTCTCAGAACTTATCGGCGGGTTTGCCCAAAAACTTCAGTTAACAAGCTCTGCGAGATCAAGCGCTTGGGCTCTGCCACAGCTTGTCCGCGTCCGGCGCGCAAGCTATGCTACCTTCCCATGCGAAGCCCTTACCCCCTGCTGGAACTCGGGGGGCTTAACCTGGCGCCGAGAAGCTTTGCGCTTGCCGTTATGGCCAAGACGCCGCAGGCGGGTGCGGTGAAGACTCGTCTGGTGCCTCCCCTCGATGCGGAGGAGGCCGCTCGCCTGAACACCTGCTTCCTGCAGGACGTGACAGGGTGCGTTGCAACGCTGACCTCGAACAACGTGCACGGCTATGTGGCATACACTCCAGCGGGCGGGGAGTCTGTGTTTGACGGGCTGCTGCCGGCAGGATTTCGTTTGCTCCTGCAGCGGGGAGCGAATCTCGGGGAACGGCTCCTGCACGTCACGGAGGATTTCCTCGCCGCAGGCTACGAGGCCGTTTGCCTCATTAATTGCGACAGTCCGACATTGCCCAGCGAGCTTCCGCGTCGCGCCATCGACTCGTTGACATGCGCGGGAGATCGCATGGTGCTGGGGAAGGCCTTGGACGGCGGGTATTATCTTATTGGCTTGAAGAAGGCCCATCGCCGGCTCTTCGAGGACATCGCCTGGAGCAGCGCCACTGTGTTCGATCAGACGATGGAACGCGCCCGGGAGCTTAGACTGCGGGTCGAACTCTTGCCGGCCTGGTACGACGTGGACGATCTCGAATCACTGCGCTGGCTATGCGAGGAGCTTTTTGCAGGCAATGGCCGGCACAACCCTGAAGACCTGGCGGCGTATCCTGCGCCACATACCCGCGCTTACCTCTCCTCGCTGATCGAAAGCGGGGGCCGTCAAGAACTGGGACTGGAATGGCCCAGGAAAGCGACGTGATTTTGCCGGGCGCAAGACAACTTGTACCGCTGGTTCTTCTCGGCTGCCTGCTGCTCCTCCTCAACCGAGCGGGCTTACATCTGCAACGCCAGAACAATCTTCCCTGGTTCGTCGGGACGGTGCTCGCCCAGGGCCTGGTGTACCTAGCCGCAGTGCACCTGGTGCTGGCGGGAAGAAAAGTTCGTGGAGCTTTGCCCGCCGTCCTGCTGTTTGCGGTTCTACTGCGGGTCAGCATCCTGTTTGCGCCTCCGTATCTTTCCGATGACATCTACCGCTATGTCTGGGATGGGCGCGTGCAGGCGGCGGGCATCAATCCTTATCGGTTCGTGCCCGACAGCCCGGAGCTGGAGTCGCTTCAAGATGACGTCATTTATCCCCGGATCAACCGCCGCTACTACGCGCCAACTATCTACCCGCCGGTAGCGCAGTTCATCTTTCTTGCTGCAACCCGGGTCAGCGAGTCCGTCGCGTGGATGAAAACGGTCATGATTGGGTTTGAAGCTCTGGCGGTCTGGGGGCTGACCCGGCTGCTCGTAGCGCTCGGGATGTCCCCAGAACGGGTGCTGATCTACGCCTGGAATCCGCTCAGCATCTGGGAATTTGCCGGCAGCGGACACATCGACACGGCCGCCATTGCCTTTCTGGTGTTAGCCCTCTGTGCGCGAAGGCGTAACTTCTCCGCGTTCACGGGAATCACATTGGGTTGCGCCACTCTTATCAAGTTCTATCCCGCTGTGATCTTCCCTGCCCTGTACCGGCGCTGGGACTGGAAGATGCCGGCTGGCTTCGCGGCAACCGCGCTACTGGGATACCTGCCGTACGCCAAAGTGGGCTGGCGTGTGCTGGGATTTCTTCCGGGCTATATTCAGGAGGAAGGTCTGAAGAGCGGCGAGCGTTTCTACCTATGGAACCTCGTGCAGAAGGCGTGGCCAGTCCCCTGGTTCGATGGTGTTTGGTATCTGGCCATCATGTCGATCCTCCTGCTGGCCGTTGCCGGGTGGCTCATGTTCCGTGAGCCGCGCGGCGACCATGACTTCCTTGTGCACGCGACCCTCCTGGCATCGCTCTGCGCCGTGCTGCTCTCGCCCCATTATCCCTGGTACTTCGCCTGGGTCCTGCCTCTGCTGGTTGTTGTTCCGTACGTTCCCATGCTGTTTCTTTGCGTGGCCGCGTTCATACTTTATGAAAATCGGCTGCAGGAAACTCCGGAGTCGCTCTTTCGAGACAACACCCTGTTGTACGTGCCCTTTGTCGTCATGATTGCAACCCACTGGCTGTTGGGACGGCGCCGGCGATCAATGTCCCTGATGGAGCCCCATGCAAGGTGAGTCGCATGCCAGAGCCATGCCGCCAGACCCGCGGCGCTATTTTGAGCAGGCGGGCTCCGAGCGCAAGCTGGTGGTCGACTCCGATCCGGTCTGCCTTTACCTGGAAACGACGAATCGCTGCAACCTGCCCTGCACTACCTGCCCACGTACTTTCGAGGAACTGGAGCCCCCGGCGGACATGAGTTGGGAGTTGTTCACAAAGATCGTGGACCAGTATCCCAGGATCGCGCGCGTCGTGCTGCACGGCGTTGGGGAACCTATGATGGTGCGCGATCTGCCGCGCATGGTCGCATATCTCAAGGCGCGTGGCGCCTACGTCCTCTTCAACACCAACGGCACCCTGCTGAACGCTCGTAAAGGACGCGAGTTGATCGAGGCCGGGCTCGACGAGTTACGAGTCTCGCTGGATGCGGCCGAGCCTTCCACCTTCAAGATGGTGAGGGGCCTGGATCGGTTCGATCGCATCGTCACCAACGTGCGTTCCTTTCTCGCCCTGCAGCGAGAAATGCAGGTCACCGCGCCGCAGGTTTCCCTGTGGCTCACCGGGCTGAAAGACACGGTAAAGCAGCTCCCCGCATTCGCAAGACTGGCGCACGAAATCGGAGTGCCCGAAGTGTACCTGCAACGGCTGGTCTACTTCCCCGATGGCCAGGGATTGGCGCGAGCGGAATCATCGCTGTTTGAGCGGCTCACGGCTGAGGAGGACCGCCTTATCCGGGAGGCGGAGGAGTTGGCGACTTCCTTAGGAGTCAGGTTCAACGCTTCGGGAGCGACCGAACCCGGGACCAGCCTGAAGAAGCAGGACGCCTCGCAGCCGTGGTCGCTCTGCCGGCGTCCCTGGACGCTCATGTACTTTACCGCGCACGGGAGAGCGTTGCCTTGTTGCATCGCTCCCTTCTCGCTCCGCGGCTACGACAGCTTCACCCTGGGCGACGCCACCCAGCAAACATTGGCTGAAATCTGGAATGGAGCCAGGTATCAGGAGTTCCGTCGCGCACTACAGACCGACCAGCCGCCTCCTTCGTGCGCCAACTGCGGCGTGCGCTGGAGTCTATGACCGGCGTTTCTCCGGGACAGACGTCCAAAGCGCCTGCCGAGCCAGGTCGCAAGCCTTGGGTCTCCGTGGTCATTCCCGCGCTAAACGAGGAAGAGCCTATCGCGGGCGTCGTGCGCGCCATCCCGCGAAGAGTGGCTGACGAGATCATCGTCGTCGACAACGACAGCACCGACCGCACGGCAGAGCGAGCCCAGGCCGCAGGCGCTCGCGTCGTCCACGAGCCACAGAGGGGGTACGGGCGCGCCTGTAGCGCGGGTATGCGGGCCGTATCGAGTCAAGCTGAGGTCGTGATTTTTCTCGATGGCGACGGCAGCGACTGTCCGGAGCTGATGCCGCGTTTGCTGGCGCCCATTGCAGCCGGAACGTACGACTTTGTGATCGGCTCGCGCACCCGCGGGCAGCGCGAAACTGGGAGCATGAACCTGTCGCAGTTGCTGGCAGGGTGGGTAGCTGGCCTGATGTTGAGGACCCTTTACGGCGTGCGGTTCACCGACATGTGCCCGTTTCGCGCCATCCGTCGCGAAGCCCTGGAAAGACTGGGCATGCGGGAGGAGACCTACGGCTGGAACCTGGAAATGCAGATCCGCGCTGCGCGTGCCGGCTTGCGCATTCTGGAAGTTCCGGTGGATCACCGGCGGCGCGCAGGCGGAAAGTCCAAGGTCTCCGGCACACTGACGGGGACCATTCGCGCGGGGACTCGCATCCTGTTGACCCTCCTGCGGGTGATGACGACCGGCAAGCACGGCTAGCGGGGCTCGAAAACCAGGAAGTAGTCATCTCCGTCAGACTTCACGAAATCGTATTCAGCGATCAACTTGTACCCGGACTGCCCGGCCTCGCGGATCACCGTGTCACGCCTCACCCCGTGATCCTCGCCATTACCGTTGCGGTCGATGATGCCAACCCGTGCTTGTGGCCGGAGCGCTTTGTGCAAATTTTTCAGCAGCGCGACCGGTTCGGCCACTTCGTGGTAGGTCTTGAGCAGCAGTACGGCATCGACGCTCGCCGCAGGCAGCAGAGGGTCTTCCGGCTTGCTGAGAATAGTGCGCACGTTGCCTAGGCCCGCGCGGGTCACGCGATCCTGAATGTAGCGGATGGCTTTGGGATTGATGTCTACGGCATAGACAAGACCTGCCGGCGTCACGCGGCGGGCGGCGCGGACCGAGAACCATCCCGAGCCGGCTCCGATATCCGCCACGGATTTTCCCGGAACAATTCCCAGGATGTCCATCACCCGTTCGACGTGCAGCTTCTCGTCGCGATCTTTGTACTCGAAGATCGAGAGGTCGCCGGTGTAGGGTGTGCTGGTCTTGCTTTGCTGAAGCTGTTCGCCCTGAGTGGCAGGCGTTTGTGCGGCGGGCGTGAGAGCTAGCGCAAGGAAAAGGCCCGCACCGATTGCGAGCAACCGTCCGGAATGAACAGACCGCATAAGCCGTTTCTCGCCCAATCTACGGTGGATGTTCCGCCTGACTCTCTTAATCGCGCGCTATCACCACGGTAGTACAGGCGCTTTCACCTTTGGGAAGCTCACGAGCAGGAGCCAGGCGGATGTCAAGCTTCTGCAAATCCCCGCGGACGACCGGGCAGTAGAAGTCGGGCTGATGGAGGGCATTCTGGATACGGCGCCGCCCGGCGCATCCGCCGTAACAAGAATCGAGATAAACACAGGCGCGGCAGGCTTCGGGCACGGTGCGCGCCTCCACGAAGGGTTGGGTATCCACCATCCCTGCGCCTAGGGACACGAGAAGCGACAGAGGGTCCCCCGCCTCTGGCCAATATACGCAAGGCTGGGTGGTGGCCCGAGGAGTAACGCGCACGGTGTTCACCCCACATCCGCCGGCCCGCGCGGGTAGCCCTGCCATGGCGCGAACCAGCGGCTCGCCGATGGCGATCACGTCCGTTTCCGCAAACAATCGGCGAAAACCTTCCCAATATTCCTCGTAACTCAACGCATACAGATCGGAACGGACAGCCTGGTAAACGTTGACTCGCAGCGGCGCCTGGTAGCGCCTGACCACGCGCGCCACCTCGGACAGGCGCCGGTAGTTTGACCTCATCATCACCGCTATGAACGTGACGGGGATCCCCAGCCGTACACAGCGTGCCGCCTGCTCATGCACCAGGGCCCAATTGCCGGGACCGCGCTGCGCGTCCTGCTCCGCCCCGGTCGGATAGTCCAAAGAGAACTCGACGTCATGAAAGCTGCGGAGTTCGTCGTCCGTGAGCACGGCTGCGCTGTGGCCGTTGGAGGTGATGGTGAGCTTCACCGGCAGGGTTCGGAGGTAGGCCAGAATCTCGCGGAAATGCGGGTGCATGCCGTTCTCGCCGGTGCCCAGATTGACGGAACGAACGGGCAGGTTCTCCATCACGGAACGCACCTGCTCCAGGCTCAGGCGGTCGACCCGCGCCGGATCGCGATAGCAGAACGAACAAGCGAGGTTGCACTCGTTGGTCAGCCCGAGTCCAAGGGCGAACCCTCCGGACGCAGCCGGTCGGACCAGCGCCGGTTCGGTCTCCGCCCGTGTCATCGTTCTGTCCTCTTGCTCGAAGGCGCCGTGGTACGGCGAGCGATCACTTGCAGGTATCGCGCAATGGCGGCGAACTCCGGCCCTGCTCCCAGCTTCAGCTCCAATTCGAACACAGCATCGTAGAACTCGCCGGCCATTTCCTCCGTGCCGATGTAGTCGGAGAACACGCGGACACCGTGTTCGGCGACGACTTCCAGGCCGGCGCGGGCCAGCATGTCGCCAACCTCCGCCGGCGCGAATAGGCGAACCGGCTCGCCGAAGAGCGGATCCACCGCGGTTTCCGCGGAAAGATTGGCGGCCGCCAGTGCGCGATCTCCCGGCTTGATGGCTGCTCTCAGCACTTCGCCGGCACGATTGCGCACCAACAGGGACAGCACGCCGTCCTTCCGTAGTACATGAGCGATATCGCCAACAGTCCTCTGGGGGGCCTCAAGATATTCCAGCAGGTTGTGGCACACGACTGCGTCGAAAGCTCCGACTTCAAAGAGTTCAGTCATTCGGCTTGCATCGGCATGGTGGAAGGAGATTCGTTCCGTTACGCCGTCTATTTCCGCCTGGATTCGCGCCACGTCGAGCATTTCTTCCGAGCCGTCAAGCAGCACGACCGCGAAGCCCAGCCGCGCCAGTTGAACACTGGCAAAGCCGGTTCCGCCGCCCACGTCCAGCGCGCGCTGCGTTGATGCATGGCGAGGCAAGAGGTGGCGCAGGTTCTCCCAGGCTAGCTCGGAGCGCAGCCTGCCCGCAGGTGTCTTTAGATAGGCAGCGTATTTGGCTGCGTCCTGGAATCGCGAGGTGTCCAGCATCCGAGTCTCGAGCTCCGATTCTACTGACGCTGTTTTGCCTGCGCCGGCTCAGCAAGGGTCGCGTGCGCTCACGCCACCAGCTTAGCCACCCGGGCGCGCCAGTCCCGCCCGCTGGCCGGTGACCCTTCGCGGTATATGAGGGCGTCCAACCCGAGGCTGCGACCGGGCCGGTAGGCAACAAACATGATCTGAATCACGACCAGGAAGAAGTAGGTCCACGGCCACTCCGAATCCAGGCGGTAAAGTCCCAGCCAGAGGTTGACGGCCATCAGCGCGCCGAGGAAGCCGCCGACCCTCGAGAACAAGCCTAACATCAACGATACAGCTACCAATGCCTCGCCGGCGTACACCTGAGGCGCAAAGAAGTAGAAGTGCGGGAGAACAATCTTCTTGACGAAATCCGCCTGCGCGGCAAAGGACGCACCTTTGATCATTTGCTCCATCCAGTAGCGCAGTCCGCCGGAGCCGTCGGGCTGGTCAGTATAGGTTGGCGGAAGCTTCCACAACGACTGCTGCCACCATAGGCCGCCAATGAACAAACGTGACAACCAGTTCCACAAATGAAGCGCCGATCGCTGCCGGGGATCACGCCGACAATTGAAAACGGCGATGCCGATGCTCGCCAAGAGCAGCAGCCAGAAAACCACAGTTGTCCGCCCGCCGGTCGTTAGAAACGACAGAGTGTCCGAAAACGGGTTTTCCCTCATTTGGGCGCCCTCCTGATGCTTGACCTCTTCGATGGGTCAAAGCGCATAGCGCAATCCGCGTGCACTCAAGGAATATTTGATCACCTTGTCCGATGGCGCACGCCCTCGAGGCCACCAACGCGACCTTACCAGACGTACGCTTCTTCGCCTGCCTTTGGATGAATGGCATCCCCGGGGAGATTCCGCAAACCTTCGCTCCCGTTTGTCGACAGACTTCCGTCGACAGACTTCCAACGCGGCTGTTAGGATAGCCCGCCGGAGGGATTAATGGATACTAAGAGGATACTGGCTGAGCTTAGGATAGAGCGCGGGCGCATCGACCGTGCAATCGCCGCAATCGAAGGCCTGAATTCGATCGGACGCGGGAAAGCAGGTCGTCCGCCCAGGGTAGCAACTGCCCGAAGGAAACGTGGCCGCATGAGCGCTGCTGCGCGCAGGAAGCTGTCGCGGCTGCTGAAGCAGCGTTGGGCGCAAGGGAAGATGAAGCCGCAGGCAAAGGCGAGGCGGGGCTAAGCGTCCTGGCCAGCGCAGCGGTCGAAGTGTGCCGGTCCAGGCCATGGTCTTACCTTGGCATCGCGGACGAGGACAATCTTACCGAAAGCGCCGGGCTCCGGGTGGCAATGACGTACGTGCCGGCTCATAGGCGTTGTTCTTGGGCGCGGATCTCTGCCTGTCCCACAATTCGAGAATCCTTTCTATGCTTCGGACCATCGAGTTATGGAGTGATGGAGGTGCCTATTCGTTCCCCAAAGCACCGCTTTGCAGTAGTGCTCCTCGTCGTGGCGGCCGCTGAAATCGTCGTCCTCCTGACCGGCGATGCGCGCGTTACGGCACAAAATCAAGCTCCACCTCCACCACTCACTGAGGAAGCGCAGCCGCCCGCGGAGGAGGGACCGTACGTCAAGCTCTCCAAGCAACAACTCGAGCGGCTAGTGGCGCCGATCGCGCTGTATCCGGATTCGCTGGTGGCGCAAGTTCTGGCAGCTTCCACTTACCCGGCTCAGATTGTCGACGCCGAGGAGTGGCTGAAAGCACACCCAGGGCTGAGCGCTACCGATCTCGCGGCGCAGGTTGATCAACAGCCATGGGAGGCGAGCGTTAAGGCGCTGGCGCAATTTCCCTCTGTGCTCGCCAATCTCAGCTCAAATCTCGGCTGGACTTCGGAGCTCGGCGATGCCTACTACAACCAGCCCGAAGACGTGATGAAAGCCGTCCAGGGGATGCGCAAGAAAGCGCGGAAGGCAGGCAATCTCAACTCGACTCCGCAACTGAATGTCGTCGATCAGGAAGGGAAGATCGACATCGAACCGGTTGAGACAAACGTGGTTTACGTGCCGGCCTATGATCCCTGGCTGGTGTATGGCTATCCCATCGCGCCGTGGCCTTATTGGGTTGAGGTTCCCGGCATCTGGTGGGCTGGTCCGGGACTTTACTTTGGCGTAGGCTATCCCATCGCGCCCTTTTTCGCATTCGGTTGGGGATGGCCGGCTTGGGGCGTAGATTGGTACCACTGGGGTGTCTGGTACCATCACGACCGTTATTATGCTCGGAGTCGGGCCTTCTTCAATCGCGGCGACTACTATGGCGGACGTGGCGATTTTTATCGTCACGGGAATTTGCGTCCAGGACCGGGGGACCGAGGGGAGTATCGTGGATTTAATGCGCCCCGGAACGGAACGGGCGCCCGGTCTGGAGAATTCAGTGGTATCGACCATGGCGGCGCCGTCCGGGGTTACTCCGCGCGTGGGCAGAGCAGTTACAGTGGTGGCTTCCATGGCGGCGGATTCGCCGGCGGCGGGTTCCACGGGGGTGGTGGTGGGCGGCGCTAGATCGTAGTAAGAGCAAAAAGAGGAAAGCATAATGTCGCGCAGCATGCAGCAATTTCTCCGCAGGGAGGCACTCCCCGTCGCCGTCGTGGTCTTGTCTGTGGTCGCAATGACACTGGCCTGTTTGCCCGTCGATGCGCAGCAGGCGGCGACAAAGCAGGTCTCCACTCAGCCATCGCAACCGTCCGAGGGAAGATCCTTCGCTTCTCCGGAGGACGCGGTCGCCGCGCTGTACGCCGCCGCTCTCAGAAACGATGAAAACGAGCTGCTTGCGATTCTCGGGCCGGGAGCAAAGGAAGTGATTCACT
>Ga0187777_10000409_pt1 | contig 30351 bp, 32 predicted proteins | sample 1015_Q2_SP5_10_M_FD_132416 | JGI IMG/M metagenome (GOLD analysis project Ga0187777, IMG submission 132416) | Tropical peat soil microbial communities from peatlands in Department of Meta, Colombia - 1015_Q2_SP5_10_MG | ecosystem: Environmental > Terrestrial > Soil > Wetlands > Peat | place... | reverse complement strand
CGACGCTCGCGGGGCTCGACTGGACTCCGCTCTGGCTCAAGGAGCTGACGGTGCGCGGCTCCCTCTGCTACGGAGTGCACGGCCATGGCGGGGCGCGCCGGTCGGCGTTCGGCGAGGCGCTGCAACTCGTCGCGGCCGGCACGGCGCCCGTGCGGCCGCTCGTCACTCACACCTTCGCACTGGCGGAGTATCGTCAGGCACTCGCCGCCGCGATGGACAAGGCGGGGAGCGGCGCCGTGAAGGTCGTCTTCCGGTTCCCCTGAGCCCGCAGCCCGCGTCGGGCGCGGGCGGTGAACCCACGCTCAGATGACCGGCCGGCGCCCGGTGATCAGATTGACCAGAATCACGATCACCGCCGCCACCAGCAGGAGATGGATGAACGCGCCGGCGACGTGGAAGATTCCGAAGCCCAGCAGCCAGAGAATGAAGAGCACCGCAGCGAGCGTCCACAGCATCGCTATATCCTCCACTTGGTTTGGTCGACGAACGTGGGCAGCAAGCACGTTGAGCATTTGTCGTGCCTATTGTGCATCACGCCGCACGCTTTCGCCATGCGCCAAATTGCAGCAGATGCTCGCGCGCGCCTCCGCCGGATCCTCGGCGCCGACGCGGTGACGCGTCATGGCGTTCTTCGGAAGGTCCGAGGAAACGGACGGCGCCGGCGCGAGTGGTGCGCGCCATCACACTTCGCCGCCACCGAGAGTCACTCGTGTCGCGTCGGCGCCGTGTCGATCCTCACTCCGTGTGGAAGCGCCTGCACTCCGGCCTCCCAGCTCACGACCAAAAGAACAAGTCCGAGTAGGCCGAGGATTGCAGGAATGAAGGGCTTGATCCCCCCGCGGAGCGAGACGGCGACGAACCCGACGACGAGCGACGCTCCGAGTGCCCAAGCCAAGACGTAGACCCACATGGGTGCCTCCCGCTCGCCGCGCGAGCGTTCAGTCGCGGATGGCGCCAGGGGGCACATAGGGCGGCAAATCCGCTGTGGTGCTCGAGACGCCGGCCTCAGGATGCCGCGTGCGGCGTCGCTCCGGAACCCCAGATCGCGCCAACCCGCGCACCCTCCCCTTTGCCCGCCCCGACCGGCATCTTCCGCGCGACCTCCATCGGAGCACTCATGTCCCGTTCGCCCGCAGCGCGACCGGCGCCCTGGTTGGCGCTCCTCGCCTCGATCGCGATCGCTTTAGCTCCAAACGCCGCGGCACAAGGCACCATGCCCGACGTCGGGCAGCCGGCCCCCGACTTCACCGGAGTCGGCGCCACTCGCTACGGCGTTCTCAAGGACCCGGTCAGGCTGGCCGACTACAAGGGGAAGACGGTCGTCGTCGCTTTCTTCTACAAGGCGCGAACCAAGGGCTGAACGGTTCAAATGGAGGCGTACCGTGATCAGTACGCCAAGCTCTTCAACAACGGTAAGAGCGTTGTCGTCATGGCGATCAGCGTCGATCCGGACACGACGCTCGCGTCGTGGGCGCGCGACTCCGGATTCCCGGTCCTCTTCGTGAGCGATGTCGGTGGGATGATCGGCAAGGCCTACGGCGTCAACGACGGCAAGCTGGACGCCCGTGTTCTCTTCGTGATCGGACCCGACGGCAAGATCACCTATCGGGCCAACCCCTTCCGCGAGCTAGTGGGTCAAGCCTACGACGACCTCGCCTCGGCGGTCGCCAAGACGACGGGCACCGACACGCATGGCACGAATGACTGAACGACGGCGCCGGCGCTCGACCCGAAAACGTCGGGTGGAGCGCGCGGCGCCGAGCATCGAGAGCCGCGCGAGCACCGCGTCGCAGGCGGCGGCGCGCGGCCTCCTCACCGCCGCCGAGCGTGATCTCAAGCAGATCATCCTCGACATCCACGACGGGCCGGTGCAGGACATCTTCGGCGCCCTCTCGCAAATCCACCTCCTGCGCCTCCGACCCGAGATGCAGGTGGGCGACGGCTCGATCATGCTCGGCAGGATCGCTGCGTCGCTGCAGCGCGCGCTCACCGAGATCAGGAACTTCATCGGCGCCTTTCGACCGCCGGAATTCGAGCGCCGCGCCATCGGCGCGATCCTCGAGGGGCTGGTGGTGCAGCACGAGGAGATGACCGGCCACCCGGTCGACTTCGAGGCTACTGACGAGCTCCCCGAGGTGTCGCTCCCACTCAAGATCGCGCTCTATCGTATTCTTCAGGAGGCGCTCGCGAACGCCAGTCGTCACGGCGGCGGCACGCGCAGCCGGGTGACTCTCGCCCTGCGGGAGGGCGATCTCTCGCTCGAAGTGCGAGACTTCGGAAAGGGATTCGACGTGAAGAGAGTCTTGAAGACGGAGAGCGATGTCGGCGTCTCAGGCGGACACTTCGGCCTGCGCGGGATGCGCGATCGGGTGGAGATCATGAACGGCACGCTCGACATCGAGTCGGGGCCGGGGGGGACGTGCGTGACCGTGCGCCTCCCACTCGCGTGAGGCAGATCGCCCGATGATCCGCGTCCTCCTGGTCGACGATCACCCATTGGTGCTCGAGGGCCTCCGCGCGATGATGGAGGCCGAGCGGGATGTGCAGGTGCTGGGGACGACCACCGATGGCACCAAGGTGGTCGATCTGGTGAAGCAGCTTCACCCGGATGTCGTGGTGCTCGATCTCGAGCTGGGCAGCACGAATGGCTACGAGGTGCTCAAGCGCCTCCGTGCCGAGCGCCTGCAGGTGAAGGTCTTGGTGCTCACGGCCTACGGCGATGGCGAGTCGATGCGCGCGGCCCTCGAGCACCAGGCGGACGGGATCGCCCTCAAGACCGATGCTCCCGCGCGCACGGTCGATGCGCTCCGCGCGGTGAATTCCGGCGTGCTGGTCTTCCCGCAGGCGGCGCGGCGCTGGATGCGCTCGCCGACGGACAAGGCGATCGCAGGTCCGCAGGCGCTGAGCGAACGGGAGCGCGAGGTCTGGGCGCTCCTCGCCTCAGGCCTCTCGAACTCGGCGATCGCGAAGCAGCTCGGCGTGAGCCCGAGCACCGTCAAGTTCCACACCCAGAACCTCTTCCAGAAGCTGGGCGTGAGCAATCGGACGGCGGCCGCGGTCGAGTACGAGAAGCAAATCCCGGCGGCGGCGCGCGGGCGGGAGCGTTAGGCGCCCTTACCGCCACCCAGCGCGGCCCACGCCTCGAAGAGCGCGTCGCGGCTCTTGAGCCCGAGCGCGGGGAGGGCGTGGTTGCAGACGTACGACGCGCCCGCGTGCCGGTTCTCCCACATCGCCTGGTGCGCCTGGGGAAGCTCCTTCCACGACACGATGAGCGGCTCGGTGACCTCGAGGAGCCCGGCGGCCACCATCTCGTTCATCCGAATCACCTCATAGGCGTTCGAGAGGTGGGTGCCGAGGATGCTCGCCGTCGGCATGAGAATCCGGCGCTGCCGCATCCAGACCTGCGGGGCGTAGAAAGAGTACCGCCGTCCGCGCATCTCCTCGCAGTACACGACGCGCCCGGTGAAGGGCCTGACCAGCGAAGTCGAGATGGCGAGCGCGTCATGACCGGCGCGCTCGAAGACGAGGTCAGGCTGCCCGCGCGGATTGGGGTCCGACCGGAGCAGCCGGCCGACCTGGGCGCCGAAAGGCTTGACCGTCCTCTCCTGGAAGGCCCGCACGGCCTCACGGAAGGCAGCGGTATCTCGCCGCGCATCAGGGAGCGGCGGCATCGTGCGCGGCCAGTCGAAGTCGGGCCCATGGCGCCGGCCGATCTCCTCGAGCGAGACGACTCCGGCCACGGCGCCGCCGAAGCCGAGCGACTCGACGAACTCCCTCTGCGCATCGGTGAGCGTCGCGACGACGATCCGCGCACCGGCAGCGCGCGCCGCCTCCACGGCCTGGAGGCCGGCCTGGTCGACGAGCCCCGCGGCATCGGACCCGACTCCATAGTAGAGCAGGACGGATTCGCCCGCCCTGAGCCGCGCCCGCCGAAGCATCCACTCGGCTGAGGTCTCGCCGGGCTTTCCGACGAAGGTGAAGTGATAGCCTGACGATGCGCCGTAAAAGGTGAGCGTCCCGCCCGTCTCGAGGAGTTGGAAGCTCCTCGGAAAGGCCGTCTCTCCGGCGTGCGAGACGACGTAGTCGGCGAGCCGGCCGCCGATCTGCCGCCGCATCTCCTCCACCAGCGGCGCCCCGGCGCGCTCCCACTTCTCGATCTCCTCCGTCCCCTCCGGGACGAGGGTGAAGAGGTGCCGGAAGCGTTCATCCGTTCTTCGCACGACGCCAACGGCCCCCTGGCGCCTGACGAACTCGGCACGCTCTTCCGACGACACCATCCCGACCACCCGCACACCATTCCGGGTCGCGGCCTTGAGCGCCTCGAGCCCCGTTCCCGTCGCCGCTCCCTCCGCCAACATCGTCTTGCCCGGGGCGATTTCCAGTGTCGTGAAGAGTGCGCGCACGACGGTGCCGAGGTTGAGGACGTAGGAGCCGGCGGCCTCGAGGGCGAGGCCGCGGGGCGGAGCGGTCAGCTGCGGCCCCTGAACGAGGACGAACTGCTGGTGGCTCCCGTCCGGCGTCTCGTACCCCTGGATGCGTAGCTCGGCCACCATAGGATCGAGACCGGCGAGGGGAGAGAGCAGGTCGCTCTGCCCCGAGTAGACGACCACCAGATCTCCGATCGCGACCCTCCCCTCGGCTCGCACCTCACTCCCCATCGCCGCCACCAGCCCGACGGCCCCCGAACCGGTGACGTGGATGTCCTCGTCGTGCGCGTCGAAGGGGGAGACCGGGATCCCGGTGATCGCCCAGATATCGTTGACGTTGACCTCCGAGGCGAGCACGTAGACCAGCGCCTCGTTAGGTCCAGGTTGGACGACCGGCACGACGACCTCTCGCTCGGCGGTCGCCGGATCGCCGAAGAGCGGCTCGCCGCTCTCGTCATCGCGCACCACCGCCTGCGCCCACTGCCAGCGCGGGATCGGGGTCACTCCCGGGTAGAAGGGCGACCCCACAGGCAGGAGCTCACCCTCTGCCGCGAGCTCGGCGGCCTCCACTCTCGTGATGACGCGGGAGCGCGTGGGGAGGGGGGCGCTCCTCTTCTCCAGGAAGGCGCGGATGCCGCGCTTCCCGAGCGACGGGTCGATCACCGCGGTGGCGAAGAGCTCGGCCTCCCGCTTGAGACCGGCCCCCACCCCATGCGTCCATCCGTACCGAATGGCCTCGAGGGCCCGCGAGACCGCCCCCTCGCGCCCCGCCTCGCGCCCCTGCCTGACGAGCCGCGCCACGTCCGGCGAGGCGATCACGTCATCGATCGGGAAGGTGCCGGGCCGTTCCCACTCCGCATTCTCGGCCTGGCGCCGCGCGTGCGCCCGAGCCAGAGTGGACGCGCCACCATCGCCGGCGCTCTCCCACGCCAGCTCGCGCGCCAGGGCGCCCGCTCGAGTCAGCACGTCCCTGCTCCCCTCCACCACCTCGTCCACCAGGCCTGTGTGGAGCGCGGTCGCCGCATCCATGCTTCGCCCTCCGAGTATCGCCTCCACCGCCGCCGACAGACCCATCGTCCCCGTGCGCGCGGCGAGGAGCCGCGGAAGCCGCTGCGTGCCGCCGAAGCCGGGGATGATCGAGAGCCTGATCTCCGGCTGACCGAAGCGCGCGGTCGGCTCGGCGATCCGATAGTGACAGGCGAGAGCGAACTCGAGGCCGCCGCCGAGCGCGACGCCGTTGATGGCGGCGACGCACGGCTTCTCCATCCGCTCGATCTTCTGGAAGGCGAGGTGGGCGTTGTTCGGCAGAGGGAGCGCCTGCTCGAGGGTGTCGAGCTCCTCGAGGAGCTGCCTGACATCGGCCCCCGCGACGAAGGACGAGCCGCCGGAGCCGGTGAAGATCACCGCCCGCACATCGTCGCGGCGCGCCAGGTGGTCCACGACCGTGTTCAACTCGTCGAGCGCCCGCTCGGTGAGCGCGTTCACCGGCGGATTGGTGACCGTCACTGTCGCCACTCGGGCACCGGGCGCCACCTCGTCGTACTGCACCCGGAAGTAGCGATACGTCTCGAAGAGGCGCTGCACCTCGGTCGCTCGCTGGCGATCGCGCCAGAGGGCGATCGCGGTCGAGATCTCCTCGATCGACTCGGGGTTCCGGAGCGTGCTCGTGTCGCCGAGTGAAGCCCCCTCCACCAGGGCGCGCACCATCCGGCGGACGTACTTTCCGCTCCGCGTCTCCGGGAATTGCGCCACCTCGATGAGCTCCGACGGCACCGCCAGCGCCCCTTTCTCCTCCCGCACCAGCGCCTCCAGCCGCGCGCGGTCGGCACTCGTCAGGCGGCGCCCGGCGGTGGTCTTGACGAAGGCGAGGGGCGTGAGACCCTTCTGGTGGTGTGGAGCGCCGACCACGATCACGTTCCCGACCGGGGAATCCGGAGTCAGACGCGTGTCGCGAAGGATCGCTCCCTCGATCTCCTCGGTCCCCAGTCGGTGCCCCGAGACGTTGATGACGTCGTCGCTCCGGCCGTGGAAGGAGAACCCCCCATCGGGGTGCTTGACGGCGACATCCCCCTGGGTGTAGGCGAGCACGCCATCCCAGCGCGACCAGTAGGTGGTCGTGAAGCGCTCGATGTCTCCCCGCCACTCCGGCGACACCCTCGACCCCTCGACCCGAAAGCGCTCGACGTCCCCCCAGATCGTGCGGCAGAGGTATGGATAGGCCGCAGTCACCACGACCTCGCCACGCTCCCCGACCATCGCCGGGCGCGGCGCACCGCCCCCTCTCCCGTCTGCGGCGGGGAGCCACACATCACCGAAGACCCACGGCAGCGGATAGCAATGGCCGTCCGGCCGGAGCGGGAAGTCGCCGTTCCCGTACAAATGCGTCCAGACGATCCCGCCATGCTCGGTGGCCCAGTACGAGTTGATGTACCAGGGAGTCACCACCGTCATCGCGAACTCCTGCACCGCCGGCGAGGTCGGCTCGGCGCAGAAGGTGGCCACCCGGAGCGTCGACAGATCGTACTGGCGGACATCCTCCACGCTTTGCGGGTCCTGCATCACCGTCTTGAGGAAGGTCACCCCCGCCTTGAGGATCCGCACGCCGTACCGCTCGATGATCGAGGCGAATCGGCCTGACGACGGAAAGACCGGCGCCCCCTCGGCCATCACGCTCGTCACCCGCGTCGCCAGGGGGGCCGAGTAGAGGTAGCTCTGCCCGGTAATCCAGCCGGGATCGGCGATCGTGTAGATCACGTCGCCCGGCCGGGCATCGAAGGCCACGCGCATCGTGTGGGCGATGCCGGAGACGTAGCCTCCGTGGACGTGCACCACCCCCTTCGGCTTCCCCGTCGAGCCGGACGTGTAGATGATGAACATCGGGAAGTCGGCATCGAGCGGCTCCGGCCTGGTCGTCGCCCACACCGCGCGCACCAACTCCTGATCGTCGAGGGCGAGGAGATCCTCCTCGCCCTCGACGGCGACTCCGGCCGCGCGCGCATTGGCGAGGATCGTCGCCAGAGCCTTGGCGCCCAGCTCGTGCGCCCAGCGGTCTCGCTCCGGCCGCCAGAGGATGTCGCTCCTCCCCGTGTGCCTGACGACGACCACCGCCCGCACGCGCGGCGGCATGCTCACCAGCGCCTGGGCGAGCCCCGTGCGGATGCGACTCGCGTCCGCGACGGCGAGAAGCCTCCGGGCGGCGAGATCGGCGAGCGCGCGCCCCACGCCGCGCATGATGTCACTCCGCTCGACGGTGATCTCCCCGCGGACTCCCTCGCGCGCCGCGCCTGCGATGGTATCCGCAACGCCACGCGGCACCCCGAGCGCCGCCAGCCGGTCGCCCACCGCGCCAAGCGCCGCCTCGACAGGGACGAACCGATCGAGCGCCGGATCAGTGTACGCCTCCTTGAACGGGATCACCTGCGCATTCCGGTGGCCGCCATCGGCGGTGATCACCACGCTGGCGCCGGCGTCGTGGATGCGGTCGGAGAGCGTCTTGTCGGAGAAGCCGCCGAAGACCGGGGTGTAGATGACACCGAGCCGCTTCGCCGCTTCGGTGAAGTACGCCTGCTCGGGGATGTTCGGCATGTTGAGCGCGATCCGGTCGCCGGCCACGAGGCCGAGGTCGCGCAGAGTGACCGCCGCCTTCGCCACCTCGACGAGGAGTCGCTTCCGCGAGATGACCTCCGAGCGCACCGGACCGCCGCGCCCCTTGTCGAGCGATTGGTCCCAGCGATCTCCCTCGAAGACGAAGGCAGGCTCGTCGCCGAAGCCGGCGAGCACATGGCGATCGACCTCGTTGAAGCAGGCGTTCGTCAGGCCGCCCGTGAACCAGCGGTAGAATGGCGCTGCGTCGTCATCGAAGGCGCGCGCCCAGGGCTCGTGTGACTCCGGGCGCGAGGCCGAGCCACTGAGCCCGTTGGCGGCGTCGAATCCCGTCCAGCGCCGAGCGCCATCGTCCCAGCGGATCCACGCCCCATTCACACCGAGCGTCCGGACGAACCAGTGGAGCTCGCGCTTGGCGATGTCGCCATGGAATCGCCCGGGATCTTTCTCGCAGGCGCCCCGGGCGCGCTCCCACTCCTCGCGGGTGCGGATGGGGTTCGTCGTGGCCTCAGGGGCGGGCACGGCGCGTCCCTGAGGCGCGCCCTCGCGCTCGATGACGGCGGTCATCCGCCCCTTCTCGCCACCGGGCGCCGGCGCGGGAAGCTGACTGTTCCGCGCGCGGCGCGCCATCGCAGCGCCTTCAGCCCGTGGTTCCGAACCCGGCGGCGATGCAGTTGATCGAGAGAAGGAGCGCGGCGAGCACCAGGTCGCGCTCCTCGCTCCCCGCCGGCGTCCGGCGCACCCGCTGCAGGAGCTCGATCTGCTGGTAGTGCGCCCGCTCGAGGAGCCCCAGGCGCCTGACGAGTCGCCGCTGGAATTGCGGGAATCGCTCGGCGATCTCGCGCTCGCCGGTCACACGGAGGATCTCCGTCGCCGTGCGCTGATGCTCCGCCTCGATCAGGGCGAAGATCGCCGTGCGGGCGTTCGCGTCCGGCACCAGCGCCGCGTAAGCCCTCGCCAGGCCGAGATCGGTCTGGGCGAGCGTCTTCTCGGCTTCGTCGATGATCAGCCGGAAGATCGGCGACTCGGCGAAGAGCCGACGCAGCATCGCCTCGCCGCGCACGCCGCGGATCGAGACGAACGATCCGAGGGCGCTGCCGACGCCGTACCAGCCAGGCACGAGGTGCCGGTTCTGTGTCCACGCGAACACCCACGGTATGGCCCTGAGACCGGCGAGCCCTGCCGACGCGGCGCCCCCCCGGCGCATCGGCCGCGAGCCGATGTTGAGGAGCGCCAACTCCTCCACCGGCGTCGCGGCCAGGTAGTACGGCAGGAAATCGCGGTGCTGAACGAGGGCACGATACGCCGCGTGGGACGCCCCCGCCAGCGCCTCCATCGCCTCCTCGAATCCGGGCACCGGAGGCGCCGCGCCCCCCTCGCCGACCAGGGAGTATTCCATCACGCTCGCCGCCAAGAGCTCCAGCTGATAGATGGCCGCATCGCGATAGGCGAACTTGAACGACACCACCTCCCCCTGCTCCGTGATCCGCATCCGTCCGCCGATCGTGTCCGGGGGCTGGGCGGCGATCGCGCGCCGCGTCGGGGCGCCGCCGCGGCTCACCGAGCCCCCGCGCCCATGGAAGAAGGAAAGCCGAACCCCGGCATCTTCGGCGACCCGGTGGAGCTTCTGCTGCGCCTTGTACAGCTCCCAATTCGATGCCAGGAAGCCGCCATCCTTGTTGGAGTCAGAGTAGCCGATCATCACCTCCTGCACATTCCCCTGCGATCGGATGCTGCGCTTCACCACCGGCACCCCGAAGAGCTCGCGCATGATCGCCGGCGCTCGCCGCAGGTCCTCGAGCGTCTCGAAGAGCGGGACGATCGGCAGAGTGCAGCTCTCCACCCCCGCGTCGTCGGCGAAGAGGCCTGCCTCCTGGGCGAGGAAGTAGACGCCGAGCACGTCGGCGGCCGATTCGGTGCCCGAGATGATCGCGCTCCCGAAGGTCTTTCGATCCCCTGCCTTTCGCACCGACGCCACCAGCTCGAACATCCCGAGCACCTCAGCGCTCTCCGTCGAGAGCGTCGGACGCGCCGGACGGAGATGCCTCGGCGTCGCGAGCGCCGCGCGCAGCCAATCGCTCTCGGCGTCAGGCGCCGGGGCCGGCCACGATGCCTTGAGCTCCGCCACCGCGGCGTTGAGCCGGCGCGCATGCTCGCGGACATCGAGTCGCACCGTAGAGAACCGGAACGCTTCGACCTCCCGCCGGAGGGGCGTCGCCGTCGCCCGCGCAATCGCCTCGCACCCCGACTCTACCAGCCCGCGCTCGAGCATCCGGAGGTCGGCGATCAGATCCTCGGCCGTCACGTACGGAGTGCCGGGTCCCGTGCCCGACGTGGCGGCGAGTCGCCGCGCCATACAGGAGAGCCACTGGCGGAAGACCTCCCCCGGATTCCGCGCCGCGATCCGCTCGCCATCCCCGCTCTCCTCCAGCGCCCGCAGGAGTACGGTCCGGAAGGCGGGGGACACGCTGAGCGCGCGCCCCGACATGCTGAGCCCTCGCTGCAGCTCCACCACCCGTCGCGCGTACCGCCTGAGGCAGGCGCCCCGATAGTCGGCCACTGCCTGACGAGTGACATCGTTGGTGACGTTGGGGTTCCCGTCCCGGTCGCCCCCCACCCAGCAGCCGAACTCGAGGAAGACCGGTGGCTCGAGATGCGCCTCGGGGTAGTACGTCTCCAGGGCACGGGCCATGTCGTCGTGCAGAACCCCGACCGCATTGAAGAGCGTCTGGTCGAAGAAGTGGAGCGCCCAGGCCACCTCGTGGGCCACCGTCGGACGCTCGAGTCTCAGCTCGCCGGTGAGCCAGAGGATGTCGATCTCGTTCCGGAGCTCCTCCGTCAGCAGCTCCCGCTCGCGAGGAGTCCAGCGCGCGCTGTCGAGATCGACCAGCCGCCGGTAGATCGCCCGGTGCCGCTCGAGGACGGTGACGCGCTTCGCCTCCGTCGGGTGGGCGGTGATCGTCGGGCTCACCCGAAGGGTGCGGAGCAGCTCCCCCACCGCCTGCGCCGGCACCCCGCTCTCGCGCCAATCGCGGATGACGTGGCCGAAGGTTCCGGTCAGCCGATCGAAACCCTGTTCCCCCTCCGCCCGCCGGCGGGCTCGCATCGCGTCGTGGAGTTCAGCGATGCTCAGGAGCTGGCACCAGATGCCGAGCGCCTGGAGCGAGCGGCCTATCGACTCCGGCGTCCCCCCCCGGTCGAGGCGTCCCCCCTCCAGCGCGCCTTCGGCGTCAGGCGCGCGTAGCCGGATCACACTTCGGAGCAGCGTTGCGAGCAGCGCCTCGGCGTCGGAGGCGGGCGTCGGCAGCTCCATGGCCGTCGCCCCCTCCGGAACGGCAGGGGGCGCACGGAACTGCGGACGTGGAGGAGCCGCCACTACGCCACGCGGTCGCGCGGAGCGCCGCCTCCGAAGAAGGCCGCGAGATTGTCGATGGCCCGCATCCCCATCGCCACGCGCGTCTCATCCGTCGCGCTCCCGAGGTGCGGAAGGAGGACGACGTTGTCCATCGTGAGAAGCTGCGGCGCCACCACCGGCTCGCGCTCGTAGACGTCGAGCCCGGCGCCGGCGATCACATTCCGTGTCAGGGCGCCGACGAGCGCCTCCTCGTCCACCACATCCCCGCGGGCAGTGTTGATGAGGAAAGCCGACTTCTTCATCCGCGCGAGGCGATCGGAGTTCATGAGATGCTTCGTCTCCGGCGTCGCCGGACAGTGGAGCGAGACGAAGTCGGCCTCGGCGAGCACCGCCTCGATCGAGTCGCGCTTCTCCGCGCCGAGCGCCTTCTCGTCGGCCTCCTTGAGCGGGAACGGGTCGTGGTAGATCACCCGCATCCCGAAGCCGTGGTGCGCGCGCTTCGCCACCGCCTTCCCGATCCGCCCGATGCCGATGAGACCCAGCGTCTTCCCGCTCACCTTGGTGCCGAGCATGTGCGTCGGCGCCCACCCTTTCCACTCCTTCGCCCGCACCAGCCGCTCCCCCTCTCCGGCGCGCCGAGCGACGCTCAGCATGAGCGTGATCGCGATGTCGGCGGTGTCGTCGGTGAGCACGTCGGGGGTGTTGGTGACGACGATGCCGTTCGCCTTCGCGGCGACGATGTCGATGTTGTTGAATCCGACCCCGAAGTTCGAGACGATGCGCACGCGTCTGGGGTTCGCACCCAACACGGCCGCGGTCACCTTGTCGGTGACGGTGGGCAGCAGTCCGTCGGCAGCCGCCATCGCCTTCAGGAGTCCGTCGTTGTCGAGCGGGGTGTCGGTGCTGTTGAGGGTGGCGTCGAAGAGCTCCGTCGCCCGCTTCTCGACCGGCGGCGGCAGCCGCCGGGTCACGATGACCCGCGGTTTGGCGGCCATGTTACACCACCACCGTTCGCGCCGGCCGCTTGGTGATCGCCCGCCGCATCGCCGATCCGAGCTCGGCGGGACTCGGCGCCACGACGAGGCCGGAGTTCCGCATGATCTCCGCTTTCTCGGCGGCGCTGTCGCCGAAGGCCGAGATGATCGCGCCGGCATGTCCCATCCGCTTCCCGCGCGGCGCGCTCAGGCCGGCGACGTACCCCACCACCGGTTTGCTCATGTGGTCCCGGACGTACACCGATGCCTCAGCCTCCTGTGGGCCGCCGATCTCCCCGATCATCATCACCGCATCGGTGTCCTCGTCCTGCTCGAAGCGCTGCAGCATGTCGACGAAGGAGCTGCCGTTGATCGGATCGCCGCCGATCCCCACGCTCGTGCTCACCCCGATGCCTAACGCCGACATCTGCGATGCGGCCTCGTAGCCGAGCGTCCCGGAGCGGGTCACGACGCCCACCCTGCCGGCGGTGTAGATGTGCCCGGGCATGATTCCGATCATCGACTTCCCCGGGCTGATCACGCCGGCGCAGTTCGGGCCGATGAGAGTGGGCTTCCGCTCGCGCGGATAGCGGCGCATGTAGCGCTTCACCCGCATCATGTCCTGCGCCGGGATGCCGTCGGTGATGCAGACGATGAGCCGGATCCCGGCGTCGGCCGCTTCCATGATCGCGTCGGCGCAAAAGGGCGCCGGCACGAAGATTCCGCTCGCCGTGGCGCCGGTCGCCCGCACCGCCTCCTTCACCGTGTTGAAGACGGGGAGTCCCAGGTGCGTCGTCCCTCCCTTTCCAGGGGTGACGCCGCCCACGAGGTTCGAGCCGTAGGCGATCGACTCCTTGGCGTGGAAGGTGCCTTTGTCGCCGGTGAACCCCTGGTAGATGATCGGCGTGGCGCCGTCGATGAGGATGCTCATGACACCACCTCCATCTCCGCCAGGAGGGAGCCCGAGGTCGAGCCGCTGAGCGCGTCGACCGACTTCTGCGCCGCATCGGCGAGGTTGTCGGCGGCGATCATCCGGAGCCGGCTCTCGCGGAGGATCTTCCGCCCCAGTTCGACGTTCGTCCCCGCGAGCCTGACGACGATCGGCACCGGCACCTTGACGTCCATCGCCGCCTGGATGATTCCCTGGGCGACCCAGTCGCAGCGGTTGATGCCGGCGAAGATGTTCACCAGCACGCAGCGCACCCGCGGATCGGAGAGGACGAGCCGGAAAGCCGCCGCCACCCGCTCCGGCGACGCGCCGCCGCCGATGTCGAGGAAGTTGGCCGGCTCGCCCCCGGCATGCTTGATCATGTCCATCGTCGCCATCGCCAGGCCGGCGCCATTCACGATGCAGCCGATCGAGCCATCGAGGGCGATGTAGTTGAGCCCGTGCTTCGCCGCCTCGGCGTCGCGCGGATCCTCCTCGGCGTAGTCGCGCAGCTCGTTCACGCTCGGCCGGCGGAAGAGGGCGTTGTCGTCGAAGGTCATCTTCGCGTCGAGGGCCAGCACCTGCCCCGTCTTAGTGACGGCGAGCGGGTTGATCTCTACCATGGTAGCGTCGAGGTCGCGGAAGGCCCGGTAGGCGCCGAGGATGCACTTGACCGCCTGATTCACCTGCGAGGCGTCGAGGCCGAGCCCGAAGGCCAATTCGCGCGCCTGGAAGGGCTGCATCCCGACCGCCGGCTCGACGATCTCGCGCAGAATCGTGTCCGGCGCGCGACGCGCGATCTCCTCGATCTCCATCCCACCTTCAGGCGCCGCCACCACGCACACTCGCTCCGCTCGCCTATCGAGCACGAGGCCGATGTACAGTTCGCGAACGATCGGCACCGCCGCCTCCACATAGAGCCGGTGGACGATCTTCCCCGCGGGGCCGGTCTGGTGGGTGACGAGCTTCTTTCCGAGCAGCTCCCCTGCCGCCTCACGAACTTCGTGCTCGGTGGAGCAGACCTTGATGCCGCCCGCCTTTCCGCGGGCGCCGGAGTGGATCTGCGCCTTCACGACCCATTGCGAGCCGCCGATCTCCTCGGCCCGATAGACCGCCTGCTCCGCCGTGTACGCTACGCCGCCGCGCGGCACCGAGACGCCGAAGCCGGCCAGCAGCTCCTTGGCCTGATATTCGTGGATGTCCATGGACCCCTCAGTGGCCTCCCCGCTGGATGGCTTCCGCCATGTCGACGACGTTCTGCGCCATGCGCGCCGACGCAGCATCGATCATCTTGCCGTCGAGCTGCGCCGCGCCGCGTCCCTGCGCCTCCGCCTCGCCGATCGCGCTCAGGATGCGCTGCGCGCGAAGGATCTCTTCCGGAGACGGGGTGAAGATCTCGTTGGCTATGGATATCTGGGTGGGGTGGATCGCCCACTTCCCTTCGCAGCCTAACGCGGCGGCTCTCTTCGCCGCCGCCGTGTAGCCGCGCGGATCGTTGAAGTCGCCGAACGGGCCGTCGATCGGCCGGAGGCCGTAGGCCCGGCAGGCGACGACCATGCGCGCGATGCCGTAGTGCCATTGATCGCCCGGATAGTCCGGGTTGAGACCGCCGATGCTCGTCGTGCGGGCGTGCACGCTCGCCGCGTAGTCGGCGACACCGAAGTGCATCGCCTCGAGTCGCCGGCTCGACTGGGCGATCGAGTCGACATTCGACATTCCGAGCGCGGTCTCGATGAGCACCTCGATCCCGATCCGGTTGCGGAATCCGCGCGCCTCCTCGATCTGCGTCAGCATCGCGTCCACCATGTAGACATCGGCGGCCACGCCCACCTTCGGGATGAGCACCGTGTCGAGCCGATCTCCTGCCTGCTCGACCACGTCCACCACGTCGCGGTACATGTAGGGCGTGTCGATCCCATTGATGCGCACCGACACGGTCTTTCCCGTCGCGCGAAAGTCGAGGTCGCGGAGCCCTGCGATCACGTTCCGCCGCGCCTGCTCCTTGTCGGCGGGGGCGACCGCGTCCTCGAGGTCGAGGAAGACGTAGTCCGCCGGGCCGTCCTTCGCCTTGGCGAAGAGCTCCGGGCGCGAGCCCGGGACCGCCAGCTCGCTCCGGTGGAGCCGCTGCCGAGCGTGCTCGACCCGGGTGTGGCTCATCGGGCGGCGGTAGCAGCCCGGGCCGGGGCGCGCGTCTCGGGTGTCGGCGCCTGCGCGTCGGGGGAGCGCGGCGCTGCGGCGAGCTTCTGCAGCGGCGGCGCGGTGCGGCGCCAATACTCCTCGGCCGCCGCCACGCCACTCCCGGCCGCGACCTTCACCCCGACATCGGCCATGGCCATCTCGGCCCCGGCGATCGCGCCCAAGAGCATCAGCTCGTTGAGATCGCCGAGGTGCCCGATGCGGAAGAGCTTCCCGGCCATCCGGGCGAGCCCGGCGCCTAACGCGAGATTGTAGCGACGGAAGGCGACGTCGATGACGTCGGCGCCATTGATCCCCTCGGGCACCATGATCGCGCTGACCGTGTCCGACTGCCACTTCGGGTCCTTGGCGCAGAGAGAGAGCCCCCAGGCCTTGACCGCCGCCCGCGTCCCCTCGGCTAGCCGGTGGTGGCGGGCGTAGACGCTCTCCATCCCCTCCTCGAGAAGGATGTCGAGCGACTCGCGGAGCCCGTAGAGCAGGGTGAGGGCGGGGGTGTAGGGGAAGTAGCCGCTCGCGTTCGCCTTGAGCATGTCGTCGAAGTCGAAGAAGACGCGGGCGCACTTGGCGGTCGAGCGCCGGGCCAGTGCCTTCTGGCTCGCGCAGAGGATGCCGAGACCGGCGGGGAGCATGAATCCCTTCTGCGACCCGGTGATGGCGAGGTCGACCCCCCACTCATCCATCCGGAAGTCGAGACTGCCGATCGAGCTGACGCCGTCGACGTAGAGGAGCGCCGGGTGCTTCGCGCCATCGATCGCCTTCCGCACGGCGGCGACATCGCTCGTCACTCCGGTGGCCGTCTCGTTATGCACCACGAGGACGCCCTTGATCTCGTGATTCGTGTCCTTCCTGAGCGCGTCGGCGATTTTCTCGGGAGACGCGCCCTCGCCCCAGTCGATGTCGATGATGTCGACTTTGAGGCCGAGTCGTTGAGCGCAGTCGATGAAGAGGTGGCTGAACTGGCCGTAGCGGGAGGCGAGCAGGCGATCGCCGGGCGAGCAGGTGTTCACCAGCGATGCTTCCCACATCCCGGTGCCGGTGGCCGGGAAGACGAAAGGCTGACCCGCCTCGGTGCGGAAGACTTTCTTGAGATCCGCCAGAATGGAGAGTGGCAGCTTGGGAAAGGCCGACGAGCGATGATCTTCCATCGCGTGGTGCATCGCGCGGAGGATGCGGTCCGGTGTGTTCGTCGGACCGGGGACAAATAGAAAATTGCGTCCGGGCATGGCCACTCCCTTGGGGTGATGGGTCAGGCGACAGCGACTTCGCGCGCTGCTCTGCCGTCGTTAGCTTTCCCGCCGATGAAGACTCCGAGCCAGCCGACGTGGGCGATCATCCCGGACCGCCCGCTCGATGCGCGCACCGTGTTGATCCAGCTGTATTGGGCGGCGATCAAGGCGGTCGCGCCGGGGCCGGCGCTCCGGCATGCGCTCGAGAAGCTGCCGCGCGAGGAGCTCAAGGGCCCGGTCTGGATCGTGTCGGTGGGGAAGGCAGCGAATCCGATGGCGATCGCCGCCGTCGACTTTCTGGCGAAGCACCACCGCGCGCCCGCCGGCGGCGTGGTGGTGTCGCCGCGACAGATCCCGGCGCCGCACGAGAAGCTCCTCCCCGTGGCCGGCGACCATCCGATCCCGGGCGAGCAGTCCTTCTTCGCCGCACGAATGGTGGAGGAGGTGGCGCAGCAGGTGCAGCCGAACGACGAGGTCTGGGTGCTCCTCTCGGGGGGCGCGACGAGTCTCATGGGCGCGCCGGAGGGGACACTCCGGCCCGAGGAGCTGACGCAGCTCTTCGAAATGCTCCTGGGCTCCGGCCTCGACATCGGAATGATGAACCTCGTGCGCAAGCGGTTCACGCGATGGGGCGCCGGCCGGCTCGCTCTCGCCGTCGCTCCCGCTCGCGTTCGCAACTACATCATCTCGGACGTCATCGGCGACGATGTCGCGGCGATCGGATCCGGTCCCTGCGTTCCCGATCCCTGCACCGCCACCGAGTTGATCCAGATCCTGGAAGGCGCGCACCTCTGGAATCGCTTGCCCATGGCGGCGCGCAACTATCTGCACCGCGTCGAGCATCATCCGGAAGCGGAGACGCCAAAGGCCGGCGACGATACATTCGCGAACGTCGAGCGAAAGATCGTTGCCAGCAACCGCATTGCGCTGGAAGCCGCTGCCGCGCGCGCCCGCGACTTCGGTTACGAGCCCCGCATCCTCGGAAGCAGTCTGGCGGGCGAGGCAGCCGAAGTCGGCAAACGGCTTGCTACGGCGCTCCTAAGCTATTGTGCCCCAACTAGCCCGCCACTGACCGGACGGGCGGGACGAACCTGCCTCATATGGGGGGGAGAGACGACGGTCACCCTCGGCGCCGAACCGGGGAGCGGCGGCCGCTGTCAAGAGCTGGCACTGGCCGCCGCCGCCGAACTCGCGCAGGCGAAGAGCGCGCGCACGACGACCCTCCTCGCCTGCGGCACCGATGGCCGCGATGGTGCCACCGACGCCGCCGGCGCCATCGTCGATCGGGAGACGTGGGGAGCGATCCGGCGTGCCGGTCGCGACCCGGCTCGCGACCTCGCCGCACACGACTCCCACCCGGCGCTCGACGCCGCAAAGGTGCTCCTCCGGACCGACCTCACGTTCACCAACGTGATGGATGTGATGATAGGGATCTGCGGCGCCCCCGACGCGACGATGTGGCCGCCCAAGACCCCCGGCGGGTCGATCGCCAAGATCACGGAGAGTGTGAAGAAGCGCGTGCTCGGCAGTTGACCGATAAGACCGCGGCGGGCGGGCGCGTGGCGTCCTCGCGCACCGCGACTGCCGGCGCGTCCCGGCAAGTGAGCGTGTCGTGGTAGCGGCCCGACCCGAGTGCTCGTAGCGTTGTAGGCGATCCGCGCCGCCGACACATCCGCACACCGCTCCCTTTCCCCTCGACCACCCGACGCGTGTCCGAGTTCACGATCGGATTGATCCAGCAGGCGGTCGGCGGCTCCGCCGCCACGACCGTCGCCGCCGCCGAGGAAGCGATTCGTCAGGCGGCCGGCCGCGGCGCGCAGATCGTCTCCCTGCAGGAGCTCTTCAACGCCCCGTACTTCTGCAAGGTGACGGACGCCGAGCGCTTCGACCTCGCGGAGCCGATTCCGGGGCCGACGGTCGAGCGGATGCAGAAGCTGGCGTCGGAGTTGGGCGTCGTCATCGTGGTGCCGATCTTCGAGCGGCGCGGCCCGGGAGTCTATCACAACTCGGCGGCGGTGGTCGATGCTGGGGGTGCCCTACTCGGTGTCTATCGGAAGATGCACATCCCCGACGACCCACTCTATCACGAGAAATACTACTTCACGCCGGGGGAGATCTATCAGCACGACGAGGCACGACCGCCGTCGGGGTTCCGCGTCTTCGAGACTCGGTTTGCGACGATCGGGGTGCTCATCTGCTGGGACCAGTGGTATCCCGAGGCGGCCCGCATAACGAGCCTGATGGGCGCCCAGGTATTGATCTACCCGACGGCGATCGGATGGCATCCGAAGGAGAAAGCGGAGTGGGGGGCCGCTCAGGCGGATGCATGGCGCACGATCCAGCGCGCGCACGCGATCGCGAATGGTGTCTACGTGGCGGCCGTGAATCGCGTCGGCTTCGAGCCGGAGCCGGGCACGGACGGCCTCGAGTTCTTCGGCCACTCTTTCATCTGCGACCCCTTCGGGCGGATGATCGCCGAAGCAGGCACCGATCCGGCGATCCTGGTCGCGCGCTGCGACGCCGCGCTCATCGAGCACACCCGGCGCAACTGGCCTTTCTTTCGGGACCGGCGGATCGACGCCTACGCCCCGATTCTCACGCGCTACCTCGGATGACGCGCGGCTCGGCCTCCGTGCGGATGCCGGCCGAGTGGGAGCCGCACGCGGCAACGTGGATCGCCTGGCCGCATCACGAGCCCGACTGGCCGGGCAAGTTCGAGTCGATCCCGTGGGTGTACACGGAGATCGTGCGCGCCCTCCATCGCTCGGAGCCGGTGGAGATCCTCTGCCACGACGCGGAGGCGCGCGAGGACGCGACCCGGCATCTGCGCGCTCATGGCATCGATCTCGCCCGCGTGCGCCTTCATCTGGTGCCGACCGACCGTGTGTGGGTGCGCGATTCCGGCCCGACCGGAGTGTTCGATGCCGGTGGCGCGCCGCATTGGGTCGCGTGGTCGTTCACCGCGTGGGCCAAGTACGACAACTACACGCTCGATAGGCATGTGGCGCGGGAGGTGGCGCGGCTGAGCGGAGTGCCATCGCTCGACGCCGTGCGACCGGACAATGGGCAGCCGCTGGTGCTCGAGGGGGGCGGGATCGAGACCGATGGCGCGGGCACGATGTTGGTGACGGAAGAGTGGCTCCTCTCGAGCGTGCAGGTCCGGAACCCGGGGCTCGACCGCGCGGGATACGAGTCTGCTTTCTCGCGATATCTCGGGGTGCAGCGCACGATCTGGCTCGGCGAGGGCGCGGTCGGCGACGACACCCACGGCCATATCGATGACGTCGCCCGGTTCGTCGACGCGCACACGATCCTGCTCGCCTGCGAGGACGACCCGGCCGATGCGAACTTCGCGCGGTCGCAGGACAACCTGCGGCGACTGACCCTGGCCGCGAAGAGCCACGCGGGCAGGCTCGAGGTGGTCAAGCTTCCCTTCCCCCGGCCGGTGATGATGGATGGCGAGCGATTGCCGGCGAGCTACGCGAATTTCTACGTCGCCAACAGCGTCGTGATCGTGCCGACGTTCAACGACCGCAACGACCGCCATGCGCTGAATGTGATCGCCGAGTGCTTCCCGGGGCGGGAGGTGATCGGGATCAGCTGCGTCGATCTCGTCTGGGGCCTCGGCACCCTGCACTGCTTGACGCAGCAGCAGCCGGCGGGAATGAAGCGGAAGGGAGGAGCGCGGAGGGGCTGAGCGCTACCGCAGGCGGGGCGTGGCGCGTAGTCTCAGATGAGCGCGGGTTAGGCATCCCCACCGCCCGAGGCTGTTACGCCACCCAAGCGGGAGGCCAAGTGCAGATCCTGCTCCATGTCCTGTGCACGCGAGGGTCGAGCCTGCGCGCCGAGATCGTGAGGGATGGCTCGGTGAAGGGATTCGGCCTCGAGGTGACGGAGGCGAAGCGTCCGAAGCGGCGGCCCGGTTGGGCGAAGGTCCACTCGTCGAGCGGTGAGCGTGGGGCCCTCAACATCGAGTGGCACGCGAACTCGAACACCCTCACCTGCCGGGCCGTCACGCGGGCGTCGCGGAAGACGAGTGTCGTGGTCGGGAACTTCGTCAACTATCTGCTGCAAAAGCACCGAGCGCGAATCAACGCGGTGTTGATCTCCCAACGGTGACACCACACTGACGCTCGGAGGCTTTTTCATTCCCTCTACGCCCAAGCGCTGGTCTCAGCGTGTGACCGAGAACAGCAATGCCCTAGACCTCGAGGCCGGCGTGTTCACTCTGCTCGACCCGAAGGCCATTGCTCTTTCGTTGAAGCAGTCGGCGGAGCGAAGCCGCAGACGCAAGGCCGCTCCCTATCGCTCCGCCATGTCGATGCTGACATTTTACATCAACCGCGCAGGTCGTCACTTGACCAAGGCCGACCATCGTCGTCTCGAGGCAGCCAAGGAGGCATTGCGCGTGCTGTTCGGGAAGAGGCATTCGAGGGATTGAGGCGCCGCCCCTCTACGACAAGTACACGGCGGAGCTGGTCAAGATCAACGACCAGAAGTACGCTCTCATTCAGAGCTATGCCGACCGGTACGCGACGATGACCGATGAGCAGGCCCTCTCGTTCACTCGCCAGTGGCTCGACGTCGACACACAGGTCGCACAGCTGCGCCAGAAGTACGTGCCGATGGTTTCGCAGGCGCTGACAGGCAGAAACACGGCGACCTTCTTCCAGCTCGACCGACGGCTCTCGATGCTGATCGAACTGCAACTCGCGGCGAAGATTCCCATCGTGCAACGGCAGAACTAGCGGATGTGAGTCACGGCCGGAGGCATCGCCTTCACCAGGGCAGTTCTGCGATGCAACGGGGTGGATATGCCAGACGAACGGGGTCAGCGCCTACTCGACGCGTTGCTGGACTCCTGGGATCGGAACAACGCCATTCTCGTCAACCTGCTCCGCGTTCTTCCGGATGACGGGCTCGAGGTGAGTGCCGTCGAGGGCGGCCGATCGATCGCTCAGCTCTTCACACACATCCACTTCGTGCGACTAATGCTCGTCTCAGAGGACGCGCCGGAGCTGGCGAGAAGCCTCCCCGCCAAGGAGTGGGCCGCGGAGCGCGACCGTGATCGCATCGCTCAGATGCTAGCCGAGAGCGCCGCGGTCGTGCGTGATGCGGTCAGGGGAAGGCTCGAAGCCGGCCGTCCGATGGACCTTCACTACGACCACCCGATCCTCATGCTGCAGCACATGATCTGGCACGAGGGCTATCACCACGGACAGATGAAGCTGGCTCTCAAGGTGGCCGGCCAGGCGCTACCGAACCACGTGGCGGGCCCGGTTACCTGGGGCCTCTGGATGCGGAAGACGGCACCCGGGATCTAGCTCCCGCGGGCACGCGGGACGTAGGTTGCCCTCAAACCCGAGACCGGAGGGGTGATTGAGCCACATCCCATTGATCCCCGTCACGACGATGGCCGGCCGGATCGGAGTCGTCCTCCTCGGCTGCGTCCTGCTCGTCGTCTTCCTCGCCGGGGCCGCACGACTCTCGCCGTCGTTCTTCCGAGGGTTCCTCGTCGCCACGGGGACGTTCCTGAGCGTCGACATGATCCTCTTTCACTGGATCTTCCGCATTCACCGCCTGACGAGTGGGCCGGAGGCGGATGTCATGGAGCCCCTTTTCGTCGTGCTCGGCGTCGTGTTCATCGTCGTCGGCCTTCGTGGCGAGCGCGCGCTCGAGAAAACCGGAGGCAAGTGACGGCTCGCGGCGCTGTGCTGACCTAACCCCCAGGTCAACTCATGATCGAGCTCACCCCGATAGGAACCGTCCGTAGCACCCGTACCGAGGTGGCGGACGACAACTGGGACCGCTTCGAGGCACGCATTGAGCTCTCGCACGATATCGACCCGGAGGCCCTGGTGGGGCTGGAGGCGTTCTCGCACGCAGAGATCATCTTCTTCTTCGATCGGATCGCGGAATCGGCAGTCGACTGGGGGAGTCGATACCCACGCGGGAATCCGAAGTGGCCGAAGGTCGGGGTCTTCGCGCAGCGGGGGAAGTCCCGCCCCAATCGTCTCGGCGCGACGATCGTGCGTATCCTCCGCTGCCAGGGGCGAGCGCTCGAGGTCGCGGGCCTCGACGCGATCGACGGCACGCCGGTGCTCGACATCAAGCCCGTGTTGCGGGAGTTCCTCCCCCGCGAGCCCGTGCGGCAGCCCGAGTGGGCGACGGAGTTGATGGCGCGCTACTGGTCCTAGGCGCACACAACGACGGACTCATCGGTGCTGCGCACGCGGACCATGACGCCGACGCCGGCCGGCTGAGCCGCGGCGAACGCCGAGGATTCCACCCCGCCGAGTCCAGTGCGAAACCCGGCGCACCTCGCTCCGTATGGGATTCCCATAGGGACCCGTCACTATGGGGGTGGACATGACGTCGATTCGGAGTAGGGCCCGGAGCGCAGGACTCGTTTACGTGGTGATGAGCGTCGTCGGGGCACCGACGCTCATCGTTCTCCCGAAATTCATCGTACCCGGCGACCCCTCCGCGACCGCGCAGAGAATCGCCGAGGGCGAACAGACATACCGCTTGCTCATGCTCGGCGATCTCGCCGGCGGGATCCTCTTCATCTTCCTCGGCTGGAGCCTCTACCTCCTCTTCGAGAGTGTGGACCGGAAGCAGGCGTTGCTCATGCTGCTCCTGGTCCTCGCGTCGGCGACGATCGGCATCCTCGACGCGGCGCTGCTCTCTCCGCCACTCATCCTCCGGGCGCGAACCGACTTTCTCTCCGCTTTCACGGCGCCGCAGCTCGACGCCCTAGCGATGGCTTTCCTCCGCATACGGGGCGTCGAGGTCCGCGCGAACGAAGCATTGTGGGGCCTCTGGCTCGTGCCCTTCGGGATACTCGTCATCCGGTCGGGATTCATCCCGAAGATCATCGGCGCGCTACTCCTCATCGCCAGCGTCGGCTACGTCGCGATGAGCGTCACCCCTATCGGATTCCCGGCATACGCCGACGCGGTGGACGGCGTGGCGATGGTGCTCATTCAGGGAGAGCTGGCGGTCATCCTCTGGCTCGTCATAGTGGGAGCGCGGGTGACAGAGGAGCGCGCGGCGTCAGCAGCGCCCCGCGGCGCGGGCGCGTAGCCGAAGAGAGGAATTTGCGCTGACCGGGTCAGCGCTCCTATTTCATGCTGTTGAGTCGGGGTGCGCCACCCCCGGCTCGCCGGGATGTGCCTAGTACCGGCGGCAGGTGACTGCCGGTGCTCCCCGCCGCGATACATCGCGCGCTGTGATCGTCAGCGCGTCAACCGGGCCTCGACGGTGATCGTTAGGCCGACCGGCGGTGTAGCAACTTCAATTGCCAGAGTGAGACATGGACAGGCTCGTGCAGATGCGAATCCGGCTCAGGGAGAGGCTCGAGCAGCGGTTCGGGGTGCATGTCTTCCGCGCGTCTCGCCACGGGCATCGCGACTGCATCGACCTCAAGAGAAGCGGGTGCCAATTCTCCGTCGTCTTCGACGTCGGCGCCAACGAAGGTGATTCGGCGCTGAGATTCAGAGCAGCGTTCCCCAAGGCCACAGTCTATTCCTTCGAGCCGGTGCACGGAACGTTCGAGGATCTGAAGAGAAATGTGGGTGGCGATGACCTCATCAAGCCGTACCAGCTTGCCCTGGGGAGCAAGGACGGCGATGCCACGATCTACCTCACCGGCGATACGTACACCAACTCGCTCGTGAAACCTGACCGGTCTGTGGGATCGGAAGTCGTCAAGGTCCGAACCCTGGACGGTTTCACCTCGGAGAACGGGATCGAGCGGATCGACCTCCTCAAGATCGACACCGAGGGGCTCGACCTCGAGGTCCTCAAAGGAGCACACAAGAAACTCTCCTCGGGGAGAGTGGCCTTCGTTCTGGTCGAGGTCGGGTTCCACCCCGGCGATGCGCGGCACGTGCTGTTCGACGATGTGAGATCGTTTCTCGTGCCGATGGGGTTTGCCGTCTTCGGCATCTACGATCAGCAACCCGAGTGGTCTGGGGAGAACCGCCTCCGCTTCGCCAACGCCTGCTTCTGCAACGAAAGCGCGTGTATTCGAGCATGACCGCTGCATCGGAATCGACGGCGCGGCTCATCCTCGTGCCCTGGCGTACGAACTGTCGCGTCACTCGGCTCCTGATCGAGAACCTCCCCCAGACGATCTGGACCGCGCCGATACCCGGTATGCCCCGCCGAACGATTCGGATGGTCGCGGCGCATCTGCATAACGCGCGGAGCCGATGGATCAAGACCCTCGGCGTCCCGTGGGGCATTGCGCGGCCACCGCTCGTCAATCTTCACACCGTCACTCGGCGCTCTTTGATCGCAGCCCTCCGCCGGAGCGACACTGGCATTGAGGCCGTCCTCCGTCTCGGCTTGGATGCGGGCGGCGAGGTGCCGCCGACCGCCGCCTACACCTGGCGGAACCTTCCGTTGGATGTGGGGCATGTAATGGCATACTTTGTCGCGCACGAGGCGCACCACCGCGGGCAGCTGATCCTGGCCGCGAGGCAGCTGGGCGCACAGGTGCCCAAGAAGGCCACCGATGGGCTCTGGTGGTGGCAGCAACCGAAGGGGAGAAGAACGCGCAGATAGACGTGGGTTGTTCTATGGGAGGAGCGGCTATGCCGGCCTACGTGATCGCCGACACCCACATCACTGACCAGAAGACTTACGAAGAGTACAAGCGTCGGGTGGCACCGCTCATCGCCAAGTTCGGTGGCCGGTTCCTGGTGCGCGGCGGGAAGCACACGGTTCTCGAGGGAACCTGGCGCCCTCATCGCCTCGTCGTGATCGAGTTCCCCACCATGGAAGCACTCGATACGTGGTACCACTCTCCCGAGTACGCTCCGGTGCTCGCACTCAGACAGCCGGCTGCCACCGTCCAATTAGTGGCCGTCGAGGGCGCCTAGAGTGGCTACGGTCGTGGCCGCGTGATCGGGCTCGATGGCTTCGTTTTCTGGCATCGCCATCTCGGTAATAGAAGCGGCGATAGTGACTCTCGGGGCCGAGTCGCCATGCTGCGCCCGCGTAGAAGCGTGGCCCCCATTGCTGCTCTTCTTCTCACTGCCTGGCTGATCCCGGAGCGCGCAAGCGCGCAGGCCTGCCTGCCGTACGAACCCGACACCGTTCGCATCGCAGGCGTTCTCGAGCAGTTGACCTTCCCCGGCCCGCCTCACTACCAGAGCATCACCAATGGCGATCGGCCCCAGACGGGCTTCTATCTTCGCCTCGCGACGTCGATCTGCACGATTGCAAGCCCCGACTATGAAGCCAAGACGGGGGTCAAGCTCGTGCAACTGGTATTGGATTCGCTCGGCTTCGCAACGCTGCGACCGCAGCTAGGCAGGTCAGTGACACTCGCGGGTACGCTGTCCGCTGCCCACGCAGCGAGCCATCACGCACCCATTCTCCTCACAGCCGTCGAGCCGGACAGCGCAAGATGAAGCACGTCGTACCCCGGCCCTACGCGCCTAAGAGCGCACCCCATAGATCATGACCTTCGACTTTGACGATGGCTCCAGCTACGACGCAGATCCCGAGGATATGGAGATCCTCGCCGAGCGGTACGGCCAGAGCGTGCTCGATCTACAGTCGACCGACTTCGCCCGATTGCGCGAGCGGCTGCGCGAGGTAGTGGATCACTATTTTCGGAATGGAGCCTGGCCGTCGAAGATGGACGGCATCCTGGTCGATCCGGACGGCACGCCTGACTACGAGAATCCCGACTTCTACTTCGAGCACTGGAGCGAGTGGCCGGAGTCGGGCATTCGGTTCGGGAAGTGGCAGATCGTGGGCGCGCCGACCAAGGCGCAGATCGCGGCTGCCGTGCTGTACCAGAGCTCACGGAGCCTCTACCTTCAGCGAGCGTTGAACCGGGCCGCGGAGAAGTCAGGGGCGAAAGCGCCCAAGGTGGTCACTCCGGAGCAGTTCGTGAAAGAGGCCGAGACTCGAGACGACGACTAGGAAGGACGGCGCATGCCGGACATTGTGAGCGGCCGAGATAGCAGCCGGAAGCCGTGCCACAACCTGCGAACGCGGAGGAACACCACTAATGCCAAACGCGAGAAATCTGATCGGGGGAGGCGCACTCGTGCTCGCGCTCGTGCAACCCGTGGGCGCGCAGCTGGACGTCGGCAATTGGGTGAGGCAGCCGATTCCATCGATGCCATCGATAACTCTGACCGTCGAGGCGTGCTGCGGCAGCGGCCGTCGCCTCATTTACCATATCATCACCGACACACTCCAAATGGAGCTCACGGTCGAATCGAAGCTCGATGGCACCGATGCACCGGTCACCATCGCCGGGAAGCCGAGCGGCGAGACGATGGCCATCAAGCGCATCGATGACCATCACGCAACGGCAGTTCTCAAGAGCAACGGGACGCTGTTCGGCACCGCGCAGTCCACGCTTTCTCCCGACGGTAAGACGTTGACGATCGTCAACGACTACAGCTCACCTATAGGCGGCGGTCCTGTCGGGAAGTTCACCGAGGTCTGGGTGAAGAAGTAGCAGCCGTTCACCTCGGCGACGCGACTTCCATCCAGCACCGCGGCTGCTCATCGCGTGATGCGCCCGGTCTGGAGCACCACGGCTTCGCGGCGAGCCCTTCTGCTGTGCGGCATCCTTTCGTCGCTGCTCTATGTAGCCATGAATGTGTTCGTGTCGGCGCAGTGGCCGGCGTACAGCTCGACGTCGCAGACAGTGAGCGAGCTATCGGCGGTTGGTGCGCCGACGCGATCGCTCTGGGTCGGGCTCGGCGCGGTGTACACGCTTCTGGTCACCGCCTTCGGGTTGGGCGTCTGGATCTCGGCGAGTCGCTCGCGCTCTCTGCGGATCGCCGGCGGATTGATCCTCGTGTACGGAGCCCTTGGGCTCATCTGGCCCTTCGCCCCGATGCATTTGCGTGAGACCTTGGCGGCCGGTGGCGGCACCGTGAGCGACACCGTGCACATCGCGCTCGGAATGGTGACGCTCTGTCTCATGCTTCTCGCAATAGGATTTGGAGGAGCGTCGCTCGGAGGCTGGTTCCGCCTTTACTCCATTGCCACCATCGCCTTGCTCGTCATATTCGGCGCGCTGACCGGGCTCGAGGCGCCGGAGATCTCCAAGAATGGACTCACGCCATGGATCGGCGTGTGGGAGCGGGCGAGTATCGGCCTCTTTCTGCTCTGGGTCGGGGTCGTGGCGATGGTGCTGCTCCGAGGGCCGACGCTGGCAAGGACTCGCTAGCGGACAAGGCCGAGGCGCATAGCGACGATTCGCCTGTGGCCGCCTCCCGACTTGCTCGGCTACCGTCGAGTCCCCCTTCTCATTTTTGTGTGGCACCTTCTGGACATCGGCGTCCGGGCCACTACATCAGATGGCGAGTGGTTGCCGTTCAGAGTCGCACGCGCGTTCACATGGACGTGAGGCGCGACGCAAACGAGGGGCGGGGGGAGAATCATGAGCGGGCCAATGAAGTTGGACGACTTCCTCAAGTCGCAGAAATCAGGCTTTACCGCAACGCTCGAAGCAATTCCCGACAAGCCGGCGCTGGTCAAGGTCACCCCCTTCCGAGAGGAGCACGGGTGCGGGTGTTCGTCGAGCATCGAGCTGTCGAAGGAGATGATTCGATCGATCACTCCGACCGGCAAGTTTCACTTCTGCTGCGGGAAACGGCTCGAGGTGGCGCTCGTGGAATTCGCCGAGAATGCTTCAGTACCGGTAGCAGACCTCATGAAGCGAATGGAGCGCCCCGTCGAGCATTCGCACGCCGCTCCGGCGTACGTACCGGGACCCTCTCAGCATCGGCGCCCGTCGATGAGTCGCATGCGGTCACCGGTCGGCGGGGGCGGCAGAGGCGTTGTTGGTCGATGGCCGCTTCCCGGCGGTTGCGTGTGGGAGTGCATCGAGGTGTGCGTCGAGTTCTGCTCGGACGAGGGATGGGACTGCTGTCAGTGGGAGACCAGGTGTGCGATGACCTGCCCAGGGTTTGCCTACTGAAGTGCAGCGGGGTGCCGAAACGGGATCACCGATGATCTGAGGCACGGACGCGATATCAGACCAGGCGGTGGGTAGTCATCCGATAGTTGGAATGGCCGTAGCGGCAAAGGCTTGCGCTACGGCCTCTTCTGTCTCCAGGGCATAGGGATGCCCCGGTGGCGGTCGTCGTCCTTGCGCCTTCGGTTTTTCTTCGGTAGCTTCCCGGAGCCCGCGATCGAGGGGGACGGATGAGTGACCGGTGGCCGCTCGAGCAGAAGCTCGAAGTGCTCATGTCGATGGCGATGGACGACCGGGATGGTCCGCCGAGCGCACCCTCCTCTCGTCCACCGCGGCTCCGGAACACGAAGAACGTCGGCGCTCTGCGACCCCTCAACATTCGCACCGTGCAGTCCGGCCCGCGGACCCGGAGCACCTTGCTGCGCGTGCTTATGACGAACGCCTGCACCTTCAACTGCTTCTACTGTCCGATGCGGCGCGATCGATCGCTGCCGCGCACGCTCCTCAAGCCGGAGGAACTGGTCCGGATCTTCCTCGGCGCTCTTCGGCGCGGATGGTGTTCAGGGCTTTTCGTCACGACGGGGATCCCGGGTCGGCCGGTGAAAGTGCTCGATGACCTCATCGAGGCACTCGAGCTGCTCCGACTGCGTCATCTCTTCCGCGGATACATTCACGTCAAGCTGGTGCCCGGGGGCGAGGCGGCGCAGATCGAGCGCATCACCCAACTGTCGAGCCGTGTCTCCCTCAACCTCGAGACGCCCTGCGGGGTGAGCCTCGAGCAGATCGCACCGGAGAAGAAGTTCGACGTCACGCTCGGCGATCTCGAGCGCGTGCGACGGCTGGTGATGGGCGCGCGGGCGGAGGAGGCGAGCGGACGGCCGCGCGATTCTCTGCAGCCTGGAGGGACCGCCGGCCTGACGATGCAGTTCGTCGTCGGCGCCACGCCGGACTCGGACAAGACGATCCTCGATCGGGTGAACGAGCTCTACGCCGGCGGCGGAATTCATCACGCGCACTTCAGCGCTTTCCGGCCGATCCGCGAGACGCCGATGGAAAGCCAGCGCGCCGCCCCTCCTCTCCGGGAGCATCGCCTCTATCAGGCCGATCACCTCGTCAGGCGCTACGGCTATGCGGCCTCCGAGGTCGTCTACGACGAGGCGGGAAACCTCCCGCTGGCGATGGACCCGAAGACGGCCTGGGCGATCACCCATCCGGACTCCTTCCCAGTCGAGGTGCGCACAGCGTCGCACAAGCGACTCCTTCGGGTGCCAGGCATCGGCCCGGAGTCGGCGCGGCGGATCGTCGACACTCGGCGGGACACGATCATCCGGGGCCTGGTCGATCTCGGGCGGCTCGGTGTCGTCACCTCACGCGCCGCCGGATTCCTCACAATAGATGGGCGCCGTCTCCAGACCGTGCGTTGGGAGCAGCAGCTCGGCTTCTGGACGCCGGACGAGGAAGCCGGCGCCTACCAGCTCGTCTACGACGTGAGCCCGGGGACTTTTCGTTAGGCTCCAACTGGCGGTCGCCGGTCGTCGACGGACGTGCGGGTGCGGACGGTTAGCCGCCCCTGCCGAGAGCCGCGGCGTCCACCTGGGCCACCCGCGCTGCCGCCTCGTGCCAGTCGATCGCCGGGGCCACGTCCGCGTCGGAGAGCGCGAGGGCCGCCCGAGCGCGGTCGAT